>CXWK01000021.1_pt5 | contig 23999 bp, 20 predicted proteins | sample 590851 | NCBI WGS metagenome assembly CXWK01 (sample SAMEA3498364, study PRJEB10139) | wastewater metagenome | biome: wastewater treatment plant; material: activated sludge | place: Denmark | collected 2014-08-01
GCGCTCAGCGACGCCATCGACCAGCTGACCAGACCGGTTGACGCAATCAAACATCAGGCAAAGACGGTCACCGTTGGAATTTCGCGCCTCGACGAGACGCTGATGGATTCCCGCTTGGTGCAGGCCGTGTTCGACGCCGGCGCTGGGCGCGATTCGCTGAATTACCAGGTACTCAAGACGTTGAGCGCGTTGGATGCGGCGGTGGAATCGGTCACCGGCTTCACCCGATACCGCCTGTACGGCGACGATGGCAACCCAATGCTGCAGGTTGTGAGTAAGGGTGGGATCGCCGAATCGATCCCGTCGCGAGTTGAGAGCGACCCGACCCTTCGCGGCACCAAACGGACCGCGGCCGAAGTGCCTCGGGTGCTGGTGGCGCAGGGCCGACGTGACGGTCGCACCGTGATCATGGTGCCAGAGGGGCATCGGGGTCGTAGCGACGGACTGACGCTCTTGCACGTTCGCCTTGTTGACGATCTGGATGAGCGGACTGCCCGCACCGTCCTTGAGGGGTACGCGCATCGCTACACCGATCTTCGCGATCTGGTTACCGAGACCGAGCCCTCCTTTGACGACCGCGTGTTGGAGCGAATCTCGGTGCTCGACCTTTTGACCGAGTCGGTTCAGAACCTCGCCGAGCTGTGGCGGGCCTGACCGTTCTGGGGTCGCCCCGTATTCTCGGTGTCGCCGCCTAACCCTCGGAGCCCTCGGCCCGTTGCCTAACATCGACGGGCGCAGCGAGCTTTAGCGTCTGTTGCCGGTTCTCTTGTCGAGCAGTGTGCTTCTTGGCGGGTATGGCATGCGGCGGTTGAGGCGTCTGCCTGACACAAGTCGTCTGATGTTTTGGGAGTGCGTCGTGAAGCGTCTTCTGGCTCTACTTTCTCTGTCATTGTTGGTGTTCGCAGCGTGTGGCTCCGACGATGGTTCCAGCGCTCAGGACGACCGAGCCGCCGCTGGTGATGCCGAAAGCGGTGAGACCTTTTGCGACCTCTGGGACGAACTTGTCGACCTCCGCGATAGCTCGAAGCCGTCGAGCGAAGNNGCGTTGTCGACGCCGACGGTGAAGACGCCGTTGCCGAAGCGAACCTGTTCTTCGTCGAGGCCGAGGATCCGGACGCTGGCGACATGGACCTGCTGACCGACTACGCAGAGGAGACCTGCGACGCTGAAAGCGCCGGAGACTCCAAAGCCGCTGGTGACACCGACGCAGGTGACACCGACGATGGCGTTACTACGACCCAAGCGGAGGACGCCGACGAACCGGTCGACGGGGACTCAAAGACCGATGAGGCGACGACCGACGAGAAGCTGGAAGAGCTTCGGGCCCAATGTGAAGAATCGGGCCTCGACAACTGTGATGAGATCGTCGAGTCGGTCACGTCTTCGAGCGACGGGCCCCAGGCCTACGGCGACGACGAGGAGCTCGACGCTCTCTGGGACGAATGCGAAGAAGGCAACTGGAAGTCCTGTGACGAGCTGTTCATGGACTCAGCGCTCGGTTCTGAATACGAGGCCTTCGCTGCGTCGTGTGGCGACCGGCTCGAGACCGAGGATTTCTGCGTGGCGATCGCCGATGAGCTCGAAGATGTCGAACCCGACACGACGAAGTCCGACGCGGATGAGCCTAATGACTACGGGGATGACGACGCCCTCGACAAGCTCTGGGATGCATGCGCCGACGAGGAATGGGAGTCGTGCGATCAGCTGTTCCAAGACTCACCGATGGATTCGGCATATGAGGCCTTTGGCGCTTCGTGCGGCGAACGGATCGAGACGGAGCAAGACTGCGCGACCGCCATGGAGTAGGCCATGATGTTCGCCGGAAGCGGCGCACAGGGCGGCCATCAGCGATCGGCGAGTGGCGAGCCAACAGCAGGGGCGGGTCGACGATGCCTGAGACGTTCAATGATTCGGGGATGCCCGGCGATACAGGGCAGCCGGCCGGTTCTGAGCAGCCGGGCCGGTCAGCGGATGGTGAGACCTTCGATGATGTCATTATCGGAGGCGGCCTCGGCGGCCTGACCTGTGCGGCCTACCTCGCTGCCAGGGGTCACCGAGTTCTCGTGGCAGAAAAACATGACATCACCGGCGGGAACTCGATGGTGTTTCGCCGGCGCGGTCACGAGTTCGACGTCGGGGTCCACTACATCGGCGAATGCCAGCCGGGAGGTCTGATCAATCGGATCCTGGCCGGGTTGTCCCTCGACGACCGGATTCGTTTTCGGCCCATGGACGAAGTCTTTGACGTGCTGGTCTTTCCCGACCGCACGTTGGAGATTCCGGCGGGCTGGGATGCCTACAAAGATGCGATCGCCAACGCATTCCCCCAAGAAGCGGACGCGGTCAGGGCGGTGATGTCCACCCTTGAACGGGTCGCTAATGCCGCGATGCGTCGCCCGGATTCCGACCTGGCCGATCTGTTCGAATCGGGCCTGCTACCCCTGACGACGCTGTTTGATCGCCACGATCTGTCCACGTCAGCACGCGGCGCTCTGTCGCACTGGACCGGGCTCTACGGTTCTGGACCCGATGAGTCAGCAACAGTCATCCACGCGATTCTCGCCGACCACTACATGCGCGGCGCTTTCTACCCCGAAGGCGGGGGACAGATGTTTTCGGCACGGCTCGTCCAAGTGATTGAGGCGTGCGGCGGTGAGGTCCGCGTCGGCGCGCAGGCCGAGCGGATCCTTTCCGACGACGAGGGTCGGGCGATCGGCGTTCGTTTCGACGACGGCGCGACCGTCCACGCAACCAACGTCATCTCGAACGCGGACTATCGGCGTACGGTGCGCGAGCTCGGCGCCGACCTGAACTGGTCCGACCAGACGCGGAGCCACGCCGAAGAGGCACATATGGGCTATCCGCTGTTCTGCGTCTACGTCGTGATCGAAGGCGACTTCGAACGCCACGTGAACAACTCCAACTTCTTTGTCTTCAGTCATGACAACGTCGCCGAAACGTTTGCACGGCTGGCGAATGGGCAGATCGAAGACAGGCCGTTCGCGTACATCTCGGTCGCGTCCCGCAAAGACCCGACCAACGCCCAACTGGGTCCGCCGGGGTTCACCAACTTCCAGATCATGACCTTGGCTCCCACCGACTACACGATGTGGGGTGTGGCCGACGGTCCGACCGGTGGTGAGAAGTACCGCCGGAAGGATGACTACCGCTCGGCGAAAGCGAAGTTGCAGGACGACCTGATCGACCAGGCAGAGGTCGCGTTGGGGCCTTTTCGTGACAGGATCGTCTACGCCGAATCAGCGACGCCGCTGACCCAGGAGCGTTACACCCGTTCGACCGCGGGTTCGTCCTACGGCCTGGCACATACGCCGAACGCCGTGGGGCCGCTGCGTCCGGGCTATGGCACCGATATCCCGGGTCTGTTCCTGGTCGGGGCGAGCGCTCCCGGCGGCCATGGCATTGCGGGCGTGATGGCAGGCGGTTTGGGTGCTGCCAGCGAGGTGCTGGGTGAGAACCTGAGCCGTTCGGTGATGGCCGGCGAACGGGTTTTGGCAAGCGATGTCGTCCCACCGGACGACGACGACTTTGACCCGTACGAAATGGCTCGGGGACTGGCGATGCGAACCCGTCGGGCCGAGGGTCGTGCTCAGCGTGCCGCCCGCAAGGCGAAACAGGGTCAGGCGACCTAAACCCGCCTGGTCGATCGGCCGAGGGTCACTCCTTGGGACCGAACCGAACGGTAGCGCTGAACGCCGGTTCGTGGCCTCGGTACCGGTTTGAAAGGCCCCTGAGGGTGCTCTGTTAGCCTTCGACGGTGGAGCACCGAAACACAAGCACTCATGGCCCAGGCGCTGACGTGCCTCCGGTTCTGGTCGTCGACTTTGGCGCCCAGTATGCGCAGCTGATCGCCCGCCGAGTGCGCGAAGCTAACTTCTACTCAGAGATCGTCCCCCGGGCGATGAGGGCAGCTGACATCGCGGCACGCAAACCGCTGGCGTTGATTTTGAGCGGGGGCCCGAGTTCGGTCCACGCTGACGGCGCACCGCTTGCCGACCCCGAGATCTTTGATCTGGGTATCCCAGTCCTCGGCATCTGTTACGGGGCTCAGCTCATCGCCCAGCAGATGGGTGGCAACGTTGCTCCGACAGGACTCCGGGAATATGGCGAGACCGAACTCGCTGTCGTTGCAGAGTCGGTGCTGTTAAACGGCCAACCCCGCGAGCAGACGGTGTGGATGTCGCACCGCGATTCAATCGTCGAGGCACCCGACGGCTTCGTCGTGACCGCCTCCAGCGCGGGCGCGCCCGTGGCAGCCCTTGAGGACGTCGACCGGCGTATTTACGGTGTCCAGTACCACCCTGAGGTGGCCCACACTCCGTACGGCCAGGTGGTGATTGAGCGCTTCTTGCGTGAAGGCGTTGGGGCGACACCGAACTGGACCATGGCCTCGATCATCGAGTCATCGGTCGCGGCGATTCGCGACCAGGTCGGCGATGGGACTGTCCTGTGCGGGCTCAGCGGGGGCGTTGATTCCTCGGTGGCTGCCGCTCTGGTGCACCGGGCGATCGGCGACCAGCTGACCTGCGTTTTTGTGGATACTGGACTTCTTCGGCAAGGCGAAGCCGAGCAGGTCATCAAGACCTTCGAGCAGCACCAGGGCATCAAACTCGTTCACGTCGACGCCTCAGAACGGTTCTTTCAGGCCTTGTCGGGGGTCACCGATCCCGAAAAGAAGCGCAAGGCGATCGGTGAGCTGTTTATTCGCGTGTTCGAAGACGCTGCCAAGGATGTCGATGACGCAGAGTTCTTGGTGCAAGGCACCCTGTACCCAGACGTCATCGAGTCCGGCGGTGGGGACGCCGCGACGATCAAGAGTCATCACAATGTTGGCGGCTTACCTGAAGACATGCAGTTCTCCCTGGTGGAGCCGTTGCGCAGCTTGTTCAAGGACGAGGTCCGTCAACTCGGCCTCGAGCTCGATCTGCCCGAAGAGATCGTGTGGCGCCAACCGTTCCCCGGTCCTGGACTCGGCGTGCGAATCATCGGCGAGGTCACGCCTGACAAGGTCGAGATTCTGCGCAATGCCGACGCCATCGTCCGCTCCGAGCTCAAACGGGCAGGCCTAGAACGAGAGATCTGGCAAAGTTTTGCCGTGTTACCCGATATCCGGTCAGTCGGTGTGATGGGTGACGAGCGGACGTACGCGTACCCAATCATCGTGCGTGCGGTAACCAGTGAAGATGCGATGACGGCCGATTGGGCCCGCATCCCGCACGACGTCCTGGCGTCGATTTCTCGTCGAGTGATCAACGAGGTCGAAGGGGTCAATCGCGTGGCGTACGACATCACCTCCAAGCCGCCGGGCACCATCGAGTGGGAGTAGCGCCTTGAGGGCGGTGATCCAGAGGGTCCGTTCTGCCTCGGTCGATGTAGAGGGCCGGACGGTGGGACGGATCGGCGACGGGGTATGCGTTCTGCTCGGCGTCACCCATGACGATTCGGTCAAGACTGCCGAAACGATGGCCGAAAAGATCTGGAATCTTCGGATCATGCCCGACGATCAGGGTCGGATCGGACGGAGCATCGCTGACGCTGAGGGTGAGGTGCTGCTGATCAGTCAGTTCACGCTGTACGGCGATGTGAGTCGCGGACGGCGGCCGAGCTGGGTTGCGGCAGCCCGCCCTGAGCTGGCTGAACCGCTGGTCGAAGCGGTCGGTGCAGCACTCAGAGCGCTCGGCGCCAAGGTCGAGACGGGCGTTTTTGGTGCTGACATGCAGGTTTCTATCAACAATGACGGCCCCGTGACGCTCATCGTCGATGTGTGACCACGCTCACGAGCTTGTCTTTCAAAGCAGCTAGGCGAGAAAAGATGTGGGCGGTAGGATGGCGGCTCGTCCCTGGAGAGGTCCTCATGCAATTTTTGCAATCGACGAAGAGTGACTGGTTTTTTGATCACGTTGGCGGAAGGTTTTGTCGCGTTCCGCGGGGCATGACGCCAGAACTTCTCGGATCGAGGGCGCCTTGGGCATCCTTCTTCGAGTTGGTCATCGACGATAACCAGCTGTCGTTCACGGTCGTTTTGAACGAGGGTCGCACCGAGATCATTCGTGCATCCATCGTTGGTGACGAAGCGACCGGGACATTCGACGTCATGCCGCAAACCCAGCACGGCTGAGGGTGACCACACTCCTCAGCCTCCCTTAGACTCCGCCCGCATGGGCTACGAGCCGCGGGAGTACCACCCCGCTTTCGAGGAATACTGCGAGGCCATCTTTGAATTGGCCGAGGACGAGCGCAAGGTCATTCGGGCTCGGATCGCAGATCGCTTGAACGTCTCTCGGCCCGCTGTGAGCGAAATGATTCGCCGCATGGAAGAGGAAGGTCTGGTCAAGGTCAACCGTTCCTCGATCGCCCTGACCGAATCAGGGGTTCGCCTGGCCCAGGCGGTCGTTAGACGGCACCGCCTTGCGGAACGCTTCTTGACCGATGTGCTCGAGCTGTCCTGGACTGAAGCCCATCACGAAGCGGGTAAGTGGGAGCACATCATTTCTGATCGGGTCGAACGGGCGCTCATACGCCTGCTTGGAGATCCGACTACGTGCCCTCACGGCAATCCGATCCCCGGTTCGTCCTACGCCGCCCCGTCAACCGTTGCGCTGTCAGAGAAGTCGGTCGGCGAAACCTTCACGGTGTCGCGGATTCCCGAAGAGTTGGAATTTGAGCCCGGTCTGCTTGAGTTCCTCGAGCAAGCCACGATCTTGCCTGGGCAGTCCGGTCTTGTGACCGCGGCCGCACCGGACGGTACGGTGACGATCGAGATTGCCGGGATCGCGGTCGGTGTCGGCCGTTTTGCTAGCGAACGGATCCAGGTTCTCAACGTCGTCGACCACGGCTGAATCGGGTCCCGATCTGGGCACATCGGTTCCGATGGTGGGGCCGTGTGAGGTCGCGGGCCGCATGTTTTTGCTCGGCGAGGGTCCGTCGTTTCGTCGTACTCGGTCGGTACCCTAAGGCGAACGCATGCTCGCTGGTCCGTCCGGCGGGTGGTCGGCGCGGCTGGATGGGACGCATGCGAGCGGGCAGCGATTCGCTCGCACCTGGGCAGGAGCTTGAGTGATCAACCGAACCCCTATTGCTGGAGCGAGAATGAACGCGTCCGACCGGGACGATGACTGGTTCACCGGTGATCACGTCACCAATGCGCCCGACTCAGACTGGGTCGGTTTCGACGAGCCGGTCGGCGACGACGATTTTTTTGAAGGTAACGAACGTTCGGCCGCGCACCTGTTGCAGGGGCTGAACCCGGTCCAGGTTGAGGCGGTTCGCCACACGCGCGGGCCGTTGCTTGTCGTTGCTGGCGCGGGTTCGGGTAAGACACGTGTGCTGACGCACCGGATTGCCTACCTGGTGGGCGAGGCAGGCGTTCGCCCCGGCAACATCCTGGCGATCACATTTACCAACAAGGCTGCTGACGAGATGAAGAACCGCATCTCGCCACTGGTGGGCGCAGGGCGCGCTCGCTGGATGTGGGTATCCACCTTTCACTCCGCCTGCACCCGCATCTTGCGCCACGACATCGGTCGCTTGGGGTACGACCGTTCGTTCTCTATTTACGATTCGAGCGACGCCCAACGTTTGGTGAGCCTCGTGCTACGCGAGCTCAACCTGGACATCAAGCGGTTTCCTCCTCGGCAGATCCACAGCGCAATTTCGGCTGCAAAGAACGAACTCATCGACCCAGAGGCATATGCCGCCGTCGCTCACAACCCGTTCGAGCGCCGGATCAGCGAGGTGTATAGCGAGTACCAGCGGCGACTGAAAGATGCTTCAGCGCTCGACTTCGATGACCTGTTGGTGCTGACCGTCAAGCTGTTCCAGGCGCATCCAGACGTGTTGGACCTGTGGCGCAGACGGTTTCAGCACATCATGGTGGACGAGTTCCAGGACACCAACGCCGTGCAGTGGGAGCTGGTCCGGCTGCTGGCGGAACAGCATCGAAACGTCATGGTGGTCGGCGATGCGGACCAGTCCATCTATAAGTTTCGGGGCGCCGACGCGCGCAACTTGCTGCTCTTTGAACAGACCTTTCCCGAGGCCCGCGTCTTAGTCCTCGACCAGAACTATCGCTCGACGCAGGTCATCCTCGACGCTGCCAATGCGGTTATCTCTAACAACCAAGACCGGCGCGAGAAGCATCTGTGGACTGACAAAGCCGGCGGAGAGCAGATCACCCTGGTCGAATGCAACGACGAGCACGATGAGGCCAGTTACGTCGTCAACGAGATCAACCGATTGACCGGCGAAGGCGATACGCAGTTCAGTGATATCGCCGTGTTCTACCGAACTAACGCCCAATCCCGTGTGATCGAAGAGCTACTCGTTCGACATGGGGTGCCGTACAAGGTTGTTGGTGGGCTTCGCTTCTATGACCGCCGTGAAGTGCGGGACGGGCTCGCGTACGTGCGAGCGTTGGTGAATCCGTCCGATGAGGTGTCGGTTCGGCGGATCGTCAACGTCCCACGGCGCGGTGTGGGCGACACGTCGATGGCCAAGATCGAGTCCTACGCACAAGGCGCGGGCATTCCCATCATGGATGCCCTCCGAGAGGCACAAGCCGCGGGAGTCCGCGGCAAAGCTGTGGCGGGCATCGCTCGTTTCGTCGATCTGATGGACGAGCTAACCGATATGTCAGAGAACGCGACCACAGCCGAGATGTTGGAAGCGGTCCTAGAGCGGTCCGGATATCTGGCAGAGCTCGAGGCCGAACGGACCATCGAATCCCAGGGGCGGATCGAGAACCTCCAAGAGCTCATCGGCGTCGCCCGAGAGTTCGATGACCTGCTTGCGCGCGGAGCGCTGAGCGGCCCGGCTGCAAACGCTGTTTCTGGCGTTGTCGACCAGGCCAGGATCGACTCATTTCTGGCGGTTGACGGTGGTGCTGCCACCAGCTTCGATAGCTCTGAAGATGGCGTGGTTACCGGCTTCGATGCCCCGGAAGGTTCGGACGGCTTTGACGTGTCTGACGGTCCGGGCGACTTCGACGAGCACGACGATTCCGACGAGTACGTCGACTCCGACCAGTACGCAGACAGCCTGGCGTCGGACCGTTTGACCGTTGGGCGGACGGGAGTCGACAACGATGCAGACGGGGACCGGGCGTTGGCCGATTCGCCCCGCGGTGTCGCTCGATTACAGGCGTTCCTAGAGACCGTCTCGCTTGTGACCGACCTTGACGAAGCGGGCGAGGTCGTCTCGCAAGTGACGTTGATGACTCTTCACACGGCCAAAGGTCTTGAGTATCCCGTCGTGTTCCTGACCGGGTTGGAAGAGGGCGTGTTCCCCCATTCGCGGAGTCTCAGCGAACCCGACGAACTCGAAGAGGAACGCCGGTTGTGTTACGTCGGCATCACGCGGGCCCAGGACCGCCTGTATCTGACCCAAGCGTTGTCGCGGACGCTGTACGGCGCCACCGACTACAACCCGCCAAGCCGATTCTTGACCGAGATCCCCGAGGCGCTTATCCGGCGGGCTCGTAAGGCCCCTCAGTCATCCCGACGTCGAAGGCTCTTCGAATCCGAGCCAGAAGGTCGCGTGTTCGGGCGCGGCGGTGCTGGCTACCACTCCTACGACGACGATGAGGACCGGCCTCGACGCCGTTCAAGCCGGGACCGCGTGCTCGGAAAGAACAAGGTTGCGCCGGTCACCGGCGACCGTTTCAGGCAACGCCGACCTGAGGAACCCCCAGCAAACCTTGACTTCGGAGTCGGCGACGACGTCCTTCACCACAGTTTCGGTGAAGGTACGGTGCTCGAAATCTCCGGTGGTGGAGACAAGACCGAAGTACTGGTCCGCTTCGCTGGAGTCGGTGAAAAGCGACTGCTGCTCGCCTGGGCGCCGCTCCAAAAGGTCAACTAAAGACCCGATCGGCAGGCCCGAACGAGTCATCGGTCAACGTTGGATAACGGCAGGCGACGCGGTGCCTGCGTGCTCGGGACGGGCTGGCCTGAGCACGCAGTCCGTCATCTGTCGATCTGGCGTGACGCAGTACGCCCGATGCGAGGTGGCAGCACCGCTCCGTTCATTGATTCGAAACACTTTCGCGAAATTGGCGACACGGTCCGTCCGTAGCGTGATGTTTGGTCACGACTGACACGTCGACCGTCGACACGGCGCTGCCTTCGGGACCCTTGCCACACTCGTTGAAAGGACCGATCGTGAAAACGTCGAAGCGTCGAGCGATCACCGCCGTTGGCGGACTGAGCGCCGTACTGACACTTATCCCATCCATCGCTTCCGCTCAGGAAGCCGAGCCGGTCACCATTCTCGGACAGCAGACCAGCCTTATGTGGGTGGTCATCGGCGCCGCCATGGTGGTCTTTATGCAGGCAGGTTTCGCCCTCGTCGAAACGGGCTTTTGCCGAGCCAAGCACGCTGCCCATGTGGTCAGCACAAACTTTGCAATCTTTGGTCTTGGTTTTGTTGCCTTCTTCTTTGTCGGATTCCCATTGGCGTTCGGCGGCTTCTCGTACTCGGCGTTCGGACTCGACGCTCCGGTCGGTTCTGCCCTGCTCGGTTCAGGAAACTGGGTCTTTCTCTGGAAAGGCGGCTGGGCGCTGTCGGGTGAGAACATCACGCCCGCTCTGCTCGGGTTCTTCCTCTACATGGTGGCGTTCATGGACACCACCGCGACCATCCCGACCGGTTCGATGGCGGAGCGGTGGAAGTGGGGCAGCTTCACCATCTGGGGTCTGTTCTGCGGCGCCCTGTACTACCCGCTGTTCGCTGCGTGGACGTGGGGAGGCGGCTGGCTCTCAAAGACCTGGGACACGATGAGCCTCGGTGCTGGCTACGTTGACTTTGCTGGTTCGGGCGTCGTTCACGCCGCCGGCGGAGTCGCTGCCTTGGCGGGGGCCATCATCCTCGGACCCCGCATCGGCAAGTTCAGCAAGGACGGAACACCGCGTGCCATGCCCGGCCACCACATCCCGATGGCGATGCTTGGCACGTTCATCTTGTTGTTCGGATGGTTCGGTTTTAACGCAGCGTCGACGATGGCCGCCACCGATGTGCAGTTCGCCACGGTGGCAACCAACACCGCAATCGGCGGAGCATTCGGGGGTGTCGTCGCGATGGTCTACATCACGAAGCGAACGGGTAAACCCGACCCCGGAATGATGGTGAATGGCATGCTCGCCGGCCTTGTGGCGATCACGGCGCCCTGTGCCTTCGTTGCTCCATGGGCTGCCGCGGTGATCGGTTCGGTAGCTGCGGTCCTCGTTATTGAGTCGGTGTTCTTTGTCGAACGCAAACTGAAGTTGGACGACCCGGTTGGGGCCATTTCGGTCCACGGCGTGTGCGGCCTGTTTGGTGTCCTCGCTGTGGGGATCTTTGCGAACGGGAGCTACGGCGCTGGGTGGAACGGAAGTTCTGTGGAGGGAGTCTCAGGGCTCATCAAAGGCGACGTTGGACAGTTCGGCGCTCAGCTCTTGGGCGTTGCCGTGCTGGGGACCGTCATCTTTGGTGTGTCCTATGCGTTCTTCTACCTGCAGAACAAGATCTCGATCGCTCGAGGAAAGGGCGGTATCCGCTCGGCCGAGGACGATGAAATCAACGGTCTCGACATTCCCGAGTTGGGGGTCACGGCCTACCCCGACTTCGTCACTACCTGATCGCTGCAAGGCGGGCGGGTGAGCGGTGCGCGGCGGTTCGCGGTTGGGCAGAAACGGCGGTGGGGTACTTCGCCGGTCGTTTCAGCCTGGGGTGGGTGACACCCAACCGTGGCCGCCGCGCCGATCGTCGCCCGCAGCGTGGCCAGTGGTGTCTACCGAGTGGACGCCTCCGAAGTACAGGTCACGGCGTTCCCAACGATTGGTCGGGAAGGTCGCGTCCAGGCGTTCCAAACAGGTGTCCGCGAACCCGTCTTCGCACTGGAGGACCTTGCCGTCCCAGTGGTAGCGGGGTCGGCCGATGGCACCTTCGATCGAATCGCCAAAGTCGATCAAGTGGGAGAGGACCTGGGTGAGTGCGGATCGAATCCGTTCCGATCCGCCGGTACCCAAGGCCACCTTCCGTCCGTCGGGCCACCGGACGATGGTTGGAGCCATCATCGATCCGACCCGCAGCCCGGGAGGCTCGGCGTGGAGACCTTCGGGGTGCAGGTCCTCTTCGCCCATGATGTTGTTGGCGTGAATGCCGGTCCCGTCCAAAAAGATGCCCGAACCCGAACCATTCGAAGTGGTCATCGCTGCGACGTTGCCATCCGCATCGATGATGCTGATGTGAGTCGTCCCTTTCGAGGCCTGAAGCGGCGAGTATGGCGGCCGCCGCCGGTGGCGATCGACCGCTCCGCGAAGCCCCCGGACGGTCGTCGCAACAACCTCGGCGGAGCCTTGTGAAGAGGAGGTGAAGCTGACTTCCTCCATCGAGGCAAGGGCGGACGCGATGATCGAGCCGCCGAAGGATGGCGGAGGATTGGTGAGCACTTCGACGCCTCGATACGTAACCAGGAGCGGCGGGCGTTCAACGACGCGGTAGGCAGCCAGATCAGCTGCGGTCAGCAACCCTCCGTGTTGGGCCATGTCACGCTCTATCGATCCGGCAAGCGAGCCCAGGGGCCCGTGGATTTTGGAAGCCCCGGCGGCGAGGTCTTCCAGGAAGGTGGCGAGCTGTGGGTTGGTGCACAGATCGCCCTCGGTCAGGTACCGGCCTTGGGGAGCGAAGATCTGCCGGCCGGGTTCGGTGAGCGTAAAGATCGGTTCGAGGAGCGCGAAGAACTGCGCCTGAAAGTGGCTGATCGCTACTCCAGCCCTGGCCGCTTCGATCGCAGGCGCCATGACCGCCCGCAAGCCGAGCCGCCCCCACCGACGGTGGATGTGCAGATAGCCCGCAAGGCATCCGGGGACGGCGACCGACCCGTACCCGACGTTGAAACGTTGCACCGCGCTCCCAAAACGGATGTCGATCGGGGTCATCTGCGGTTCGGGGAGTGCGTGTCCAGCGCTGCTTCGTGACGTCGTTGGGCTTTCGAGTCCCGGGGTATCGACGAAGAAGTCGACGAGCACCGGTTCCTCGTCGATCGGGTCAGCGAGCAGAAACCCACCGCCGCCCAGCGACGTCAATCCAGGTTCAGCGACGGCGGCCGCGCATGCTGCACCCACGGCTGCGTCGAACGCGTTCCCGCCGGCCTGGAGGATCTGGCGTGCGGCCTGAACGGTTACCGGATGTCCGGCCGCCACCGAGGCGATTCCGCCGCAGGGCGAAGGTCGCCCGTGAGAAATGTTGCCAGCCATGGGGGAGGATCCTGCCCTGCCGTGGACGTTTGCGTCCTATCCTGACCGTGTGAACGTCGATTTCAATCCCAACCCCACCCGTTCCTTGGGTGTCGAGATGGAGCTGATCCTGGTCGATCAACTCACCGGCGATCTGGTCGACGCTGGTGGCGAGATCATTGACGAGCTCGCGGCCATCGGTCTGGGGGATCGGGCAAAGCACGAGCTCTTTGAATGCACGATCGAGATCATTACCGGCGTCGCATCCAACGTGGCTGAAGCCACCGAAGATCTGCGCCAAACCCTCGACGAACTGTTCAACGCCTGCGACCGGCGGGGACTCGATCCGCTCTGCGTCGGTACCCATCCCTACGCGAGTTGGCGGAACCATCGAGTTTCGCCTGATCCGAGGTACGGCGAACTGCTAAAGGCGATGCGCTGGCCGGCGCGTCGACTGCTGATCTTTGGCGTTCACGTTCATGTGGGGGTGTCGAGCAAGGACAAGGTCATTCCCATCACGAACGCGCTCACTGAAGCGTTGCCGGTCCTGCTTGCTCTGTCGGCCTCGTCGCCGATGTGGAATGGGACAGACACGGGGATGGCATCGGCGCGCACCAAGGTCTTCGAGGGCCTCCCGACGGCAGGTCTGCCTCCGTTTCTGAACGACTGGGCAGAGTTTGAGCGTTTCCTCGGAGCGCTGATGACAGCTCGAGCGATTAAGACGATCCGCGAGGTGTGGTGGGACATCCGACCACATCCCGAGTTCGGCACCGTCGAGCTTCGGATGTGCGACGGAATCAATACCCTCCGAGAAGTTGGCGCGGTCGCCGCGCTGGCCCAGTGCCTCGTGGAGCGGATGGAACGCCAGCTGGATGAGGGCCAACGGCTGACTATCCCCGCCAACTGGACCGTTCGAGAGAACAAGTGGCGCGCCAGTCGCTATGGCCTGGACGCTCACTTGATTACGGACGCGGACGGAATGTGTGAACCGCTCCGAGAGGTGGCGCTCTCACTGGTCGACTCGCTGACGCCGATCTCCCGCGATCTTGCGTGCGAGACAGAGCTTTTATCGGTGCGTCACATCATCGAGAACGGCAACGGGGCGGACCGCCAGCGGCGAATCCGCAGTGAGGGCGGTTCGGCGGAGGACGTCGTCCACGCCATCGCTGCCGAGATGCGAACGAACAGGACCACCCGCGTATGAGCGATTCGAATGAAGCACCGCTTGGCGAGAACACCTTTCGGATGCTCGGTGACCTACTCGCCGAACTGGATCGTTGGTGGGGGATCCACCAGTCCTCCGTGGTCGAGTTTCGCCGTTTCATGCACGCTCACCCGGAGCGGTCCGGGACCGAGGTCATGACGACGGAGCGGGTCGTCGGCGAACTCCGTGCGGCAGGCCTCGAACCGCAGGTCCTTACCTCGCGGCCGGGAACGGGTGCGATCGCAACGTGGGACAGCGGTAAAGCTGGCCCGACGATCGCGGTGCGGGCAGATATCGATGCGCTCGGATCGATAGACCTTCTCGACGAGCCGTACCGAAGCACCGTGCCAGGAGTGGCTCACGCATGCGGGCACGACGCTCATACGGCAATCGTCTTGGCCCTCGCCCGCTTTCTTACCGATTGCGGTCCCGGATTGGGACTGGCCGGGCGGGTGCGTCTGTTGTTTGAGCCTGCCGAAGAAGAAGTGCCGGGCGGAGCGATTGAGATGATCGCTGAGGGCGCGCTGGACCATGTCGATGCAATTGTCGGCCTGCATTGCGATCCAAAGTCCGACGTTGGGCGTGTGGGGTTGCGGGCGGGTGCAATTTCTTCGGCGGCCGATCAGCTGACCATCGACCTCATCGGCCCCGGGGGCCATACCGCCAGACCCGAGGAGACCGTCGACCTTGTGTCGGTGGCCGCGAACGTCATCCTGAGCCTGCCAGAGAGCCTCCGAGCAGCTCAGTCGGGGCTGTCCGCGGTATTTGGAGCGGTGATCGGCGGCGACGCGCCCAACGCAATCCCGACGCTCGTGCGACTCAGGGGGTCGGTGCGAACCCCCGACGCTACCGCCTGGGAACGCGCAGAACACCAGGTTCAAGCTGCGCTCTACGGTGCTCTTGCGGACAGCGGAGCGCTCGCCGAGCTGACCTATGTGCAGGGCGTGCCGCCCGTGATCAACGATCCAACGATCGTTGGGTTGGTCAGATCTGCACTCTCTGCGCCGCCCGACTCGGAGCTCGAGGTGTTCGGCGCGCCCCGGTCAGCAGGCGCCGACACCTTTGCGTGGTATTCCCAGCGGGTGCCGGCGTGTTACATGAGGCTGGGCACGCATAACCCGGCCTGGCCGGAGCACCGCGATCTGCACCACGGGCGGTTCGATATCGACGAACGAGCCCTTCGGTGTGGGTTCGAGACGTTCGCCCGGTCGGTTGTGGCGCTGCTGTCCGAATTGCGGTGACTACAGGTCAGCGGGGCCGGTGACCCACCGCTCACTCGGGCTGGTCGGGGCGATTCAGGTCCGACAGCCACGAGTCTGACGGCGGCGGGCCTTCGACCAAGTCGCCGAGGTCTTGGAGCAGCACGACTGGATCTTCTTGTGACATGGGTATCGGTCGCGGGCCAGTGTCGTCGGCGGCCGTGCGCATGCCTTCTGGGATCGACACCGTCGACTTGTTCGACCGCAAGGCGACGAACAGCATTCCGCCGAGGATCAACGCGAAGCCGGACGCCCCCAGGATGAGCCGCCCTTTTCCGTCAGAGGCCAGACGGGTCGCGTTGGTCACCTTGTCCTGAATGCTTTCGACCGGATTCTCGTTGGCGCCGGCGGCCACCGATGTGGCGAGAATGCTCGGCTTCTGCCGATCATCTGGTTTAGCTACCACGACCTGGGCGAACTTTGCGGTCTGCTCGTTGCATGCAACATCGCCGCCAGCGCCTGAGCCGGCGAGTAGCGCCTGGGACAGCCGTTCCGAGAGGGGGACCCCTGCCGATTCTTGATTGCGGTACTCGTTCAACGCTTCGGTCACGACTGCGGAGTCAGACACGGCGATTCCTTGGACGCTGACGTTGGTGCTCTGGGCGTCGATGGAAACTTCGGGGTTGGCGCTCCCCGTGAACGCGGCTGCGCTGCCGTTGACCGTGACGATCGCGTGCTGTTGGGTCGCTGCGTCTGGAGCGAAGTCAGGATCGATGAGGGACGAGAGCACCTCTTCAGGCGTCTGCCGGTCGCGGATGCTCAGAACTGTGCGGAATGCGGCCGTGTCCGGCTCGGCAACCCCGGGCTCAGGCAACTGGCCCAGTGGAATGGTGGTCATCGAGGGGCCGCCAGCTTCTGGCGGTGCTCCGCCCGGACGAGCGACCGAAACCATTTTCGAAGATGTTGGCTTGGGTGACAACCCCTGTTTCGCCTGCGTGTCTGACGCGCCTTGCTGTGCGGGAGTCTGCGTGGCTGGCCGTGTTTCTCGGGTGCTGGCAGACGTCGTTGGCTGCTCGTCGTCCTGACCGGATACGCCCGTTGTCGTCGAGGTCGGCCCGGAGTCGCTCTGAACACCGGGGAGAGAGGGGCGGTCGGCCGCTTTCGGTAGGGAGCCCGGCGGATCGCCCTGTTCTGTCTGTTGGCCGGGGTTTTGCAGCGTTGTCGAACTCGGTGGCAGCGGCGGCATCAGATCGATCATTCCCTGCGTGGAGCGCGGCATGTCGACGCCGATCGAAATGCCGGCACCCATGCCGGGAACCAGGGTGATCGCTGGGACCACCTCTGCCTGGCGAATACCTAGGGCTTCGTAGTCGGTACATGACGCAATGGCCACGCCCACTTCGCCGGTCTCGGGATCGACGCCCACGATCGACCATGTCGCAGAGGCTCTTCCGGGGAACAACACGATCGCTGCCAGAACGCTGATCGCTGCCGCAGAGACCTTGAGACCAGCCAGGCGCGCTCTCATGCGTGCGGCGGAACGCTTCGCGGTGGCAGCGGTCGGCGGTGCTGGGGGTGCCGATCGGTGTGCCATCAGGGGTTGGGTCGGGCGCAACGTGCTAAGCCGATCCTGCCGAGCTTCCAGATTTGATGATGCCATCCCGGCGTGACTCGATCTGTTCGGCGCTGACGCGCCACTCGGCGAAGCGGCTGCGTTCCATCTTGAGCCAGTCAGATCGCGGCGTGCCGGCACCGTCGTCGTACAGCTTGAGGATCGCAGTCAAGGCGCGTCGGTCGCCCCCCGCGATTTGTTCGGCCGTGGCGAGGGCATGGTCCAAGAGTTGGTCGGCGGGTACCGTCCGGTTCACCAGGCCGATCTGTTCTGCTTCGGTGGCGTCGACCCAACGACCGGTGAGGCTCATCTCCTTGGCGCGGGGTAACCCGATCCGCTCGGTCAGGAGAGGCGTCATACCACCGCCCGGTACCAAGCCGACCTTCGCGTGGGTGTCAGCAAACCGAGCGTTGCTGCCGGCCAGTATGAAGTCACAGCAGAGGGCGAGCTCTAGTCCGCCTGTCGCTGCTGCACCGTTACAGGCAGCAATCGTGGGTTTGGTCACTTTCTGGAGCGCTATCCACGGGTCGAGGGTGATCTTGAGCGAGCCGTCTCCCAACGATCTGAGGTCGAGGCCGGCGCTGAAGGCTGGATCGGCGCCCGTGAGAACCACGACGAATATCGAATCGTCGTCTTGTGCGGCGCCCAGTGCCGCGCCGAGATCGTTGATCAGATCCCCGTTGAGGGCGTTCCGCTGAGCCGGCCGGTTCATCGTCAAGAGCCGTACACCCGGACGCGGCGTTGCGGTCAGCAGGACTGGATCGTGATCTGTCATGGGGACAGAGCGTAGCGGTCCGGTCGTTCGACAAAGCCCTTCATCCTGCGCGGTGACCATTGTCGCCTGGAGTGCCGAAGGCGCTCGTTGTGGGTGACAGTCGCTGGTCGCGTAGAGCGCGCAAAATGTCGGTAAATGTGCGGAACTCCGCCACTAAGGGTGGTAGTAATTGGCCTGGCAATATTGATGGAGGGTCCCCGTGCGCTTCAATGAGCTTTACCTTGTGATGCAATCGCCCTGTGAGGCGATGATCGAACGTCTTACGCTGAGCCCCCGGGTAGCAGCTGATCTGTATGACGAGGTCATGACGCGAGCCTTCTCGCGCTGGACAACCTTGCGGCTCCGCAAGGTTCCACATCGCTACGTCGCCCGGACGGTGTTAGCGAGATCCCTCGATCTCGCCCTGTCGGGCCGACTTGCGCAGACGGCTGAACTCAACGGTCAGCCGACCCTTGGACTCTCCGAGGCTGATATCGACGTTCTCAACGACCGGCGGGCGGTTGCCGCAGGTCTGCGTCGCTTGCGCCGCCCCGTTCGCGAAGCGGTCGCGTATTCGTACCTTGCTGGCTTTGGTGCCGCGGACACAGCGCATCTAGCAGGCATCACAGAGACAGAGGCGCAGGCCTTCGCCAAATCGGGTGTGGCAGAACTGCGAGGCTGGTTAACCGTGGAGCAAATCAATGTCCTCGTCGCCTGATCCAACTCGAAATGACCGCCTGGAGCGCGTACTCCACGACGGGGCCAAACGGCGTGATCGGAAGCGCCTTCTGGTGGCAGCAGCCGCGGGATGTCTCGCCCTGATCTCGATCGCAGTCCTTGTCGAAAGACCCGGTAGCCGAGGTCACGAGGCGTCGGTGCGGGCAGAGGCGAGCGAAACCTCCACCACCAGCTCGGGCACCGCCACGGTCAAAGGCAAAGACCTCGACCGCGTGGACGCTGGAAGCACTACCACCAACGCCTCCAGTACAACTCGTGCGGACGAAGCTGCCTCGACCGGGATCTCGACAACGACCATCGACAGCCCTCAGACGACGATCCTGGGTTCTCGGCCTGGTCGTTCGACCGACGACGCTAAGGACGGCACCTCAAAAGACGGCGACACAAAAGACACAGACGACCTGGACCAGCCCAAACCGGCGCAGGCGTCGAGTAGCGACGAACTACGAGACGGGGCTGGATCGGTTTCCTCGAGCAGTTCCTCGAGCAGTTCGTCGAGCAGCTCAACGAGTGCTCCGAAGTCGAGTTCAACGACCCAGCCAACAGCATCGACCCAACGTCCGGCAGCCCCGGCGGGGACGCAGGGGGGAAGCTCTGGCACCGCCGCACCGCGCCTTGCTCCTGTTCTTGCGGGGACGACCGTCGCTGAGATCGTCGTGCCGACCGGAATCAAGGCCGAAAGCCCAGTCACGGTCGATGTCACGGTGTCCGGCCGAGGCGGCATGGACTGCATCGTGGTTGACCTGGGTGACGGATCTCCTCGATGGGAAAGTGGGTGTTCGATCCCGGCGGCGTGCGGTGTCCGGCAGGCCGCCTCGGTCAGCACGCAGTCGCGAAGCCTGACTGCCAACTATCGATCTTCGGGTTCGCGAGAGATCTCTGTGTGGCAGCGTCAACGGCTGGCAGGCTCGGCGTGTACTGCCGAGACGTCGCTGCTGGTGCGCAAGTCCGTGCTCGTCGGCGCCGCGGCCATTCCGCAGCGAGTCCTGAACGTGAAAGTGACCACCACGGCGGACGGGCCGACCGTTGGTGGCGTGTACGTCAGCGTTCGCTCCCGGTCGGGGGTCCTGCTGACCGACACCGTGACCGACCGTCTGGGCAATGCCGCGTTGCGAGTACCCGAGAACGACCTGGTCTATGTCGAAGCCGAAGCACCCAATCTCGATCCCAAATGTCGTTGGGTCGCCAACGGTTCCGCCGGTGCTGGGACCACGGTCGTGACCCTCGGGCTACGCAAGAGTTGTCAGTAGCACCGAGGTCAGAACCAAAGCAGGCGCGCTGCGGTGACAGCGGACCGACGGTCTGGCCTCAAGAGCCGGCGGTCGACGATCTGTCGCCCGCTCGGCCGTTGCGGGCGCTGGCCTGTGGTGGGTTCGCGACGGGCTCGACAGGCATCTCAAGGCTGAGACCATCTAGCGTCGAGGGGCGTGGCGACCCCAGAGCAAGCGATCTTGGTGCGGGTTCTCGGCGTTGACCGACCCGGGATAACGGCGGGCCTTATGCGCCTCCTCGAAGAGGGCGGCGCCAAGATCCAAGACCTTGAACAGGTCGTGGTCCGGCACAGGCTGGTGATGGCGTTCGCCATTCGCGTCCCTGATGGGCGTGACCTGCTCAAGGAACTACTCCTCTTCGGCTGGGAACACGACGTCGAAGTCGACTTTGAAGTCGTCGAAGGGGAGCACAGCGAGCGGGCCCACGGCCATGTCGTAACGGTGCTCGGCCAACGTGTGCGCGCCCACGACCTCGGAGTCGTCGCTGGCACCATCGCCGCCTGCGGGGGCAACATCGACCGGATCAATCGTCTCTCTCGGTATCCCGTGGTTAGCTACGAGTTCCAGGTGCTCGGCGGCGATGCCGATTCCCTTAAACGTCAGCTGCTCAGCGCGCTGGCGCACCGGCCGGTCGACGTGGCGGTCCAGCGCGAGGGGCTGACCCGGCGAGCACAACGCCTGGTCGTGCTCGACATGGATTCGACGTTGGTCCAGGACGAGGTCATCGAACTACTCGCCCGCGAGGCAGGCTGTGAGGACGAGGTTCGCGAGATTACGCAGCGAGCGATGGCAGGCGAACTCGACTTTGAACAGGCGTTACGCCAACGGGTGGCCCTCCTCGCCGGGCAACCTGAAGACATCATTGACCGAGCCCTCAAAAGTGTGCGCCTGACGCCCGGCGCGCGGACCTTCTGTCGGACCCTGCAGCGGATTGGTTTTAAGACAGCGGTCGTCAGCGGCGGCTTTACCGAGTTCGCAGAACAGGTGCGCGCCGAACTCGGTCTCGATCACGCCCATGCCAACGTCTTGGAAGTCGTCGACGGTCGTCTCACCGGACAGGTCATTGGCCCGATCGTCGATCGCGCTCGCAAAGCGGAGCTGCTCGCCAGCATCGCCCAGTCTGAAGGTGTGCGGCTGAGCCAGACGGTCGCCGTCGGTGACGGGGCAAACGATGTCGACATGCTCGCAGCAGCAGGGCTCGGCATCGCTTTCAACGCCAAACCGGTCGTTCGAAACGCGGCCGATACCGCGGTCAGCGTGCCCTATCTCGACGCGATCCTGTTCGTCCTCGGTGTCCGACGCGAAGAGGTCGACCAGGCGGACGAGGAGGACCCGGACTTCATCGTGCCCGAGACGCTGCCGCCCGTGCCGACCGACGCTGACGTCTAAACAGCAGGCGCGGACTTTCTGTCGTTTTCTCGCGACCCGACCCGGCCGCGCTGCGTCGTACACACGCAACCCGCAAAAATCCGGACGGATACCCACCGCCCGGTAACCCCGGAGACCCCTCGGACCACCAGCTGAGGGGTCTCTTCGCGTCCGGCGACCTATCGCGCCTGGCGACCGCTGGCGGCCGATAAGTAGTCGCGTCTCCTCATCGCTGGCACCACCCTGCTCGGGCGGGTACGGTGCCGCTGCCGAGTGAGGGAGCAACCATGAATGTGGACCAAACGGCCGCCGATCTGGCAGCTGAACACAAAGCACTGGATGCGGTGCTCGCCCAGATCGACGAGGACGCGTGGTCGATTCCGACGAGTAGTCCTGAATGGACGGTGGCCGACCAAGTCGGACATTTGGCGTATTACGACCAGGCCGCGACGACCGCAATCTTGGACCCTGCAGCATTTGGGGCAATGCGTGACGAGCTCTTCAAGAGCGCCACGTCCCTCAAAGCGGTCGACGATATGACGCTGGCATCGTTTCGCCGCATGAGCGGTTCTTCCTTGTTGGAGGCGTGGCGGGATCACCGGGCAGCTCTGCTCGACGCGGTTTCAGGGCTCGATAACTCCGACCGGGTCGAGTGGTACGGACCCTCGATGAGCGCCCGCTCATTCGTCACGGCGCGGCTGATGGAAACGTGGACCCACGGCCGTGACGCGCTCGACGCGCTCAACGTCCGGGTCGAGCCGACCGATCGGCTCTGGCACATCGCCAGATTGGGTGTTGTCACCCGGAGCTGGTCCTACCAGAACAGGCAACTCGATCCGCCCGTGGGCGATGTGTTCGTGTCGTTGACCGCTCCCTCCGGGATTGTCTGGACCTTCGGTGATGCCGCCGCGGACGACCAGGTGGAGGGCGACGCCGAGGAGTTCTGTTTGGTGGTGACCCAGCGGCGCCACCTGGACGACACCGATCTGATCGCGTCGCCCGGTGCGCGGGACTGGCTGACCAAAGCGCAGGCCTTCGCTGGGCCGGCAACCGATGGACCAGCCGCGGGGACACGGGTCTAAGACACCCCCTCGCGTCCGGCCGCCAGCGGGTGGCGGCGCTAAGGTCTCAGACGTCGCCAGGTGCGAGATCGGGAAGCCCGTGGTCGAGGTTAGGGCCGTCGCATCCTCCGTCCACGGCGAGAACCGTGCCGGTGATGTAGCTCGCGGCGGGCGAGGCCAGATAGAGGCACGCCGCGGCGATGTCGGTGGCGTCGCCGATCCGTTTCATCGGTGTCTGAGCGACCATGCGTTCACGAAGATCGTCGTTGGACAGCACTACTTCCAGCGCTGACGTTGCCGTCGACCCGACGCCGATCGCGTTCACCCTGACTCGTGGGGCCAAATCCTGGGCGGTGAGCCGGGTCATGTGATTGAGGGCGGCCTTTGCCGTTCCATATCCGACGATGCCTCGGTTGGTGATCCTGCCGACGAGCGACGAGATGTTGACGACCGAGGCGTTGTCGCTCTCAAGGAGGAGCGGCAGGCAGCCCTGGGTCATGGCAAAAGCGGTGGTCACATTGAAGTGAAAGCTGCGTTCCAAAAAGCCAGGTGTCGTTGCGGCAAAAGGTCGAGGCATCGCGCCCCCGACATTGTTCACCAAGGTGTCGAGGCGGCCTCGCCACTCGCTCACCCTGTCGATCAGGTCGCCGTATCCCGAGGTATCTGACAGGTCGGCGTTGATGGGAAGGACGGAGCGGCCTAGGTCGTCGATGATCTGCGCTGTTGCCTGGAGGGTGTCGACGGATCGAGCTGCGATCGCGACGTCCGCGCCTGCTTCTGCCAGGGCGATCGCACAGGCCCGCCCGATGCCGCGACTCGCCCCGGTGACGAGGGCGACGTGACCGTCGAGGCGGAACCGATCGAGGATCACTTTCCGACCTCGCGTGCTGCCTTCTCGCCGACGACAAGACCAACCCCGAGAAGGGCGAAACTGATTGCCACCGTTATGCCAATCCCCGTGCTGATGTCCCGGTCGCCGTCTGCACTCCAGCTCAAGAAGACCAGGCCGGTGACGACCTGAACGATGCCGAGGGCGAGGACGATCGGGCCGACTGCAGCATTTGCTGCATACCAGGCTTCGTTCGACGCCATTGCCGCCCGCGTGCGATACCCGGCGAAGTTGTTAGGACGCAGGCGGCGCGCCCACATCGCGGCGCCGAGGCCGATCAGGATGGCTCCTGTGCCAGCCAAAAGAAATGCGAGTGCTTTCACGTTGTCTCCCATACGTCGGTGAGCGCTCCGCTGGACCTTCGCCCGTAGCCTATGACGACCTCGCTTGAGTCCGGTCCGTCCAAACCACCCTGGGTTCAGGTCGCCGTCAAAAGGCCAGCTTCGACCAGGAGGGTCCGTGCCGATCCCCCCTGGTCAGGGAATTTTATTGCTCCGAGCGACCGATGCCGGCTGAAAGATCGGCTCTGTTGGTTGTCGTGGGAGGTGCGCAACGCCGACATGACCCGCTCTGGCGGTGGCATAGTGTCACTTCGTTGGTTTGGTCATACGGGTTTGTCCGCCGCGCGGCTGGTTGAGGGTGTCGATGGCTCTGCGAAAACAGCGAGAACTGGG
>CXWK01000377.1_pt1 | contig 23929 bp, 21 predicted proteins | sample 590851 | NCBI WGS metagenome assembly CXWK01 (sample SAMEA3498364, study PRJEB10139) | wastewater metagenome | biome: wastewater treatment plant; material: activated sludge | place: Denmark | collected 2014-08-01
ATTACGATAAGGTTGAAGAGTATCGTGATTTTGGCGGGATAAGAATTGAAGATAATATTCTTGTTACACAAACCGGTTACAAAGTTCTCGGTCGTCCAATTCCAAAAGAAGTTGATGATGTAGAGGCCTGGGCTAAGAGTTAGTGTTTATTTTTAGTGCTCTTTGCGGAAAAGACATTTAACCACAAAGAGCACAAAGTTATTTCACAAAGCACTCAAAGTATAATTCTTTTAATGCCATCTTTTAGAAGTTTAACATTAAAATTAATTAACAAGCCAAGTTTAGAATTGCTAAGTTTTAAATATGTTAATATTTGGGCAAGATGAACATCACTAAGAGCTTCTACAGATTTTATTTCAAGAACTAATTTACTTTCAACAATAATATCCAACCGATAACCAATATCCAGTTTTACTTCTTCATAGATTAATGGCATAGGTTTTTCTTTTTCAACTTGAAATCCTGCCTTATTAATCTCATAAAACAAACATTCTTTATAAGATGATTCTAATAATCCTGGACCTAAATTCTTATGAACTTTTATAGCAAGACCAATTACAATATTTGATAATTCATCTTCTGTCATTTAATCTTTGTGTGCTTTGTGTTTTCTTCTTTGTGTTCTTTGTGGTTAAATCTTTCCTTCTTTTGCTTCTGAAAAATCTCTTCCCGCTTTTAGTGCATCTATGTTTAGCTGAACTATCTTCTCCCCTTTTCTTTCAAAGATTTTCTTTATTCCGTTTTCAAGTGATTGATATGGAATATCTATAAACGGAGAAGCAGCACCAAGCATTACCATATTTGATGATCGCGGAGATTTTACTTGTCTGGCAATTTCATCGGCATTTATTGCAATGTGATGCGGAAGTTTTTCAATCTCAGCAATCAGCACTTTCATATCTGGGTAATCTGTTATGTTAACAAATGGAGTTGTATTTGTTACCAGCCAGCCATTTTCTGAAAGCCATGGTAAGTATCTTAATGATTCCATTGGCTCAACAGAAATAATTATATCTGCTCTTCCTTCAGGAATTAAATCGCTGGCAATTTCTTTTTCAGAAATTCTTAGATGAGATTGTACCGCACCGCCGCGCTGACTCATTCCGTGGACTTCTGCTTGTTTTAAGTAAAGATGATTTTCTAAAGCGGCCATCCCAACAACTGCAGCGATAGAAAGAATACCTTGTCCTCCAACTCCAGCTAAAATAATATCTGATTTCATTTATTTCTCTTTTCTGAAAACTTTCTTTTATACTTTTAATTTATAAATCAATAAAATTCGCAAATCCACCAACACCTATTGTTAAATTATATGACCAGCCTTTTATATTATTATCAATATTAAACGGTGTTGCAGTAAAACGAGCTCTTAGTAACCAATTAGATTTTTCTCTAAATAAAAAATAATTCAAAAGATTTATCTGTTTACTAAAGTTGTAATCAAAATTTAATCCAAGGACATAGGTAAAATCTAAGAGCCGGTAATCCTTATAGTTTTGATCATTTGCTCTAACGCTAAATTCAACCCATCCAATTCCAGCAAATGGTGTTATAGAATAATTATCATTTATCGAGAGAGGATATCCCAAAGTTATTTCAGGAATCGCGATACCAGTATTTAAATCTTTTGACCAGTTTAGATTCTCAGATGTAAAATCTTTTTTAATTGAATTGAACCCTAATGTCCCCCTTAAAAAAAGCATAATTGGTTTGTAGGCAACATCAAACCCAAAAGCAAAATTAAAGTTATTTGAAAAGTAATCTGTTGAGTTTCCCGTCAACATTCCATATCCAAGATCAAAACTCATCCCGATTCCAAATTTGCTTACGTAAAAGTTGGGAAGAGTACTTCTTTCTAAAGCTTTCAATTCATTTCGAGTTTTCTGATTCCAGTACTCAACTCCTGTAGAATTACTTCCTCCGTCGGTTTCATAATCAAACATTCCAATTTGTCCTTTTAGTCTGGAGCCATAATCATTAAGTAATGTGTTGAGTTTATTTGTAATCTCAAACCTATCACCAGTTAGCAAATTAATTTCAGTTTGAAGTTTTCTCGAATAAAGTTCAACTAAATCAAATTGAGTTTGATGATATAAAAGTGCAGTTTTACTTTTTCCTAAAGATTTAGCCCAAGATGAATACCTATCCATATAACAATAAGTTTCAATCCAGGTTACAGTGCCATCTTCAATTTCAGTTTCTGAATTTCGATAACCAATTACATAACCAAATTCAGAATTATTCGGTGATGTTCTTGACGGAGCGCCTTTAAAATCATCCCAAGTTATTGGATTTTCACTCCAGTATAAAATAGAACTTGCAGTATCAACTTGAGCATAATTATATATATTGATGATCAAAATATTTAGTGCAATTAAAATGTATTTCATTATATCCCCTAAACAATAGTGATAAATTTAATTTTAGTTTTAACTAACCTCTTCCACTTTAACTTTAATCTCTTTCTTACTTCGTGCTAAAGTTTGTATACATTCTCTTCTAGGAATAACGACCGAAACACCTTCATATAACATTTCTTCTCTAAGGACTTTTACCATTTCATCGTGATATTTTGGCAATGGAGTTAAAACTTTTACGTATTCTGGTTTTACACCAAGACCGATACAAATTTCTTCCAACCTGCCTGTTGCGTGTGAAGCTTGTCCGCCAGTCATTCCAGTTGTTCCATTATCAGAAATAATAACAGTCATTGGAGTGTTTTCAACAATTGCATCAAGCAAAGCAGTCATTCCGCTATGAGTAAAAGTCGAATCACCAATAACTGCAATTGCGGGATGAACTCCGGCATCAGCCGCACCTTTAGCCATTGTAATTGATGCACCCATATCAACACAGGAATTGATTGAATTCCACGGAGGAAGTGCGCCAAGCGTATAACATCCTATATCTGAAAAAACTTTTTGTTTGCCGAATTCTTTCATCGTTTCGTTAAGTGCATTATAAATATCTCTGTGGCTGCAGCCTGCACATAGTTCCGGTGGGCGGTTTGCAACGATATCAGGAACTTTCATTCCAAATTTTACTTCTTTGCCTAAAGCTTTTGCAACAATATCAGGATTCAATTCACCATCACGTGGAATTGTTCCATCTAATCTCCCTTTAATCTTGCTGTTCTTATCTAAATATCCTTTTAACATTTCTTCAACAAGCGGATATCCATCTTCAAGAATTAAAACGTGCTCACATTCATTTACAATTTTTTCTACTTTTGAAAAAGGAAGCGGATATTGGCCTAGCTGCAGAACCGGATGTGGGAATTTTCGTTCAGGATAATTTTCCATTAAATAATTAAATGCAATTCCACATGCAATTATACCGAGTGATTTATTTCTTGCAGGATAATAAGTATTAAAAGATGATCTTTCAGATTCCTGCTCCATAAGTGATTGCAAACTCAATAAACCTTTATATCTTTTTCTTGCGTTAGATGGAAGCAGAACAAATTGAATCGGGTCTTCTGGATATTTTAATTTATTCTCCTGTTTCAATGGACGAGTTTCAATTCCCGCACGCGAATGTGAAAGTCGTGTTGTAATGCGCATCATAATTGGGATTTTTAATTTTTCAGAAAGTTCAAATCCTTCATAAGCCATATCATAAGCTTCCTGCTGGCTTGCAGGTTCAAAAATAGGAATCATTGCAAACTTGCCGAAGAAACGGGAATCCTGTTCGTTCTGTGATGAATGCATTGAAGGATCATCAGCAACAGTAACAATCAATCCGCCATTAACACCGGTTATAGCAGAATTTATAAACGCATCAGCAGCTACATTTAAACCAACGTGTTTCATACAAACCATTGCACGTTTACCGGCATAACTCATTCCAAGTCCGGCTTCCATTGCTGTTTTTTCGTTTGCAGACCATTGGCTATGCAGTTTTCTTTCAAGAGCCATTTTATTGTGTTGAACGTACTCGGTTATTTCTGTGGAAGGTGTGCCGGGATATGCATAAACGCCGGACATTCCGCCATCGATTGCGCCTTGGGCTATTGCTTCTGCACCAAGTAATAAAAGCTTTTCCATTATTCCTCTCTTTCTGAATTCAGAATGGAAATTTCAAAAATTTTAATAATCAAAAATAAGGAAAGGAAATCTGTTTTCTAATTAAAACTGATTAGAATATTTTGATTTAAGTTGCATTAAACGTGGATTAAGCGAATCTTTTTTAATTAACTCATCAAATTGCTCTTTACTTTTTTCAAAAGGCAAAGTTTCAGAGTAGATAATCAATAAGTTTATTTGCGGATCTATATAATTTGGAAATAGTTTTTGCATTCTACGGTAATAAGATGTTGCTTTATCATATTTTTTTGATGATTGATATATCCCAGCAGTATTATGCAGAACTAAGGGATTATATGGTGAAAGTCTTTCAGCATTTAAAGAGTGAACTAATGCTAAATCTATGTTTCTGAGCCGATAATATCCCATTGAAGTATAATATTCAACTGGCTGCTTTGTAACATCATAAGGATATAGAACATTACTAACTTTTTCGAGCTGCTTTACCATATTTTCATAATCACCCCCATTCTTATATTCGATAGTTTTAATGTAATTGAGTTCTGAGCTTAATCTTATATATGAAGTAAAGATTCCTAAAACAAAAAGGATGATGAGAACATAAGAGATTTGTGCGGCTGAAAACTTAATAACTTTCGCTTTTTCATTAATAGATGATAAAGCTAATCCGCCTGCTATAGCGAATAGAAAGTACGATGACATTTTACTCATTGGAAATGCGATTAAAGAAAATCCAATTGTAGATAAGCCTGAGAGTAATATAAAAAAATAGTTCTCATTCGATTTACTTTTTTTGTAAAGATTATAAATAATTAGCAAGATTATTGTTAGATAAACTAACGGTGCCGCAAATCCATTTTCAGCAAACAACTCCAGAAAATCATTATGCGAGTGTATTGAATGGATGAAGTAAATCTGGCTGTCAACAAATTCATTTCCATAATATTTGGGATATATGCCGCTCCACTTTTGCAATCCAACACCAGTAATTGGATTTTCTTTAATCATCTTTATTGAAGCATCCCAAAAATTCATTCGCATTTTGTTGCTTCTGTTTTCTGTATCAACAACACTTGTTACATTGGAACCAAAGTCAGCACGTTCGCCTTTTACCGGTGGAATTAGTGAGAGCAAAAATGCAATTATATAAACACCGATGATTGGCGCGAGAGTTTTAATTTTACTCTTATGGTCTTTCTTTAGGATGATATGAACAGATAAGACTATCAAAATTAATATTGAAAGCCCCAGAGCAGATCTGCTGCGAGTAAAAAATAAAAAGGATAAGTTAACTACACCAGCAAATAGTAAAAGCGGAGTATAATCTTTCTTAATATAGTTTTTTAATATCAGTAAAATTGGAATTGCTGGAAGCAGATACTCAGCAGCAAAACCTCGATGGCCAATTGTAGAGCCTGGAATAATAATCTGCGGCAGCGGTACTAATTCTATACTCATTACCTGCAATAATCCAATAAAACTAAAAAGTGTGGAAACAATAACAACAGAAAAGGAAATTATCTTAAAAAATTTTTCTTCGCCGATTTTATTTAACGTGTATAAAGTAAAAATTAGTATAAATACTGATGGAAGTAGATAGGTTAACTGTAAAAGCAGCATTCCTGATGAACCATTTAAAAACGAAGTAAAAAACGTAAACGGAAAAAGTAAAAGAAAAATAAATAAAGTTCTGGTGACTGAAATTACTTCCTGATTTACTTTAATCTTATTGAGATATAAAAAACCCGGAATTACTAAAATAAATAGGACGAGCTTTTGGAGATTATCCATCTCTAATAGTTTTGTTGAAAAAACAATTGGAGAAACGAGTATCAGCCCAACAAGCCAATCGTAATTATTCTGAGTTTTGTGCTTATTCATTTTTAATTTTAAGTTAACAAAAAATAGAGAAAGAAATATTTCGCATCAATTAACAGTGTCACTATTTTATCAAGTTAAACACTACTTGAGAAGTCAGTGCGAATTATTTAACTTCAATATGTAATAACCAATTTTACTTTTTTTTATGAATTCAGTTTCTGATAAGAGCAAAACTATTTCTACTCTTGGCAAAAGCATTATAAAAACTTTGGCTTACTATGATATTTTTGAATATCCGTTAACGGCTGAAGAGATTTATCAAAACCTTGGAACAAATTCTGTTTCTAATATGGACGTTTTGAATGAGATTGAAATTTTAAGCAATAAAGGTTTGGTCTATAAAAAGAATAGATTTTATTTACTGCGAAACAATGATATCTTGATCTCTCGGAGGATTGCAGGCAATAATCTTGCTGAGAAAAAAATAAATTCAGCTTACAGAATGACAAAGTTTATTTCAAAATTTCCTTACGTGCGGGCAATACTTCTTTCCGGTTCGATTTCAAAAGGCTATATGGAAGCAGATTCTGATGTGGATTATTTTATTATAACGCATCCAAATCGATTGTGGGTAACACGATTATTATTAATGCTGTTCAAAAAAGTTTTTTTGTTTAATTCCAGAAAAGTGTTTTGCATAAACTATTTTGTGGATACTGAAACTCTTGAAATTGAAGAGAAGAATATTTTTACCGCTACTGAACTGGCAACTCTTATCCCGACTTATGGTAAAGAATTATATGATGAACTTTACAAAAAGAATTCCTGGATTAGAGATTTCTATCCCAATTTTCCTAAAAGAGACAATAATATAATTTCTAACAATAAGAATAGTTTAATACAAAAGACGTTTGAAAAAATACTCAGTAATTCTTTTGGTGATAAGCTTGATGATTTTGCTATGAATCTTTTTGAAAAATCAAATCAAAAAAAATATCACAATTACAATAAAAATGATTTTAGAGTTGCATTTAAAACATCAAAGCGTGAATCAAAACATCATCCTAAATTTTTTCAAAAGCGAGTTCTTGAAGCTTTCAATGATAAACTAAGAACATTTGAAAATAATTATAACATTTCTTTAGAATGAAATGAAAAATATTCTTTTCACACACTCATACTTTTATCAATTTGACCACAAACAATGGAATACTCATCAGCCGTATCCTCCGCTGGGAACAATTTATGCCGCTGCAGTTATGCGCAATGAGGGATACAATGTTTCTTTATTTGATACTGCACTGATTAATTCTCCGGAATTAATAATCCCGGTAGTTAAAAAAGATAAGCCTGATTATTTAGTTATCTATGATGATGGATTTAATTATCTAACCAAAATGTGTTTAACAAATATGCGTGAAGCAGCTTTCCGGATAGCTGAAATTGCTAAACAAAACGGAATTGTTGTTATTGAATCAAGTTCGGATGCTGCTGATCATTATGAAAAATATTTAGATCGCAATGTTGATTTTGTTATCATCGGCGAAGGTGAAACAACTCTTAAGGAATTAATCAGCAAGCTTAGTAAAGATGAAAATGATTTTGAAAGTATTGATGGGCTTGCGTTTAAAAAAGATGGGAAGACAATAAAGACATCTCCAAGACAGATATTGAAAGAACTGGATACACTTCCTCTACCTGCCTGGGATTTAGTAAACATTGATGACTATCGTGATATCTGGTTAACACACAATAAACATTTTTCTCTAAACATAGCAACCACTCGTGGTTGTCCATTCAAATGTAATTGGTGTGCAAAACCGATTTATGGAAATCGTTACAATGTGCGTTCTCCTAAAAATGTGATAGATGAAATTATTTTTTTGCAAAAATCGTTTGGTGTAAATCACTTTTGGATGTGTGATGATATTTTTGGTTTAAAACCTGGTTGGGTACAGGAGTTTAGAGATTTAGTAAAACAAAATAAATTAACGTTTAAATATAAAATTCAATCCCGTGTTGATTTGCTTTTACAGGAAGATACAATTGAAGCGCTTGCACAATCAGGAGCTGAAACCGTTTGGGTTGGAGCTGAATCAGGTTCACAAAAGATTCTTGATGCAATGGACAAAGGAACGACTATTGAAGAAATTAATAGCGCAACTAAATTGTTAAAGAAAAATAATATTCGTGTTGCATTCTTTTTACAATTTGGTTATCCGGGTGAAACGAAAGAAGATATAAACAAAACAGTAGAAATGGTTTTAAACTTGATGCCTGATGAGATTGGGATTTCAGTTTCCTATCCTCTGCCCGGAACAAAGTTTTATGAGAATGTAAAGGATCAACTAAAGCAAAAAGCAAACTGGGCAGATTCTGATGAGCTTGCTTTGATGTTTCAGAATACTTTTTCTTCTGCTTATTATAAAAGACTACATAGATATGTTCATAAAGTTTATAGGAAAAAAGTTGGATTGACATCCATAAAAAATATTTTGCTAAATCCGCTTACAATGAACTTTAAAAAACTTCGCGCATCATTGTTAACTTTCTATTACATTCCTTCTTCATTAGTAGATTCAATTTATCTAAAGAGATTGGAAAAAGCAGGATGACTTCTGCATTGTTTGATTCGGCAGCACAGAACTATGATAACACTTTTACAAATACTGAAATAGGTAAACTACAAAGGGCACGCGTTTGGAATTATTTAAATTCTATTCTGCCAAACAATTCCTTAAATATACTTGAGTTAAATTGCGGAACAGGTAAAGATGCTATATGGTTTGCACAAAAAGGACATAAAGTTTGGGCAACAGACATTTCTGAAAAGATGGTTGAGGTTGCCCGTTTGAAAGTAGAACAATTTAATCTATCAGATAAAATAACAGTTGAACAATTAGATATAAATGAAATTAACAAAGCAAGTTTTCCCAAAAGATTTGATCTGGTATTTTCAAACTTTGGCGGATTAAATTGTTTACCTGATAATGAGTTATCCGTTCTATCTCAAAGATTAAAAAACTTACTAACTTCCACCGGACGATTTGTTGCTGTTGTTATGCCGGATTTTTGTATGACCGAGTCGTTATATTTTCTTTCAAAGTTTAAGTTCAAAGAAATTTTTAGAAGAAAAAAAATGCAAATTGTAAATGTTGACAACACTTTCGTTAAAACATACTACTATAATCCCAACAGATTTTTGGGATACTTTAAAAATGAGTTTAATATTCATAAAGTTTTAGGTGTTGGACTGACAATACCACCATCTTACTTGAATAATTTTTTTGAGAAGAAAATAAATACGCTGCTGTTTTTGAATGGGGCTGAAAAATTTTTTGGTAATAATTTATTTTCTGCTTCTGTTTCAGATCATTATTTAATCGACTTGAGAATTAAAAAATGAAAATCCTATTAACACATGGTTATTTTCTAAATGATGATCCAAAAGAAAAGATCATTATGAAACCGTATGCTCCTTTAGGAATACTATATGTTTCTGCCTATCTCGAGCGTAAAGGATTTTCTAACGAAGTGTTTGACACTACTTTTTCAACTATGCAAAAGATGCGAGACTATTTATTAGAGTTTAAACCTGATGTGATTGCCATATATGTAAATCTAATGACAAAGCTGAATGTTTTAGAAATAATTAAGTTTATTAAACTAAATCTTCATCATACTAAAATTGTTTTGGGCGGACCTGAAATAAGATATAATGCAAATGACTTCCTAAATTTTGGGGCAGACTATCTTGTAATCGGTGAAGGTGAAGAAACATCACTGGAATTAATGATTGCATTAAATGAAAAACGATATGATGATATTAAAAATATTCCGGGACTTGGATTTAAATATCAAAGCAACGAAATAGTTTTTACAACAGAAAGAGAAAAGCTTAAAGAAGTTGATTCGCTCCCCTTTCCAGGCAGAGATAAAATAAATTTGCAGCTTTATCTGAATGCGTGGAAAGAAAGACACGGAGAAAATGCTATTTCAATCAGCACAATGCGTGGATGTCCTTATACTTGTAAATGGTGCAGTCGCGCAGTATATGGACTAAGTTACAGAAGGAGATCCCCGGAAAATGTTTGTGATGAACTTGAGCTTATACAAAAAGAATACAATCCTGATACTTTATGGTTTGTTGATGATGTGTTTACAATTTCTCATAAATGGTTAAATGAATTTAATGAAACGTTGATGCAAAGAAATCTAAAAATAAAATTTGAGTGTATTACTCGCGCAGATAGGATGAATGAAGAAGTTATAAAACTCTTAAAAGATGCAGGTTGTTTTAGAGTTTGGATTGGTGCAGAAAGCGGCTCACAAAAAGTTATCGATCTGATGGATAGACGAGTTGATGTTGATCAAGTTAGACAAATGATTAAGCTTACACAAAAAAATGGAATACAAGCCGGAACCTTTATAATGCTTGGATATCCTGGTGAAACTGAAGACGATATTGAAGAAACCATAAAACATCTTAAAGAATCAAATCCGGAATATTTTACGATTACAATTGCGTATCCTATTAAGGGAACCGAATTGTATGCTGAGCTTGAGGCTGAACAAACAAATAATTTTAACTGGGATAGTAATTCTGACCGCGATAGAGATTTTAAAAGGACATACAATCGAAAGTATTATGATTTTGCAGTAAGAAGAGTAACGAATGAAGTAAACTTTAATAAAATGATTTTGAATAATAAATATTTATCTAAAAATACTTTTGCCTATAAAACAAAATCAATAGTCGCAAAACTTGGAATGCTTTATTATAGAACTGCCGGAAAGAATTAATGATAATCGAAGAGCTTAAAGGATTAAAAGCCATCAAAGGAGTAATAAGAATTTCAGATATTGATGATGCCTTTGAAAAATTATACCTGCAAGTAAGAAAAAAGGAAAATAGAATTTACAGTGATGATGAGATCAAACTTCTGCCTTATGCTTCAAAGATTAATCCACATAAAAATGAATGGGCTTTAAGATCAAAATCTTTTTTAAGATTTAAAGAATATTTATCACATAAAAAATCGAAACTAAATATTCTGGATTTGGGCTGTGGTAATGGCTGGCTGACAGGACAACTTGTAAAAGAATTTGAACATAATTATTTCTGTATTGATGTTAATTTAACTGAACTTGAACAGGCAGCTAAAGTATTTGATAGTGATAAATTAAAATTTATTTATGCAGACATTTTTGCAACAACATTTCCGGCAAATACATTTGATATAGTGATTATCAATTCGGCATTACAATATTTTCAAAATATTTCTGCATTAATGAAAGAACTATTTTTTATTTCAAAGACATATGGTGAGATTCATATTATCGATACACCTTTTTACGATAAGAATGATCTCATGCAGGCAAAAAACCGGACGCTTAAATATTATACATCGCTTGGTTTTCCTGAAATGGCTGGGAAATATTTTCACCACACGTTAGAAGATTTTCGATATCTACGATATAGTTATTTATATAATCCGAACTCATTGAAAAATAAGTTTTCGAAATTTATATTTGATCAGGATTCACCTTTCCCCTGGATATTAGTAACACGATGAAATCTGATAACAACATTTTGCTTCTAGTTCCGGGATTTCCAAAAGATGAAAATGATTTTATGTGCACTCCTCCGGTTCAGGATTATCTTGTGAAGTATGTTAATAAATATCCAACTACATTTTTTTTTGTGATAGCATTTCAGTATCCATATATTAAAATGGATTATAAATGGAAAGGCGTTGAGGTTCATTCTATAGGTGGAAATAATTCAAAATTAAAAAAGTTATACGTTTGGAAGAATGCTATTAAGAGAGCTAAAATCATTAATAAAAAGTTAGCTATAAACTCTATTCATTCTTTATGGTTTGGTGAATGTGCTTTAATTGGAAATTATTTGTCGAAATATTTTAACGTTAATCACATTTGTACTTTAATGGGTCAGGATGTTCGTTCATCAAATTATTATTTGAAGATTTTAAATAATGAAAAAATTAAGATTATTTCTCTTTCGCAAAATCAATCTAATGAGTTTTATAAAATAACAAAACGTAAAGTTGATGGCGAAATATATTGGGGAATTGAAGATCAGGATTATAATATAAATAACGAACGAAATATTGATTTGCTTGCTGTTGGTTCTTTAATCCAATTAAAGAATTATGGATTGTTGATTAAAACAGTTGCAAAGATTGTTAAGGAATTTCCAAAACTAGTCTGCAAATTAGTTGGCGATGGTCCGGAATTTTTGGAACTAAAAACCATGGCAGCACAATATGGAGTAGATAATAATATTGAGTTTACCGGACTACTATCACGTACAGAAATATTTAAACTTATGAAGCAGAGTAAAATATTTGTTCATCCTTCAAATTTTGAAGGTTCCGGGTTTGTATTTGCTGAAGCGTTAGCAAATGGAATGAACATAGTTTCATTCAATGTTGGATATGCTAAACAATATGAGAAGTGGCTAATCGCTAATGATGATGATGAGTTTATTTCTCACACAAAGAAATTATTACTATCTAAACTCAGTTATGAACCGTTTAATATTTTTCCAATTTCTGAAACTGTAAACAAGTATCATCAACTTTATAATTTAAATTAAGTTTAATGATTACAAACAAACTAAAATCCATCAACAAAAGATTATACCCGCAAAAACTTTTTTACGGACCGGGATGGATTGTGCTTGGGGTAAACAATATTTGTAATCTGCATTGCAAAATGTGTGATGTTGGAATTGAATATACAGCAAGTAATTTCTATCAAAACCTAATGGGAACTTCTCCCTTAAATATGCCAATGGAGTTAATTAAAATAATATTTGATCAAACAGCAAAGTTTTATCCTAAAACAAAAATCGGTTATGCTTTTACAGAACCTTTAATTTATCCTTACTTAATTGAATCGCTGCTTTATGCAAAAGAAAAAAATCTTTATACATCATTTACTACCAATGCTTTAACATTAAAGCAAAAGGTAAAGGATATTTGCAAAGCAGGTTTGAATGATATTTTTATTTCGCTTGATGGACCTGAAGAAATTCATAATCAAATTCGTGGGCATAAAAATTCGTTTCAAAAAGCGATTGAAGGAATTGATGAATTATTAAAACATTCGCAACGACCAAATATTTCTATTTTTTGTGTTATTACTGAATGGAACATTGGGCATTTAAAAGAATTTGCCGATTACTTTAAGAAGTTTCCTCTTAAGCAACTTGGATTTATGCACACTAATTTTACTCCTGATTTTATAGTATCAAATCATAATAAGATCTATGGAGATAAATATCCCGCAACCATTTCTAATACTGAGCAAATTCAAATCAGCAAAATGAATCTTAAGATTTTGCTTGATGAAATAAGAGAAATAAAAAAAACAAATTATCCGTTTGAATTAACATTCTCACCTGAAATTAAAAGTGAATATGATTTAGATGTTTTCTATAATCATCCAGAAACGTTGGTTGGCAGAATTTGCAATGATGTTTATCGAAATATTATGATCAAATCCGATGGATCTGTTATTCCAGCCCATGGAAGATGTTATAATTTAGACATTGGAAATATTTACAATAATTCGCTAAAAGAGATCTGGAACTCCAAAGTTGTTTCGGAGTTTAGGAAAGATTTAATGAATGCCGGTGGACTTTTCCCAGCTTGCTCAAGATGCTGCAGTGCATTTTAGGTTAAGAATTTTATGAATAAAATAATTTTATTTAATCCTCGTAGTGCAAATTCCAAACACAGAATACCAAATTCAATTCTGCAGGTTAGTGCTTCTATTCACGGAAAGTATGAATATGTTTTTGTTGATGGAAATCTTGAAAAATATCCTTGGGACAAAATTGAATCATACTTAAGAACAAATGAGTTTAGGTATTTTGCTTCCACTGTTATGCCGGGACAACAATTGAAGCAAGCAATTCCGTTTTCTAAAAAAGTTCGCGAGCAATTTCCTGACGTAAAAATTATTTGGGGTGGTTATTTTGCATCTAATCAATATAAATCAGCAATCAATTCTGGATTTGTAGATTTTATTATTAATGGTCCCGGAGATAAAGCTTTTCCTGAATTGATTGATGCAATTGGAACAGACAAAGATTATTCGACAATTGAAAATCTTATTTACAAAAAGAATAATGAGATAATCAAAACAAAAAAATCAGATTTGTTTGATCAGGATTCTTTACCTCCGCTTCCATATGATTATTTAAACACATTTTATCCGATAGAAAAATACCTTGGTAAAACATTTCTTGGGAATAAAACCGCTGCATATCATTCAAGCGTGGGATGCCCTTTTACTTGTTCGTTCTGTGCAGTAGTTCCAATTTATGAAGCACGATGGAAAGGTAAATCTGCAGTAAATGTTTTTAATGATTTGATGCATTTAAAAAGTAAATACGGAATTGATGCTGTTGAATTTCACGATAATAACTTTTTCGTTTCTGAAAAAAGAGTTGTTGAATTTTCGAATCTTGTCCAAAACCAAAACATAACCTGGTGGGGCGAAGGAAGGATTGATACGATTGATAAGTATAAAGATGAATCACTTGCATTAATGAAAGAAGCCGGATGCAAAATGATTTTCTTTGGCGCAGAAACCGGCAACGATGAAATTCTAAAGCAAATGGATAAAGGCGGAACTCAAACTGGTGCACAAATAAAAAACTTTGCAGCACGATTAAAAAAGTTTGATATAATTCCGGAATATTCTTTTGTGCTCGGCTTACCAGCAGAGAATGATGAACAAGTAAATCATCAAATTGATGAAGACATAAAGTTCATCAAAGAGATAAAAGAAATTAATCCTGCTACTGAAATTATAATTTATGTTTACTCTCCGGTTCCAACCGAAGGTTCCGAATTATATGAAAAAGTTTCGGCGGCTGGATTTAAATTTCCACAGAAGTTGGAAGATTGGTTAAACTCTGATTGGGAGAGTTTTGATTTAAGAAAAAATCCGCTTACTCCCTGGTTAAAACCTTTTATGGTTGATAAAATTAAAAATTTTGAAACAGTGCTGAATGCATACTATCCGACTGCTTCTGATTTTAAGTTAACAGGATTTCAAAAAAAGACAATGAGATGGATTTCTGCTTTTCGATTTAAAACAAATCTATATCATTTTCCCTACGAGTTAAAAGCGCTTCAAAAATTCTGGCTTCACTATCGCCAACCGGAGATTGAAGGATTTTATTCTGAATGAAATTGCTTATTAAAAAATTGCTATTCCCTCTTTTAAGGTTTGCATATAATTTTTATTCATCAAATGAAAGAAGTTATTCTTACAAAGGAATTAATGTTAGAGTTATGCCTGGGGTTTTTCATCCCGGATTATTCTTCAGCACAAAATTGTTAATTGAATATATTTCTAAAAATGAGTTAAAAGATAAAACTGTTTTAGAACTCGGAGCTGGTTCAGGTTTAATTTCTGTTTACTGTGCAAAACTAAAAGCAAATGTTACTGCAAGTGATATCAATCCTATTGCGGTTGAAAATATTAACAAGAATGCAAAACTAAATTCTGTTAATATTAAAGTAGTAGAATCAGATTTGTTTGATAGAATTGAGATTAAAATATTTGATTACATAATAATCAATCCGCCATACTTTCCTAAAAATCCGAATAACGATGAAGAGTTTGCATGGTTTTGCGGTAACGATTTTCAGTATTTCAAAAAACTGTTTGATCAAATTGGCAATTATGTAAATAATGATTCTAAAATTATTATGGTGCTTTCTGAAGATTGTGAAATTGAAATTATAAAAAAGATCGGTGGGCAATCGCTTTTTGTTTTTACGAAGTGCTATGAGCAAAAAATCTGGGGCGAGATGAATTATATTTTTGAAATATCAAAATCAAATATTGTTTGATATATCATTATACTTCGGTTAATTTTTCACATCATAATTATTTAACTATTAAGTGATTAGCTTTAGCAAACCAGAATCCCGTGCAAAATTATATTTTATCATTCTAGGCAGTGGTTTTATAATTTATGCCGTTTATTTATTAATTAATTCTACTTCACTTGCCTCATTATCAAATCCTGGAAAAGATCTAAGAATTCCATACATCGGTGAAAGAATTTTTATTGGCGTATTATTTTTATTTGCGGTTCTCTCAATAAAAGATTTGCCGTCAACATCAACGTGGATTGGATGGATAATTTTTATCGGGTTTGCTGTAAGATTTCTTTTAATCCCAACAACTCCTGCTATTGAAGATGATTTTTATAGATATCATTGGGATGGTGCGGTAACAGCAAATGGATTTAATCCATATAAATACAGCCCCAAAGAAGTGTTTGATAAAAACAACAGCGTTCCTAATGAATTGATTTTACTTGGAGAACAATCCGGTGAAATATTAAAGAATGTTAATAATCCAAAACTCAAATCACTTTATCCATCAATCTCGCAGGGTTTGTTTGCTTTATCATATTTTATTTCTCCGTGGAATTTATTTGTTTGGAAAATACTTCTGCTGATTGGTGATATTGTTTTACTTTTCTTTCTCCTGAAAGTTCTGAAAGAACTAAAACTGCCTTTAGTCCTTGCGGGAATTTACTGGCTCAATCCGATTGTTATCCACGAGTTTTTTAACGCTGCTCATATGGATCTATTCGTAATCCTCTTTATGGTTATTTCCATTTATTTATTGTTAAAGAAAAATTTCCTGGGTTCTATATTCTTTCTTGCAATTGCAGTTGGAATAAGAGTCTATCCAGTAATTCTTTTTCCGCTTTATATAAGATTTATTTGGAGTGATAAAAAGGAAGTACTAAAAAGTACAATTTTATTCGGTGTATTAAATTTATTAATCTTTATTCCTGTTGTTCTTGCCGGTTCATATCAAAGTTCCGGATTTGCAAAGTATGCCGGAAACTGGATAAACAATGCTGCTTTATTTGATTTGCTAAACTCAGTAATAAAAATATTTGATTCACTTTTAAGTGATGGAAATTCCTGCACACACTGTTTAGCACGATGGATTGTTTCTGCAATTATGCTTTTTGTGGTGATTTATTATTCAAGAAAAAAGATAGGCAGTAATAATGATTTTCTGGAAAGAGCCGTTTTATTTTTAGCAATTATGTTTTTAATAAGTCCAACACAATTTCCGTGGTACTACACCTGGATTTTTCCGCTTTTAGTTTTTCGCCCAAGATTATCTTTTTTGATTTACCCTGCACTATTACCGTTGTATCAACTAAACAGATACTGGGAGTACTTCATTTATATTCAGCACATTCCCGTTATACTTTTATTTTTATATGAAATAAAAAAAGACTACGGTTTTGGATTTTTTGATCACCATCAAATCCAATCAACAGAATAAATTATTTTATCCCATTGGAACATCAATAATCAAAAAGTTTGAATCTTCAATCATTTCTATTTCAATATTATTTACTTCAGAAATTCCTATCGCATCTCGATTAAACAATTCTTCATCACCAACTTTTATACTTCCATCAATAACAAAAATGTAAGAGCCATTTGCAGGATTGATTATCTGATAATTTATTTGTTTGCCTTTTTCAAAATTCCCCAAGTAAATTTCTGCATCCTGATGAATATATAATGAGCCTTCTTTATTTAATCCCGAAACTGCAGGAATAAGTTTATTCTTTCTTTCTGAAATTGGAAATGATTTTTGATCATACCTTGGTTTTATGTTTTTTTCCTTAGGGAAAATCCAGATCTGAAAAAGTTTTACTCCTTCTTTATCAGAAGGATTAAACTCAGAATGCGTAATTCCTGATCCGGCAGACATAACCTGAACTTCATCTTTATAAATAACAGAACCTGTGCCCATACTGTCTTTATGCTCAAGCGCGCCTTCTAAAACCAAAGTAATAATTTCCATATTATCATGCGGATGAGTTCCAAATCCCATTGCCGGCACAACAGTATCATCATTAAGAACACGCAGCATTCCAAAGTTCATCATCTTTGGATTATAATAATTTGCAAAGCTGAAACTGTATTTTGTATCCAGCCAGCCATAGTTTGCCTTTCCCCTGTCTTCGGATCTATAAATTATTTTTTTCATTTCATCACCTTAAATAATTTTAACTAGTTAAATGTATGTCATAACACGCTATTAACAAAAGACTAAAATCACATCCAAAAACTATAAAAATCTTTGTGATATAGAATCTTTGAAAAAAATACCATATATATGGATATTACTTAAAGGAATGATGAGAAAATCAATAATAAATAGTCGAATATATTACCTGATTCTAAAAATGTGTTGTATTATCAGTTTTATGTCGCTTAATATTTATTCACAAGAATATGTAATTAAACAACTAAGAATTGAAGATGGATTATCTCAGAGTACTGTGTTTGCATCACTTCAGGATAGTAAAGGTTATATGTGGTTTGCTACCCGCAGCGGATTAAACAGATATGATGGTTACAAATTTCATATTTATTTTAATGATCCAAAGGATCCAACTTCACTTTCAGATGATGGTACAAACTCTATTTTTGAAGATAAAAATGGTGTGTTATGGATTGGAACCATTTACGGAAATATTAATAGGTTTGATAGGCAAACTGAAACCTTCACTTTTAAAAATGTTTCATCACTAATTAATGAAATTCCAGAACAGACTGATGACTTCTTTGATTATCCGTTATCTTTCTCAAGAAATCAAAGCACAACTATTACCTCAATAACCGAAGATCTTAATGGCCATATATGGATTGGAACCTGGGGTAAAGGGATTTTACAAATTGATAAAGATTTTAAAATTCTTAATCATTTTTATGCCGGCAATAAAAATTTTGCCGAATTAAAAACAAATAGAATAATGGATTTACATTTTGATAAACTGGGTAGATTATGGATTGCAACTTTCGGAGGTGGATTAACTAGAGTAACATTTATTAATATTGGTTCTTCAGAACAGTATAATTTTGAAAATTTACCTAAAGGAGATAACGATTATTCACTACCGGACGATAAACTATTAAAATTGTTTGAAGATTCTGATAATAATATTTGGATAGGTTCTTATTACGGCGGATTAATTTTTATACAGAATGATCAAACTAAATTACCATTTGAATCAGTAAAAATAAATTACGGACGCTGCCCTCTTTCGAGTAATGCTACAGATAGAAATATTGTAATTGCATTAACTGAAGACAAAGAAAAAAATATGTGGATTGGAACTTTTGGCGGCGGACTGATCAGATATAATCATAAAGAAAACAAGTCTCTACATTTTTTTAATAATCCGCTAAGTGAAAATTCTTTGGGTGATAACGATGTACTCTCTTTGTCTATTGATAGAAGTGGCATTATCTGGGCGGGTTCTCATCTTGGTGCTGGGATAACAAAAATTCAACCTAATAACGCAAAATTTAATCTTATCAAATATGATTCACGTAGTAAGAATTCGCTTAATGATAATGTTGTTTGGTCAATATATAAAGATACTGATGACATTCTTTGGATTGGAACATATAAAGGTGGAATAAATAGAATCGATACTAAACTAAATAATTTTTCAAGTATCAGTACAAAAGATGGAAACAACTCGATAAGCTCAAATCATATAAGAGTAATTAAAGAAGATAACTACGGTAATTTATGGGTTGGTACTTATGATGGCGGGTTGAATATTATTAACAAAAAAAGTAACCAGGTTAAATATTACAAGAATTCAAATATTGATCTCCAAAGTATTGGTTCAAATCAGATTCAAGATATTTTATTCGAATCAGATAGTGTTTATTGGATTGCAACATTCGGCGGTGGATTAAATAAAGCAGTAGTTACTGGTAATCCATTTAATCAGCAATTGAAATTCAAAAGATATAATTCAATTCAAAGAAATCAACAATCAATCAGTGATAACAGGGTTTATAAACTTTATAAATCGCGCGATGGAGTCTTTTGGATTTGCACTTATGGCGGTGGTTTAAATTCATTCGACCCCAAAACAGAAGTGTTTAAAATATATCCTGTAAACTCAGGTGAGGATGATAAATTCAATATTGAAAATCTAATGACAATATTGGAAGATTCTGATGGATTGTTTTGGCTTGGTTCTTATGGTGGAAGTTTAACAAGTTTTGATAGAAGTACCGGAAAGTTTAAAAGATATTCTTTTAGAGAAGGATTAACAAGCGGTGTTGTATATGGAATTTTGGAAGATGACAATAAAAATTTATGGATAAGTTCTGATAACGGTATTTTTAAACTTAGTCTTAGGACAAAAGAAATTAGTCGTTTTGATATTCAAGATGGGCTTCAAAGTTTAGAATTTAGTGGTGGTGCTTACTTAAAGGATGATAAAGGTAATCTATACTTTGGAGGTATTAATGGTTTCAATTATTTTGATCCTACTAAAATTAAATCCAACACCTACATTCCACAGGTGGTAATTACTTCTGTTAAAGTTTTAAATGAATCTGTTAATGGAGAGAAAAATGAACTTATTCTTCCGCATACAAATAATTTTATTTCTTTCGAATTTTCATCTCTAGATTATTCTGATCCATTGGATAATCAATACTCATACATTCTTGAAGGATTGCAGAATGAATGGCAATTAACAGATGCGTCATCAAGGCTTGCAACTTATACAAACTTATCTCCGGGTACTTACATTTTTAAAGTTAAGGGTTCCAACAGCGATGGTATTTGGGGCGATAAATTTGCTTCAATTAAAATTGTAATACTTCATCCATTTTGGCAAACATGGTGGTTTATTACTTTAGTTATTATAACTCTTGCTTTAATCCTATATTATCTGAGTACAATGAGGATTAAAAACTTGCTTGCGATTGAAAAATTAAAATCTAAACTTGCTGCTGATTTACATGATAATATTGGATCAGGACTAACAGAAATTTCTATATTAAGTGAGGTTGCTTCCAGAAAAAATATTTCAACAAATAATAATTCAGGCACTGAATTGACTAAGATCAGTGATATCTCCAGACAACTTGTTGATAATATGAGTGATATTGTTTGGGTTGTTAATCCCAGGAGAGATTCATTGCACGATTTAATTTTAAGATTAAAGGATTCTTATGCAGAGTTACTCAGTTCATTAGAAATTTCTTTCAGAGCTAAAGACTTAGATAAGCTAAAAGATGTAAAACTACCTATGGATATTAAGCAGAATTTATATTTGATATTTAAGGAAGCTATAAATAACAGCGTAAAACATAGCAATTGTAAACACATAACATTAGAAACAAACTTAAGAAATGATGTACTCGAGATTTCATTAAGTGATGACGGAAAAGGATTCGATGAATCAAGTGCTGAGTTTGGTAATGGATTAAAAAATATTGAAAATCGCGCAAAACAAATCGGTGGTAAAATTAAAATTAAATCTATTCTTAACTCAGGAACTTCAGTTAGATTTATAGGTAAACCTGGTAGAATAAGTAAACTAAAACAAATATTAAAGAAATGATAAACGTAGCAATTGTAGAAGATAACTCAACTATTAGAGAAGGTTTAGCAGCTTTAATAAACGGCACGGACGGTTATAAGTGCGTTGGATCCTTTAATGATGTAGAATCTTTTTTACTAAAAGTTAACAGTTTAAATATCAACGTCGTCTTAATGGATATTGGTTTACCAGGAATGAATGGTATTGAAGGAGTAAAACATGCTACTGCTAAAAATCCTGATTTGAGTATTTTAATGTTAACGGTTTATGAAGAAAGCGAATTTGTATTTGATGCTTTATGTTCGGGAGCTTGTGGATATCTTGTAAAAAAAACACCACCAATAAGATTACTTGAAGCGATTAGAGACGCTAATGATGGCGGATCACCGATGAGTTCAAGAATTGCAAGACAGGTGATTACAGCTTTTAAAGAAGGTAAAGGGATAACTTTACAAGAAAAAGATTTTGACCTTAGCGAAAGAGAGATAAGTGTATTAAACCTTCTTGCAGAAGGATATAATTACCAGGAAATTTCAGAAGATCTTTACATTAGTGTTGATACCGTACGACATCATATCAGAAATATCTACAAAAAATTACATGTGCATTCGCAATCTGAAGCAGTTGCGAAAGCAATAAGAAAGAAAATCATCTAGCATTTCTTAGATACTGCATATTTGTGCAGTAATACAGACATAATAAAAACCACACAAACAAAAACCACATATTTATGCGGTTGTACTCCTCAAATTTAATTTGCACTTTTATCCCAGAAGTTGATCCTTAGAATAAATGCACTAATCAACCAACATTTTTTTTAAGGAATCGTTAAAAATAGAGGAGGACATAATGGAAGCTTTAGAGTATCCAAAAATAATTTCTAATCCTTTATCAGATCTAATTAGTGATGAGATATGGGAATTATTATACAGCAAAGGTCTGATTAATGATAGATCTGTGCGGGATTATATTATCCGTAGAAGATTTAAATCCTTAAGATCACAAAAAGTTAGAACAGGCGATGCGATTGACACATTAAGGGCAGAATATCCTTATCTTCAATTTGACACGATTAGGAAGATAGTGCATAACCCTCCAAAACAGATAAGTAGATCATAATCTTTTAAGGAGTTCTTCCCTCTTCCCGTCTTAAAGTAACGATTAAGACGGGTTTTGTTTTTTAAACCACTTTTGTGACTCACGCCAAAAAATTATATGACATATCTATCTATCTTTGAATCAAAATAAAATAAATTGAGGACTATGGCTCTATTCTTTATCATTTTCTTTGCTGTTTACACTTCTTTAAACTTTTATGTTTTTATACGTGGATGGCAGGTTATTTCAGCATATCCAATTCTTAAACCAATTTATGCAGCTTTGTTCTTTATAATAGCATACGGATATGTCTTGGCAAAAATGCTATATAAATATCTGCATCCTACTGCTTATGATATTTTACTAGGGATAGGAGCTATCTGGTTTGCATTTCTTGCTTACTTTCTTTTATCTCTTTTATTTATTGATATATTAAGATTGCTTAATGGATGGACAAACTTTTTCCCCTCATTTGTTTCAAGTAATTACGAAACAACAAAAAAAATTACAGCACTAATCGTAATTGCACTTGTTGGGTTGGTTGTTTTTTTAGGGAACTTGAATAAGCGAAATATCGAAATTAGAAGTATTGAAATAACTATACCAAAAGGCGATAGTAAAATTGATAATCTGAATGTTGTTATGGCTTCAGATATTCACCTATCTCCGATTGATGGGGAAAGACTATTAAAAGAGATTGTGGAAAAAATGAATTCACTTAATCCTGATATAATTCTTTTAGCGGGAGATATTGTTGATGATAAAGCTAAAGTTTTAGAGGATAGAGGTATTGGTGAATCGTTTAAAAAATTAAATTCCAAGTATGGTGTTTATTCTATAAATGGAAATCACGAATTTATTAACGGTGTGGAATCTTGTGTTAGTTATGCAGAAAAATTTGGGATAAAGTTTATAAGAGATTCTTATGTATTTATAGATAGCAGTTTTTATATTGTTGGTAGAGAAGATAGTGCAATGCCTCAATTTACAGGAAGACAAAGAAAATCTTTAGAAGAGATTGTTAAAAATATAGCGACTAATCATCCAAAAATTTTGTTGGATCATACGCCATTTAAGTTAGAACAAGCACAGCAAAATGGAATTGATTTGCAATTTTCCGGTCATACTCATCATGGGCAAATCTGGCCGGCAAATCTTATAACAAAAATGATTTATGAAGTAAGTTGGGGTTATAAGAAAAAAGAAGATACACACTATTATGTTACTTCAGGTGCAGGTACATGGGGACCACCAGTGAGGACAGGCAGCAGTTCTGAAATTGTGAACATCAAAATTAAATTTAACTGATAATCAGATTTAACTTTTAAGCCAATCTTCTTTTGATTGGCTTTTATTTTGTCCCAACCCTAAAATTATTACCAATATTTTCGATAATACATTGTAAACATTGAGCCATTTAAGGAACAGTGTAAAAGTATAACTGGGAATAATTAGGAGGGAATCAGATGCAGGGAAAATATTTCTGTGTCTTTATTCTTTTTATTCA
>CXWK01023962.1_pt2 | contig 23909 bp, 20 predicted proteins | sample 590851 | NCBI WGS metagenome assembly CXWK01 (sample SAMEA3498364, study PRJEB10139) | wastewater metagenome | biome: wastewater treatment plant; material: activated sludge | place: Denmark | collected 2014-08-01
CGGTTGGGGCTGTGGAAGCCGAGCAGGGGGATGCCGAAGTCGCGGCAATTCTGCTCCAGTTGGGCGATCTGCGCCGCGGCCATGGCGTCCACGATGGGCAGGTGCAGCGGCGTGGTGGGGATGCTGTGATCCATCGTCGCCACCGTCTGCTCCGGCCGCCGGACGGGCAGGCCGCGCGCGCGCAGACCGGTGAACGCCTGGGGCGAGGTCACTTCGTGGACGAGGTGCAGGTCTACGTAGAGAACAGCGGGTGTGTCCGGTTGCTCCGTTACGATGTGGTTGTGCCAGATTTTGTCAATGATGGTTTGGGCGGTCATAGTTGTCAGTTGTTAGTAAGCAATGGTCGTTGGTCGTTTGTCGTTAGTTGCCGCACTGTTGGAGTGCGCATCCTCCGATGCGCGTCCCCGTGGCTGCGTTGGCCCGCATCTGAGGATGCGAATTCCGCAGCTTTACTACCGGCGGGCTATTAGTAGCGTTACTTGCCACCCGCCCCTCGCCCCTCGCCGCCTTCATCCCTTCACCCCACCAAACAGGGCCAGCTCGAACACCTTGAAGTAGCAATCCACGTGCTGGAAGCCAAGCTCGCGTAGCCAGCGGAGTTGCGTTTCCAGCGGGGCGAGGCGGTTGGCGTCCTTGTCGGGGCGGTGGTAGAAGTCGGCCGCCACCTGGCCGCGCGTCTTGCCGCGGGGGGCGTGGTAGCGGGCCAGGGCGTCAATGAAGTAGGCCTCGAACTGCACTTCGCTCCAGCGCGAGGCCGAGGCGACGTGCTCCAGGTTGAGGAAGATGCCGCCGGGGGCCAGCAGGTCAAAGATGTCGGCGTAGATGCGGCGCTTGATAGGGTCGGGCTGGTGGTGGATGGAGAAGCCGGACACAATCACGTCGTAGCGGGCCGGCAGGGGCGGTGTGGCGATAAGCGCCGGCCAGCCAGACTTCGCGTAGTCAAGATGGACGAAATGGACAGAGAGTTCATCTTTACTTGGGGCCGCGCCACCGATGTGTGTACCGCCTGCATTCATTCCGTCTGCATTCGCACCACTCACATCTCCGACGCCTGCATCCGCGCCATTGGCCTTGGCGTCGCCCACGTTGGCATCGCCCGCGCCGTTGGCGCGCCCATCGCGGCCGGTACGCCCGGCAAACCGCGCTCGCGCCGCGTCCAGCATCGGCGGGGAGAAGTCGGCCAGAACGACAGTCGGCGCAGTTGCGGCGTAGGCGTCTAGCAGGGCGTGGCCGAGGATGCCATCGCCACAGCCCAGGTCGAGGATGGCCCGCGCCGCCGGTCGCGCCGCCCGCGCCAGCCGCACCAGGATGTCAATCTGCTCGGCCGCCAGCGGGATCGCCCCGCGCACGCCGTCGAGATAGGTGTTGCTTAGCGCCTCCGCCTGCCAAACGGCATCGCGGCGTGTGTCGTCGGTCGTGGTCATCGTCTCTCAGCTAAAAGACATCCACAGATTACACAGATTTCACAGATTAAGATTCCTAAATCTGTGAAATCTGTGTAATCTGTGGTTTCTTCTTCTTAGGCTGCCACCCGATCCTGAGCGGGGTAGCGCACGTCGGCGTGCCCGTCGCGCTCGGCCAGCATCTTGTTCAGCGCGCTCAGATAGGCGCGGGCGCTGGCCACGACGATGTCGGTGCTGGCTCCGTGGCCGCTGAAGGTGCGGAAGATGGGCCGGTTGGTCTGCGGGTTGATGACGTAGCTGTCTTCGCCGTCGGGCTGGATGCGGATCGTCGCTTCGGCCACGGCGTCCAGCCCCTCGGTCACGGCGTTGATGCTGAACTCGGTCAGCCGATTGGTGACGCCGACGATGCGATTGATGGCCTGATAGACGGCATCCACCGGGCCGGAGCCGAGGGCCGCGTCCTGGTAGCGCTCGCCGTCGGGGCCGATCATGAGGACGCTGGCCGTCGGTATGCTGTGGTCGCCGCACGATACCTGGATGTGTTCCAGTTCCCAGATGGTTGGCGGCTGATAGATCTCGTCGGCGATGATGGCCTCGATGTCGGCGTCAGTGACGACCTTCTTCTTGTCGGCCAGCTTCTTGAAGCGCTTGAAGGCCGCCGTTATCTCCTCATCGGCCATGTTATCGTAGCCCATCGCCTGCAAGTGAACGCGGAAGGCGTGGCGGCCGGAGTGCTTGCCCAGCACCAGTTGCGACGTGTTCAGGCCGACCGTCTCCGGCCGCATGATCTCGTAGGTCAGATGGTGCTTCAACATGCCGTCCTGATGGATGCCGGCCTCGTGGGCGAAGGCGTTGGCCCCAACGATGGCCTTGTTGGGCTGGACGACCATGCCGGTGTAGGTGCTGACCATGTGGCTGGTGCGGGCGATCTGGGTCGAGTCAATGGCCGTCTCGACGTTGAACGTCTGCGGCCGGGTGCTCAGGGCCATGACCACCTCTTCCAGCGCCGTGTTGCCCGCCCGCTCGCCAATGCCGTTGATCGTCACCTCCACCTGCCGCGCCCCGGCCTTCACGCCGGCCAGCGTGTTGGCCGTGGCCAGCCCCAGGTCGTTGTGGCAGTGCACCGACCAGACGACGCGCTCGGCCCCCGGCGTGTGGGCGCGCAGATAGCCGATGAGCCAGCCGAACTCCTCCGGCGTGGTGTAGCCGACGGTGTCGGGAATGTTGAGCGTCGTGGCCCCGGCGGCGATGGCCTGGCCCAGCACCTGTACCAGAAAGTCAGGGTCAGATCGGCCGGCGTCCTCCGGCGAGAACTCCACGTCGTCGCACAGCGTCCGGGCGAAGGTGACGGCCTTGATGACCTGATCCACGCACTCTTCGCGGTCAATGCGCAGCTTGTGCTTGAGGTGGATGTCGCTGGTGGCCAGGAAGGTGTGGATGCGATGGCGCGGCGCGGCGCAGACGGCCTCGTGGGCGCGGCGGATGTCGGTCTCGTTGGCGCGGGCCAGCCCGGCAATGACCATCGGCCGCCCGCTGCGCCGCCCCTCGGTCAGCGGCCCGACCTCCTCGGCGATGCGCCGCACCGCCTCAAAGTCGCCCGGCGAGGCGATGGGGAAGCCCGCCTCGCAAATGTCCACGCCCAGACGCGACAGCTGCCGAGCGATCTCCACCTTCTCCTCGACGTTGAGCGTCGCCCCCGGCGACTGCTCTCCATCGCGCAGCGTTGTATCGAAGATCAATACAGTATCGTTGTTCGACATCGTTTACCTCAGAATAGGGGCTAGGGGTTAGGGATTAGGGATTAGGGCCAGAGTTTCTAAAGGCTACTCTGACCCACTGACCTACTGACCCACTGGCCCACTGGCCCACTGGCCTACTGACCACTTCCCTACGCCTCTCCCGGCGCAATCTCCTTCGGATTAATCCACGGCATCATGCGCCGCAGGTCGCGGCCGACCTGCTCAATCTGGCTGTGGCGGGCCTCTTCGCGCCGCCCGTTGAACCACGGCCGCCCCTGGGCGTTCTCGTCAATCCACCCCTCGGCGTAAGCCCCGGACTGGATGTCGGCCAGAATCTGCTTCATGGCCTGCCGCGTCTGGTCAGTGACGATCTTTGGCCCGGCGCTGTAGTCGCCGTGCTCGGCCGTATCGCTGACGCTGTAGCGCATGTAGCTCAGCCCGCCCTGATACATCAGATCAACGATCAGCTTAAGCTCGTGCAGGCACTCGAAGTAGGCCACTTCTGGCTGATAGCCGGCCCCGACCAGGGTGTTGAAGGCNNAGCGCCGTGACGCCGCCGCACAGCACCGCCTGCTCGCCGAAGAGGTCGGTCTCCGTCTCCTCGGTGAAGGTGGTCAGGATCGTTCCGGCGCGGGTGCAGCCGATGGCCCGCGCATAGGCCAGGGCGGTGGCCAACGCCTGGCCGCTGGCGTCATGGTGAACGGCGACCAGGCCGGGCGTGCCCTTGCCCTCGACGTACAGTTCGCGCACGCGGTGGCCGGGCGACTTGGGGGCGACCATGCTGACGTCCACCGTCGGCGGCGGCATGATCTGGCCGTAGCGGATGTTGAAGCCGTGGCTGAACATGAGCGTCTTGCCCGGCCCCAGGTTGGGGGCGATGGCGCTGCGGTAGATGGTCGCTTGCGACGTGTCGGGGGCCAGCATCATGATGATGTCGGCCTCGGCCGCGGCCTGTTCGGCGGTCATGACGGCCAGCCCTTCGCTCTCGCACTTCGACCACGAGCGGCTGCCCTCGTAGAGGCCCACGCGCACGTCCACGCCCGAGTCGCGCAGATTCAGGGCGTGGGCGTGACCCTGGCTGCCGTAGCCGATGATGGCGACCTTCTTGCCGGCCAGCAGCGAGAGATCGGCGTCCTTGTCGTAATAGATAGTTGCCAAGATGTTGTGCTCCTGATGAAAGAGAGAGAAACCACAGATTACACAGATTTCACAGATTTCCAGATCTGAAAATCTGTGAAATCTGTGTAATCTGTGGTTTCTTATTTCTTAAGCATAATGCCCGTTGCCATTGCCATTGCCGTTGCCGTTGGCGGCTACGGTGGCGACGCTGTGGCTGTGGCCGTGGCGCGAGCTGCCGCGCACCATCGCCACCTGGCCGGTGCGCACCATCTCTTCGATGCCGTAGTTATCGAGCAGCTTGATGAGCGACTCCACGCGGTCTAGCGGGGCGACGATCTGGATGATCAGCGAAGTCATGTCTACGTCCACGACGCTGGCGTGGTAGATGCTGACCAGTTGCATGATCTCGCCGCGCGTCTGGCCGCTGGTGTTCACCTTGATGAGGGCCATCTCGCGCACCACGGTCGGCTCCTCGGTCACGTCGGCGATGTGGACGACGTTGATCAGCTTATCCAACTGCGTCTCCACCTGCTGCAAATCGCGCTCGTCGCCACGGGCGACGAAGGTCATGCGGCTGATGCCCTTGACCTCGCTGTGGCCGACGGTCAGGCTCTCGATGTTGAAGTTGCGGCGGCTGAACAGGCCGGTGACCCGGTTCAGCACCCCCGGCTTGTCTTCCAGCCAGGCAATGATCGTGTGGCTTTTTGTCTGTGTGGTGGGCATGGCTCCTCCCTAGTTCTCGACTGGCCGGCCGCGGCGGATCATGTCGGCGTTGCTCTTGCCGGGCGCGACCATCGGATAGACGTTGGTGAACTCCTCGACCTGGAAGTCGAGCAGGAACGGGCCGGCCGTGTTCTGGGCCTGGCGGATGGCGTCGAAGACGTCCTCTTTGCGCGTCACGGCCCGGCCGGGGATGCCGTAGGCTTCAGCGATCTTGACGAAGTCGGGGTTGAACAGCGGCGTGCCGACGTAGCGCTTGTTGTAGAACACGTCCTGCCACTGCCGCACCATGCCCAGATAGCCGTTGTTGATGATGGCGATCTTGATCGGCAGCCGCTCCTGCATCACCGTCGAAAGCTCCGGCATGGTCATCTGGAAGCCGCCGTCGCCGGCGATGACCCACATCTCCTCTTGCGGCTTGCCCATCTGCGCGCCGATGGCCGCCGGCAGGGCGTAGCCCATCGTGCCCAGCCCGCCGGAGGTCAGCAGGCTGCGCGGCTTGTTGTGGTAGAAGTACTGCGCCTCCCACATCTGGTGCTGGCCCACGTCGGTGACGACGGTGCAGTCCCCCTCGTTGGTGGCGTGCCACAGTTGGCGCATCACGTAGGGGGCCACCAGCTCGTCTGTCTCCTGGGCCAGAATGTCGCGCTCGGTCGTGTCGCTGCGCCACTCGGCGATCTGGGCCAGCCAGGCGGGGTGCTCGTTCGGCTCCACCTGCGGCAACAGGGCGCGCAGGGTCAGCAATGCGTCGCCCACCACTGGCGTGTCAATGGTCAGGTTCTTGCCCATCTCAGCCGGGTCGAGGTCAACGTGGATGATGCGCGCCTTGGGGGCAAAGGTGCTGAAGGCTCCGGTCAGGCGGTCGTCGAGGCGCGCGCCGATGGCGAACATCACGTCGCACTCTTGCAGGGCGTAGTTGCAGTACGCCTCGCCGTGCATGCCGCCCCAACTGAGCGACAAGGGGTGGGTGGCCGGGAAGGTGCCCACGCCCAGCAGGCTGGTGGCGACGGGGATGTTGGCCTTCTCGGCCAGTTGGCGCAGTTCCGCCTCGGCTTTGGCCATCGAGACACCCTGCCCGGCGACGATGACCGGCCGCTGCGCCTCGTTCAGCAGGCGAGCGACGCGGGCGATTACTTCTGGGTCGGGGCTAAGCTTACTGGGCCGGTAGCCGGGCAGGTTGACCGACGTGGGATAGGTGAACTCCATGGACGCCTGCTGGACGCACTTGGTGATGTCTACCAGCACCGGGCCAGGGCGGCCGGTGCGGGCGATGTAGAACGCCTCTTTGAGCGCGCCGGGCAGATCGCGGATGTCGGTGATGAGGTAGTTGTGCTTGGTCACCGGCATGCTGATGGCGCGGATGTCGGCCTCCTGGAAGCCGTCGCGGCCGAGGAGGGTCTTGGAAACCTGGCCGGTGATGGCCACGACCGGCGTCGAGTCCATGAAGGCCGTGGCCAGCCCGGTCACCAGATTGGTCGCGCCGGGGCCGGACGTGGCGAAGCAGACGCCGACCCGGCCCGTCGCCCGCGCATAGCCATCGGCCATGTGCGCCGCGCCCTGCTCGTGCGTCACCAGCACGTGGTGCACCGGATAGCTGTGCTTGTAGAGATCGTCATAAGTGGGGAGGATGGTTCCACCCGGCAAGCCGAAAACGATTTCGACCCCCTCATGGATCAGGCTCTCCCAGATTATCTGTCCACCCGTCTTCAACTCACTCATGTTTTCTCCTCTTAACGTCCAACAAAAAACCGCCCTGTTGGGCGGTCTTCTTTTGAGCTTGCTATCTGGCCGGCGCTTTGCTCCCTGTCACCCAACATGAACTGTGTCCTTATGAATAATAAGGACTAGGCCAATAAGGACCAGAGCAACGTCGGCGTGATGAATGTAAGGTGTCATAGAGCGGCCGGGTTCGGCATCAATGAAAAGAGTATAAGCGCCGTGGCTTAAAGTGGGCTATGTGCAAACCGCCACAAGGATGGACGACTCCTTTGTACTGTTTGCACAGGGTCGGCCACCCGGCGACTGGCCCAAACCCCCAGAAACCCGAAAGGAATGGCCCCCGTTGCCAAGAACCATTCCCTTCAGTTCCCACTATTTCCCACTGAACCGCGCACTCTAGCGCAAGCCTACGGAGAGTATACGCCAGGCGGCGGGCGGGAATATACGGCTAAGTTAGCAGAATCACACGGCGCGCGCGTTGTACACTCTTTACAAAAGAGGCTCTTCCGGCTCGCTTTCGGGCCGCAACTGCCACAGCTTCAGCGCCAGATGCAGAGTCAGGCGCATGTTGGCCTGGTCAAGTTGCAGCTCCGTCAACTCCTGGATGCGCTCCATGCGATAGAGCAGGGTGTTGCGGTGGACGAAGAGCGACTCGGCCGTCTGGCTGATGTTGCCGTGGTGGCTGAAGTACGCCTCGACCGTCTTCACCAGGCTGCCGCGGTTCTGCTGGTCATACTCGGCCAGCGGGCGCATGATGTCGGCGGCGAAGCGGCGCACGTCGGGCAAATTCTCCAGCCCGTAGAGCAGCCGGTAGATGCCCAGGCTGCTGAACTCCACGAACTGGTTGGTCAGCTTCAACCGTTGGCCCAGTTGCATCGCTTGCAGCGCCTGGTCGTAGGCCGCCGGCCAGTCGGCCAGGGCGCGCGCCGGGCCGCTGACGCCGCCAATGAGCTGCGCGCCGGGAAACTCAGCCTCGATCTGTTCGTGAATGCGCCGGCCAAGCTGGTGGGCGCTCTCCATGTCTTCGACGTTCTTAAGGGCCTGGAAGATGACCAGATGGTGATTGCCATAGATGTGGACCAGCGCCGGGCGGGGGTGGTTCGACAGCACCCAGTGGACCGATGTCTCCAACCGGCGCAGGCTGATGTCGGGCGTCAGCCAGCCGACGACCATCACCGCGTGCGGTTCGCGGGTGTTGTGGTCGAGCCGCCCTTCCAGCCGCTCGATCTCCCGAACTGGCATCGAATTGGCCAGCAGCCCCTCCAGGAAGTCGCCGCGCAGCGCCTTCTTGGCTTCGCTGACCGCCTTGGCCTTGGCCATCTCCAGAGCGCAGGCTGCCGCGCCGTGCTCCACGGTCAGGCTATCGAGCATGTCCAATTCGCCGGCCGGGCCGATGATGGACAGGTAGCCCCGCGCCCGGTCGCCGGAGATGATGGGGCTGATGAGGCGGCCCATGTTCTCGATGGGCAGCACCAGTTGCCAGACGCTCTGGCGCGCCTTGGCCGCGGCCTTGCGATTGCGCAGCACTGGCGGCAGGGCGTCGCGCTGTTGCAAGGCGGCGATGAGTTCTTCATGATCTACGGTCGAGTTGCTCGACCAGCTAATGGCCTGCACCTCCAGCCGCTTGTCCTGCACGGCGACGATGTTGCCGGTCAGCTTGCTCATGACCTCAGTCATGGCCTCCAGTCCCATGCCCTCGCGCGACATGGTGGACAGTTGCCGGTAGAGCTGCATCGCCCGTTCGCTGGTGGCCGCCTGCCGGTCGAGCAGCAGCAGGGCGACCGATTCGTGGATCTCGCGCGGCGTGGCCTCCGGTGGCGCGACCAGAATGGTCAGTTGCAGCTCGTCTAGCACCGGCTTCAACTCGTCGGCGATGGGGCTGAAATAGAGCAGCGCCGCGGCGGGCAGTTCGGCCAGCGGTCGTAGTCGCTCACCGGCGTTCCCGGCTGTCAATTGGCCTTGCAGCCCGGCAGGAATGAGGACGAGATCGTTTGGCTCAACCTGCTCTTCCAGGTTGGCCCATTCGGTGACGACGGCCAGCCAGTTGACATAACGACGTGGGTCGGCGCCTACGCCTTGCAGGGTGGTGTCGAGTGGTAGAGCCAGCCGCAGCAGGTCGCCGACGTTGACTTGGCCCGCCTTGCCTTCGGTGGCGTGGTTCCTGTCAACTCTGACGGATGACTGAGAGGTGGAGTCAAGGGTTGATGTCGCCATGATGGATGCACCGCCTGGCGCTACCCGAACCCCGGCGCACGACGGCGCTTAACGGCGCATTGCGGCGGCGCTGCTGTCCGGTCGTTGGATCGGTAGCGTGATGAGAAAAGTGGTCCCCTCGTTGACCTTGCTGGCCACAGTGATCTCCCCGCCGTGCTGTTCCACGATGCGGTGGCACGTGGCCAGACCCAGCCCTGTGCCCTGGCCGGGACCTTTGGTGGTGTAGAACGGCTCGAAGATGTGGACCGTTTCGGCCTCGCTCATCCCCTTGCCGTTGTCGTGCAACACCACCTGCACACTCTGGCTCTCCTTGTTCAGGCGCGTCGCTATCCCCAGTTGACGCTGCCCATTGTTGTGCAACAGCGCGTCGCGGGCGTTGAGCAACAGATTGAGCCAGACGCTTTTGAGATGCTCCCAACTGGCGACGACGGGCGGCAGGTTTTCATCCAGGTCGCGGGTGATGGCGATTTTGGCCGACTGGAGTTGGTAGTTGACCAGGTCGAGCGCTTCGCGCACCGACTCATTCAGGTCGCCATAGGTGAAGGAGTACTGCTCCTGGCGGGCGAAGTCGAGCAGGCCGCGCACGACCTTAGCCGCCCGCTCGCCGGCGCGCACGATGAGATCCACCGATTCGTAGTTCTCATCTTCGACCGGCATGACCATCTTCAGCATCTGGGCGTTGGCGTTGATGGCCGTCAGTGGGTTGTTGATCTCGTGGGCCACACCGGCCGCCAGTTGGCCGATGGCCGCCAGCTTGCCGGCCTGCATCAGCGAGCTTTCCAGCCGCCGCTCCTAAGTTTTGTCTTGCCAGACGATGACCGCGCGCGCCGAACTGATCTGCTTGCCGGGGATGGGATAGGCGCTGACCTCCCACTCGCGCGGCAAATGGTCGTCGCCCAGCCAGCGTACCGGCCAATGCCGCTCCGACTTATCGGCCAGGGTCAGGGCCACGTCGCAATGCTCGCACGGCTGCTGGCGGTTGTAGAAGACGCGAAAGCAGACGCGCCCGCTGAGCGATTCCGGCGTCGTGGCCAACTGGTCGGCCTTGGTCTTGTTGACGGCGACCAGCTTCCAGTCGTCGCTGATGGTGTAGATCGGGTTGGGGATGCCGTCAATGAGCGCTTGCAGCGTGTTGCGCCCCTCCAGCAGCTCCTGGTGGCGCAGCCGTACGCGTTGGAAGAGCCAGGCGTTCTCGATCGCTTCGCTGACGGAGCTGGCCAGCGAGGAGAAGAGGTCTACGTCCACGTCGGTGAATTCGCCGTCGCGCTTGTTGTAGGCGGTCAGCACGCCTACCGGCCGGCCGCGCACGGTTAACGGCGTCGCCACCATCGAGCGCACGGTGTAGCCGATGGGCGAATCGCGCGTCGGGTCATAGCGGGCGTCGCTGCCGGCATTGTTCAGGCAGTAGGTCTCCTGCTCGCTCCAGGCCAGCCCCAGGATGCCCTGGCCCTTCTCAGCCGAGGGAAAGATGTGGGCGGGGATGGCCCCTTTGTAGTGGCGCACGTACTGGCAGTGGAGCTTGCCACCCTCGACGATGAGCACCGCCGCCAACTCAACCTCCAGGATGGCATCCACGCCGCGCACGGCGGTGGCGTAGACCTGGCTCGTCTCCAACGTGGCGGCCACGGCCTGGCTGATGCGGTTCAGCGCGGCCAACTGGCGGCTCTGGCGGTGGAGTTGCTTCTCCAGTTGCTGCGTGCGCAGGATGGTCTTCACCCGCGCCAGCAACTCCTGCATGTAGTAGGGTTTGGTGATGTAGTCGTCGGCTCCGGCGGAGAGGGCCTGCACCTTCTCATCGTTGCTGGCCGCGGCCGTCAGTAAGACGACGCGGGTGTAGCGTAGGTCGGGGTGCTTGCGAATCCAGTCCAGCACCTCCAGCCCCGACAGGCCGGGCATGCGCATGTCGAGCAGTACCAGGTCAACTTCGGCGGCGCCGCCGATGGAGCTTTCCAGATAGGCGATAGCCTGCTGCCCGTCGTGGGCGATGCGCACCTGGAAGCCCTCTTTGCGCGTCAGGAAGTCGGCCAGCGACTCGGCGATCTCGCTCTCGTCGTCCACGACGAGGATGCGCGCCGGCAGATCATTGGCGCTGGGTAGCGCGCCGGCCACGGGGAGGCGCGGCAAGAGGGCGGCCTCGCCCGGCGGCGGGCGGCCCGCGACGCGCTCGACCTCGGCCGGCGCGACCGGCTGGCTATCCATGCGTCGCCTCAGACGAGAAGGAGTAGCCGTGCCCCTGGATCGTCTTGATATAGATGGGGTCGCTGGGCGACGGTTCGATCTTCTCGCGCAGGTTCTTGACGTGGGCGCGCACTAGCTCAGGGCTGCCTGTGTCGCGCGGGTAGTCCCACACGTCTTGCAGCAGTTGTTGGCTGTTGAAGACCTGGTCGGCGTGGCTCATCAGGTGATAGAGTAGGTCGAACTGGACGTTGGTCAGCAGCACTGTCTGATAGGGCGTGGTGACCTTGAACGTGCGGCAGTCGAGAGTGACGTCGCCGACGACAACCTCGTTGACCGTCGCCTCCGGCTCGGGTTTCTCCGGCCCGGCGCGCCGCAGGATCGCCTTGACGCGCAACTCCAACTCCTGCATGTTGAATGGCTTGACCAGATAGTCGTCGCCGCCGGCGCGAAAGCCCTCAATCTTGTCCTCATCTTTGGCTTTGGCCGTGAGGAACAAAACGGGCGCGTCTTGCAGCAGCGGGTCGCCGCGAATCTGGCGGCAGACCTGATAGCCGTCTACACCGGGCATCATGATGTCGAGGATGAACAGGTCGGGCCGGTGGCGGCGGGCCAGTTGTAGCCCTTCGATGCCGCTGCTGGCGGTCATGACCTGGTAGTCATAGATCTTCAACGCGCGCTGCAGCGTGCGTGAGACCAGGTCGTCGTCGTCAATGACAAGAATCAGGGCCATGCTACCTTCCCTTCTGCAACTTGGGAGTTTATCCCGATCAAGTATAGCAGATTGGGGTGTTCCTGCGCAGTATAGGGACGTGAAGATTCACTTCCGGCCGTAGCCGGAATCTGCTTGCAGACCTGACCGGTGGGTGGCCATTTGTTACGTGATGGCCGCCCACCGGTCAGATTGGGCTGAGCTAGACCAGCAAACGCATTGGCTGCTCCAGCAGGGCCTTGAAGCGCTGCAGGAAGCGGGCGGCTTCGGCCCCGTCGGTCACGCGGTGGTCGGCCGAAATCGTGACTTTCATGCGCGTTCCGACGGCCAGTTGGCCGCCGACCACCACCGGCACTTCGCGCGCCGAACCGACGGCCAGGATGGCCGCGTCGGGCGGATTGATGATGGCGATGAAGTGATCCACGTCGAACGCGCCCAGGTTGCTGACGGTGAACGTGCCGCCCTCGACATCGTCGGGCTTCATCTTGCCCTCGCGGGCACGAGCGATCATGGCCCGGTTGTCGGCGGCCACCTTCGACAACGTTGAGGTGTCGGTGTCCTTCTGCACCACGGTCAGCAACCCGCCCTCGATGGCCACGGCCGAGCCGACGCTGATCCGCTTGTGGCGGATGATCTTGTCGCCACTGTAGGCCGCGTTCAGGTTGGGGAAGTCGCGCAGCGCCAGGGCCGCGGCCTTGACGATCAGGTCGTTGACACTCACCTTCTGTTCGTCGGGCAGCGTCTCGTTGATCTGCTTGCGCAGGGCCAGCGCCGCGCCCATGTCCACCTCGGTCGTCACGTAGAAGTGGGGCACGCTCGTCTTGCTCTCGGTCATGCGCCGGCCAATGGCCTGCCGCAGGCGGGTCAGGGCGATCTCTTCGCTGTCGGAGCCGGTTGCGGGCTGGGCGCTTGGGGCGGTGGGAGCTGGGGCCGGGGCAGCGGCTGGAGCCGGAGCGGGCGCAACGGCGGCCGGTGGCGCGGCCAGAAACGCTTCGACGTCAGCCCTACGGATGCGACCGTCCGGCCCGCTGCCCGCCACGCGCAGCAGGTCAACCTTTTTCTCTTCGGCCAGCCGCCGGGCAACGGGCGTGGCCCGCACGCCGCCGGGGTAGCTATCGTCCGACGGCGCGGCTGGCGGATAGGACTCCTCGGCCGCTGGAGCGGGCGGGGTTTGCGGCGCGGTCTCGGCCTGGGCCACAGCCGGCTGGCCGGCTACGGCCGGAGCGCTGGCCGCGGCCAGGGGTGTATTGGTCGCGGCCGTGGCCGCGGCGGCCCCACCGTTGCCGCCGGCCATGGCCGACACGTCCTCGCCCGCCTGGCCAACGATGGCCAGATTGGCCCCCACAGGCACCACGTCGCCCGGCCCGTGCAACGTTTGTAGCAGCACGCCGGCGACCTGGGCCTCAAGCTCTAGCGTGGCCTTGTCCGACTCAATCTCGGCCACCACGTCGCCGCGATTGACCGTATCGCCCACCTGCTTCAGCCAGTTATTGAGCACGCCCTCGCGCATGTCGAAGCCGAGCTTGGGCATGACGATGTAGTCGGCCATCTAGAGAATCTCCTTGACGGCGGCGATCACGCGGTCCGCGTTGATCAACGCCGACTGTTCGAGTTCGCGGGAGTACGGCAGCGGCGCTTCCAGTTGCGCCACGCGCTTGATGGGGGCATCCATGTAGTCGAACCCCTCTTCCTGCAAGCGGGCGGCCACTTCCGCGCCAACGCCGAAGGTGCGATACCCCTCTTCGACGATGACGGCCCTGAAGGTCTTGCGGAACGACTCGACCACCGGCCCCATGTCCAGCGGGCGCAGGCTGCGCAAGTCCACCACTTCGGCCTCGATGCCTTCCTGAGCCAGTTGCTTGGCCGCTTCCAGCGCCACCTGCAACCCCTGGGCGTAGGCGACGATGGTCACGGCGTCGCCCGGCCGCTTCACGTCCGATACACCAATAGGCACGACGTAATCCTCGGCCGGCACTTCGCCACGAATCTGGTACAGCGTGTGGTGCTCGATGAACAGCACCGGGTCATCGGTGCGGATGGCCGACTTCAGCAGTCCCTTGGCGTCGTAGGGCGTGGCCGGGGAGACGACCTTCAGGCCGGGGAAGTGAGCAAAGATAACGTCGGGCGTGTGGCTGTGGGTAGCTCCCAACTGCCGGCCGCCGCCGCCCGGCGCGCGATAGACCACCGGCACGCGCATCTGCTCGCCGAACATGTAGTGAATCTTGGCCGCGTGGTTGACAATGCTGTCCAGGGCCAGGAAGGCGAAGTTGATGGTCATGAACTCGGCGACCGGCCGCAGCCCACCCATGGCCGCGCCGACGGCCACGCCGCCGATGGCCATCTCGGAGATGGGCGTGTCGCGCACGCGCTTCTCGCCGAACTCGTCATAGAAGCCGCGGGTGACGGCATAGGTGCCGCCCCAGACGCCGACCTCCTGGCCCATGATGAACACCCGCTCGTCGCGGTGCATTTCCTCGCGCAGCGCGTCGGTGATCGCCTGCCGCATTGTGATCAGTGCCATACTGTCTCCTCAGAAACCAAACCACAGATTACCCAGATTTCACAGATTTAAGAGAGGGTATCCGCAGATTTAGCCGATTCGGCAGATTTTAAGAATTTAGAATTAATTTTTCTGAAATCTGCCGAATCTGCGGATCATTTTCTGAATCTGTGAAATCTGTGTAATCTGTGGACTCTTAATTCTTAGTTATCCACGTAAATGCCCTCGAACAGCGCCTCGGGCGCGGGGAAGGGGGACTCCTCGGCGAACTGCACCGCCTCGGTGATAACACCCTCCACTTCCTCTTCAATCTTGTCTAGCTCGGCCTCGTCGGCGGCCTTCTCCTTCAGGATGTGCCGCTCCAGAATGCCGATCGGATCGTCGGCGCGCCACTTCTCAACCTCTTCCTTGGTGCGATAGCGAAGAGGGTCGCCCATGCTATGGCCTTCGAAGCGATAGGTGTTGACTTCCAAGAATTGCGGCGCTTGCCCGGCGTGGATGGCGTCAATCGCTTCGCGCGTGGCGTTGTAGACCTCGATGGCGTCCATGCCGTTCACCTGACGCCCGGTCATGCCATACGCTGCCGCCTTGTTCAGCATTGTGCCGGCCGAGGCGCGCTTCTCTGAAGTGCCCATGCCATACTGGTTGTTCTCGACAATGTAGATGACCGGCAAGTCCCAGACGCCGGCCATGTTCAGCGACTCGTGGAAGTAGCCGATGTTGGTCGAGCCGTCGCCCATGTAGCACAGGACGACGGCGTCAGTTCCCTTGTACTTCTCGGCCAGGGCCAGCCCTGTGCCCAGCGGCACGTGACCGCCGACGATGCCATAGCCGCCCCAGTAGTTGTGCTCCACCGAGGCCAGGTGCATCGAGCCGCCTTTGCCCTTGCTGACGCCGGTGGCCTTGCCCAGCAGTTCGGCCATCAGGCGCTTCGGGTCGGCGCCGACAACCAGGGCGTGGGCGTGGTCGCGGTAGGCGGTGATGACGTGGTCTTGCGGCCGGCGCGCGCCGATGGAGCCGACGGCCGTCGCTTCCTGACCAATGTAGAGATGCAAAAAGCCGCCGATCTTGCCCAATTGGTAAAGCTCGGCGCACTTTTGCTCGAAACGACGAACGAGTACCATCTGACGGTACCAGTCCAGGAGGATCGCCTTATCCATTCATTTCTCCTTCGATGGTGATGCCGCCGCTTGAGCTACGGCTGCGGTCGGTACAGAGTTTAACAGAACACCTAACACCTGACGAAAGGAATTCGTCGCGCTCATGCCTGCGCTTTGTCGTGTTAGCCGTCTGGGTGCAGATGCGCGCCAATGGCCGACGGCCGCAGCAGCCAGGTGCGGCTGCTCAACCCGGCGGCGGCGAAGGCCACGCTCATCGCCTGCCCAATCGCTTCCCCGCCGTTGGCCACGAAGGCCAGCAGGCTCGGCCCCGCGCCACTGAGGGCCACGCCCAACGCCCCGGCGGCGTAGGCCGCGTCGTAGGCCGCCGCCGCGCCGGGGATGAGCGGCAGACGGTAGGGCTGGTGCAGCCGGTCGCCCATGGCCACGCGCAGGCAGTCGGGCTCGTGGCTGGTCAGGGCGTGGAGCAGCAGACCCAGGCGGCTGGCGTTGAAGATGGCGTCGGCCCGCGCCACGGTCGGCGGCAGGGCGGCGCGGGCGTCGGCCGTCAGCAGCGCAAAGTCGGGCAGAACGATGACGACGCCCAGCCGCGGCGGCTCCATCCGGCGCAGGATCAGCTCGGCCGGGCCGTGGGTGGCGTCGGGCAGCACACCCAACACCAGACCGCCCAGCATGGCTGGGGCGACGTTGTCGGGATGGCCCTCCATCTCGACCGCCAGGCGCAGCAGTTCGGCCTCTGTCCAGCCCGTGCCGCTGATGGCGTTGGCGGCCAGTAAGCCGGCGACGATGGCCGCCGAACTGCTGCCCAGCCCGCTGCCGACGGGCACGCGATTGACGGCGCGCACGGCTACGGCCGCCGGCCGCCGCCTGGCGCGTTGGAACAGCGCGTCGGCGGCCTCGATCAGCAGGTTGCCGCTGTCGGTCGGCACTTTGTCGGCGTCGGTGCCGCTCACGGCGATGTCGTAGCGCGTCGGCCGCGGGTCGCCGTAGGCCACGTCGGGGCCGGTGGCCGTCAGCGTGACGTCGTTGCGCAGATCGAGCGCCAGGCCGAGGCAGTCGAAGCCCGGCCCCAGGTTGGCGGTGGTGGCCGGTACGGAAACCGTAACGGTGCGTGAGTGAGCGGGCGATGCCATAGACATGGAGCGGTAGTTTACACTAGAATCGCACCATGCGTAGGGGCTGGTGACAAGATGAAAGTGCCGTGGGTCAATCTTCTGCTGTTGTTGCTGCTGCTGGCACAGACAGTCACCGGCTATTTCGGCTTCACCAATGGCCGCGAATCGTCGGCCTGGATTCTGGCACTGCATGGCATTATCGCCTACGCCCTGCTGCTCCTCCTGTTCTTCAAGGCCGACGTTATCGGCGACGCCTGGCGGCGCAAGAAGCGCTGGACGGCGCGGCGCGCCGGCTTCGTCGTCACCTTGGTGCTGCTGGCGCTGACGTTGCTCCTGGGGCTGCTGTGGACGTTCCAGGGGCCGCTCTATCTGGGCGGCTTCAGTCTGGTTAGCCTCCACATCTACGTTGCCGTGCCGCTGATGATCCTCATGCTCTGGCACGCCTGGCACATGCGCTTCATCCGCCGCGTGCCGGGGGCTATGGGGCGGCGGTTGTTCGTCGGCGGGCTGGGCGCGGCGCTGGGTGGGCTGCTGCTGTGGGCGGCCGTGGGGCGGGCCAAGGCTGCCGCCGGGCTGCGCGGGGCGGCGCGGCGTTTCACCGGCTCCTACGAGACCGGCAGCTTCACGCCCGACTTCCCCGTCGTCAGTTGGATCGCCGACCGGCCGCCGCCGGTGGATGCGGTCGCGTGGCGGCTGCGCGTCGAGGGCGCGGTGGCCCGACCGTTCAGCCTGTCGTATGCCGAGTTAGCCGCGCTGGAACAGGAGGAGGTGGTAGCCGCGCTCGACTGCACTGGCGGCTGGTACTCGGTCCAACGCTGGCGCGGCGTGGTCGTGGGCGCGCTGCTGGCGCGGGCCGGGGTGTTGCCCGCCGCGGCCAGCGTCACCTTCGAGGCCGTCTCCGGCTACCCGCGGCGCTTCCCGCTCGATGAGGCCGCCGGGGCGCTGCTGGCTCTGGGCACGGCGGACGAGGCGGGCGACGCCTATCGCCCATTGAGCCACGGCCACGGCGCGCCGGCGCGGGTCGTGTTGCCGGGGCGGCGGGGCATGGAGTGGGTGAAGTGGCTGGCGGTGATTCGCGTCAACGAGAGCGGGGCGGTGTGGCAGTCGCCGCTGCCACTGCAATAACGTCGCACATCTATTACACTTAACATAACGGCAATGCGTAGGGGCGGGACAATCGGCGCGAGACACCTCGTTTATCACTGGAACGTGGGTCGCCGATTGTCTCGGCCCCCTGCCTGCGCATCGCCTCAGATAGTAGGGCGAGACAATGCGGCATCACCGGGTCTCTTCAAGATAACGATGCGTAGGCGCGGGACAATCGGCGCGAGACACCTCGTTTATCACCAGAACGTGGGTCGCCGATTGTCTCGGCCCCTGCCTGCGCGTCGCCTCAGGTAGTAGGGCGAGACAACGCGGCATCACCAGCGCTCTTCAAGACAAAGTGCGTCGGCCGCATTGTCCCGCCCTACACTTCATTCAACTGACAGGGCAGAACAGATTGGGTTAGGCCGCCGTCTCGGCCGCGGCGATGATCGTATCCCCCGCCGCCACCACCGTCTGGCTGCGCTCATAGGCCAGCACGTTCTCGAACGCGGCGATGGCCACGGCCAGCATGTCCAGGTCCGGCTCGCGCGTCGTCAGGCGCTGCATGGCCAGATTGGGCTTGGTCAGCAGCCGCACCAGCGGATTGCCCTGGCGCGAGGCGGTGAACTTGAGGAACTCGTAGGCGATGCCGGCGATGACCGGCAGCAAGACCAGCCGCGACAGAAGGCGCGGCAGCAGGTCGAGCGGCGGCAGCAGGCTGTAGATGAGGATGGAAATGACCACGACGGTCAGCAGGAAGGCCGTGCCGCAGCGCGGGTGCTCCAGCGGAAAGCGGGCCACCGAGGCCGGCGTCAGCTCTGCCCCGGCTTCGTAGGCGTTGATCGTCTTGTGCTCCGCGCCGTGGTAGCCGAACAGGCGCTTAACGTCCGACATGCGGCCGATGGCCCAGATGTAGCCGATGAGCAGTGCCAGGCGGATCATGCCCTCGATGAAGTTGATGGCCACCGGCTGCCCGGTCAGCCCCAGCGCGCGCTCAATCCAGTGGGCCAGAAACGTCGGCAGGACGAAGAATAGCAAGACCGACATGGTGAGCGAGAAGGCGACCAGCGTCCACTGCACCGGCCCTTCGAACACCTTCTCCGGCCGGCCGTCGGCGTCGGTCTTACCCTCTTCCTGCACGGCGACTTCGGCGGCGAACATCAGGCTCTTGATGCCCAGCCCCAGCGCGTCCCACAGCAGCGTCAGACCGCGCAGAAAGGGGATGCGCGCCAGCCGGCCGCCGTAGATGCGCGGGTCCAACGGCTCGGTGTGGACGACGATGTCGCCCTTGGGGTTGCGCACGGCCACCGAGAGCGCCCGCGAGCCGCGCATCATGACCCCTTCGATGACCGCCTGGCCGCCATAGTTCTGCGGCGTCAGTTCGTGCCGCTCTGTGGCGGCGGCGCTATGGCCGTTGGAAGAAAGTTGACTGTTCGACATTGGGCCAATTGTAGCAGGCGCGGCCCGGGTTGGCTATCCCCGCCGGCCAAGCTGAAACAGGCCCACCGTCTCCACCGGCCCAGCGCCGGGCACGCGCACGAGCGCCATCTCCGGCACAGAGCCGTGGATGGGCAGCGGCACGCGACGGGCAATGGCCAGCGCCTCGCTCACCTGCGCCTCTGCCAGCCCCATGGCCAGCGTCACGTGGGGAACCCACGCGCCGAGGCGGTAGTAGGCGTTGGGCTGGCGGGCGTGGTAGCTGAAGATGCGGCTGTACTCGGCGTGCAGCTCCAGCAGAGCGCGGCTGACGGTGACGCCGAAGAAAAGCACGCCCTCGTCGGTCGAGAACAGGCCGACGCTCGACAGCGTCAGGCGGAAGGGGAGGGTCGAGGCGGCGAAGGTGGCCGTGGCCGCTTCCAGGGTGTGCTGGTCAACGTGGTCGCTGTCGGCCAGGGTGACGTGCGGGCGGATGCCGATGTCGCGCATCGGCCGGTCGACCACCCCACCCAGCGCGTCCCAGACGGCGTAGACGGCGTCCTCGGTGGCGGGATCGAAGTGCAATACTGTGGCATAGGACATGGCAAGCCTCCTTGAAAGAATCCACAGATTACACAGATTACACGGATTATCCGAAGAGCAATCTGTGGAATCTGTGAAATCTGTGGATTTAATTCTTACAGTAGAGCGATGACGATGAGCAGAATCCAAGCCACGCCGGCGTAGATGCTGAGCCAGCCCAGGGCCGTGCCCAGCCCGGCCTGGCCGCGGCCGTTCTGCTCCAACACCGCCGGCAGGTTCAGGAACCAGGCCGCGCGCTGCCCTTGCCGCAGGGCCAGGAAGCCGCAGACCATCGCCGGCAAGATGCCCAGGATGGCCGCCAGAGCGATGGTCAGCGGGCTGAGCGTCTCGCGGATGCGCTCCAGCAGGGGGGCCGTGGCCGGTTCGGCCAGCAGCGCCGGCAAGACCAGGATGAGCAGCGGCACAACGTTGAGCGCCAGCCCGACCAGCCCGTAGGTCAGGCCGGAGCGGGCCGACTTTTGCGCGTTGCCGCGCAACTCCGGCTGCACTGCCTCCAGCGTCAGCGGCCGGCCGCAGTTGGGGCAAAAGGCGCTGCCGCGCAGAGCCGGCGCGTAGCACACCTGGCACATGTTGACAAAGCCGGTCCGGTCAGTGAAGGTCTGCGGATCCACCTTCAGTTCCAGCAACATCTGGCGGTTGTTCTTGACCANNTCGGTCGTGGCCGGCAGGTTCGTCGCCCCTTCCTCGATGACGGCCGGCAAGTTGGAACCGCCCGCGCTGCCGGTGAGCAGGGTGCGTGCCTTGCCGGTCAGCTCCTGGCGCTTGGCCTTGTTGGCCTGCTGGCGCTGCAAGTCCACCCACTGCATGGTGGCGTTGGCTTGCACGCGGCCGCCGTCGCGCACGTAGGTGGCGATGAGTTGCAGCAGCTCGCGCGCCTTCTCCACGTCGGGCGCGTCGAGTTCTAACTGGCACGTCTGCTCGAAGGAGCGCACGCGGGCCACGACCTCCTGCTTCTGGAGGCCCAGCCAGCGCGCGACGGTGGCGACGATGACGCCGCTCTCCTCATTGTAAGTCTGGAGCGTCGCGCCCAGATTGGCCAGCGCGAACAGGGTGCTGCGCATGACGACGGTGGAGTTGACCGGGAAGGCTCGAATTTCAGTGACAGACATAGCCTTGATTATAGCCAATGCCCATACGGAAGAATAGAACACGGATGACGCGGATTTTCGCGGATTGACACGGAAAAGAGAAATCTATCCCCGAAAATCCGTGTCATCCGTGCCATCCGCGTTCCATTCTTCAACTGGCCAAGTGAGGGCGGAGGTGGGTTGTCTGGCCGCTCTCCTCGGTGGTGATAGTCACGCCCAGGCGGGCCATGTCGCGCAGTAGCGCCTCCGGCTCCAGGTACTGCCCCTGGAACCACAGCCCCGGCCGGCGCGGCCCGGCCAACCACTGCCGCACGCAGGCGACGACGGGGATGGCCGTCATAGCATAGCCGTCGGCGTGGGCCAGGCGCAGGGTCAGGGCGTGGGGCGCGCCGCCGCGCTGGCCCGTGGCCGCCAGTTGCAGCACCGTGCCATAGGGCGGCCGGGCGAAGCGGGCCATACTCCAGAACTGGAGCCGGGCCAGCGGCGACAGCAGCCGGCGGGGGGCCAGCCGCAGCCCAACCATGACCAGCGGCGAAACGAACCAGTCGCTGAACCAGTTGAAGCCGCCGACGTAGAAGCCCGTCTCACGCAGCGTCGGGATGAGGTCGGGCAGGGCGTCCATCTCGCCCAGGGTCATGGCGATGCAGGCGCGGCGGCCGAAGGGCGGCCCGAACTCCAGCGTCAGCGGCTTGATCATGGACGCCAGGCCCAGCTTCTGCCAGCGGCCGTCGCGGAAGACGCGGCTGTCGAACTCCATGAACTCGGTGACGAACTCCGTCTTCGTCTCCGGCCCCAAGTCGAGCGCCGCCCAATCCACGGCGATGACGCTGCCGACGTTGGCCCGCTCCAGCCGGTCGAAGCGCATTGCGGCGTAGCGCACCAGCGCCGCCGGCAGCCCGGGGTGGAAGCCGCCGTCGGTGATGAAGCAGCGCCCGGCGTGCTCGATTGCCGACGCCAAGCGTTGCAGCGTCGCTACCTTGGCCGTGGCGTACTGGATGTCCAGATAGTCGCAGCCGGCGGCCAGCGCGGCGCGCGCGACCGTCTCGCCGTGGGCGGCCGTGCTGGAAGCCACGAGAACCAGGTCAACCCCGGCCAGGGCGTGGGCCAGGCCGTCCGCGTCGGCAGCATCGGCGTGGGCCGTGGTCACGCGCTCCTGGCCGGCCCGCGCGTTGAGCGCCGCCGCCAGCGCCGCGCCCCGCTCCGGCCGCCGCCCGGCCAGGATGAGCCGGCACTCCGTTTCGTCCAGCAGAGTGTTGGCCAACAGGCGGCCGGTCTGGCCATAGCCGCCGAGGATGAGGATCGTCTTCATGGCGCCATTGCCTCCATTCGCCTTGTAGGGCGGGATGGTATCCCGCCTTCCGCGCCGCCCCAGACGCGGGATACCATCCCGCGCTACAAATAGCATAGGCAGCGAAGGACGGCGTGGCTAGTGTGCCTTGTCACTTCCGCGACATGAAGATTGTCACCTCCCGCCGACCGGGCTATAACCAAGCCCATGCCACTGTTCAAACGAGGCCCCGCGGCCGACGCCGACGGATACATTGAAGCCCTCCCCGCCGCCGACGTGCGCGAAGACGAGATGACCGCCGTGCGTATCGGCGGCAAGAAGGTCATCCTGACCCGCCACGGCGGCCACCTCTACGCCATTGACAGCGCCTGCCCCCACGGCGCGGCCGACCTGAGCGAAGGGACGCTGCGACACGGCCAGTTGTGTTGCCACGAACACAACTACTGCTTCGACGTGCGCAGCGGCCGGCTCGTCTGGCCCGACGACGAGCCGTACCGCCTGCGACGTTACGAGGTGAAGGAGGAGGACGGCGTGGTAAAGGTGCGGCCCACGCCCCTGCGCTAACCCGGGACTAGCCGGTAGATCGCGCCGTGAACGTAGTCGGCCAGATAAATCTCGCCGTCCGCGCCCTCGCCGAAGGTCGAGATGACGATGTCGCTGTCGAGTACAATGTCGCTCTGCCAGCCATCGCTCTGCGGGAAGAGCCGCCAGATGATGCCCGTGCAGTAGTCGGTGACGAAGTAGTTGCCGGTCATCTCCGGGAAGGCCTGGCCGCGGTAGACGTAGCCGCCGGTGACGGAACAGCCCTGCGAGTGGGTATACTCAAAGATGGGCAGCACCAGCCCCGACTGGTCGCACGTGTCCACCTGGAAGCAGTGCGTGCCCTCCATGACGTTCCAGCCGTAGTTCTCGCCGCCGCCGCTGCCGGCCGGCTGGAAGTTGACCTCTTCCCACTGATTCTGGCCCACGTCGGCGATAAAGAAGTCGCCGGTGGCCCGGTCGAAAGAGAAGCGCCACGGATTGCGCAGCCCGTAGGCCCAAATCTCCGGCAGCGCCCCTTGTTGGCCGACAAACGGGTTATCGGGAGGAACGACATACTCTCCCTCGACGCTGGTCACATCGAGGCGCAGGACTTTGCCCAGCCACGTGTCGAGCCGCTGCCCGGCTCCCAGCGGGTCGTTGGCGCTGCCGCCGTCGCCCAGCCCGGCGTAGAGGGCGCCGTCGGGGCCAAAGGCCAGGCTGCCGCCGTTGTGGTTGGGGTAGGGCTGATCCTGGAAGAGGTACCGCGCTTCGCTGTCCGGGTCGGCCCGGTTGGGGTCGTCGGCCAGCACGCTGAAGCGCGAGATGTGGCTGTCGCCGGCGTAGTCGGTGTAGTTGACGTAGAACGTGCCGGCGCCCGGCGCGCCGGGCGCGGCGTAGTTGGGGTGGAAGGCCAGCCCCAGCAGCCCCTGCTCGCTGCCAACCGAGCCAACGCGGTCGGTGATATCCAGGAACGGCTCCGGTAGTAGTTGGCCACCGGCGACGATGCGGATGCGGCCGATCTGCTCCAGCACGAACAGCCGCTCGTCGAAGGCGTGGGTGATAAACGTCGGATGGGCCAGGCCGCCGGGCAGCACCGGCTCCAGGGCAACAGCGTCAATGGGAGTGATCGGCGTGTCGGTTGGCGTGGCCGTGGCCGCGGGTGTGGCCGTCGCTGCCGGTGGTGGTGTCGCCGTAGGCGTGCTCGTCGGTTGCACTTCGATGATGGGGATGTAGGTGTTGGTGGCCACGACGACGGGGGCCAGGCTGGCCGTGGCCACGGCAACGGCCGTCGGCTCGGTCGCGCTGCCATCGTTGCCAGAGCAGCCGGCCAAACCTAGCAAGATACAGAGTAGTACGGGAAAGATGGCTCGCT
>CXWK01090562.1_pt1 | contig 23885 bp, 25 predicted proteins | sample 590851 | NCBI WGS metagenome assembly CXWK01 (sample SAMEA3498364, study PRJEB10139) | wastewater metagenome | biome: wastewater treatment plant; material: activated sludge | place: Denmark | collected 2014-08-01
AATACGTAGGGTGCAAGCGTTATCCGGATTTATTGGGCGTAAAGTGTTGCGTAGGCTGATTTGCGCATTTTGTTTAAAAGGCTAAGGCTTAACCTTAGTTTTGGGCAAAATATGGCAAATCTTGATGGTTTAAGAGGGTACTGGAACTTAACATGTAGCAGTGAAATGCGTTGATATGTTAAGGAACACCAAAGGCGTAGGCAGGTACCTGGGAAACTCATGACGCTGAGGCACGACAGCTTGGGGAGCGAAGCAGATTAGAGACCTGCGTAGTCCAAGCCGTAAACGATGGATGCTAGTTAGTCCCTTTTTTGGGACCGACGTAAGGTAACCCGTTAAGCATCCCGCCTGGGGAGTACGAGCGCAAGCTTAAAACTCAAAGGAATTGACGGGGAGGCGCACAAGCAGTGGAGCATGTGGTTTAATTCGATACGAAGCGAAAAACCTCACCAGGGTTTGACATGTACTTGCTAAGCCTAAGAAACTAGGCCTCCTTCGAGGGTAGTACACAGATGCTGCATGGCTGTCGTCAGCTCGTGGCGTGAGCTGTACCGTTAAGTCGGGTAACGAGCGCAACCCGCATCATATGTTAAATGTTCATATGAAACAGCCCCACTTTGTGGGGAGGAAGGCGCGGATGACGTCAAGTCAGCACGGCTCTTACACCCTGGGCTACACACATCCTACAATGGCGAAAAACAACGAGCTGCAAGCCAGTAATGGCAAGCTAATCTCTGAAATTTCGCCCCAGTTCAGATTGAGGGCTGCAATTCGCCCTCATGAAGTCGGAATTGCTAGTAATCGCGAATCAGCAGGTCGCGGTGAATACGTTCTCGCCTCTTGTACACACCGCCCGTCAAGGCAGCAAAGTTGGGGGCGCCCGAACTCCTTTTATTAGGAGGAAGGCGAAACCAGCGATGAAGCTTAAGTCGTAACAAGGTATCCCTAGCCGAAGCTGGGGATGGATCACCTCCTTTCTGGAGACGTTATGTGGTTGAGGATTTCTTAATGTTTGAGTAATCAAACAAGATAGCCGAGCGCACATACAAAGATCACCTTCACGCGCTTAGAGCATAACCGCTCTAAGATCAGGTGAATGAAGTTATATAGCACTTCACTAAAAAAGCTACTTAGGGTAAAACCTAGGAAAATTCCCACCACTGTTTTGGACACAGGTCAACATTAAGTCCCCTTAACTGGGGATTTTTTGTGCTTAAATGAGGAAAATTTAGTTTGGTATACTTAAGTTATGTTTCCTTGGATTATTGTTACTTTTTTGGGGTTGTCGGCGATTCTGGTTTATCGTAAAAGATTTACTTCAGAAAAAAGGATAAGCGGCATGTACTATGTTCAGCTGTACTATCTGATTCTGGGGATAATTATACCTTTGGTCTTATTTTATGCAGGACTTGAGATTTATCATCGTCCTTCTGCGAACAATCTACCTCTATCTTCGAATATTTTATTGGGTCTTTATACAACCGCACTAGTAGTGGCAGGGATGGGGGCGGGTATTCACTCTACAGCAACTTCTGTTTATCAGTCACTGGTTAAAGAAAAGCAGCAGCATTTAGAGAGTTTTAGAATAAACGAAATATTTCATCTTAATTTAAGTCATAATTTTTTATTTCTGGGAATAATATTTGCGAGCTTTTTCTTGTCGCTTCTTGAGATTAATCATCCTTCTTCGCGGAATTCGATGTTTTTAAATGCCGGTTCAACTGTAACGCTAGGAGTGATTATTGGTTTAATTGAAGTTATAACAATTCTTCGAAGTGCAGGAGCGACTTTTTCGTCACATATTAATTATTCTATTTTAGGGTCTGCGGCAGGGAGCTTAGCGATCTTTGTGTTTTGTAGGCCATTTATGACGAATGTGGATGCTTATCCGGTAGCCTTCATTCTGTTCTCTTCTCTTATGACTGTTTTCTTCTGTTTGATAGGAATTACAGCGATCTTTATGACTTCGCATTCTTTAAGCGAGAAGATTGTGAACAGAACTTTTCCTGTTGGACATCCGTTCAGGGAAGTTCTGAAGCTAAAAGTATTTCTAATTAAAATTGAAAGGGAGTGGCTGGATTAGATTTCATGGATCGATTTCTAAATTGCTTCGCAATTTCAGGCGGGAAGAATCTCAATTTTCTTCGAAAATTGTCGAACCAAATCGGAGATTTACTTGATTCCCAATCCGACTAAGATTTTTTCATCTCCAATAAATTGAAGCTGAAAAAATCTGAGATGCAGGCGGGAATCGAACCCGCGCAATCGAGGTTTTGCAGACCCCAGCGTTTCCACTTCGCCACTGCATCAAGCACGAATATATTACCACGAATTAGCTGTTGTTGCCTCTAGGTTCTATTAGGCTGGAATCCCGACGGCCAGAGTGTTAAAATACCTAAAGTTTGGGCGGTAAGCAATCGCCTAAAGCCTAGCTTGCCTTTACTTGTAAAGCTAGGTCGTCTTTGAGAAGTACCTATCAGAGACAGAACCTTGAAAATTCAAATCATATTTATGGGCGCGTAGCTCAGCGGTAGAGCGCGTCTCTGATAAAGACGAGGCCCTTGGTTCGACACCAAGCGCGCCCACTTAGGTAGATTTGAATTTTTAAAGACGAGGCCCTTGGTTTGCGGCGATCACCACCACATCATATCTTTGTATTCTGCTTTGTGTGAGATTTTACCTTTTTCTAAGAGTTATCTTTCAGAGNNCTGAAGGACTTGGAGAAGGTGAAGGAGATGGGGCGACAGATGGCTTGACTGAAGGCTTAGGAGGGGCTTTAACAGCCGGTTTAACAGAGGCCTTGGGAGTTGGGGTCGGAGATAGAGATGGGGATGTTTCTGGGGTTGGAGTAGCAGTTGGGGATGGAGAGCTGGTCTCTCCGAGAACTTCTTCTTTAGCTGGTAAAAAAATAGATTTTAGGAAAATTCCTGAACCGATAAGAATGGATAATAAAATTCCAGAGAGTATGAGGGTTGGCCTGGATGGTTTAGTGAGGGTCATATTTTGCATTATACACTACAGATAATCTTACAGAATCGTTACCAGAATTTTAGAGCAAATATATAATTTAGATGTTTAATATGAGAATGATTAGTACACAGCTTCGTATATTAATAACTCTTGTTTTAGGTTTAACTCTCGGCTTATTTAGTCCGCCATTAGCATCAGCTCAAGATACAAAAGCGCAAGCAGATACACCGAGTTGGATATTTATTGAAAGCGATTTAGAAGATTTTTTTGGGCAATTATTTGGGAAGAAGTTTGAGGCTAAACTTGATGGAGCTCAGGAAATTCCTGGTCCCGGAGATATAGACGGAGTTGGTGAGGCAAGGATAAAAATCACTGATACAGCTTCAAAAAGCGAGTTATGTGCTGATGTGGAAGCGGAATATATTGATCAGGCTTCTGCCGCTCACATTCATCATGCACCAGCTGGATCCTCGGGAGCGGTAGTAGTTAGTTTGCCTATCCCTAATGAGGATGGTGAGGCGGAGGGTTGTGTTGAGATTCAGCCTAGTTTGCTTAAAGCAATCAAGGATAGCCCTGAGGATTACTATATAAATATACATACAAGTCCTTATCCTGATGGGGCAATAAGAGGTCAGTTGTTAAAATAAAATTATCATGGCTGTCTTTCCGAAAGTCTTTAAATACAAGCCTGTGCGCGTAGAGTAGATTGGTCTGGTAACCGTGATAAAGAATATTGAGTATTACCAGACCTCAATTAATTCCTTTTAGTTCTACGTAACAGTCTACGCATAACAAGCATCCGCTACTAATTGCATATAAAATGTCGTGAAAAGTTCTGATTGATATTTTGAGGGGACAGGTACTTTTTGAAGACAAGCTTGAATTTTTTTATGATATAAACTATCATCTTTTTTTAAGTTGACTCTAAAATTAAAACACATCCTCAAGTCGCAACAATTCAGCCGGGAATGGCTGGAGGAAGAATTTTTCCCTTTATCATCCGAAATGAAAAAAGCAGTTTTGTCGGGGACTCGTCTGCGAGATCTTGAAGGCAAGATTGTATCGCTTTTATTCTATGAACCTTCAACCCGTACCCGGACATCTTTTCAGCAGGCAGCTTTAAAATTGGGGGCTTTGACTGTTGCAACTGAGAATGCAAAAGAATTTTCATCCGCTGTGAAAGGGGAGACTATGAAAGATACGACCAGGATTATGAATGCATATCATTTTGATGCAGTTATTATCAGGTCAGATTACGAAGGGGCGGCTGAAGAAGCGGCTGAAGTGTCAAATTGTCCGATTATTAATGCTGGAGACGGCGCAGGGCAGCATCCAACACAATCACTTTTAGATATCTTCACAATATATGAGCATTTTGGAAAAGTTGATGGTTTGCGAGTGGCGTTTGTCGGAGATTTAAAATACGGGAGAACTGTAAGATCGCTGTCTTATCTTCTAGGAAAATTTAAGAATATAAAAGTTGATTTGGTGGCTCCGGAGTCTTTACAAATGAGAGAAGATATTTTGGAATACTATAAAGAGCAAGGAATAGAATTTGAAATACATTCAGACATAGCGGCAATAATTGATAAAGCAGATGTTATTTATATGACTAGAGCTCAAAAAGAGAGAATGAAGGAAGGGGAAAAGGCCGATGGTTCAGGGGTTATTTTGAATAGAGAGTTACTGGATAAAGTTCAGGAGAAAAGTATTGTTATGCATCCTTTACCAAGATCGGCTGATATTAATGAGATACCGGAGGAGTTAACTGATGATCCAAGAATGATGATTTTCAAAGAAGCTGAGAATGGGTTGTTTACGAGGATGGCGCTTCTTAAAATGGTTATTGAGTAGCTTTAACAACTTTGACAGCAAAGTTGTGCAAACTGACTCGCTTGAAAGTCGTGCTACTCTTCGGACTTGTCTAATCGGGGATTGACCCCTTCGGACATTTGCGAGCAAAGTCCGCTCTTCCCCTGATAGCCAACTCCGAATCGCTCACGCACTTTGTTTCTAAAGCTCGTTTTGTACGTATTCATGGTCTGGTTTTTGTCAAACATGGGGGCTGTTTTGTGATAATATATTTTTAATGCAGGTTGTTACTCCTCAGTTAATTCAAAATAAAAGAGTGCTGCTTCGGCTCGATTTAGATGTTCCCTTAAAAGACGGTGTGATTGAAGACGATACTAGGCTGCTGGCTGGAATGGATACGCTGGGGCTTTGTTTGGAGTTTGCAAGTTCAGTAACAATATGCGGACATTTAGGAAGACCAGAAGGAAGAGAAGATCCGGCTTTATCGGTGAAACCGATAGTTGATTGGATCGAAGAAGGTTATGGTCATATTCAACTTCCCCAAGGCAAATTACATATTCTGGAGAACTTAAGATTTGAGGCTGGAGAAGATGGGTTAGATATGGAATTTGCTAAAGAATTGGCATCCCATGGAGATTTTTATGTTTATGAGGCTTTTGCAACTCACAAACCTGCGGCTTCGACAACATTGGTGCCTACACTTTTGCCTCATGCGGCTGGACTTCGGTTTGCAAAGGAAGTAGAGGAATTGATGCAAATCAGGGAGAATCCAATTAAACCGCTAGTAGCTATTTTAGGAGGAGCAAAAGTGGAGGATAAAATGCCGGTGATTAAAGTGATGGCTTCAAGGGCAGATGTAGTTTTGGTTGGGGGTAAGCTCGCAGTTGAGATAAAAGAAAAGGGAATTATGGATTTGCCAACAAATGTTATGGTAGCAAAGCTAAACGAGGAGGGATTGGATATATCCGAAGAGACGACTGCAGCCTGGGAAAATTTACTCAAAACTGCTAAAGAAGTGGTTTGGAATGGGCCACTGGGGAAATTTGAGGAGGCTAAATACAATCAGTCTGAGAGAATAGCCAAAGCTATTATTGCATCCGGAGCTAAAAGTGTAATTGGAGGCGGAGATACGATTTCGGCGATGACAAAATATGGGTTGGCAGATAGATTTACATTTGTTTCCACAGGAGGCGGAGCAATGCTTAAATTATTGTCTGATGGGACACTACCAACAATTGAGGCTTTAAAGTAATTTCTTCTTCTGGTCTGGTACAATAATTTTAACCTTAAATTTATGGAACCAANNCGCTCTTGCTTTTGGGGCTACCGATTGGGATATTTTTAGTTTCACAAACGACACAGCTTCAGCCGCAGGCTGCAATAACGGAGGTTGTGCCGGAGTTGGGGGCAGGAATAAATTTGGAGGCAAAGTTAAGTTTGGACTCAGGAGGTGGAATAATTCCGGTTGATGTGTATGTAAAATCGCCGAATGATTCAGCAAATTTAGTTAACGCTCAAATTAGATTTGATCCGGCGTTAATAAACGTTGAAAAGATTTCGACGGATTCTGGAGAATTAGGTATTCAGCCAGTTTTTACTAAATGGATTGAATCAAGCTTTGATAATAATAAAGGGGCTATTTCGATAATTGGCGGATTGCCTGGGCCTGGAGCAAAAACAGGAAGTCCAAATGATGATCAGATTTATCTGGGGACTTTGTTTTTAAAAAGTAAGGCTGTTGGAACTGGAGTTCTGCAGGTAAGCCAGGCTTCTCAGATTCTACGGAATTCAGACAATGTTAATATTTTTAAATCTGGCAATGATTTAGTATTGAATTTGACGAGTCCGGTTGTCGAGCCTTTGCCATCACCAAGTAATAGACGGGCAGAAGCTGAGGATGATTTGCCATTGATAGTCATCACATCGCCAATTACAGGGGCTAATTATTCATATTTCAATCAAGTCGGAATTGTATGGAGTTCATTTAACACCGATATAATTTCTCAGATAAATTTATATGTTAATGGAGAATTATTTGGGCCGATCGCTCAGAATCTGGAAGCAGCTATTGGAAGGCTTGACTGGCAACCTAAAAATAGCCTGGCACTGCATTATATTCAGCCAGCGAATACTTTTGAAATTGAAATAATAGGCGTTTCTAAGGATGGTAAAGTCGCAAAAGTTTTAAGCGGGCCGTTTGGGCTTTTAGGTTCAGAAACTGTTTCTGGTAATCCGCCGAGTGAGGAGACTTTTATGCAGAATCAATTGACGGTGACTGATGTTTCAAGAGCCTTAACTCACTATTTATCACTGCCGCTTAAAGATGCTTCTCTTGATCTGAATAAAGATGGGGCTATTAATGAGCTGGATTTATTCTTAATCAGACAGAATTTATTGGTTCGGGGAATGATTAAGTAAGGGTACCAAGGGTACCAAAAGTATTACGAGTACCACGCGGCTGTACTTTTTCTGTTAACTTCTTGTCTAGAACTTTAAGTTTTTTTATGTTAATTTGATACTTACATGATTAGAGTTGCAATTAACGGATTTGGAAGAATAGGTAGGAATGCTTTCAAAGTAGCTTTGGAATACCATTCTGATTTAGTGGAAATAGTAGCTATAAATGATCTGTCAAAGCCGGATGTATTAGCTCATCTTTTAAAATATGACACAGCATATGGTCAATGGGGTAAAGAGATTTCTTCAGATGAGACTAATTTAATAGTTGATGGTAAAAAATTCCCTTTGGTGAGTGAAAAAGATCCGGCCAGTTTGCCTTGGAAGCAATATAATGTTGATGTTGTAATTGAATGTACCGGGCGATTTACTGATGCTGAAGGGATGAGGCAGCATCTTACAGCTGGAGCTAAAAAAGTTGTTTTATCAGCTCCTTCAAAAGGATCTGGAGTTGATACGTTTTTGATTGGAGTTAATCATGGTGAATATAAGGGTCAGGACATGGTTAATAATGCCTCATGCACAACGAACTGTATTGCACCGGTGGCGGCGATAATTGATGAGAAATTTGGAATTGGTAAAGCCTTGATGACTACAATTCATTCAGTTACTGCAGAACAGAATTTAGTGGACGGTGCCCCTCCAGGGGGTAAGAGCGGAGATTTAAGGAGAGCCCGCAGCGGACTTTCAAATATTATTCCAACCACAACCGGAGCTGCTGTTGCAGTTGCTCAGGTTATGCCTCAACTTCAGGGATTATTTGATGGTCGGGCAATTAGGGTACCGACTTTAGTGGGGTCGATTTCAGATTTTACATTTTTACTCAAAAAGAAAACCACAGTAGAGGAAGTTAATGCAGTATTTAAAGAGGCTGCGGAATCTTTGAGATGGAAGGGTGTGGTGGCAGTTACAGATGTGCCTTTGGTATCGTCTGATATTGTTGGCAGGAGTGAGTCCTGTATCGTGGATCTCGAATTAACTCAACTTGTTGATGGAGATTTTCTTAAGGTTTTTGCTTGGTATGATAATGAATGGGGCTATTCCAATAGGTTGATTGAGCAGGTGATTAATGTTGGCGCTAATTCAGGACCTGGGTCTGTTGAAAAAGCTCCTGAGACTCATATAGTTGATAATAGTGCAGTTAGTTCTTCTATGCCGTATGCTAACGAGAGTGCGCCCACTGAGCCTCATCAGCTTGCGGAGTATGATGTGAATTTAAAAGACCCTTCTACAAATGCAAATCCTGAAAAAGTGGTTATAAGTTAATTCAAGTCTTTTAAAACTGCAAAAGCTTTTTCTATATCTTCAGATCGCAGAAAAATTGTTAATTCGGTAAAAGTGGTAGCCGTGTCAAAGACGTTTACTCCGTTACCAAATAGTTTTTTAAAAACAGAGTAGTGAATCCCTGGGGTATCAACGGCATCTTCGGGCAAAATTAAAGTGATTGAGGATAAGCCCTCGACCTTTAACTTAAGACTTTCATTTTGGAATATCAGCTGTGCCTCTTTTAATAAGTGACTGCTAATAAAAATACTAGTTTCGTGGATTCCGGTTGAAATGGTTAAGAAACTATTTGGAGTTTTGGCAGCGATATCTAAGAGCTGGGACTGGTTATTAAATAATGAGGCTGAATTATTAAAAGTCAGGGCGATTAGATTTGAGCGTAATGAGAGATCGGTGATTTTTGATAAGGCAAGTGAAAGCTGTCCACGACCCGAGTTAGCAATTTTAAGCCGCTTTAGAGCCATAACTATCGAGCCGATCGTAACCTTTTTATAAAGTTTAGTCTCTATTTCAGGCTGTAATCTCCTGGCTAAGCTGGAATAATTAATTAAGCCCTCTTCGAAATTCTCAGAAAGAATTGGGGAGTTTTTAATAATTGAGGATATTAATTGAGGAACAGTAATCATGTTAATATTTTAACAAATTGTTGTTTGCTGAACAATAACTGGGCCGAGCTTTTGATCATTAGGCCAATTTGGTATGATTTCCTGTATGCTGAATTTTGTTAAGCGGCTATTTCGCAAATCTTATACTCCTTTAAATCTGATAACTATCTCAAAAGAAGCTCTAATAAATAACTATGAGAGTTTATCAAAAGTTAATCCGGAGATAAAAATTGCACCGGTTTTAAAGTCTAATGCCTACGGTCATGGGATAAGGTTGGTGGGGAAAATTTTGGATGAGGTTAAAGCACCTTTTTTGTGTGTGGACTCTCTTTATGAGGCATTTCAACTTCAAACGAAAGCGCAGGTTAGAACACCGATACTAATCATGGGGTATGTTCACGAGCAAAGTTTATCGGTTAAAAAACTGCCTTTTTCGTTTGCTATTTATGATTTAACGCATGCAGAGGTCTTAAATAAGTTTCAGAGAAAGGCGAAAGTACATATTTTTATTGATACAGGGATGCATAGAGAAGGAGTTAGTATGCAGGATCTTCCGGATTTTTTAAGAAAGCTAAAGAAATTGAAAGAAATTGAAGTCGAGGGAGTGATGTCACATCTGGCAGATTCTTCCAATCCGGATTCAATTTTATCTAAAATGCAGATTAATAATTTTAAAAAAGCTATTACTGCAGTCAAAGAGGCTGGGTTTAAACCAAAGTGGTTTCATAATGGGGGAACATACGGATTACTAAATAAATTAACCGACGGGTCAAATTTGATCAGGGTAGGTAGGGCTGTGTATGGGATAGAGGATAAGCCGAATTTGACAAGAGGGGCTGTTAAGTCTGCGGATACTTTGATGTTAAATTTGAAGCCAGCCTTGAAACATACAACTAAAATAGTCTCAATTAAAAAAATTAAAAGGGGCGAGAAGGTTGGGTATTCCGGAACTTTTACTGCATCTAAAGACATGACGATAGGAATCTTACCCTTAGGATATAACGATGGTGTTGACCGGAGGCTAAGTAATAAAGGCGTGGTAACGGTAAGAGGGTCGCTGTGCCCGATTATTGGATTGGTCAGTATGAATGTAACGGCGATTGATTTGTCGGCTGTTTTAAAACCCGTTTTAGACATGGAGGCGGTAGTGTTTTCTGATAATCCAGATGATGCGAATTCCGTTGTAAACGCATCCCTGAAGGGGGGTTTATTGCCCCACGAGATGCTGATTCATATTGCTGAATCGACAAAAAGGGTGGTTATCTAATCATTCCTGAGGGGGGTTCGACGGAGAGATCGCGATGCTCGGAAGCGGAGTTATTTGTTCAGGGTTATTAACTACTGGAGTGATGTCTTCAATGGAAACTGTTGGATATTCCAAGGGTTTTGTTGTTTCACTAAACTGAATAATTTCATTAGGTTTGACGCGGATCTTGTAGCTTTTAATTGACAGTATATTATTAATTTCATCAAGTTCGGCGACTGTTACTAATTTGTTTCCTGGAGTAGTATTTTCAGGTATTTGATAATACCACTGACCTTCATCATTGGCTCTAATTTTACCCTTTTCTTCAACTTGGATGCCATTACTGAGTAAAATAATAAGCTTGCCTGAGCTTTTAGTTGATCCCTGCAGATAATCGTTTTGGGCCAGCAGATAACGAACCTGAGTTTCCATTTGATTCAAAGAATAAGCTTTAGGCTCAACCTGGAAGAATTTCTGGTATAGAGGAGTTTTAAGAATCCAAATAAAAGTAATAATCCCTAAAATTTCAGAGGCAATTAGCGCCGTGACTAAATATTTACGGTTTGTTTTTGCTGATCTAATATAGTCGAGTATTTCATCCATCTCATGTCCCGCTAACTTTCTTCAAGCGCTTTTTGAATCTGAGCCGGAGTTAAATCTTCAGGGTCATTATTTAGTTCAGGGTCGCATTCAGCGTTATATGGATCGTTACAAGTTTCATCGTCTTCTACGGGATCTGAAATAGGTATTGGGCTGACTGCCAGCTGAGTGTTGCCGGGGAGTTTGATTGTTCCAGTGCCTACTAAGGCAAGTATAACAGCCAGAAGTAATCCTATAATTGTCAAAACCGCGATTGCGGAGAAACCTCGGGAAGTTATGAGTGATGGGTTATGAGTGATGGGTTGGGCAGTTAGTTTTTTCATTATTGTTTAATTGCTTTAACTACAACCTCGCCGATTTTTCTGCCGAGAGAGTAAAGAATAAAAGTTTGACCGTCCGGACCAATATCGGTTATGTCGGCGCTACCGTTTCGGGAACGCTCAATAAATTGGCCGTCTTTGGTTTTAACTTCCACTGGATCTGAGGTATCGTCTGTGACATCCCATTCTACTTCTACCTCGCCGCAGGTTTGGGCGGTTGAGGCGATAGTGCATGGGTTAGGGTTAGCAGAAATCTCACCTGAGGGTTGAGTTAGGCCCATTTTTTTGATTAATAAATCAACTGAGTCTTTAGGGGGAAGATTCTGGACTGCAAGTTCTGGGCGGGCGGCATCGGCAGTAGACAATTTTAGTAAAGCACCGGATGGAGATAGGGCTCTGACTAATTTTGCACCACTATTGTCAGTGCAAAGATAGACCACTAATTCCTCAGGCTTTTCTCCGGAAGCGGCTGGTTGAGTATTCTCGGGCAGCGCTTTGAGGGCTTTGCCGACTCCCATGTCGGCTTTAACGCAGACATTAGGTTTTGATTCCTGAATTTGGAGATACTTTAAAACCCGGTTGAATTTTTTGGCGAGCTTGTAGTCAAATTTAATCTTTTCTTTGCAGTCGGATAGTTTTTGATCATCAGTTTCTTTGAGACAGTTTTGATTTTCCGGGATAACTCTTGAGAGATACGAATTGAACTCGGAAAGAGTTCGTTGGCCAAGAGGTTCTTTGTAGTCACCGTAGTCTTTATTCTCGATCCAACTGGAGTAGCGCTCTAAAAGCGCCATTCTTTTATCAGAGCGGGTTTGAAAAGGGTCCTCCTGGGCAAACACTGATTGGTTAACGAAAATAGCTCCAAAGATAACAAGAAGAGTGAGTAAATAGAGTTTGCTGGTTGTGGAGATAGAAATTTTCATGACTTAATTAAGAATAGGAAGGATGGTCAGGTTTGTCAATCATTGGCGGTTAGGGAAGTAGAAATACATCATTACTATCGTTACAATTATCAGCTTCTCCAGTGACACAAAGAGTGGCACTACCTGTGGCTTCCTTATTTGGAGTTGTTTCATCGGGAACGGGTCCGGCAACTTGGATTTGAATATACTCATTAGTTTCCCAAATAATGAAAACCCCGAAAACTAAGACTATTAATAAAATTAGTGAAGAAATGCCTTTTTGGTTCATGGTTGTTTTGGTTAGGCGGTATTGGGTTGGGAGGCTGGTATGGTGAGAGGGTCAAGTTGGTGGGCTTTCACCTATAACGCAACCCCTAAACTATACAAGCTTCCTTACCTTACACCATAAACCAAATAACTAATCATTATCATCAGGATTAACGGTTGAGAGAATTTGAAGCTGTTCCTCGCTAAGATTATATTTTTCTTTCACATCTTTATACTTAGGATCTTCCGATAGATTTTGATAACCTGCTGGAGGAGGGGATTTTGTTATCAGTTCACCCTGAAATAATCTGTAAACTCCAAAAACAGTTATTGCTACGGCTACTATTCCAATAATGATAAAGAAGCTGATATTGCCTTTCATTTTATGTTCCTCCGCCTGGTGCGACTGATGTTTTACCGTCGCAAAGAGTATTTTGGATAAATCCGGCTTGGGTACTAAAGAGCGTTTCAGCATTTCTATAATGAGCTAGGACATCTGCAGGGATAGTTTGACAGCTTGGGTTAGCGGGGAAGCGAGCGTCAGTGGAGAGGATGGGAGTGAAAGCTTTATTAGCAAAGATCATCCAGATTCTGGTTGCTACCAAGCGATCGGTACAAAGATTAACTCTGCCGGTTACTCCGCTTTGTGAGGTTGCAGTGATCAGAGGATTAAGACCGAGATCAGCTTTGACGCAAATTCCGGCAACACCATTAAATATTCCGTAGAAGGCAGATAATCTGGCGGCGGTTTTTGCCAGATCAAATCTAGTCCTGAATTTGGTATCAAGACAGGTTCCGACATTGGCATCATCAGGACAGGTGGGGAGTTGAGAAACTATTGATTCCAGCTCTGAGCCGGCAATTCCTGAGACTATTTTAAGATTACCAGCAGAGGAGGCGACGGGACCGAGTCGAGTAGCTAGTGCTGCATAGCTATTTCTAAAACCGGTTATCTCAGCTTTGGTTAAATAAACTGGTGTGGGTGATCCAGTAGCAACGCTGGATATTGGGCTGGCGCACGTTGATGGAGCAGTGCTGGCTGTTCCACCACCATTATTGTTGCTACCGCCTGCAGCAGAGGCTTTCGGAGTGGCGCTAGATGCAGCTGCACCAACGCATTTTTTATCGGCACTACATTTATTCGAAGCGCAATCTTTATTTTCATCACAAGCACCTCCTACAGCTTTGGTTCCACCTTCGCATTTACCGTTAGAACACGAGCCTGATTGACATTCTGGACCATTGTCACAGTTAGCGCCTCCGGCTTTATTCCCCTGGGCTGTGCATTTTTTATTAGTACAGACTCCTGATGCACAGTCACTTGGGCTAGTGCAGGCAGAGTCTGGTTTCCCGTTTCCGGATTTGCTGCCGGTGCCGTCGCATTTTGTTGAGGAATTTGGGTCGGAAGGAGCAAAAGCATAAGACCGGGATGGATCATACTTATTACCCTGCAGTCCCTGATAGTTGGTTCCGGCAGTGGTGTAAACATATTCAACAACAACCCCATCACCATAGGTAATTCTGGTATAACCTTCTTTTTCGGCATCATTTGACTCGTGATAAGACTTTCCGGCAGTTGGACTGTCGAAACGTCCTTTACTAATATCAATCCGATCTCCGTCAGATGGCTGTCTCGGGCCTTTAGTGCCTGAAAGTTTCCAACCTTTAGTAAATTCCCAGACGACCTCTTTTAGTGGATAAGTGGCGACCTTTTTACCATCAAATACATAATTTTCGTCTGAATCTTTTTCTCCGGTTGAGGGTAAGAGATTAGTTTCGGGGCCACAAGCGATAGAAGTGCTCAAGCAATTTTTATACTTAACAAGTCTTTTTACAGGAGTGATTTTTTCGCAACCATTTGGGGCTGTGGTTGGGACTTCATCGGCTGAAGGGGTGAGTTCAGTTGGCTGTTGAGATAAATAAACGGCCAGGGCAATTCCGGCTACAAGGAATAGAGGTAGGATGATTTGGGAAGCTCCGCGTTGGTTTAGGGGCAGGTGCATTAATTAACTATATATAAATGAGAGAGGATTTGTCTAGCAAGAGAGCTATTTGGAGTATAGAGTACCCTCAGTGCTAATACCTGATGTGGGGTTTTCAGCTGGCCCATCCCATGTCATCCAAAGTGAGGTGTTATCACAACCGGTGTAATCCGTATCAGGGCACTCCGGTGTTCCGACTGGAAGTTCGGGAGGGGGGATAAGATTTTCAGGAGGTAGAGTTACGGTTTGTTCTGATGTATATCCAGGTAGGTTATTTTCAGAAAGTGCAAAATAGCCAAAACCTATCGCGGCGACACTTATTAAAACTGCAAAAATAATAAGTATAAATACTCCTGTTATCCCTCTTTGCATATGTCTCCTTGATCCAAGCCGGCTTTGCATCTGGCTTTTTGTAGATTAGCGAACTCTAAGCTATCTATGTTGGGTTTTGTTTTTATGTTTTCTGGTACAAGAATAAAGCTGTTGTCTGTGTAGCTTGCGATTGCCCAATATAATTCAGGGGGATTGGATTTAGAAGAACACAGCATGAGACGACCCTTAACGCCATCGACTGTAACCTCGTCTTTATACTCTACTCCAAAGTCGGCAGGGGTACAGAGCCCACCAGCTCCTTTTTGGATGGCATAAAATCTTGCTAAGTTATTGGCCACTTTAGCATCATTATAAGTTGTGCTGGCTTGGACTGAACAGGCAGTTGTGCTTTTATCTGAAGCAGACCCTGAGCCTGATGATGAAGAAGAGGTAGAATTTTTCTTTACCTCTTCTGCTCTGTCGGAATCCAGTTTTTGAGCTTCATCTTTGGTTGTATAGACTACATGGCCGGATTCGGATTCGGGTTTGGCGCATTCAGATTTTTTTCCGGCGACTTCACGATAGTCAAAGACGCAACCGCTTTTAGGATCCTGGTGAGGATTAGAAGGATCATAGTAGCCGCCAGATTTTCGTATGGCTTGAGGTGTTCCACTTCGGTTATCACAAAAAGTTACAGTGTCTTTTGCGCAAATCTCATTATTCTCAGAAAGACATTGTTCTTTATTGGTTTCGTTATCACAGTTCTTAGTTTTTCCTTCACTTGGATTTAAGCCCTCTTGTTCAGCAGCGCGGGGGGTAAAGTTAACACCATTTTGGACTAAAAGTGTTCCAGCTATAATTCCGGATGCAAGTACGACAACTATTATTATTTGGGAGAAACCATTCTGATTTTGAGTATTTATTAGTTTCATTTTAGACAGGCTTTCATTGCTTCTTCAGCAGCTGCAATTTTTGCTCTAGCGTTTTCTTTAACTTTGGCATCAATTTCCTTTGCTTCATTATCTAAAATTTGGCGGAATAAAGTATAGTTGACTGAAGCGATTTTGGCCTGGGCTTCTCTTGTTTTCAATTCTTCATTAGAGAAGACACCCATTGCGTAACAAGGGATATCATTTAGATTTTCATCTTTACCGCAAATAAGAGGGGCGGCAGGTGGTTTAGGAGTGTTGGCGGTTGCCGTTTGTTGAGGATTTTGAGGTTGATTTCCTGCAGCAGGAGCTCCGGCTCCGGAACGGGGGGCTGTTACTGCAGCTGCAGCGGGTTTTGGTGCTTTTGAAGGATCACCTGTGCAATCAGGTACACCATCTTTAATCTCACAACTCTTGTTTTTAGTAGCCATGNNGACTCTTGTTTTTAATAGCCATGCAAAAATTATGATAACCTTGGCTACAAACTGTTGCCTTGCACTCACTTACCCATTGACCCTCTCTCTGAACAACTGCACAGCCTTGAGAGCAGGCGTTTGAATCGTCAGAATCACATTTTGCACCTTCCGAATACAGACACTTAACCTCACCTCTAATAATCATGCATCCACTATTTCGCTTTTTATCGGTACACAGTTTTTGTTGAGCTTCACTGCATCCGCTAGAATTTTCTTTACTCGCAGTGCACTGTTTCTTTCCGGAAGTATCTTTATAGCATATGCCTTTACAGCTCTCAGCTTCTGTTTTAGTACATCCTCCAGCTTCAGAAATGGGCTGACTATCTGGATTAGGATTGGTGGCTGGAGCAGCTGCTGGGGCAGCTTGGGTTGCGCCACACTCAGAACTGGATCTCTCTTTTACATCCACGCCTAACTTATTGTCACCCAAACAAAGATAGAGCACCTTGTTTTTATCTCTATCGCAACCGGTCCAAGTTTCATTTTTTCGGATTATTTTATCGGTATCTGAACCAGGGTCTTTGATTCCCTGCAGAGTGCAGTAATTACTTACATCTATAGGAGGTTGTTGTACAGGGCATTCGGAAGGAGTCCATTTGCAGTAATAGTTGATTTGGTTGGGATCGGTATTTTTTGCTGCATCACAGGCAGTCTTATTATAAACAATTGAGTTAACTGGGTCATTTACATTGTTGCAATAAGCAAACTCTCTCGCTTGATAAGCAGGGCACTGGCTTCCAGAGCCGTCTCCTACTAAATCGGGGGTGCAGCTAAAGTATTGGTTAGCTGCTTTGGGGAGGAAGGAGGGGCCGGTTTGAGTTAGATAAACTCCGCTGGCTATTCCGACTACTATTAATATAAGAAGGGGGATGATAGCGAAGCCGCGTTGAGTTAGGGTACAGCGTTTAGGGTAGAGGGGGTAGTTAGGATTGGCAGACATCTATTTATAATAATATTAGATGCAGAGGAATAGCATTTGCAAGTATTTCAACCCATAGCAAGATTGGTCATTATCTAGCCACATATTGGTCTGTTGACAAGGTTTGTAAGACCTGATTAAATTAATTCAAGAGCAAAACGAAATCGCAAAAGAAATTAAATTACTTAAAGAAATGAACAAACTACTGCCCAAAACAAAATCAAATCAAAACGGATTCACCCTAGTTGAACTTTTAGTTGTTATAGTTATTTTATCTATTTTAGGAGTTGTTGGCGTAACTCTCTTCTCATCCACACAATCCCGAGCCAGAGACGCAAAAAGAAAAGAAGATATTTCAGAGATGGCGGCTGCCATGGAAGCAAACTATATTCCTGGGACAGGTTATCCTACAATTATAGTTGGCACTTGGTTTGCTGATGGTGCTACTCCAACGAACCCGGCCCCTGGAGGAGCAGCTTATGTTACAGGTACGATAACTGCCTCTGGTTATACTTTTTGTGCGACCTTAGAAAATCTAACTGGGAATGCAACTTCTACAGCTGGTGCAGGTATGACTGGTATTACAAATGGCGGTTTCTTCTGCAAGAAAAATTCTCAATAATTCTTTTTATTATTCAGTTGGTTTGAATTCGTAGTATTTTAGTCATAAGATTATTAGAATTTGTTGACTTGAGATAGGATATTGACACACGTTGTTGTTTTTGGGAGAGTTATTCTAGATGAGAAGTTTACTGTCCAAGTCTACTACTTTTATTGTGGGAATTAATCCGCTAAAGCCTAGACCTATTAATTTTCGAGGTTTCACCTTAGTTGAACTTTTAGTTGTAATAGTTATTTTATCTATTTTAGGAGTTGTTGGAGTTACCCTCTTTTCATCTACTCAAGCAAGAGCCAGAGATGCAAAAAGAAAAGCTGATATTCAAGCTATGTCGAAGGCGATGGAGGCAAATTATTCACCAGGAGTAGGATATCCGACCGCCTTAGTAGGTACTTGGTTTGCTGATGGAGCTGCTCCGACAAATCCTGCGCCTCCTGCTGGTGGTGTTTATACGACAACATTTACGTCAACAGCTGCTTTTACATTCTGCGCTCCACTTGAAAACAACACAGGTAATGCTACTTCAAACATTGGTGCTGGTATGACTGGTATCACAAACGGTCCTTTCTTCTGTAAGAAAAACTCTCAGTAATTTTTTAACTTTAGAGAATCTATTAGTCAATCTTCAATTTAAGTTGATATAACTTGCAGCGGCTTGAGCATCCCGAAGAAACTTCGGCAAGATTGAAGTTCTGTTGATAAAGCAAAAATGCCTGTGAGAAATAATAAGAGTCGGCGAGATAGTCTGACAGATAGATAGTTTGATTATTTTTTAGAAACTCTTTGTAAATATTTATCAAATCCGGGTTTTCTGGCAAATTCCAAATATGGGGCTGAGTTATGAAATTTTGGTAACGGGAAAACGGTAGGAGATCGTAGTTTTTATTAGAATAAAAGTTGACCATGACTGGGGGGAGGACTGTAATTATTTTTGGCTTTTGTGCGAGGCTATTCTTAAAATTCTGATTGTAAAAATTCACTGTTTCGTAGGGTCGCGAGTATTCAGGCGTAAAGAAATTCAAGAGTAATTGATTTTTAACATGAGGGTGGGCGCTTGTAGAAATAGCCAGGAGGCTAATGAGGAGGATTAGATAATAGCTTAAAGTTAATTTTTTTGATTCCAAGATTTGTAAAATAGTGTTTAGTAGAATTCCATAGCTTAAAATTTGAATTGGGATGGTGATAAAAATATATCTTATGTCGTTGGCAAAGAAGAGCATTATAAAAAGAAGAGTGGTAATAAAAGCGAGTAGGAGATAAGAACTTACTAGTTTAAATTTTGAGGTAAAGGGATTGAGGACAATCCCTGCGAGTGAGGCTATTCCGACTAGAGGCGGTATGGTTATTAGCTCTTTGCCAGCAAGGGAGGAGGTTCCTCCGATTAGAACGGCAAAGTATCTGAGCAGATTACTGCTGACATAGGAAGTCGAGAATGTCGGATTGGTTTGGATACTATTTAGGGAAGTACCAGAGACTTTGAGAATTAATCCAGTTAATGAAAGAAAGGAGTTTGAGTAAATTTTAATAAGTTCAAAAATATTTTGTTGTTTGCTGTAGGAATCGGCCAGAAGAAAAAGAAAGAAAGAGAGTATGAAGGAAACTGAATAGCAGAATACCCAGGTGATTTTTTCTGCAGGAGTATGCTTTTTGATAATTACCCCAACCAGGAAGATGATTAAAAGAGAAAGACTTAAAGGCCAGGCGACATATTTTGTGCTGACAAAAGCTGTGGTTAAGATTCCAAGAGTGACGCTTTTTATAACCGATAATTGTCCGGTCAGAAGATATACTGAGGCGATAAATAAACAGATAAGCAGATTTTCTGACATTGCGTAGGCTGGGTAGGTAAAAATAATACTGCTGGTGATAAAGGTCAGCTGTAGCAGAAATATTACGAATTTTCTTTTGAAAAGGTTTAAGAGTATCTGGTAAAAGAGAAATGATGAAACCAGGGTCAGAACTAGATTAGTTAGGTAGAATGACCGGGGGTCATCAAAAATAGCATAGAACGGGACTAGTGAAAGTGGGTAGAGGGGAGGGATTGTAGAGTAAAGGGTGACTTGTTTATAAGTAATCTTAAAGCCTTCACTATCAGTAATATTGCGAGCCATGTTTAGATATAAAGAAGCATCTGGAAAGGGTTCCAGACTGGATATGGCGTTTTGTCCAGAAAAAGGATTTTTAAATAAGAGGAGAATTAATAGAAGATTCAGGAGATAAAACGGTCTGTGTTTATTAAAGTGAGCTATTATTTGACTTTGATACGAGGGTTTATTGTTGGATTTTTTAAGTATTGATTTGGACACAGGCTAACAATATAACATCAGAGCTTGATTATTTCTCAGAGGCTCCCTGATAATGAAGTATGCTCCATAAAAATTCAAATATTTCCCAAGGCTTTACTCTGGTTGAATTAATAATTGTCATTACTATTCTGGCTATTCTGGCGACTTTGGGGATGGTTCAGTATAACGGAGTTAATACCAGGGTTCGGGATAGTGCCAGAAGAGCAGATCTGTACGAAATCTCAACAGCACTCGAAGTTAATAAAATATCAACAGGTTATATTCCATTACAGATAAATCAGTTTAGTTCCTTTCAGTGGATGGGCCCATCGGGTGATAGTTATTGCATGAGTGTTGGTAATTTGCCCGATCCCATAGATATTTCTTCGTGGGGAGAAAATTGCCCAGCCGGTTTTTTAAAGATTGAGCCAGGAGCACCAGGGGGAAGTTTTCTGAAATGGAAAGTTTGTACTTTTTTGGAGAGCCCAGAAGATGCAAGTAAGCGAGTTTTCTGTAGAAGTTCTAGTCAATAATGCTTTTCTTCAGGCTATTGACTCTTTGTAGGTAGTTTTGGTATATTTAGCTACTGATGTTTTTGAAGAGAAACAACGTTTACATCTAAGTACCCTAGCTTGGCTTTCCGCCGGCTGGCGGAGACACTCAAGCGTTGCATCCCTCGAATTTAAAGATGAATAGTTTTTTACTAATTAGTTCATGGTTGAACGAATTTTTTAGTGAAATTTGGGCCCATGGCTCAGTTGGTAGAGCACCTCATTTGCAATGAGGGGGTCAGGAGTTCGAATCTCCTTGGGTCCACTCGTTGGAGTTCGCTCATGAGTTTGATTACTTCGTAATTCAAACTCTCCGCTACTCCTCCTCTCAAAATTGCTTTGCAATTTTGGAGTTAAGGGTGGTTATCTTTGTTTTGGATATGAGTTTTTAGCCAGGTGCTGAAGACTCATATCCGGGCCGAAGAGACTGGTTTGACATAAGGTAATCATTATCTTATGGATCCCCGCTTTCGCGGGGACAAGCTTAAGTCCTGGAGTTTGTACTTTAAAATGTGAATACGATTAAATGATCATTTCTCGCAAGAGGAGTGATCGAAACGAACAAAGTTTTCTTCTGAGTAATCAGGAGTAGCGATGAACTCAATATTTTTTGTCTTGGGTTCTCGTAATTAAACTTTGTATGAAGGCCAAAAACAGCCATATACCATGAGGTATGTGGCAAAATGTCAAATAATACTCAACATTAAGGCGTACGGTGGATGCCTTGGTTAGAAGCACCGATGAAGGACGTAACAAGCTGCGATAAGCTACGGGGAGTTGCTAATAAACTTTGATCCGTAGATCTCCGAATGGGGTAACCCATCCAATTTTTTGGATACTTTTTACTGAATACATAGGTAAAAGGCGGGAACAGTCTGAACTGAAACATCTAAGTAAGACTAGGAAGAGAAATCAACAGAGATTCCCTAAGTAGTGGCGAGCGAAATGGGAACAGCCTAAACCATACATTCCTTTTTCTTCGTAAGAAGTTAAAGCGTATGGGGTTGCAGGGCCGGAATATGTCAGTAGTTTGGATAACAGAAGTCGTTGGAAAGCGACATCAAAGAAGGTGATAATCCTGTAAGTGAAATTCAGAACTACGGCTACTGGATCCCTAAGTAACTCAGGACACGTGTAATCCTGAGTGAATCCGGGTCGACCATGATCCAAGGCTAAATATGCTTCTAGACCGATAGTGAACTAGTACCGTGAGGGAAAGGTGAAAAGAAGGGCGAAACGCCCAGTGAAATAGAAACTGAAACCGTATGCTGTCAAGCTGCGGAAGTCCCGATTTATCGAGGATAACCGCGTGCCTATTGAAGAATGAACCGGTGAGTTATTTTGACGCGCAAGTTTAAGTATATTAATACGAAAGCGTAGGGAAACCGAGTCCTAATAGGGCGTTTAGCGCGTTAATATAGACCCGAAACCAAGTGAGCTAACCATGTCCAGGGTGAAGCCGTCCGAAAGGATGGTGAAGGCCCGAACTGATGTCTGCGGAAATAGGCTCGGATGAGGTGTGGTTAGAGGTGATATGCCTATCGAACTTGGAGATAGCTGGTTCTCCCCGAAATATATTTAGGTATAGCGGGTTGATTGTGCCTGGGGGTAGAGCACTGGATGGATTTGGTGGCAGCAATGCTATCGGTCCTCTCAAACTCCGAATACCAGTAGCACGTTAATCAACCTAGTCAGTCCGATCCGGCTAAGCGGAGCGGTCCTGAGGGAAACAACCCAGACTAACAGATAAGGCCCCTAATTGAACTTTAAGTGTTAAAGGAAGTCGTTGACCTTAGACAGCCAGGAAGTTGGCTTAGAAGCAGCCATCTTTTAAAGAAAGCGTAACAGCTCGCTGGTCTATTACGGTCGACGGCGCCGACAACGTATCGGGGCTAAAAGTTCAGCCGAATCTTTAGATTCGTCGCAAGACGAGTGGTAGGGGAGCGTTCTAACGACAGTGAAGTTTAGATGTAAGTCTAGGTGGAGTTGTTAGAAGTGAGAATGCCGGTATGAGTAACGAAATTCATGTGAGAAACATGAACGTCGAAAGCCCAAGGTTTCCGATTCAATGTTAATCAGAGTCGGGTAAGTCGGGCCTAAGGTCAGGCCAATTTAGTTGGCGTAGCCGATGGACAACAGGTTAAAATTCCTGTACTTTTTTGCATCAACAGAAAGCTTTAAGGGTGGACAGAATGGGAATATCCAGCCATGGAAGATCAAAAGTCCACTGGACTTTTAGAAAACATGGTTAAAGTAACAAAGTAGTGGAGGTAGGTAAATCCGCCTCTGTTCCATATCTTTAGGGATATGGGATGCCGTGCATCGCAAGATGCATGGTACAAAGCTAAGTTGCGAAACGAATGCTTATCAAAAGTAAGTTGAAGTGGAAATTTTCTGTTTTCAGGAAAATGCCCGTAAAGGGATGCAAAGGAACCGTACTACAAACCAACACAGGTGGGCGAGTTGAGTATACAAAGACGATCGAGAGAACTATCCTTAAGGAACTCTGCAATACAACTGGACGTAAGTTAGCAAGATGTCCTCCCCTGAGCGCAAGCTTTAGGGGCGCAGTGAATACCGCTGAGCGACTGTTTATCAAAAACACAGGTCCCTGCTAAATCGAAAGATGATGTATAGGGGCTGACACCTGCCCAGTGCCAGTAATTTAAAATTGGAGGTGACCTCTGTAGCAATACAGAGTGAGCTTCCGGTCTAAGATCTGGTGAACGGCAGCAGTAACTATAACTGTTCTATGGTGGATTCGCCGCTTTAGAAGGTGTAATAGTGTTTTGAAATCTGACTATATGCTGGAATAACTCTGTATCTAACAGTACTAGCTTTAAGAGGAGCTGCTAAGCTTCGAATAAAGTACAGTGATAATCTGTTTAGTGGAGTCAATCAGCAGGGAAGAACTCCAACTCTACGTTGGAAGAACCCTCAGAGACTATATGTCAGAACCTAATTTAATTTAACTTTTAAACTAGGCAAGATATAGTCCGAACTACGTAGCGATGCGTAGAGGTGGCAAAATAACTCATGTCACACTGAACAAGAAATTGTTCTAATAACACACAACATATGGAATTGAGCGAAGTTCCTTGTCTGGTGAGTTCAGACCCGCACGAAAGGTAGAACGACTTAGCGACTGTCTTGAGGATAGACTCGGTGAAATTGCAATGGCTGTGAAGATGCGGCCTTCCCATACTTGGACAAAAAGACCCCGTGGAGCTTTACTGGAGCTTGACCCTGTTTTGAAAACTTAATTGTGTAGCGTAGGAGGGAGATTCGTCGACAATGAAACACCTCTCTTTTAAGTTTTTAAGACTAACAGTTCATCCTTATAAAAACG
>CXWK01005351.1_pt1 | contig 23818 bp, 13 predicted proteins | sample 590851 | NCBI WGS metagenome assembly CXWK01 (sample SAMEA3498364, study PRJEB10139) | wastewater metagenome | biome: wastewater treatment plant; material: activated sludge | place: Denmark | collected 2014-08-01
TTCGAGACCTTTGCCCGCAGCCAGAAGGTGCTCAACCTGCGCCGCAACCCCAACCTGACCGTGCTCGTCGAGGACGGCGACACCTACGAGACGTTGCGCGGCGTGCAGATCGTCGGTCGAGCCGAGCTGATCGAGGAGGGCGACCCTCGGGTGATCGACATCGCCGAGTCGGTGGTGACCCGCTACATCGACACGTCGAGCCCGGAGGAGGGCCGTGCGGTCGCCGAGGCGATGGCCAACAAGCGCGCCGGCGTGATCATCCATGCCGACAAGATCGTCACCTGGGACCACACCAAGTTGGGTGGCGCGTATTAGTCAGGCTGTTGGAAACTCGCGCTCAAGGATGCGGGCCACGCCGGCCTGGTCGTTGCTCAGGGTGACCTCGTCGGCCAGCCGCTGCACGTGCGGGGCGGCGTTGCCCATCGCCACGCCCCACCCGGCCCAGGCGAGCATTTCCTCGTCGTTGACCTGATCGCCGAACGCGATCACGTCGTCGGGCGACAGCGCCCAGCCGTCGACCAGCGAGGCCAGCGTCGCCGCCTTGTGCACGCCGGGGGCGGCGATCTCGATCAGTGCCTCGTTGCCCGAGTGGGTCACCTGGGCCGCATCGCCGACCAAGGCGCGGATCCGTTCGAAGCGCTCGGGGCTGAAGTTGTGGGACCGTCCCAGCAGCTTGGTCAACTCGCCGGTCAGCAGCTCGTCGATCGGTGCGATCTCGCTGCCGTCGGCGTTGTGTCCGGGAGCAAACTCGGGGGAACGGGCATACCCGAGCGGTCGTTCGATCGCCCAGCACAGGTCGGGGTCCTGTTCGGAGAGGCGTTCGACGAGATCGATGACCAGCTCCAGGTCGAGGGGCCGTGAGCTGAGCACGTCACCGCTGACCGGGTCCCACACGACCGCTCCGTTGAGGGCGATCACCGGGTCGGTCGTGCCCAGCTGTTCGACGATTTGGGTGATCCAACGCACCGGCCGGCCGGTGACCATCAGGAAGCGACCGTCGTTGCGGCGCACCCGCTCGACCGCCTTGGCGGTCCGTTTGGTGACGCCTCGCCCCGAGTCGAGCAGGGTGCCGTCGAGGTCCGAGGCGACGACGGACCAGCTCTGCGATCGGGGGGACGGCGTCATGGGGCAGCGCTCATTCGGTCGGGGCTGTCCCCGTCATACTACCGGCGTCGCCCGGAGCGGCGGGGTAGCCAGCGAGGCGAACGAAACCGCTGCGTCGGTTCCTCGACGACGAACCAGCCGATCGCTCCGCAGAGCAGCCCCAGGCCAAAGCCCACTACCAGGGTGGCGGGAAACCAGACGTTGCCCGGACCGGTGCCGAGGAACGCTGGAAGGCCGGGGACGGGCTGAGCCAGCTCGGTGCCGACCCGCTCGATCCAGCTGTTGTGCCACAGATAGAGCCCATAGGAGAACGCGCCGAACCACACCCCGACGCTCGAGGCGAGCACGCGGCGGGTCACCCCACGGCCGCCACGCCAGCTGAGCGGAAACACGAGCGCCAGGCCGATCAGCCCGTAGGTGAGCTGGCGCCGCTCCCAGAACCAGCCCCGGTAGCCAACGTCGAAGTCGGCCGGTCCGACCGCGTAGGCGTAGGCAGCGAGCAGCGCGGCGGCGACCAGCCACCAGGGCCCCACCGCCCGCGACAGGGTGCGCAGGCGCTCCGACACCGCACGGGCACGGGGCCGGAGGTGTTCGGTCAGCCCCTGCCCATCGAAGTTGCGGGCGTGGAACACCGCCACCGCCATCCCGATGGCGAACAGGTCGATGTTGGTCGGCAGCCACAGGAACGACATGCCCCGCAGCGTCGAGTCGCCCCAGGTGACCTCACCGAGCGACAACACCAGGCGCACCAGGTAGCCGGTGGCGAACAGGGCCGCCACCATCGCCCACTCGCGCCGCGCCGACACCGCCGCTGCGGCGCCCCCGGCCCGGCGGCGCCGCAGCGCCCAGGAGATCAGCGGCACGACGGCATAGAAGCTGAGCTCGACCGACAACGACCAGCTCTGGGAGATGCCCGAGAACGCCATGCCGGGGCTGAAGACGTGGGTCAGCGATGCCTGGGCGGCGACCTCGCCGAGCGAGTCGAACGAGTTGAGCCCCAACGCCCACAGGCCGAACAAGGCAAACCAGTAGGCGGGCAACACCCGAAGGGCCCGGCGCCACCAGAAGGAGACCGCCTCGGGCACCTGAGCGCCGTCGGCGTGGGCGGCGGCGAAGGGCCGGTAGATGACGAAGCCCGACAGCACGAAGAACACGGCGACGCCGACGTCGGCGACCGCCGCCAGCTGGGTGAAGGGGGCGGAGCGCTGCGCACCGGACACGTTGGCGGCGTGATGCACGACGATCAGCGAGGCGGCCACACCGCGCAGGCCGTCGAGGCCGAGCAGGCGGGCCCGGTCGCCGCTCGTTGGCTGACGGACCGGCGCCGCACCGCCCACCGGAGCCCGGGCGCCGCCGGCGGGTTCGGCGCCGCTGGGCGCGGTCGCTCCGGTGGGCTCCGGGCCGCCCACCCCGGAGCTGCGTCCGCCGATCATCGGCACCGCTCCGACAGGATCACGGTCGGCCACTCGCCGACCACGCAGAAGTCCTCGGCCAAGACCTGGTTGGGCAGCGGATCGCCCGGGTTGGCCGAGTCGTTGGGCTCGTCCCATTCGTCCCAGAAGCGGGTCTGCAGCACCCAGTCGGCGTCGGCGATGTCCTCAGCCAGGCCGTTGCCCGCCAGGTTGGCCAGCCCGGGGTCCATCTCGATGAAGAACGTGCCGGGCTTGAGCTCGGGGAACATCCAGTAGACGATCGCATCGGAGTACGGGGTGAAGCGAAGGTCCCCGGTGCCGACCACCAGGGTTTCGCCGGGCTTGGAGCGCTCGTCGAGCAGATCGATCGCCGCCTGAAGGTCGGCCGCCCGCTGGGGGTCGCCGTAGTAGTAGTGGCGGTCGCCGCGGGTGACCTTGACCACGGTGTCGTTGATGCCGACCCCCTGGCCGACCAGGTCGACGTAGGCCCTCGAGGTGTACTGCGGCGCCGACACCGCCAGGCCACCGCCGACGATCAGGGCGATCAGCGCCGGCGCGAAGCGGCTGGTCGAATTGGCGTCGAGGCGGTGGCCACGCACCTCCCAGGGGCCGGACAGCCACCCCCGGGTGCGGAGCAGCTCGGCGAGCGCCACGCCGGCGGCCGGCAGGGTGAGGCAGCCCACCCAGGCCAGGTGGGTGGTGTCGGGCCGCTGCAACGCCTGGGGGAGCACGCCCAGAGCGAGCGCCCCCAAGGCAAGAAACCGGGCGGTGAGCGGGTGGCTGCGGTTCCGCCACACCAGCGCTGCGACGACGATGATCGCCAGGCTGCCCAGCAGTAGCGCGTAGAACCAGACGACCACCTGCATCGGTGCGCCCGGCTGGGGGAAGGGCCAACCGTTGGTGCGCAGCGCGGCGGCCCGTTGCAGGGTGGAGGCCAGCTCGTCGGTCGACGGCGGCGAGGGCAGGGTGCGGCCGCCCCGCAGCCGCAGCACCGGGTCGAGCACCATGCCGTTGATCGCCCGAAACGGCCCGGAGATGGCCAGGTGGATGAGCATTGGCGCCACGCCGACCGCCGTGCCCACAGCCAGCAACCGCCGGTCGCGCCCGGCGAGCAGCCACCACATCAGCGCCACCGCCAGGCCGATCGCCACGATCAGGTCGGGCCGGTACAACAGGGCCAGGCCGGCGAGCAGCCCGGCCACCGCCGGCCGCCAGCGCAGCCACCAGTTGAGGCGGCCGGCCTCGTCGGTGCTGCTCGTTCGGAGCCTCCCGTCGGGCTGCAGCGGCCCGGCGGCCTGGGCATCGAGCGAGGCGGTGGCCAGCACCAGTGCCCACACGGCCAGGGCGATGGCGCCGTCCCAGGCCAGCGCGGTCAGGCCGACCGGCGTGATCACCTGCACCAGTGCCGTCAGGGCCAACCCGGTGGCCAGCACCCGCGACCAGGGGCGGATCAGGGCGAACAGGCCGAACACCAGGGCCCCGTGCTGCAGCCAGCCGACCATGCGCTGCACCTCCAGCGTGGCGCCGAACACCTTGTAGATCGCGGCCAGCACCCACAGGCTGCCCGGGCCGTACAGGTGGAGGAAGTCGACGTGAGGCACCTTGCCGGCGACGACCAGCTGGGGGAACACCAGCATGAAGCCCTCCTCCATCGGCGGACCGGTGAAGGTGATCAGGCCGGGGAGCGGTGCGAGCAGTGCCGCCGCTAACACGGCCCAGGCGATCAGGTCGCCCTTCGGCCGACGCAGGAGTTGCACCGTGCCAGCTTCTCCCAGGAGCGCCGTTGGCGTCACGTTGGCGTCGCGATCGCAGGCGCGACGGGGCACTCCAGCAGCGATGTCCCCGACAACTACGCTCTCGGCGTGGCCGAACCAGTCCAGGAGCCGAGCGTTGCGCCGGTGACGGTCGGCGACGCCGGTGCCTCCCCGGCTGGGAGTGACGCGGGCCTCGATCACTCGTCTCGCGACCCGCTCACCGACGGCACCGCCGGGTCGGACGGCTCGTTTCACAGACGGTTGTTGATGATCACCGCCGCCGGCCTGGTGCTGCGGTTGGTGTGGGTCCTCATCGCAGCGCGTCAGCCCGTGGGCCTCACCGACCCGATGCGATACCTGACCGCCGGCCGCGACATCGCGCTGGGGAACGGCTATGTCGACTTTTCCACCGGTCAGCCCACCGCCTACTACCCGCCCGGTTACCCGCTGTTCGTCGGGGCGATCGCCGCGGTACTGCGCCCGTTCGGATTGCTCGATAACTGGCTCCCCCAGGCGGTCGCCCTCGTTCAGGCATGTCTGGGCGCTGCCAGCATCTACTTGCTCGGGTTGCTCGGTCGCAGCCTGTGGTCGCGCAAGGTTGGGCTGGTCGCCGCGCTGATCCTGGCGCTGTACCCCAACCTGGTGATGCACACCGCCGGCGTGCTCGGCGAGACCCTGTACATCTTCCTGCTCGTCGCAGCGCTGTACGTGTTGCTGGCCGTGCCCTTCTCGACCTGGTCACTTCGCCAGGGCGTGCTTCGGGCGGGGGGATTTGGCCTGCTGTTCGGCCTGGCGGCGCTGGTGCGACCGCTGGCACTTCCGGCGCTGGTGGTCCTGGTCATCGTCTGGCTTCGGGGTCGGGACGGCCGGGCCGACGACGGCGATGCCCGGAGCTGGGATCGCCGCTCAGCGCTGCGTTGGAGCGCCGTCGCCATCGTCGCCACCGGCGCGGTGATCGGGGCATGGACGGTGCGCAACGTTGTGCGTATGGACGAACCGGTGCTGATCTCGACCAACACAGGCGACAACCTGTGCATCGGCCACACCAGCCAGGCCACCGGTGGGTTCCATCTGAGGCCCGGCTGCGTCGCCGAGGCCGGGGACGTTGCCGACGGCACGGCAGCCGAGGTGGCCCACGACAAGGAGCTGACCAAGCGGGCGATCCGCTGGACGATCGACAACCCAGGCGAGGAACCCCGCCTCATGGTGAGCCGGATTTACCATACGTTCCACGCCGACGACGATGCGGTGCTGGTCGTCCAGAACTACATCGACGAGGAGTGGCTGGCGCCGTGGCAGGAGGGTGCGCTGCGCATCGCCGCCAACGGCGCCTATGCGCTGGTGGCCATCGGGGGCCTCGTTGCCCTGTTCTGGCGTCGCCAGTGGTGGCACACGACGCGCCGTCAGATCTTCGTGTGGACGATGATCATCCTGGCGGTCGTGCCGCTGGCCTTCTTTGGCGACCCCCGGTTCAAGGTGCCGGTCATCCCGTTCCTCATCCTGTTGGCCGCCAGCCTGTTCGGTCCGCCCGGCACGGCCGACGAGCCCGAGCGGGCCGGGCTCAGTCGCTTGGAAGGAAGCCCGGAGGAGCGGTAAACACGGCGGTCTCGTCGCCGAGATCGATCAACGTTGCCAGCTTGTCGTAGGTAGCGCGAGGAAGGTCCTCCCCGAAGAGGTAGGCGGCAACCGGCGCAGACGGGTCGTAGTCGATCCCCAGGTCGGCGAGCTCGCTATCGATCTCGCGCTGTAGGCGCTCGGTCTGCTGCAGTTGCGCCGGGGTTCGAAGGTCGGCCGCCGCGATCTCGGTGGCTTCGGCGCTGCGGCGCCACTCGGCGACCCTCGGCCCGGTCACCACCCACAGGTCGGTGTCTGCCTCACCGGGCTTGAGGACCCGGTGGGGCTCAACGGCGGCCGCAAAGTTGGAGGGTGCACCCACGTCGTAGCCCTGCCGCTCCAACTCGAGCATCATCCCGAAGCCGATTCCCCCCAGGTTGAGCGGGTCGTCCCAGCGCACGTCGTAGAGCTGATCCTCTTCCAGGCCGGCGGCCGTCGGTTGCGCCAGTTCTGCGACGGCCTCCCAGCTCTCGGCGTAAGGGATCGGTTCGCCGACCATCCGTGCCGTGTTGGCCGCTGCGAGGCCGGCGAGCACAAAGATGCCGATCCAGGGCGTCAGCCGAAGCAGCGGGGCAGGCAATTGCCACCCGCTCGTGGTGGCCCGGTCGGTCGCTCGTTCACGAGCCGCCCTCACCAGCGTCCAAGCGGTGGCCACCAGCATCAGTGCGGTGAACGTGAACGTCCAACGAAAGAGGTAGAGAAACACGACGCCGAACGCACGAGAGATCGAGAGGACGGTCGCCACGATGCCGACGGCGATCGTGGCGTCGAGGCGAAGGATGATCCACCACTGCTTCTTCCAGGCCAGCACACCGGTGGCTGCCCAGGCGGCCGCGAAAGCGGCGCCGATCCACAGGGACCCCTCGATCTCGGTGCCTCCGTTGAGCCACTGCCCAAACGGGTCGAGCATGCGCACGGTGATCGACAGTGCCTGTCGGAGGCCCAGAACGGCCTCCTCCGGCGCCGTGAAGTGCTGCCACAGGATGGTGAGGTTGCCCGGGTCGTTGGTGAACTGGTTGATCAGCGGCGGCAACCAGGCCAACAGGCCGACGGCGAAGGTCAGGGCGATGTCCCGGCCAAACGTCGAGGCGGTGGACCGGCCGACAACCGGTGAGCAGGCGTCATCGTCGCGACGCCCGGCCCACCACAGCTGCCCACCCAGGCCGGCCACACCGAACACGAGCAACGCCGGCGCCACCACGGCGTATCCCACGTGGGCCTGCACGCACCAGGATGCGGCGAAGGCGGCCAGGGGCAGCGTGCGATGCCCCTGCAGCGCCGCCCAGGTGGCCAGCGTCAGAACGGTGAAGGGCCAGAGCGCCATCCAGGGATTCCACGGCTGCGTGCCGGCGTCGAGGCCGTACCCGCCGAGCAGCACGGCGAACGTCACGGCGATGCAGATCAGTACGTTGGTGCCCGCCACCCGGCGCACCAGCCACAGGCCCACACCGATCCATATGGTCCCGATGATGGCGACGGCGCTTTCGAGCGCCCACGACGACCGACCGAGCAGCAGGTACAAGGGGTAGAGCGCCCAAAAGAACGCGGGTCCCGGATGGTTGCCCTGGACGCCTGCGTCGGACATGATCCGGCCGGCCGCCCCGACCAGCGGGGGATGATCGGGAAAGCTCAGCATGCGCATGGCGGCCTGGGCCAGGTCGCCGGTGGGATACCAGTCTCGAAATGCCAGCGCCACCACGGTGGCGGCCAGCGGGATGAGCACGAGCAGCGCGACGATCGGCAGCGTGACGTCCGAGTTGCGCCACCTCGGCGAGGTCCAACGAAGGTCGTTTTCGTTGGTCGGCGGCGGTGGCATGAGCGCCGACGCTACCTTCAGTGGGCATCTTCCGCAGCAACTAGAGTTGCGCCAGTGACCCCCTCCGACGCCACTGCGCCGGCAGCTACCAGCCAGTCGGTCGGAACGGGCCAGGCCACACGGTCCCGCGGCTGGCGCAACCAGCCACTCGAGGGGCTGCGGGCGGTCGGCGCCATCGCCGTTCTCGTGACCCACCTGGCGAGTTCTGCGAGCGGAAACCAGTACTGGTACGCGCGTTTCACCGGGCGGCTCGATGTTGGCGTCACGATCTTCTTCGTCATCTCCGCGTACCTGCTCTACCTGCCGTTTGCACGCTCGCTGACCGGGGACCGTTCGCGTCCCGATGTTCGCGGGTACGCGCGCCGCCGACTCCTGAGGATCTTTCCGGCCTACCTGGTCGTCATGGGTATCTCGGCGTTCATCTACGGGCGCGGCATGCCGATGACCGCGTCGCAGCTGGCCCGCTACCTCACGCTGACCCACATCTACACCCCGTCCACCTTCGACAACCCGGTCCCGCAGGCCTGGAGCCTCTCGACCGAGCTGGCCTTCTACGCGTTCCTGCCGATCTTCGCCTTTGCCATCTCGCGCATCCCGGCATCGTCGCGGTCCGCCCGCATCAGAAACCAGTGGTTTGGACTGGCGGCCATGGTTGTCGTGGGGTTCGCCTTTCGAGCCTGGCTGGTGTCGCTGGAGGTGCGGGTCTCGGGCCAGACCGGCTCGCAGGGTGTGGTCGATCCGCTCACCGTCATCTCGCTGAAGGCGTGGATCTTCAACCACCTCGACACGTTCGCCGTCGGGATGGGTCTGGCCCTCATCCAGGCGGGACGGGAGGAGCGGTCCCGGTCGGCGTCCGATCGGGGCGAGGTCACCGTCGACGGGTGGCCCGGGGCGTCGGGGCGAGCGATCTCCATCGCCGGAGCGGTCGTTGCTCTGGTTGCGTTCGCTGTGGTGTCGTCGAGCTGGGTGGATCTCTCCGTTCAGTCGCTGCTGTACTCGCCGGGGCAGGAATGGGCCCGTCACCTGCTCTACACCGCGATCGGCGGCGGGCTGGTCGTCTCCGCCGTCGTGGGGGTGCGCAGCAACTGGTTTGGGCCCCGCCTGCTCGGCTCGGCGCCGTTTCGGTTCCTCGGGCGCATCTCCTATGGCATCTACCTGACGCAGATCCTGGTGATCGGGATCTTCCTGTCGCGCCGCCCGCAGGACGAGTTCGCCATTCCGATCTGGCAGATGAGCGTCTTCGTGGTGCCGGTGGTGCTCGTCAGCAGTTGGTTGCTGTTCCAACTGGTGGAGCAGCCGGCGATGCGGCTTGGTTCGCGTCGCATCAGCACGTTCGCCAAGGGGTTGTCGGCGATCGGGGCCGCAGGGCTGTTGTGGCGCCTGGTCTCGATACTGCACATCACCACGGTGCTCCCCGACGGCGGGGACCCGTTCTACTACCACATCCAGGCCGGCCTGCTCAGCGCCGGTCGGGGCTTCTCGGAGCCGTTCAGGTGGGTGCAGGACGGGACGTTGGAGCCGACCGCCATCCATCCTCCGCTGTACTCGATGTACCTGTCGATCTCATCGTTTCTGGGTGCCGACACCTACCTGGCCCACAAGACGCTGTCGATCCTCGCCGGCGTGGGCGTCGTCGTGATGATCGGCCTGATCGCCCGGCGGGTGGGCGGCGACTGGGCCGGGTGGATCGCGGCCGCCATCGCTGCGTTCTACCCGCAGTTCTGGATCGTCGACGGAATCCTGTGGTCCGAGGGCCTCTTCACCCTGTTCATCGCCTTGACCGTATGGGCGGCCTACCTCTACTACGACCGGCCCAGCCGGTGGGGTGCGGTGTGGCTGGGCCTGGCCGTGTCCGGGGCGGTGCTCACCCGGGGCGAGGCGCTCATCCTGGCGCCGCTGCTGGTGGCGCCGCTGGTGTTCTTCGGTCCACGGCCGCTTCGGATGCTGAAGGATCTCCGGACCCGCTGGCGAGTCCGGGCTGAGCGGTCCGCCGCCGACGATGCGGGTGAGGCGTTCGACGAGGTTGAGCGGTCCGGCGAGGACGGGCGTGGCGCCAACGACCATGTCCTGAACTGGCGCGAGCGATCGCTGCGGCTGGTGCTGGCGGCCTTGGCGGTCACCCTGCCGATCGCGCCGTGGGTGGCCCGCAACATGACCGCCTTCGACGAGCCGATCACCATCTCGTCCAATTCCGATGAGGTGCTGTACTACGCCAACTGCGTCGACAGCTACTACGGCGACTTCATCGGCTACTGGTCCTTCCCGTGCCAGGAGCGCGAGCGCGAGGTGGTTCAGGAGCCCCGCGACGAGGCGGTGCGGGTGAAGTTCTGGCGCGACAAGGGCATCGACTACGCGATGAGCCACAAGAGCCGCTGGCCGGTCGTTGTCGCGGCTCGCGTCGGACGGATGCTCGAGGTGTACCGACCGGCACAGGGCGCCAGAATCTTGTCGATCGAGGGACGACCGTTGGGGTGGACCCAGTTCGGTCAGGTGATGTGGTGGGCCATGTTGCCGTTGGCGGCGGCTGGGTCGTGGCTGTTGCGCCGGCGCGGCGTGTGGACGTGGCCACTGTGGTCGCAGGTGACGATGGTGATGGCCGTCACCGTCGTGGTCTACGGGCACGTGCGATTCCGTCCCCCGTTGGACTTGGCCGTCATCGTGGCCGCCGCAGTCGCACTGGCGTCGGCCACGAGGTGGGCGGCGCCTCGCCTGTTGACCTCACCGTTGGCCGCCCGGCTGCTCGCAAGCGATGGGCCTGCGTTGATCGAGCTCGCTTCGCAGCCGACCGGCGCCGAGCAGGCCGAGCCGGTTGAGAGCACCGACCCGGTCGAGGACACCGACCCGGCTGAGGCGAGCGAGCCGGAGCCACCGGGTGGCAACCACTCCAGGGCGGCCGCCGTCGCCGCGTGGTGGCGGGCCAGCCCGGGTCGTTGGTGGGCCGATCACCCGGGGTGGCGCAGCGGCGTGGGCATCGCCATCATCGCCGTCGCCGTCCTCGCGCCGCTGCGGGAACTGCTTCGGCGGCAGGGCGTGCCGATGGAGGAGGGCTTCATGCTGGCCTTCCCGGAGCGGGTGCTTTCGGGCGATGTCCCCAACGCCGACTTCCTGCACCTCTATGGTCCGGGCAGCCTGTGGGCCCTGGCCGGCTGGTTCAAGGTGTTCGGGGTCAACCTGGCCGCAGAACGGTGGTTTGGTCTGATCCAGCTGCTCGGCATTGTCGGCGGCGTTGCCGCGCTGGCGAGGGCATGGGGTCGGCGGTTGATGGTCGCAGCCGGGGTGGTGTGCGTCATCATCTCGTTCACGGCGGTTGGCCTGGCTGCGATGGCGTGGAACGGTGGCCTGGCGCTGCTGGTCTGCTCGGTCGTCGCTCTGCGGCGAGCGCTGGACAACGAGGTCCGGGGCACCGGTTGGCTGGTGGCGGCCGGCGCGCTCGCCGGTGCAGCGCTGCTGTTTCGGCCCGACCTGGTGTTGACCGTTGGTCTGATCGCCGGCGTGGCGGTCTGGCTGGCGGGGGAGCGACGCCGGCTGTTGTGGCGCGCCGCAGCGGGGCTCGCCGCAGTGGGCTCGCTGATCCTGGTGCAGGTGGCGATGGCCGGGCCCAGCGCCGCCATCGAAGGCATGATCACCCAGCCGGTCTTCGACCTGCGCGGCGGTCGGGCCCTGCCCGTGCCACCATCCTGGGGGTTCATCGACGGGTTCGCCCAGCGGGTCGCCATGATCGAGGTTCCCAGCTGGCCGCTGCCCATGCCGGCACCCTCCCAGCAGGTGTTCTTGTGGTTTGTGTTGCTGATCGCCAGCACGGCCCTGGCGGTGGTGACCGCCGCCGTGACGGGCCGCCGTTGGGCATGGAACGCCGATGCGATGCGCGGCGACCGGGCGGTGCTCACCACCATGTTGGTGGCGCCGCTCGTGGTGGGGATCCTGCCCCAGGGCCTCCAGCGAGCCGACACGACCCACCTGGCGTGGGTCGGCTGCATCGTCATCCCGCTGGTGCCGGCGTTGCTGTTCCAGCTCACGCGGCACTGGTTTCGAGCGCCGCTCCGCGGAACGTGGGCCGCCGCCCTGGGGGGCGGCCTGGTCGTGGCGCTGGTGGTCGTTGCCCCGATCTACACGGTGCGCCCGTATCTCGACCGCGTGGCCGAGTCGGCGGGGTCGCCGCCCCCGGATGAATGGTCGCTCAACCGAAATGGCCGAAACTTCTGGCTCGGCGGATCGGCGATCACGGTCGCAGCCCAACAGTTGACCGAGGACCTCGACGCCCTGTCCGAGCCCGGCCAGCGGTTGTTGGTGGGGCCGGCCGACCTGTCGAGAACCCCCTATAGCGACGCCTATTGGTATTACATCTTCGGCGATCTCACGCCCGCCACCCGCTACATCGAGATGGACCCGGGCATCGCCGACGCCGCCGACTCCGGCCTGGCCGACGACGTGGGCACTGCCGACTGGATCATCCTGTCCCACGTTTGGGACGCCTGGGACGAGGCCAATTCATCCGTCGAACCGGGGTCGGACCGGCCCAACGAGGTATTGCGTCAGAACTTCTGTCGGTATCGCTCCTATGGCGATAGCTTCGAGCTGTGGCAGCGGCGCCCCGCCGAGGGCTGTCCCGACGAGCTGCCCCCAACCCCGGTCGAAACCCCGCCTGCCCGAGACTGACCAACCGGGGACGATCGCTCGCATTCAGGGCGTCTGGCCGCCGCCACTAGAGTCTGCTCGCCTCCACCGGCACCCCCCCGCAACGCCCCGCCCCAACCACTCACCGTTTCGTGAGGAGAATCCATGGCAGCTGACGATTCCGGCACGGTGCCTTCCTCCGAGGGGGACGCGTCAGCGTCGGACATGCCCCGCTGGACCCGTCAGATCCCGTCTCTGGCCACCTCCGGGCGCCTGAGCGACCGTCATCGGCTGATCGCCCTGAGCTTCCTCATGTTGTTCGTCGAGTTGGCGCTGATCCGCTGGTCCGGCTCCAACATCATCTACCTGTCGTACTTCTCCAACTTCGTGTTGCTGGGGAGCTTTCTGGGTATCGGTCTGGGCTTCCTGCGGGCACGAAAGAAGGTTGACCTGTCGGGCGCCGCACCGGTTGCCCTGGCCCTCTTCGTCCTCCTGGTCGCCGTGTTCCCGGTCAACATCAGCCAGGACGACCCGTCGGTCTTCTTCTTCTCCACGCTGACGCCAAAGGGGCCCCCGCGGGAGGTCATCTTGGCGGTGGTCTTCTTCTTCTCGGCGACCGTGATGGCCCTGATCAGCGAAGGGGTGGCGCGGACCTTCGGCAGGTTTGAGGCATTGGAGGCCTACAAGTGGGACCTGGTCGGCAGCGTCGCCGGCATCCTCGGGTTCTCGATCCTCAGCTTTCTGCGGCTCTCCCCGGTGGTCTGGGGTGTCGTGACCGTCATCGTCGTGGCAGCCCTGTTGGTGCCGCAGCGGCCGTCGCTGACCCAGGTCGGCGCTGGGATCGCGCTGGTAGTGGTGTTGGCCGTCGAGTCGTTCACCGCGGGCAACCTGTGGTCGCCGTACTACAAGGTCTCCTATTCCGAGACCTCCGAGAACAACCAGAACCTGTTCATCAGCGTCAACGGTGTGCCCCACCAGGCCCACCTCGAAGGCGAGAACGCCCAAGGGAAGGCCGTGTACGAGACGGCGCAGCCGCCGAAGCTCGACAACGTGCTGATCATCGGCGCCGGTGGCGGCAACGACGTGGCGTTGGCCCTCCAGAAGGGCGCCAAACACATCGACGCGGTCGAGATCGACCCGGTCCTGTACGAACTCGGTCGGGACCATCATCCCGATCAGCCGTACTCCGACCCCCGGGTCGACGTGCACATCGATGACGGCCGGGCCTTTCTCGAACGTTCGACGACCGAGTACGACCTCATCCTGTTGGCGTTGCCCGATTCGATCACCCTGATCTCGGGCCAGTCGTCGCTGCGGCTCGAGAGCTACCTCTTCACCAAGGAGGCGCTGGCGACGGCACGGGACCGGTTGAACGATGACGGCGTGTTCGCCATGTTCAACTACTACCGCAACGACTGGTTGATCGATCGCTACGGGGCCACCCTGACCGACGTCTACGGTCATGAGCCCTGCTTCCAGGAGCTGGCACCCGGGTTGGGCGAGGAGGACATCTCCTTGGACGCGTTCATCGCAGCCAAGAATGAGGCCTCGATCAACTGCGATGCGCCGGCGGTGGCGAGCACCTGGGCCGCCAGTTCCGATTCGGTGCCCGAAGCGGCAACCGACGATCACCCCTTCCCGTACCTGAGAACGCGCACGCTGCCGTCGCTCTACGTCATCAGCCTGGCCCTGATCCTGGTCGTCTCACTGTTCGCCATCCGGCTGACCGCAGGCCCGCTCAAGCCGATGCTTCGCTTCAGCGACCTCTTCTTCATGGGCGTCGCGTTTCTGCTGCTGGAGACCAAGAACGTCGTGCAGTTCGCCCTGCTGTTCGGGACCACGTGGTTCGTCAACGCGTTGGTCTTTGCCGGGGTGTTGATGAGCGTGCTCGTGGCGGTAGCTGTCTCTCAACGCGTCACGTTCAAGCGCCCGGAACTGCTCTACGGCGCGCTGCTTGTCTCGCTGGTGGTCGCCTGGCTGCTGCCGGGTAGTGCGCTCCTCAGCCTGCCGATCATCCCAAGGTTCCTGGCGGCGGTCGTCCTGGCGTTCTTCCCGATCTTCACGGCCAACCTGGTGTTTACCCAGCGTTTCAAGGACACCGGCGACTCGGTGACCGCCTTTGGTGCCAACCTGCTGGGCGCGATGTTCGGTGGGGTGCTCGAGTACCTGGCTCTGATCACCGGATACCGGGCGTTGCTGATCATCGTCGCCCTGCTCTACGGCGCAGCCTTCTTGACCGGTCGTAAGTACATGGCGGGCGGCTCGGCGTCTGTCGGGACGTCGTCGGTGGGAACCTGAGCCCAGCGGGGCGAGGGCGCCCGGGCGTCACCCCTGGGGGCTCCCGATGCGTTCTTGCAGCAAGGTGCAGAGCTCGTTGGAGGGTTGAACGTCCAACTCGCCGTCCAACGGGGAAGCGCTCCCGATCAGCGACGGTGGAAGAAAGGTGAACTCCTCGCCGACCCTCAGGCCGGCGAACCCTGAGACCGGGTCGAGCGTGACCTCGACCGGGAGGGGATCGCCCACGGGCAGGTCGAGCTTGACGAGCGTCGACTCGAGACCGTCGTCGGTGAGGGTGACCCGACCGGTTGGATCAACGTCGATCCGCCAGTTGTCGCGGCCGGCCAGGAGGACCGGGTCGTCACCCCGTCCGGGCACATCGAGGTCACCGGTGAGGGATCGGCTTGCCCCCAGATCCAGCACGGTCCATTCGTCGAACGTGCTCATGTAGACCCCTTCGCACGTGCCCCCCGTCGTGTCGATCCCGACGATGCCCAGGCGCGGGCGGTCGTCGAGGTCGGTCTGGTCGTTGATCTCGACGAGCGCAGGTGAGGGCGCAGGGAACGCAGCTGCGTCGACGCGATAGCGCGCCGAGGTGAACGACGGCTCCCGGGCCAGCCCGGCCCACAGGCCAAGCCCGATGTTGACCAGAAGTCCCCAGGCGGTCAGCAGCGAGAGGCCGGCGACCGCCCGTCGACGGGTGAGCCACGCCGGCCACACGTTGGAGGCCATCGCGACCGCAGCGAGCAGCACCAACGGCAGCAGAAAGTCGATGAGGTACCGGTTGGCCACGAAACCGATGGCGAGGCTGCCGGCGCCGCCGACGCCGAGGGTGCCGGCCAGGATGATCCACAGCCACCTGCGGGTGCGGCAGGCCGCCACGAACCCGATGACGGCCAGGATCGCCAGCAGCGTGGCCGAGACGGTGAGCGAGGTGGTCGGGGTGATGCTCTCGAGGTTGACGCCCCCGATCTCGGTGGCCCGGGGGCCGAAACGAACGATGGGAAGCAATCGCTCTAAGGCGATGGCGTCGGGTCGCAGGTAGGCCCACAGGTTGGTGGGGATGAACTCCGGAGAAAAGAAGCTGCCGCCATGTTCGGCAAACCATTGCGCCCGTGCCGGGGTGAGCCCGGTCATCTGCTGGCGGTCCATGGGAAGCGAAAACAGCGTGCTGAACCTGGCGTAGTTCACGGCGGCCGAGGCCGCCACCCCGGCTGCGAGGATCCCGCCGGCCGCCAACGTCGGGCGCGGGCGGTGCCGCAGGGCGAGGATCACGATCAGCCCGACCGCCAGCGTGACCCCCAGCCCGACGGTCACCCGGGTGAGCACGCACGCGGCCGCTGCGGTTGCGGCCACGATGGCGTAGGCGGGACGGGGCTCGGACAACAGCCGCACCGCTGCCGCCACGGCGACGATGCCAAGGGCCAACGCCCAGATTTCGGTCTCGTGGTAGATCGTCAACCAGCCCCCGGCGAAGAGGGCCGGGGATACCCCGACGGCGAGCATCATCGCAGCGATCCGCAACCGGTCCCCCGGCAGGTTTTCGGCGATTGGGCGCACGACGGAACGCACGGCGATCGCCAGGTGAAACGCGCCGAACAACGAGATGGCGTAGGCGATGACGATCGACAGTGCCGTCAGCCGCCCGGCGAGCCCGCCGAACAGGCCCACAACCGGGATGCGGACGAGGGCAAGAAACGGGCCGAAGTAGAAGTACGTCTTCCCGTCGATCGTGAAGCCCTCGATGGTCGCAACACGAGGATCGACGTCCAGGTGACCCGCCAGGAAGGCTCGGGCCTGCTCGTCGTAGAAGTCGGAGGTGTACTCGCCGGGGCTGAAGAGATGCCAAGGCACTCCACGCGTCACGAAGGCCAACATGAGGAGCGAGCCAGCGCCCACGATAAACATGGCGAGTCGCCGTTCATCGCTGGTGGCGGCCAAACTTGAGCTCTCAGCAGCGATCATTCGACGGGGGGCTCGCCATGCAAGGTCACCTGACCAGTCAAGTGCTTCGCCGGCTGGGGGGCCGAACCCGCAGACGCCTCTGCTTCCTGGTAGCCACATGAGTGGGCACGACATCGACTTCGGCCACCCTCGCACCTTCGGCAACGCCTCGCCGGATGTGGGGCACCAGGTCGAACCTGACGTGAATCGCTTCGACACCTGGGGCGTCGCCCACACCCGAGGAACGCTCCGGGGACACTTGGTGGCGCTGGCGTGGTTCATGCTCGTGGCGGCGATGTTTCTGGCACCGCTGTTCGGTGGCAAATCGTTCTCCGTGGTCGGGTCCCGTCAGAGCGACGTCTACCCGTGGACCGCCCAGATTGGCCCACCGCAGGTGCCGGCCCAGTTCGACTCGGCCGACCTGTCCTATCAGTGGCAGCTGCTGTTGCAGGACGCCATCGACGAGGGCACGCTGCCGTTCTGGTCACCCGACGTCTTCGACGGCGGGGCGCCGCTGTACTCCAACGGGACCAGCGGGCAGCTCTACCCGCCGAGGCTGGTGGCGGCGCTGGCACCGGAGCGCTGGTCCCACGACCTGTACGTCGCTTTCCACCTGATCGTCGGCGGCATGGTCACCTACCTGTTGTGTCGCGAGTTCAAGCGGTCGGCGCTGGCCGGGGTGATCGCCGGTACCGCCTGGATGCTGGGCAGCTTCAACCTGGGCTGGGCCCACCTCGAGGTGGTGACGTCGATGATGATCGCCCTGCCGCTTGGCCCGCTGCTCGTGCACCGCATGTGGCGCAGGCGGACCTTGGGGTCGGTCGTGGCAACCGCAGCCGGTTTCGCACTGCTGACGATCTCGGGCCACCTGCTGTGGCAGGTGCTCATCTGGATGATCCCGGCGCTGTACGCCGCTGCGCTGGGGATCACTTCGGCACTGCAGGCCTGGCGCTCCGGCGACCGCAGCACGGCGTGGGGCCACCTGTGGCGGCCGCCGCTGGCCTTCGGTCTGGGGGGCGCCCTCGCCGCCGTCGTGCTGGTGCCGACGTGGATCAACCTCTCCCAGACGCCGCGCGAGGCGTTCGCTGTCGATCTGTTGGGCGTGTTCGAGACCCCGGCGGCCACGTTTACCACCGACTTCCTACGGGGCCCGTCCTTCGAGACGATGACCACCGAGGTGATGAACTACCGGCTGGCCTTCGTCGGCACGCTGGTCGCCGTGCTGGCCGTCATCGGGTTCTTCAGCCGCCGCCAAGGCAGCGGGCTGGCCCGCACGATCATGTTGGTCACCGCCGGGGTGGCCACGGTGGGCCCTCTGAGACGGCTGGCCTACGAGGTCGTCCCCGGCATGAACGTGTTCTACCCGTACGGTCGCCTGGCCGGCTGGTTCGCCCTCGGCGCGGTGTTGGCCGCAGCGATCGGCTTCGACGCGATGGTCGGGTGGTTCGGTGGCACCAACCTCGGCGACCGCCTGGTTGGTTGGCCGGTCGTGCCGATCGCCGGGGTGCTGATCACCGTGCTGACCGTCGCCCAGCTGGTGCCGCTTGGCCGCAACCTCAACCCGCCGTTCCAGACCCGCGACGACGCCGACTGGTTTCCCGATACCCCGCTGATCGAGGCGGCCCGCGCGCTGCAGAGCGACAACCCCCGCGGCGGACGCCTGGCCCCGATCGTGTTGGATCGCGTGGGAATCGCCGAGGGTGGGCCGTTGGTGTTTCCGGCCAACCACGCAGCTGCGCTCGGGCTCGATTCGACGTCTGGATACGACTCGACCCTCCCCCTCGAAGCCGCCCAGACGCTGCGCTACCTCGGCGGTCGCTCGGCGATACAGGTGCTGGCCGACCCGCTGGTCGGTGCGTTCGCGCCCAACCTGGAGCTGAGCTTCACCCGCTACGACGCGTTTCGCTCCCAGGGGATCTCAGCGGTGGTGACCGTGCCAGAGATCGACCCGAACGACCCGGCCCTCGCACCACTGCGCCCCTTCGAGGTGGCCTATTCGGGGCCCGACGGCAACCTGCTCCGGCTCGGCGACATCGAGGGTGCCAAGCCGGTGGGGCTGGTGTCGGTGCATGGCCGGGTGGAGGTGGTCCCTGGTGACGTCGATGTGCTCGAAGCCTTGGCAAGCTCGTCCGCTGCGGACGGCCCAATTTTGACCAGCAAGGCTGCCGTTGAGGATTCGGACCTCAGCGCCGATGACGTCGTAGCGTGGAATCGCACCGGCTCGGCAGGGGGCGCCACGTCAGCGAAGATCGCCGATCGTGGAATCAACAGCCTGAGGGTTGAGGTGCAGACGTCGGGGCCGACATGGTTGCTGGTCGGGGTCAACGAAGCTCCCGGTTGGGGCGCCACCGTCGATGGCGAACCTGTCCGCATCCTGCGGGCAAATCATTCCCATATGGCTGTGCCGGTGAGCAGGTCCGGCACGGTGGAGCTGCGCTTCCGTCCGCCGGGCCTGATCGCCGGCGCAGCCATCAGCGTGCTGGCGCTGATCGTCTGCGCCGGCCTGGTGCTCATCGGGCGGAGCAGCGGCCGGAGACAACCGACAGATCGGCCTGCGGAGCGGCTGTGAGCGGCGTGGACGTCCGCCGGTCACCGCCGGGTCAACCCTCGAACCGTCCCAATCCCACGCTCTCAGGAGTAGTGGTCGGGCACGTAGGTCTGGGTGTCGATCGGCGGCCGGACGTAGGTGTCGGGCTGGCGGGGTGGCAACTCCAGGCGCTTGGAGGTGAGGTCCTCATAGGGGATCGAGCTCAACAGGTGTCGGATGCAGTTGAGTCGGGCCTTGCGCTTGTCGTCGGCGTCCACCACCCACCACGGGCACTCCTTGGTGTCGGTCGTGGCGAACATCCGGTCCTTCGCCTTGGAGTAGTCCACCCACCGGGCACGTGACTCCAGGTCCATCGGGCTCAGCTTCCAGCGCTTCTCGATGTTGTCGATGCGCTTCTGGAAACGCCGCTCCTGCTCGTCGTCGGACACCGAGAACCAGTACTTCAACAGGATCATGCCGGAGCGAACCAGCATGCGTTCAAAGTCGGGGCACGAGCGCAGAAACTCCTCGTACTGAGCGTCGGTGCAAAACCCCATCACGCGTTCGACCCCGGCCCGGTTGTACCAGCTGCGGTCGAACAGCATCACCTCGCTGGCCGACGGAAGTTCGGAGACGTAGCGCTGGAAGTACCACTGCGACTGTTCGCGTTCGGTCGGTTTGTCGAGGGCGACCACTTGGACAATGCGGGGGTTGGTGCGCTCCACGATGCGCTTGATGGCGCCGCCCTTGCCGGCAGCGTCGCGTCCTTCGAAGAGGACGCACACCCGCAGACCCTTCTCGTACACCCACTCCTGCAGCTTCACCAGCTCGCGTTGGAGGGCATCCAGCTCGTCCTCGTAGTCGGATTTGGACATGCGATTCTTGGGCATATGGCTCCCGGTGGGATCGTAGGCGGGCTCAGGCCCGGAACTTGCCTCGACGGAGGCGGTCGGCCTCCATCAGCTCCACCTCATGGGCGCCCGAGAGCACCACCTTGGGGTCGGGCACGAAGTCGAGATCGGGGTTGCGGCCCTCGTAGTCCACAGCGTTGAGGATCACCTTCATGGCATTGAGGCGTGCCTTGTGCTTGTTCTCCGAGCGGATCACCGTCCACGGTGTGTGGCTGGTGTGGCTACGCCGCAGCATTTCGTACTTGTGGGTGGTGAAGTCATCCCAGTGCTCCTGGGCCTGAAGGTCGATCTCCGACAGCTTCCATTGCCGCAGCGGATCGTCGCGGCGCCGTTCGAAGCGGCGCTGTTGTTCCTTCTTGGTCACCGAGAAGTACAGCTTCACCAGCGCTGTGCCCTGGCGCACCAGGTCTTTTTCGAAGCCCCCGACGCCGCGCAGGAAGTCGTCGTATTCCTTCTGGGTGCAAAACCCGAACACAGGCTCCACCATGGCCCGGTTGTACCAACTGCGATCGAAGAGCACCATCTCGCCGCCATGGGGGAATTGGGCGACGTAGCGCTGCACGTACCACTGGGTGCGCTGCTCGTCGGTGGGCTTGCCCAACGCCACCACGCGGTAGTGCTTCTCGTTCATGTAGCGGGTGACCCGGCGGATGGTGCCGCCCTTGCCGGCAGCGTCGCGTCCCTCGAACAGCACGATCATGCGCTTGTCGGTGTGCTCCAGGTGACTTTGCAGCTTCAGCAACTCCACCTGGTAGGGCTTGAGGTCCTCCTCGCGCCGGTCTCGCTTGACCAGCTTCCGGTGCTCCCGATTTTTGCGCTTGGTCTCCTTGCGCAGCCGGTCCACCTCGGTCACGCCGGCATCCTGGGAGGCATCGCCGGGCTCGGTATCGCTCAGAGGCTTCGCCGTGTCATCGGTCGGCTGACCCGCCGAAGCTTTGGCCGTCTTCGACGTCCTGGCCGTCTTCGCCCTCTTGGCGGCCGTGGCCGCCTTTGCGGGCTTGGCGGTGGTCGTGGTGTCGTCGTTCACGTGGTCCCCTGTCGCGTTGGCCGGCACCGGGCGGTGGCTGCGGTCAGTGCACGACCGCCGAACACTACTTCCTCGGTTGCCGTCGTGGTGCGTGCACCGTTGGTGCCGTGGCATCGATCCACCACGGACCCGCAACTGAAGGGGAGTTCCGCTCGACCGGTAGGTTGGATTTCCGATGAATTGGCGAGGTGGTGGGCTCTCTCTGGCGGCGGCGGCGGTGGCGGTGCTCAGCTGTGGGCTGGCTGGCTGCGCCAACCCCAATGAGGGCGATTCGGTGGCCGTCATCGGCGACTCGATCACCGACTTGGACCAGACCGACCTGCACGAGCAGCTGGGAGACGAGTACCAACTGGTGATCTCCGGCAACTTCGGGTCCACCATCGAAGCGGTCCAACAGGAGGCCAAGTTTGTTGGGGCACGCGACTTCGATCAGGTGATCTTCAACATCGGCACCAACGACGTGATCGAGAACCTGGACGTCGACACTTCGGTCGCCGCGCTGAGGGAGGAGATCGGCTACTACGACTCCGCCCGGTGCGTGTTTCTCGTCAACATCAACGAACACATGATCAACCGTCGCACCGGAGAAGTGACCACCGATGCCGCGGTGCGGTTCAACGCCGCTTTTGACCAGCTGACAGACGAGAACCCGCGGATCTCGGTCATCGACTGGAGGGATGCGACCTCGTCGACGCTCAACAACGATGACCCGCCGGTCAGCAGGCTGACCCAGGATTCGGTCCATCCCACCACCGAGGGCAACCGCAAGCTCAACGACCTGTACGCCGCGGCGCTCGAAGGCTGCTGACCGACGGCTCAGGGCACCCGGTAGTTGGCATCGCCCTCCGGGGCTCGTCGGCGTGGCCTGCGTCGCCGGATCGTCAACCGGTGGGTCACCTGGCGGCGTCGCCGAGATGACCTTCGGTTCGCAACCACGCCTCGGTGCGGGCCATCCCCTCGGACAGGCTCACCTGCGGCTCCCAGCCCAGCAGCTGGTGGGCCTTTGCGTTGGAGACGGGGCGCGACTTGTTGAGCATCTCCATGACGCCCCGGCCCAACTCGGTGGGTTTGTGGGCCAGCTGGTAGCTGCGCCGCGCCGCCTCGGCGATGGCGACGGCGGTGCGGGTGGAATAGCTGCGGGGCGGGCCCTCCAGCCCGAGCATGCGGTAGAAGTGGCCGAAGTACTCCGCAGTGGTGACCGGCTGCTCACCGCCCAGGTGAATGATGTGCCCGGCGGCCGCCTCGGTGGTGGCTGCGGTCAGGATGCCGTCGACCAGGTCGTCCACATAGATGGCGGTGAACAGCCCCTCACCATGGTTGGGCAGCAGAAAGTGGCCTGCCCGGATGGCAGCCAGCGGTTCCAGCACCCAAGGCCGACACCCCGGCCCGTAGACGTCGGCCGGTCGGATGATGGTGGCGGCCAACTCGCCGGCTGCATGCGCTGCCAAAACTGCATGCTCGCCGGCGATCTTGGTGTCGGTGTAGGGGTTGCCGGTCGGCATCAGCGGCCAGCGCTCGTCCAGCGGCGCTCCGGGGTTGAATCGCTGCACGGCCTCGGTCTGCGTCTGGGCAAACCGGGCGACGCCCATGGAGGACAGGTGCACCAACCGGCCGACCCCGGCGTCGGCTGAGGCCTCGATCACCCGGCGGGTGCCGACCACGTTGACCGACCACGCCAGCGCGGGGTCGACGTTGTTGGTCATCACCGCAGCGGTGTGGATCACGAGGTCGCAGCCGTGTAGCAGCCCTTGCCACGGCGCCGGATTGGTGATGTCGCCTGCCACGACGCCCCGTTCCAGTGCGGCATCGGTGTCCAGGCCGACCACGTCGGCACCCAGGCCCCGGCAGCGGTCGGCCAGCGCCCGGCCCACGAAGCCGTTGGCGCCGGTGATGAACACCTGGCGCCCGTCGAGATCGGGGAGCTCAGTCACAGCGTCCGGCTGTACTGGAACTGCTCGTAGCCGATGGCGTTGGTGTTCAGCTCGCCGTCGACCCGCACGTGGATCACCGCCGGCTTGCCCGAGGCCACTGCGGCCTCCAGCGCCGGAACGAACTCGTCCATCGCCGTGACGTAGGCGCCGTGGGCGCCCATCGCCTCGGCCATCAGGTCGTAGCGCACGTCGGGGGAGATGTCGGTGCCCTGGTAGCGGGCTTCGTCGATGCCCTTAAACCGGTGGGCCGCCCGCTCCATGCCCCAGCCGCTGTCCACCGCCACGATGGTGATCACCGGCGCGCCCGCTCGAACCGCCGTCTCCACCTCCATCGGGTTGAACCCGAAGGCTCCGTCGCCGCTGAACAGGTAGACACGTCGTTCGGGGGCGGCCAGCTGCGCACCGATGGCGAAGGGCAGGCCCGTTCCCAGGTAGCCCATCTTCACCGAGTACAGAAACGAGTCGGGTTCGAAGATGGGGTTGAGCGCCACCGCCCACAGGGTGGTGTTGCCGCCGTCGACCACGCAGATGGCGTCGCGGGCAAAGAACTCGCGGGCGGCCATCACCATCTGGCCGGGGTTCACGCCGTCGGTGCCCTCGGCCATCACGAACGGCACCGCGTTGTTGACGGTCTCGGCGTTCATGGTGGCGTACCGCTCGGCGTCGACCAGCTCGGTGCGAGGTTCGCAGCGGGCCCGCACCGCCTCGCTCAGCGCTGTCAGCGCAGCCTTGGCGTCGGCGACGACCGCCTCGTCCACCGGGCGGTTGAGGCCCATCGACATCGGGTCGCAGTCGATCTGGATCGTGTGCTGGGCGTCGGGGTCGCCCCAGGCCGGGGGCATGCCCCAGCCGTCGTACTCGCCCAGGCGGGCGCCCACCACCAGCAC
>CXWK01096533.1_pt1 | contig 23793 bp, 49 predicted proteins | sample 590851 | NCBI WGS metagenome assembly CXWK01 (sample SAMEA3498364, study PRJEB10139) | wastewater metagenome | biome: wastewater treatment plant; material: activated sludge | place: Denmark | collected 2014-08-01
GGGCGTGGCCACCCTGGGTGGGCTGGTCAGCTGGTACGGCAAGGTCAGCCGCGGCGTGCTGCCGCCGTGGTCAATCCACCACCTGGTGGGCGAGCTGGTCACCAGTAGTCTGGCTGGCCTGTTGTGCTTCTGGCTTTGCGAATGGGCGGGCCTGGCGCCGCTGCTCACGGCCGCGCTGGTGGGTCTGTCGGGTCATGCGGGCGCCAAGGGCATCCAGCTTCTCGAAGACTGGGCCGCCAAGCGGTTCCAAGAGCGGGCAGGGGGTGCGTCGTGAACTTCGAGCCCATCATCGACGCCATCCTGCGCGCAGAGCAGGGCTACGTGGACCATCCGAACGACCGCGGCGGGCCGACTAACCATGGCATCACCCTGGCCGTGGCCCGTGCCAACGGCTACGACGGCGACATGCGCGAGATGCCCGTCAGCCTGGCGCGCGAGATCTACCGCCGCCGCTACATCGTGGCGCCGGCATTCGACAAGGTGGCCATCCTCAATGCCGACATCGCCACCGAGCTGATCGACACCGGCGTCAACATGGGCCCAGCCCGCGCGGCCGAGATGCTGCAGCGGCTGCTGAACGGGCTGAACGCCCAAGGCTCGCGCTACCCGGACCTGTTTGTGGACGGCCGCATTGGCAAGGTGACGCTGGACGCGCTGGCAGCCTTCCTGCGCTGGCGCGGGCTGGACGGCGTCAAGGTCATCCTGCGCGGCCTGAACAGCCAACAGGCCATGCGCTACCTCGACATCGCCGAAAACAACCCCAGCCAGGAATCGTTCCTCTACGGCTGGCTGCTGCACCGCGTCAACTGAAAGGACCGCCACCATGAAGCGCACTGCTGTATCCATTGCCGTCGCCCTGATGCTGTCCGGCTGTGCCGGCCTGAATGTCAGCTGGCACCTCACGGCCAGCTACCAGACCAACGTCAGCACGATGACGCAGACAGGGCACCTCACCAGCCCGACAAACGAGGATGCCAAAAAATGAGCGGCTTTGTCACTGCGCTGGAGGTGCGCAAGCTGGGCCCTTGCCAGCAAGGGCGCCAAACCTGGAAGCTGCTGCAGCCCCTGGTGTATCAATCCGACAAGCTGGGCCGCCACGTCACTGTGCCCGCGGGCTTTGTGACGGACTACGCCAGCGTGCCGCGCCTGCCGTTCGCCTTCTGGCTGGCCGGGGATACCGCCCACGAGGCCGCTGTCGTCCATGACTGGCTGTACACCAGCCATGAGGTTGACCGGGCAACCGCTGACGCTGTGTTTGCCGAAGCCATGCGGGTGTCAGACCCCAGCGCGCCGGCCGGGCTGATGTGGCTGGCCGTTCGCGTCGGCGGATCTGGCTCATGGGATGCACCCGGGCCGGTGCAGCCGCCAATGGTGCGCGCCGTGCTTGACGAGCGGGACCGGCAGGCTGCCTAAGGGCTATTTCAGCGCCTCCTTAATGGCGTCCCCAGCCAGATCAGCGCCGTCGCTCAGGCCCTCAACGTAGCTGTTCCCGCGCTTGCCTGGTGGGGCGTCGGGATTCAGGCCCTTGAAGTCGCGGTGTTCGCGCTCGCTGATTTCTGCGCACTTCGCGGTAGCTACATCGCTGGCGTGCTGTATGGCGGCTTGCCAGCCCGTCACCGCACCCAGCTTTGCGGCTGTTTCGTTCTGAGACCATCCTGACGCGGCGAACCACGCCTCAAATGCTTCACGGCTGTTCATTGCTTACCTCCCTGAGCCTTGATAGCAGCGCGGACGGCTTCGCGGATAGTGGCGGGCTCGCTGTTGCCAAGGCAGATGATGCTTTGCACACTGCAATTTCCAGCAGGCGCAACGCCGACCTTCCAGCCCATCTTGAATCGCTTATTGGTGGCATCCAGCCAGTCCAGAAGCTCCGAATCATCGGGCTCCGATGCTGCGCGAAGAATGCGGGCCATCGCCACATCAGCCGGAACCCGTTCGCGCTGTTCAAGGCCACAACAACGCAGCGGGCTGTCGGCCTGATACATTCGCCCGTTCGGCGCAATCAATGTCCACAGGCCCACTTGAGGCTTCGGAGTTGGCGTTTCGGCCAACAGTTCCGCATCCTCTGCTGGCTTCGTTACTGCTGGCTGCGCTGCGAGTAGAGCGCGGGCGTTCCATGCTTCGACGGCGAGTTCTTCGGTCAGCTTGTACCCGCCAGATGCGCCACAGCCGCCCGGCCCATCGGGCTTGCTGGCATCGCAAGTGACGGCATAGGATTCGGTGTGCATGTACGGCAGAGGGTCGCCGCACTCGTCGGGCTCCGTGAAAACATCGCTTGCCTTGCCGATAACCAGCGTGTTCGACTTCCCGCAAAACGGGCAAGGCTTCAATTCATCGCTCAGTGCTGTCATGCTGTCTGCTCCTTTGCCTGCGGTGCTGCTGCGGGCAGAGGCATCCAGTGCGTCGGCTTGCACTCGACCGAAAAACCAGCCGTCCACCATGTATTGCTGTAGGCCACTTGCGGAAACCCGCTCGGCGTCAACAGTAAGATCAACTGTCGGCCATCCTTCGGCGCAGTTTCGATAGGTTGCCACTCTCTCCCCACCAGTGCCAGTCGCAGGGCTGATTCGAGGGCGGCTCGCCAGTGTGCAGGGTCTGCCTGAGCGAGCGCGTAGCGGTCTGCAACATCCATCAACCCCGCCACATCAGCCGCACCGGCTGCGCGGAGGATGGACTCTGCCTCCATGGTTGCGCAACAAACTCTGACGGCTTTATTTGGGCTGCGCAGCGCATCCGCCAGCTTGTTGAAGTCTGTCATGATGCGTCGCCCTCAAGCAGCACAACCGTCTGGCCGGACTCGGTTCCATCCTTGTTCCACTTGGTGCCGCCGTCATCGTCGCAAAGCGGAATCCATTGCGGCCCCACAACCTTTTGAACGGACAGCATCGTGGTGCCGTCTGCCTCGCACGGATGGGTAAAGCTGGTTTTGTTGACCAGCACTGGCTTGCGGCTATGCCCGGCAGCGATCAGCTTGCCAAGCTCTTTGTATAAGGCTGAAACGGTGTAGCTCATGATGCTTGTCCTTTGGCTGCGAGAGCAGCAGCGTCAATAGCGGCGTCAAGTTCTTCGGCCCAGATGGTCCGGTCGTCTACGCGGCTTCCGCCCATGCGCATGACGGGATACGGATATTCCGCTGTTAGCTCCCCATCCCGCAGCCAGCGATACCGCCCTGCATCTTTCTCCAGCTCCGCAACACGCGCAGCCAGTGCGGCTACTGTGTGTGCGGGGTAGAGTGGGGTTGTCATGAATGGATACATTTGCGTTTTGGAAACGATCCTTTCTCCAACACCACTAACTCCCATCCACGCCACCGGCTCCACATCCCCGCACAGGTCGGCAATGATGGCGGCGCGGACCTCCGCTGCTTTGCCCGCAAGGATGGCATCCCGCTGGCCTGCATATGCAATGCTGCCGGTGTCGTGACGGAGATCGTCACGCTGTGCCCATTGAGCCGCCGCGCACCATCCTTTTTCAAAGGCCGCTTTCAGCGCCATCTCCACCAGCTTGTCGCTGGCCTTGTCGGTGTCAGTGGTCATGATTGGGCATCCCTTATTTGTTTGCGCTCGCGCTTGGCCGCTTTCTTGGCCTCTACTGCAGCGTTCCAGTCCTTGATTTCCTGCGACTGCTGACCCAAGTATTCGCCCTCCAACTTGCGCGGCTGCTTTCCTGCGCGGCGCGGGGGTGCTGTTTCTTGCGGGAGGGCGGGCGCTGCTGCTAATGCCATCAGTGCGGCTGCTGCCAGTAAGGATGATGTCGTGCTTCGCATCACGCACCCCCAATCTCACCGCTCGGCGGGATGGTGCGGCCTGCGTCAACGTAGGCGCGAACATACTTCGGGTTGTTGCCCAAATCACAGCCCGGCTCCCACTCGCCGGGGCATTCGCTTGCTGGCCGGTCGTTGCAGGCACAGCGTGCCTCCTGCACTGCCTGCGCTGGTGCCTGCGCAGATTGAGCGACGGCAAACACCCTGTCAAACAGTTGGCGCTGTACGCCATGCGTTTTAATTGCGTCGTCTGGAATGGTGCTCAAGTCCATAAACACGCGAAGCATCCTCATTCGCTCGTCGTTGCTCAAGTCGCGGAAAAACTTCAACCGCGTAAATTTGGGCGCAGACACGACTGCCGAAGTCTCGGCAGGCGCAGATTGAGCGGCAAGGCGCTCGACTTCGGCGCGGAATGCTTCTTGCGCGTCGCGCATTTCTCGCAGCGCCGCGTCTTCTTCCTCGGCGGTGCGTCCGCGTTTTCCTAGCTCTTTCCACTTGGCGAAAGTGACGCAACAAGGGTTCAATAGCGCCATCACAGATTCAACAGTAGCTTTGTCCATGGTTCAGTCCTTGGGAGGGGTGGCGGGGGCTTCATTCCCCCATGCGTCAAATCGCAAATGCGTTTTTCTGGCGTACATGTCCACCATGCGCTCATCGTCGTCATAGATAGAGCGCAGCAGATCGTAGAACTCGGCGGGCTTTTCGCTGTGTTCGCCTGTGGCGGCTAGGATTACGTTTGGCTTGCGCAGCGCGCTGGGGATTCCCTTGCCGCCCTTTGTGCCAAAAAGGACATGTTCGGTGGCTCCACGGAAGAACCAACCCATGCCGCCGCCGTGGATGCCGCCGCCCGCTTTGGTCTTAACCCACGTAAGGGTCGTCTTGTATTCGAACCCCCATGCCCGCATCACATCGAACGCGAAAGGAAGTTTTGGGTTTGTCGTCCACAAGTAGAGGTGCGATTCCTTGGCGGCAAACTTTGGGACCGGAGTCGCATCAATGATGGATTGAATGCCAGCGCCGGTCGTGCGGTTGATTTCCTTGCCAGCATTGCCCAGCGTTTCATAGTGATGTTCAGCAGTGCGTGTGCGGCCGGTGTTGCTTCCGTAGCTCCACGGCGGATCGATAACAAGAACGGTGTAATCATTCATGCTGAAAAACCTTTAATGGCACTTTCCAGGACGGCCCGCGCCGCTTTAAGCCTGCCTTCTGCCTCGTCGTATTGTTCTGGTGCGCCGCCCGGTGTGTCACCGTCAACATGGCAGGCGTGGTCGAACTCGTCTACAGCAAGAAGATAGCGCGCTGATGCTTGAGCCATTGCGTGCATCTGCAAATCGCTGTACAGGCCGCGCGCGCCTTTGGCATATTTGCCGTTGAAGTAAAGCTCAGGGCGCCATCTCCCATCGTGAAGGTATTCCCAATACACTGGAATGGGGAAGCCATCCAGGATTGGCGCGTCTAGTCGCATGGTGTTGATTTGGCTCTGCGGCTCTGCTTGCAGTGCTGCTATTGCAGCGGCATTCCAGATGTAGCGCGCGGTAGCGTGGTCGATTCCAACAAGCGGAGGTTGCATGAGGTCTTCAAACATATGCCCGTACCAAAAATTGAAGAACCTCTGATCGGACTCGGGGTAGTAGTCCATTGAGGCCGCGACAATTCTCGATTTTTTCGGTTGCTCTAATTCCGCTATCGCGGCGCGTACAGCTTCAAACGCCGCGTCATGCTGGGCGTCTTCGTCCTCGTCAACGGCGTCAATATTGTTCAGCACGTTTGCCATGTGCTCCATTGCGGCAAGCGCTGCGGTCAGCGCATCCAGCGCCATCTTGTTGCTCATGATTGCTCCTGTAGATCGGCCCCACCATTCCAGTTAGCCGCCAGTGGACTTATGCTTTTGTCGGTAGAGGGTGGGGCCTGAATGGGTTAGGCGGCGGCCTTCTCTTGGACGGCTTCAATGTGCCGCACCATGGCGGCGTAGATCGCGGGCAGCGCGGCCAGGCTGTACAGCTTCGCGGACTTGTCGGTGGCGACGTGGGGAAAGCCCAGCGCGGCCAGGCCGTCTGCGGTGATGGACAGCGGGGCGATGGCGGCATTGATGTCCCCCAGCTTCACGCGCGCGCCGGTATCGACGGGCGGGGCAGCGGGGCGGGTGAGGGGCACCACGTTGGCGGCGGGGGCGGGCGCAGGCGCTGCAACGGGTGCCGGGGCGGGGGTAGGTGCCGGGGCGGCGGCGGCGGTGGCTTGGCGGGCCGCTTCCGCGTCACGCTCGGCCTGTTCGTCAGCCAGGCGCTTTGCTTCGGCCTGCTCTGCGGCCACCTTCTCGCGCGCTTCCTTCTCGGCCTTGGCCTGTTCTTCCTGCCGGATGCGCTCGCGCTGTGCCTCGGCCTGGCGCTCGATTTCCACCTTGTGGTCTGCAATGCGCGATTTCGCCAGCGCCTGCAGGTCGTCCGGGTTCTTGAGCACGATGGTGGCGGCATCCGCGAACAGACCCTTGTATTCCTCGGCGTTCTCGCGCAGGTACTTCAGGTTCGCGTCGATGCGGTCGGCCACCTCGTGCGCGGCGATCTTGGCGCGGGCCAGCTCGCCGGAAACCTTGTCTTCCATGCTGGTCAGCGACTTGAGCCCGCGCACGGCGCCGCCGAAGTCTGCCGGGATGACGGGCATGTAGGGCTTGCCCAACCGGGTATTCAGGCCGTCAATGTGCGCCTTCAATGCCGCCACACCACCGGCCACGATTTCACCCTTGCGGCGGTCCTTTTCGGCCGTCAGCATGTCTTCGGCCATCTTGACGTTCTTCTGCAGCAGGCTGTCCAGCATGTCCTTGGTTTTCTTGGCCTGGTCCACCGGCTGCACTTGGGCCAGCATCTGCGCTTCTGCCGCCTTGAGGGATTCGCGGGCCGCTTTCATGGCCTTGATCTGGCCGTCCAGATCCGCAAAGTCCTGGTCCGTTTTGGGCGCGCGGATCAGTTTGTTTTCCAGGAAGTCGCGCAGCCGGGTCTCGAACACCTTGAAGTTGTCCTGCAGGGCGATCTGGCCGGTGACTTGCACCACCGGGGCGGGCAGGGCTTCGACGGGCTCGGCAACCACTTTTTCGACGGTGGCCGCGGGCACATGGGTCGCTCGGTCGGCGTCGATCTGCTTCCATGCCGCCAGAAGCTCTGCGCGCAGAGCCGGGTCGCTGCTGTACCAGCAGTGCTTGCGCTCCACGCATTCGTCGCCGGCCCAGCGGGTGGCCATGAACAGCACGCGCTCAGCGCCACTGACCAGCATCTGCTGCTCCATCTGCACGCGGTAATCCTTGGGCAGATGGTCGCCGTTGCCTTCGTCCCAGTCGTAGCGCAGGCGCTCATTCAGGGTCTTGTGCTCAAAGGCCGTGTCGTTCATCAGCGTGAGGCCGTCAAACGATGCGCCCAGCGCGCGGCTGAAACTCGGGGTGTCCTCGGTGCCCGTCACGGGGTACAGCTCGTCCCCGATGATCTGTTCGGCCAGCGGGCGGGCCAAGGCTTCAAAACGGTGGCCGTCAGCAAACCGGCGCTCGGTGGCCGCGTCGTGCTCGGGCGCGATGCCGGTCACCAGCTCGTCCAGCAGCTGGGTGCGGGTCTTGTAGGGGCTGCAGCCCGTGGCGGCAGGCGCATCGCTGGCGTTGTAGGTGTTAGCGCGGTGGGCCAGCCACTCGGGGCTTCCTTGGGGGGCGTTGATGGTCTTCATGGTGTTCCTTTCAGGCGGGGTTGAGTTCGGCGGCGCGGCGGTCGTACAGCGCAGACAGTTCTTTGCGCTGCGCTTCGTCGGCCACGGTGGCGATCAGGCTGGCGGCCTCGGCCAGCTTGTCCAGGTCAGCGGCCTTGTTCAGGCGGTCGGCCACCTGGGCGTAGGTCATCACGATCTCGCCCGTGGTGGTGGCGTCGATGGGCTTGGCCTTTTCGATGGCCGCGTCCAGGCGCTGCAGTTGGTCATCCGTCAGCGCCCCCTTGGTCTGCACCATGGCCAGCAGTTCATCGCGGGTCTTCTTGTTGGTGCCCACGGCCTTGGCCCATGCCGACAGGTTCTTGTCAAAGTCGGCAGCGGGGTAGGTGGCGGGCGGGGGCGGCGCTGCACCGACAACATCGGCAGGCCCCATGTGTTTCTCGCCGCCACCGTTGATCAGCACATCGTTGGCTTCGTCGGGATCGTAGATGTTCCCGTAGCCGAATGTGACGCGGCCACACTGGATCATGGCCTTGTGGCGCAGCATGCGCTTTTCCATCTGCCAGGCCTCAGTGCCGCGCTTGCACTCCTTGAGGAACTCGCTGATCTTGGTCGGGCGGTTACGGTCCTTGCGCCAGATTGAACAGGTGATGTGCTCGTTACCCGGCGTCCAGTCAATCTCGAACTCCATCCCGTCCATCTGGGGGTGGTTGTTGATGATGTTGCTCCAGCCATCGACACCCACCACCGGCACAATGCCGCCGCCCTTGGCGGGGAAGGCGTGGATTTCCTTGAGCCACGGATTGAGCCCGTACTCCTTGGCGACGATCAGCAGGGCCGTCATCTGGGCATCGGTCGGCGGGGCGCCGTTTTGCCCCTTGAAGGCGGTCTGTTTCAGTGTGTCGATCAGCTCACCGACGTTGACATCGCCCATGTCAAAGCGTTGGGCCAGCTGGCTCGTGAGCATGGTCACTGCGCTGCCTGTGGTTTTTGCGGGTGCGTTCATGTGTTCCTCAGTTGGTCAAAAATCGGTAGGCAAGCCCAGCCAGGCCGGCCACGATGGCGACGGCGCAGGCCAGCTTTGCAATGTCAATGGCTGCGTCTTTCATGTCGGTGATCCACTGCCAGTAGTCGGGAGGCTCATCGCCTTCAAAGGTGATGGGCATACCGTGCTCATAGCTGCCGCCACCGTTGCGTGTGGTGATGCCGTCCCGCTCATCGCGGCCCTGCCTGCCGCCTACGTCTATGCGGGGCTTCATGGCGCGCTCCCTTCGCTGGAAAGCGCATCCGCCAGCTCGTCAGGCGGCGTCAGCTTTTCAAGCTCAGCGTCCACGGCCTCACGCAGCGTTGCGAACCGCAGCCATTCAGCGGGCATGCCAAAGCGCGGGTCCATTCGCTCCAGCAGCAGGTAGCGCACCGCATGCTTGCGCGCTTCGTCATTCGAGATTGCGCGGGCGCAGCCGCTGCATTTCGGCAGGCAGGCCGGGCTGATGCACAGATACGGAGCCATCACCATTCCCCCCTAAGTCCCAGCCACACAGCGCAGCTGGTCACATGCAACCCCTCGGGCTGCTTCTTGCACAGCTTTTCATCGGCCACCACATGGGCGGTAAGCGACACATTCCGCGTGAGTTCAAGCCGTGCGTCCAACTGAACGGCAGGCTTGACCTTGCGGGTTTCGTAGCGGCGACCGGACATAGCGCCCTGCGTGAACGGCACGCCGTCAAGCCATGCGTTTCCGCCGTAGCTGAATGACTTGTAGCCATACGTCAGCCCAGCGCCGAACCCGGCATACAGCGGCCCAGCAATGCGCCATTCAGGGTGCAGGCCCGCGTAGATCGTCGGGTCGCCGTTGCTGTTCTTGAACGCGCCCAGGTGCGCCCGTACGGCATTCGTGCCAGCAAAGGCAAGCGGCGTGTCCCACTGCAAGACAACCCCCGGCGTTGAGTTGTTGAAGCGGTCGTTGTGCTGGAAATGCCGCGTTGCTATCGGCACTTCTACGGCGTCGGGCAGGAGGTCTGCGCGCGTGTCAAAGCCTGATGCAAGGGCAGCAAGTGCGCCAAGCAGCAAGGCGGCGTTTATGGGGGCCTTCATGCAACAACCCATGGCGTCCAGATCGCAGCATGCGCGCGAATCATCGCCACGGCTGCGGCGTATTCCTTGCCGTGATCGTTGTCGCCGTGCGTCTTTGCGCAGGCGGCTTCAAATTCTTCAATTGAGCCAAAAAAGCAGCCCGCGCGCACCTTGATACCGGCGTCGGTGATGTACGACACGAGATAAGCGCAGCGCGACCCGATGGGGCCAATTTGCAGGATTGGGCGATTACCCACAAGGTTGGCCCCGTCGAGGTTGGCCCCGGTGAGGTAGGCCCCGGCGAGGTTGGCCCCGGCGAGGTAGGCCCCGGCGAGGTAGGACCTGGCGAGGTTGGCCCCGGCGAGGTTGGCCCCGGCGAGGTAGGCCCCGGCGAGGTTGGCCCCGGCGAGGTTGGCCCCGGCGGAAACAGCCTTTTCCAGCGCTGCGCGCATTGCCAATCCGCTTGGCGTATCTGCTGGAATATCGGCCTCAAATAGCACACAGCCGTTGAGGTGCTTGATCTGATGTTTGATGGTGGTCATGCTTGCTCCAATGCCTTGTTAACGGCAACCTGCCGCAGATAAGAGGGATTGCGCGCACGGTCAGCCGCTGCTGTCTTTGCGATGCACGCCAGAAACGCAGCGCGGGCTGGCCCGTAGGTCTGCGGGTCGTTGCTGTGGCGCGGGTCGTAGCGGTAGGCCGGATGGCGCAGCCACTTCACGCCCAGGCGCTTGATTGCGGCGATGCGTGCCTCATGCACTTCCATCGGCTCCGACTCAATGCGGCGGGGCAGGGGGACGGTTTGGCCGCTGGGCAGCAGGCGCAGGGTGCGGGATGTCATGACGCACCGCCTTGGGCTTTGACGGAATCGAGCGCCGTAATGCAAAGAGGAACTTCTTGCCCGTCGCGGGTGAAGCACAGCGCCGCCCCGGCCAGCATTTCCTTGAAGGTGTGGCGCACCTCGTCGCTGTGACTGGCGACATAAAGCCATCCCTCAATGTGAGCCGCCGACAGCACGGCGGCAATGTGAGCGGCGCAAGGCCCATCCTTGTCAAAGACGCGGCGCTGATAGTCTTCAAGTCCCTGCTTGACCTTCACGGCCATCACAAGGTCTTCGGCCCTTGGCATGTGCATTTCGCTCATACGCTGCCTTCCGTAGCGCGTGCAGCGCCGGTAGCTTTGGCGATGGCTGCGCGGGCTTGTTCAATTCGCACAGAAGTGGCAAGCCCGGATTGGCTTTCAATCTCTTCGACCGAATCACCGTCCCACGGCGACACAAAAGCCCGGAGCGACTCCAGTAAGTCGGGCGCGGCGGAGATTAGGCGGGCGTTAGCTGCAACAGAGCCAGATCCGCAATCACGCACTTCTGCGAGGTAGCCCGGCTTTGCCCCGGCAATCAGATGCTCGCCAGTTGTGGGCGACGGATTGGCGCGGACATATCTCCACGGCCCCGGCGTATGCTTCACATCAGCCATGACTCACACCCCCTGCGCAGCTCGGTGCGCTTGCTCAAGTGGATCGGGGCGCTGCATCTGAGCGACAAGCGCCCGGTCGTAATCGCGCTGAATCCGCGCCGCATCGCTGGGCTCAGGCACATACTCCCGCGCCGCCCGCTCATGCCACCCGCGCCACGCGTCGGTGAAGGCGTCTTTGTGCAGCGGTTGGGGGAAGCGGCGCGCGCCTTCGGCTTCGGTCAGCTCGACCAGGGGCCGAACAGAAACCACACCGTGGAAAGTGCCCAGGAAGTCCAGGCCCGCGTCTTGCGCTGCTTTCAGGCTGGTGTATCCCTCGGTCCACTCATGGCGGTGGCCGCCGCGGATCACGGTCACGACGAACTGCCGCTTTTTCGCGGGTTCCAGCTGGCCAGCAAAGCCAGCGGCTAGGGCCTTGTCGGCCGGGGTGAGGTTCATGCTGCACCGCCTTCTTGTTCGCTGGCGTAGGCCCGCTCAATGGCCTTGCGCACCATCTGCTCTGCGTCTTCGCCCGCAAGGTCGCGCGCCAATCCGATGAGAACAGCGCCAAAGCCGCCACACATCGCGGCGTAGGAGAAGCCATTGGACGGGTCGATGGTTCTCGCCGTCCGGGCGATGTCGTCGATTTCGCTGGCAAGCTGTTTCACGCGAACCGTGATTTGCGTGCGGTCTTTTTGAGTGAGGTTGACGGCCATCACAGACCCCCAGCCCTGCGAAACCGCGTGTCCTGCTCACGGCTCGGACCGAAGTACCAAAGGGTGCATTCCTGCACCGTTCGGGCCGTTCCTTGGGCGTCAACAGCAATGGCTGGACGGGTATGGACGCAGTGGCCGACGGGCGGGTTGAAGCGGTCGCCCTGCGCTGTGCTCGCGCAGCCTGCAGCCAGGGTGGCCAGCAGTACCGCTGCAAGGGTGGTTGAGGTCATCTTTCTCTCCTGCGCCTGTTTGGTGGCGTGGAGTCAACTTTAGGCACTTTGCCGCCGCGCTGGAATTGAATAGTTTCTATGAGAAGTTGACCTGCGATAAATTAAATCAATGATGCCCTGTGATTTTTTCGCCCACAATCTGCGGCATGAACTCAATCGAATTGCCGCGCACAACGCTGGTTCAGGACCGCGACGGCCTGTGCGTCAAGATCAACGCGCGGCCCGATGACCCCGGCGTCAGAATATCAGCGCAGCAGCTTGATAACTGGTGTGTCAAGCAGTACCGCGAGAACATCATGAAGCCAGCGTCTGATGCAAAGGCCGTCGCATGACCGCAAGTCGTAACAGCGCCTTCTACTGGCAGGGTGAGCCCAGCATCTTTGCCACGGACCGCGCATTTACAGCGCAGGGAGACAAGGGCCGCAGCCTGAGCCAATCTGCTGCAGATCGTCACGCTGGTTTACGCGATGCCGATGCACGCAAGGGCGGTATCTCCATCGGTGAGCGGGACCAGGATACGGCTGCAAAACGGACCAGGCTGATGCGGAGTGCTATCTGATGCTGAGCGTAGCCGGAACACTCGCCGCGCCGTTCCCCTGGTTTGGCGGCAAGGCTTTGGCCTGCGAAACCGTCTGGAGCGCATTTGGCACCGTGGACAACTACGTGGAGCCCTTTGCTGGCTCTGCGGCCATGCTGCTGGGCGCACCTGACGGCAAGCGCGTGGAAACCATCAACGACTTTGATGGCATGGTGGCGAACTTCTGGCGCGCGGTAGCCGCTGACCCAGACGCCGTAGCCTTTCACGCCGATTGGCCGGTCAACGAAAACGATCTTTTTGCCCGCCATTCGTGGCTGGTGCGTCAGCGTGAAAACCTCACCGAGCGCCTGCACGCTGACCCGGATTGGTATGACGCCAAGGTGGCCGGGTGGTGGTGCTGGGGCGCTTGTAACTGGATTGGCACCGGCTGGTGCGCAGGGAGTGGACCATGGATACACGACGGCGAGCGGCTGGTGAATTCCCGCGAGCGAAGCGAAGCGGGCAACGCCGGGCGGGGCATCAACCGGAAACTGCCGCATTTGGGTGACGCCGGGCAGGGCATCAACCGGAAACTGCCGCATTTGAGCGCCGGGCGGGGCGACCCATCAAGCGCGGATGGACGCATAGGCCGGGCTGAGTACATCCGCGAATGGTTCGCCCTGCTGCACGCCCGCCTGCGTGACGTGCGCGTGACGTGCGGCGACTGGACGCGGGTTGTCAAGGATTCCGTGACTACTCGCCACGGCCTGACGGCGGTATTCCTGGACCCGCCTTACACCAAGGGAACCATGGAGTACAGCGCGGGCGGCATGGGCCTGGGCATCGCTGACGCTGTGCGCAACTGGTGCGCGGCCAACGGTGACAACAAGGCCCTGCGCATCGTCTTATGCGGGCACGCCGGGGAGCATGACGCCCTGCTGGCCCATGGGTGGCACACCCGCGAATGGACCGCCCGCAAAGGCTACGCCATGACCGACGAGGCCGTGGCGAACAGCGCAAGCGAAACCATCTGGTGTAGCCCGCATTGCGTGCGCGCTCAGTCGGATCAAAACGATCTTTTTGCGGAGGCCGCATGAACGATAAGTCCCCCACCTCCACAGTAACCGGGCACGGCAGGGGTAACGGTCAGCCGGGCGGGCAACTGGATGTAGGAGGCTTCCTATGCTGAATTTTGCTGAAACGCACTCACGGGCAACCGACCCGGAGACATCTAAAGCCGCAGCCCGTAAGGCATCGGCGTTTTCCGCGTCGCAGGCCGGCCGCATCCATCTGCCGAAGCTGCACAACGGCCTAGCAGACCCCCGCAACAACATGCGCAAGGGCGGCATATCGCTACCCTCTGACCCGCAGGCTTGCAGCGACAAAACGGCAAAGATCATTGGCAAAGCGCTAGGTGCGCCAAGGAGTGAGAAATGAGCCGCGTTGAAGTTATTGGGGATGCTGTCTTGTATCTCGGTTCATGTGAGGACATATTGCCGACCATTGAAGTTGTGGACGCTCTTGTCTGTGATCCGCCCTATGGCATTAACAAGGATGGGCAAAAGAGAACCACGGGCGGCAACGGCGGACGGAAGGCCCACGAGTTTTTAGGCTGGGATGGAGAGCGTCCCGCTGACTACGTTTTTGAGATGCTTCTTGCCGCTGCGCGTACTCACATCATATGGGGTGGCAACTACTTTGCCGACTTGTTGCCGCCGACCATGAAATGGCTTGTGTGGGACAAGGGGCAGCGCATCAATCAATCAGACGGAGAGCTTGCGTGGACATCAATGCAAAGCGCCTTGCGCATCTGCACGATGAACCGCGTGGAGCTGTTGAAGGACGGCACTGACCACCCGACACAGAAGCCCGTCCGTTTGATGTCTTGGTGCCTTGACCTCATCCCGTCTGCAAAGTCGGTGATTGACCCTTACATGGGCTCGGGCAGCACGGGTGTGGCGTGTATGCAGCACCGCAAAACCTTCATCGGCATAGAGCGTGAGCCCAAGTATTTCGACATAGCCTGCCGCCGCATAGAGCAAGCCTACAACCAGCGCCCGCTATTTGAAGCAGCCCAAACACGTCATCCTGAACAACTTGGACTGGAGTAACACCATGCCACAACCAGGCGCAAACTTTGGCGACGACCCGTTTGGTCAGCGCGGATTCATACCCGGCGACTTCAGGCCCAACAAGGTCATCATGAATGAGCACTGGATGGCCGGCTGGCTGAACCGCTGCCACTTCGGTGACTGCCTCGAAACACTGCGCCGGATGCCTGACGGCCTGGTGCAGACCTGCGTGACGAGCCCGCCGTACTTTGGACTCCGAGACTATGGACACGCTGGGCAAATTGGCCTTGAGCCGACGCCGGACGAGTTCGTTGCCAAGCTGGTGACGGTGTTCCGCGAAGTGCGCCGTGTGCTGCGTGATGACGGCACCCTTTGGCTGAACATTGGGGACAGCTACAACGCCAAGCCGGGCCAGCGCAAGGACACCGACGAGGCTGGAGAAAAGCAGCAGTCTATGCGCGGCTCAACCGCCGCCCCCAGCCGCAGCTGGGAAGGGTGCAAGCCCAAAGACCTGATCGGCATCCCTTGGATGCTGGCCTTTGCCCTTCGCGCCGATGGCTGGTATCTCAGGCAAGAAATCATTTGGGCCAAACCCAACCCGATGCCCGAGAGCGTCACCGACCGCTGCACCAAGAGCCATGAGCAGATTTTCCTGCTGGCGAAGTCGTCTAGCTACTTCTGCGACATGGCCTCTATCAAAGAGCCAGTTAAACAGGATTGGGGCACGCGGGACAGGGATGGCGGCAAGTATCACCAAGAAGGCACTGGATTGCAGCCGCACAGTGGGCTGGAAAAGACATACACACACGCTAACAAGCGCAGCGTCTGGACCGTCAGCACCAAGCCGTACAAGGGCGCGCACTTCGCCACGTTCCCGCCAGATCTGATCGAGCCTTGCGTGCTGGCTGGCGCACCCGCTGGCGGCATCGTGCTGGACCCGTTCTTCGGTAGCGGCACCACCGGACAAGTCGCGCAGGCGCTGGGCCGCCAGTTCATCGGGATCGAGTTGAACGAAGCCTACAAGCCGCTGCAGGACGAGCGCCTGCGCCAGCCCAGCCTGATCTTGGAGGCCGCTTAAATGCTCGCCCCAAAAACCAGCCCTGATTCCCCCATCACCACAGTAAACAGCTGTGGCATGGGTAACGGTCAGCCAGCCGGGCAACTGGATGTAGGCGCCGGCCTATCTGACGCCGAACTGATCCGCCATGTGCAGGACTGCGGCCGTCACATGTTGGCCCATTACGAACGCTTTGAGACGCTGGGCGACCCGGCAGACCGTGAAGCAGCCCAGCACTGGCTCAAGGCGCAGAACGAGGCCCAGGCCGCATTGAGCGCCACCGCCAAGGCCGCGCGTGAGGCTGAGATTCAGCAGGCTATTGATGACGGCGTGGGGTTCTTTGCTGCCCGCGGTGCGGCGGATCGCATGGCGATGCAGGGGAGGGCCTGCTGATGGCTGGTGACTGGATCAAGATGCGCGCAGACCTGCGCCGACACCCGAAAGTTGTCCGCATGGTGTCCGCACTCAATGCGGACAGGTTGCGCGTAGTTGGCGGACTTCATGCGGTCTGGAGTGTGTTTGACGAGCAGACGGAAGACGGTTTTTTGCCCGGCTACACCCCCGCTGCGATGGATGAAGAGATCGGCTGGCCGGGCTTTTCTGCCGCAATGATTGCCATCGAGTGGCTGTTTTATGAGGTCGGCCAGGGCCTCAAAGTACCCGAGTTTTCAGAGCACAACGGGCAGTCTGCCAAGCGTAGAGCGACCGAAACAAAGCGCAAGAGAAACGAGCGCGCAAACGGTGCGCAATCTGTCCCGAATATGTCCGCACCGAATGCGGACAAAAAGCGGTCTAGAGAAGATAAGAGAGAAGAGAAGAAGAATACCCCCCTACCCCCCGCTGGGGGGTGCAAGCGGTTTGAGGAATTCTGGACGGCATGGCCCAAGTCCGACCGCAAACAGGACAAGGTGAAGTGTGCCGACAAGTGGCGCCGGGGCGGGCTGGACGACCAGGCCGAAGCCATCCTGTCCGACCTTGACCGCCGCAAGGGTGGCCGCAAGTGGCGTGAGGCTGACGGCCAATACATCGAAGCCCCGCTGACCTACCTCAACGGCAAGCGGTGGGAAGACGGCGCGGACATCGAATCCGAAGCCATGGAGACGTTCCTGTGACCGGCCAGGACCAGATCATCGCCCTGCGCCGCCAAGGCTTTGCGCCCCGGTACGTGTGGGTCAGCGACCGCCCCACCGCCTTGCTGGACGGCGCCACCGTGCGACTGAACCCGCAGGACGTACCCGAGCAGCAGGACTGGCGCTTTCTGGTGGGCCTGACGGCTATCGTGGAGGGCGCCCAGGCTGACCGCGTGGCCCGCATCGCAGCCGCTGTGCAACCCATCGCCCGCCGCGTGATCGCCACGACATGCCCGGCGCGCGACGTTACCAACATCACCGACACCGAAGGGAGCCTGACATGGCCGAACTGATCTCCCCCGACGAAATCGACTTTGCCGCCTACGAAAAAGAGACGGACGCCAAGCAGAAGGTCAAGCCGGCCGCGCTGTGGGTCCAAGAGCTGATCGACCGCATCAAGTCGCCGGTCAAGCAGCCGCGCGCCGTGATGCCGTGGCGCAAGACGCATGCCGCCGTGCAATTCCGCCCAGGTGAGGTGACGGTGTGGGGCGGGGCCAACGGCAACGGCAAGAGCCTTGTGACCGGCCAGGTGGCCTTGTCGTTTTGCAGCCAGGGCGAAAAGGTCTGCATTGCCAGTTTCGAGATGAAGCCCATGAAGACGCTGGAGCGCATGGCCCGGCAGTGGTCCAACTTCAACCCATCGGACCCGGCATTCATGAGCGCGCCGCACGCCATGCCGATGTTTCTGGACCTGTACGGGCAGTTCAAGGACTGGACGGACAACAAGTTGTGGCTGTACGACCAACAGGGAACCGTCACAGCGTCCCAGGTGTGCGCTGTGGTCCGGTACTGCGCCAAGGAAAAGGGCATCACTCACTTTTTCATTGACAGCCTGATGAAGTGCGTGGCCAGCGAGGACGACTACAACGGCCAGAAGATGTTTGTTGACGAGCTGACCGCCATCGCGCGGGACCACGGGATTCACGTTCACCTTGTCCACCACATCCGCAAGCCCAGCGACGAAAGCCACAAGCCCAGCAAGTACGACTACAAGGGCACGGGCGCCATCACTGACCAGGTGGACAACGTAATCAGCGTCTGGCGAAACAAGAAAAAGGAAAAGGACGCCCAGGCCGGCAAGCAGGTAGCCGATGGTGAGCCCGACGCCCTGCTGATCTGCGACAAGCAGCGCAACGGCGAATGGGAGGGGCAGATTGGCCTGTGGTTCGACAAGAACAGCCAGCAGTTTCTGGGCAACCCGGGCGATGAGCCGCTGTCGCTGTACGTCCACCCGGAAGAAAACTGATGACCATCCACTTCCACATCCCCGGCCAGCCTGTGGGCAAAGGCCGCCCCCGAATCGGCAAGGTAGGCGCACATGCCCGCATGTTCACGCCGGCCAAAACAGTCAGCTACGAAAGCACTGTTGCCCTGTTTGCCGCCCAGGCGATGGCAGGCCGCCCGCTGCTGACCGGGCCGGTGAACCTGCAGATGCGCGTGGACTTCGCCATCCCGGCGAGCTGGTCACAGAAAAAGCAGCGCGCGGCTGAGGCTGGGCTGATCTTGCCCAAGGTCAAGCCAGACGCCGACAACGTGATCAAAGCCGTCTGTGACGCCATCAACGGGGTCGTGTGGGTTGATGACGTTCAGGTGGTGGACCTGACGGTCAAGAAGCGGTATTCGGTGGTGCCGGGGGTGGCAGTGCGGATTGAACTTGTGGAGGCGGCGGCATGAAACGCATCTACATCGCCGGGCCGATGTCAAACATGCCCGCCCTCAATTTCCCCGCATTCCACGCCGAAGCCGCCCGCCTTCGCGCGCTGGGGTATGAGGTAGTCAACCCGGCAGAGGTGAACCCGGACCCGGCAACGCCGTGGACGGATTGCATGTTCCGCGACCTGCGCGAGCTGACCGAGTGCGATGGCATTGCCATGCTGCCCGGCTGGGAGGCATCGCCTGGCGCGAGCATTGAGCGACTTTGGAGCATCCGCACCGGCAAGAAGGTTCTGGCGGCTGGTGAGATTGTTGTTGCGCTGGTATGAGCCGCATAGTCTGCCAATTCTCATGCGGCGCGGCATCAGCCGTGGCGACAAAGTTGGCGCTGGCTCAGTACAGCGTCACGCACGACGTGCAGATCGTCAATGCTTTTGTGATGCAGGAGCACGACGACAACCGCCGATTCCTGACTGACTGCGAGGGTTGGTTTGGCCGGCAGATCACGCAGCTGCGCGACCAGAAGTATGGCGCCGACATCATCCAGGTGTTCCGCCGCCGCAGGTTCATCAAGGGGCCGCGCGGCGCACCGTGCACGGGTGAACTGAAGCGCAAGCTGCTGGACGGCTGGAAGCAGGACAACGACATCATCGTGTTTGGCTTCACCGCCGAAGAAGAAGACCGCTGGGAAGACTGGATGCAGGCCAATCCAGGCCGCATGGCGCTGGCGCCACTGGTGACGGCGGGGCTTGGCAAAGAAGACTGCAAGGCGATGGTCCTGCGTGCTGGCATTCGCCTGCCGGTGATGTACGAGCTGGGCTACGACAACGCCAATTGCAAGGGCTGCGTGAAGGGAGGCGAGGGCTACTGGCGCGCTATCCGCCATGACTTCCCCGAGGATTTCGAGGCCATTTGTCTGGTTCAGGACGAGCTGGGCGAGGGTAGCTGGTTCCTGCGCTACCGCAGTGGGCCAAAGAAGGACCAGCGTTTCCCACTGCGCGATCTACCTGATGGGCCAATCGTGCGCAACGAGGGGTTGCCGAGCTGCAGCTTTTTCTGCGAAATGGCCGAGCAGGAGTACAGCGCATGAAGTGCCCCGTCTGCGCCCGCTGTGGCCGCCGCCTGAAAGCCCCAACAGAAAACGGCCTTGGCCCCAAATGCGCCCTGTACGTCCTCGGAGCAAAGCCCCGGCGAGTTGCAAAGGTTGACCTGCCGGTGAAGCGGGACGAGTTCACACGCGATCTGTTTGCGGAGGTGGCTTGACCGTGGAAATCCTCAACAGGGTAGAGCTTCACACCCCCGACCAGGCGCGTGCGGTACTCAAGTCGCACACCCTGCCATGGGTAGGCCAGCAACTGGAGCAGGGGCGGGCGCTGGTGGCTGAGTTCCGGCTGCTGGAGGACGACATCACCGACAAGCAGCGCAAGTACCTGCACGGGGTTGTGCTGACCGAGATTGCGCAGTACGCCCGGCCCGGCGACCAGCAATTCCCCATGCCGGTCTGGAAAGAGCACTTTCGCGCGGAATTCCTGGGCTTTAAGGTCGTGACGAGCATCAACCCGCTGACCGGCAAGAAACACCGCCGCCGGGTACGGGTGAGCACGGAAGACCTGGGCATCCGGGCCATGGCCGAGTACATCGACCAAATCATTGCTTACGCCGCCACCGAGCTGGGTGTGGAGGTATCCGAGCCCCTGCCGCCAGAGCTTCGGGGAAAGCGCAAGAGGGACCGCGCACCTGTTGACCAGGAAACCGGGGAAGTGATGGTGACGGCATGAACCCGTGGACCGCGCTTATAAACGCGCCGGCAACGCAACCCGGTAAGCCGTTGCGCAAGCCGCCGTCCGTTTCGCACAGCGCAGACGGCTACACGGCCAAGGCTGCCGCCGCGCTGGTGGTCACTGATTCCGGCGTTTCGGGACGGCCCTTTGTGCGACTTGTGCCCATCGTTGCAATCGAATTTACCGCCACACCGCCCGGCGCTTTGGGCGGCAATTGAAAGAGGAAATCACATGAACAAGCAAAGAGGTTTCACCATCATTGAAGTCATTTTTGCGCTCGTCGCTGTTTTGGGATTTGGCGGATGGGTTGCAAACATTGTCAAGTTGGTCGGGATGGATTTTTCAGCCATTACCGGAATGCTGATCGTTCGCGCCATAGGCATCATCGTTGCCCCGCTGGGCGCTGTGGTGGGCTATCTGTAACCCGCCCTTCGGGGCTGACATAGGAGATAGAGCAATGATCCCTTCAATTCACGAAATCATCACCGGGCTGCTGTCCGGCGCATACACCCGAGAGCAGGCAGGCGCATGGCTCGAACAGCACATGCAATTGAGTGCGGCCATGGGTGAGCCCGCGTCCAACGAATACCCGCCCTTGGGGCTTGCTGTGGCGTCTGATGGCGGCACTGACGTGACTTGGAATTTTCCAATCCTGCACTTTGGTTACGGCGCAATTGAGGTTGGTGATGCGGCTTGGAATGGCCTGCCCGCGCTGTTCTTCGGGACTGACGGCCAAGGGCTGGGCCATGAGCGCGAAAGGAACGAGCCTGCCGCCGACAAGGAAACGCTGCTGCTGTTCACATTTAAGAACCTTGCTGGCATTGAGGCGCTGGAACAGGCAACGGCGCGAGTGCGCGCCAAGATGGAAGCGGAAGGCCAAGCCGCCTGACCATGGCATTCATCGTAGGCCCCAGCAAGAACCCGACGACTGCGCTGGCTTTGGCAGGCCTGCGTGCTGCCGACAAGAAAAAGCCGGAGCCGCAGGCCGAGCCAACGCCCGCGCGTGCAGCCCTGGCCAAGGCCGAGAAGAAGGCAGCCAAACACGTGCCGAAGAAGAAGGCCCCCGCGAAGAAGGGCAGGGCGAAATGAGCTTCGGCGGCCCCACCCTCAAAGAACGCCGCGCCCAGCGCGTGAAGCAGCGCCGGCGCAACCTGAAGACGCTGGCCACCCCTTCGCGCGCGCTGGTGCGCGGGACCTACGCCGGCACCACGGTCGCGCCAGCGCCGAAAGAGGATGTTCTGACCAGCGAAGCCTACCGCCGGGCCGTGCGCGGGCTGGAGTGCATGCGCTGTGGCCATCCCCCGCGCAGCCAGTTCTGCCACACCGACGAAGGCAAGGGCACCGGCATCAAGACCGACGACCGCAGGGGCTGGGCTGGGTGTGGACCCCATGACGGCCTGGCGGGCTGCCACCACTTTGTGGGCACCAGCGGCACCTTGCCCAAGGCCGAGCGCCGCGCCGAAGACGCCCGCTTGGCTGCCAAGACCCGGGAAACACTGCGCGCGCGCGGGCTGTGGCCCAAGAGCGTGCCGGAATGGAGCGAGGTATGAGCCGCAAGAAATGCCGCCGGAAGGTCTGGGCCCTGATCGACCCCATCGCCCACGCCATTGCCGGCGCCGCGATTACCGACACCGCAAGCCTGGACAAGCTGCGCATGCTGGAGCTGTCAGCCATCGAAGCCTTCGCCAAGGGCCACGCGACCCGTGAGGACTGGCGCGCGCTGGCCGACATGCTGAACATCTGCGAAACCATGGCGCGGGATGGAATCGGCCCCGAGGCTTTGCCGTCCTGCATGCTGGCGCAGATCGCCCTGGGAGAGGCTCAATCCCGCTACAAGGACGGACGCCCGCTGCTGTTCAAAGGCCCCGAACTGAACGCCGTGCGCGATGCCTTTGCCTATCACGACCTCCAGCGCTCCAGCATCAGCCGCAGCCAGTACGAGCAGGCCATCGCCAAGACCGCCAACCGCATCCGTTCAGCCCATCCCAGCCTGAAGGTGTACGCATGAACTGCCCCGACTGCACCCAGGCCGCGCGCACCTGGAACTGGCACGGCTACCGCAATGCCTGCCCTGACTGCCAGATCAGGGCGATTGCTCAAGCTCCGCGCCATTTGCGGGAAATCCGGTACGAGCAGATCAGGCGCAAGGACGGTGCCGCAGCGGCTGAGGCCACGATTGAGCAAGTCAAGACCGAACACGCCCGCATCAAAGCACTGAAAGGACCGCAATGCTGAACACCGAAAACACCCGCCCCGGCCTTGACGAGCAATACATCATGGCCACCAACGCCAGCGACCTGACCGTGGACAGTAACAAGGTCACAGCGGTGGATTTCCTGATCGAAGCCGGGCTGGTGGGCAACCGAATGGGCGCCATCCTGATCCACCTGGCCGGCGAGTGGGCTGCGGCCGACAAGCCCCCAAAGTTAGGGGATGCTGACATCGTGGCTCTGGCCGAACTGCTGCCCAGGCTGAACGCCAAGGGCAAGCTGGACATGAAAAAGGCGCGGGCCATCGGGATTGCAGGACGGGCACGGGGCATGCGCGAGGCTTACATGAGCCTGCCAAGCCGGACCGCCGCGCTGGACATCATGGGCGAATGGGCCGGGCGCCGCGGGGTAGATCCTGACCTGCTGAGCCCGACGCTGTACCGCTACCTGGCCCCGGCCTGCCCGGTATGCGATGGGCTGGGCAAGATGAAGCTCCCGGACGCGCCGGGGCTGGGCAAGCAGTGCGTGGCCTGCAACGGTACGGGGGAATACGCCCTGGCCCTTGGCGGCGACCGGGTAATGAGCTGGCTAAAGTCCTGCGCCGGCAAGCACAAGGCCCAGCGCAAGAACGTGCGCCACGACCTGACGGCCATCGTCCCCATGAGCGACCGCCTGCGCGGGCCGGTGGAGGCTGAAGCAAGGCCCGAAGTGAACGCGGCGGTTGCGGCTGTGGCGCGGGCAAGCATGAATCGGGGGAAGCCTTGACGAACCTGCGCAAATGTGTATCATCGCGCCCAACCCGCGCGCCGGGTTACCGCGTTATGAGCGCCACACAGCCGAACACTTGACGCCCGTGCAATTCGGGGTCGGCCCTTGATGGGCCAACTCGTCTCCAAATTCCCAAACCCAGCCCGCGCGGCACACCCCCAGCATTCCCAACCGCTGGCTCTGGTGGCCTGTGGCTGGCCCCAGCGCTGTTGGGTAAACCAGCGCCACCGAACACCCCCAAGCTACACACGCTGCCCTCCCGGCGATGCTTGGGGGTGAGTCGGACCACAAGGACGGCGCCATGAGGTTGCAAACGCTCAAACCGCGCCTGAACAAGCTGGCGCACCGCCTGCCCACCCAGACCACAGAAACCCAGCGGGCACGCGGCACCACAGGCATGAAGCGCCGCGCCGGGTTCCTGCAATCCCGCCCCCTGTGCGACGAGTGCGACAGGGAAGGCAAGACAACCCTGGCCACCATAGCCGACCACAAGACCCCGCTGTGGGCCGGTNNCCTGGACACCAACGGCAACCCCCTGTGCATCCCCCACCACGACGCCAAGAGCGCATGTGAGGCCGCCATGAGGGCGGCAGGCGGATGGATGGCAAAGCCCTGCAGCTGCGGCCAGCATCGGGATTGATGCACCAAAACGGGGAGGGGGGAGTAAATCTTCCCAACCTTTGTGGACGTACAC
>CXWK01003056.1_pt1 | contig 23757 bp, 32 predicted proteins | sample 590851 | NCBI WGS metagenome assembly CXWK01 (sample SAMEA3498364, study PRJEB10139) | wastewater metagenome | biome: wastewater treatment plant; material: activated sludge | place: Denmark | collected 2014-08-01
AAATCCTCACGTTGCACGCGTGCCGTCGTCCTCGCCGGCCGCGTCGGAGGGCACTTCCGCGTCTTCCCCCCGCAGGGGTATGCGATACGCCCCGGAGGACCACGCGCCGAGGTCCGCCTGCCGGCATCGCGCGCAACAGAACGGTCGCCAGGGGTTCGCGGGGGAGTATGCGACCATCGTCCCGCATCCGGGGCAGGCCACGAGCCGCTCGGGGACGGGCGACACGCCGCTCACAGGTTGCAGAAGGAAAGGTCGAAGGCCACGTCGTGCTCGAACACGCGGCTTTTCTGGATTCCCTCGGGGATGAGGAAGCGGATGTTCAGGGCATATTTGTTCGCGCTGATCTCGGGCACGCAGGCGAGCGCCTCGGGCAGCGCGAGGCGCAGCATCTGCGCGGGCTTGTCCCCCGGCCCCTGCTGGAACACGCCCCGGGTGGCCACGAGGGAGACCGTGCGGCCGCTCTCGCGCAGCACCCGCAGCACGATCGCGAGTGCCGCGTGCACCGGGTCGATGGGACGGATCCACGCCGTGAGGTCCGCGCNNAATTCGCTCGTCCCGCCGGGGATGCCGGCGCGCTGCTTGATCGCCATGAGCCATTCGTTCTCGCGCAGGCCCTGGCCGGTCTTGCCGGAGAGCCCGTGCAGGTTGGTGAACGCGCGGTCGATCTCGGTGAGGATGTGGTCGAGCTTTTCCTCGGAGATCGCCGGGTTCGCCCGGAGTGCGTCGAGGAAGGTCCTCTGGCGGTCGAGCTCCTGCAGCAGGTCGCTCTTCAGGTCGGCCCGGCTCGCGACCTCGAGGATCTCGAATATCCCCGTGAGGCACGCATGGTGGTCGTGCGGGCTGTCGAGGTCCAGGAAGAAGTGGACGCGATCGTAGAGATCCTCCAGTCGGAGCAGGGTACGTACTCGCTCGTTCAGGGGGTATTCGTAGGTGATCACGGCCGCGCGGAGCCCCGGTATGCCTGGAGGTCGGAGGGATTCGGGCGATTGTGGGGCATCCGTCCGGTCCTTGACAAATGGCCGCCGGCTAGGGGTTCGGGCGCGTGGCGCGCAGCCGCTCGTGCAATCGCGCGCATTGCTCGCGCAACTCCCCGGGCGAGCCGCCGTTCCACAGCACGTCGTCGGCCGCCTGCAGCCGCCGCCACCGCGGCCACTGCGCGGCCATGATCGCGCGCACCGCCTCGTCCGTGAGCCTCGAGCGCGCCGCGGCACGCCGCACCTGGAGCGACTCGTCCAGGTCGACCACCACCACGCGGTCGAGCCTGCCGGCCCGGAAACCGGTCTCGAAGAGCAGCGGGACGACGAGCACCGCGTAGGGGCCGGTCGCCGCGGCGAGCCTGCGCGAGGTCTCCTCGCGGATCATCGGATGCAGGATCGCCTCCAGCCGGGCGCGCTCGCGGTCGTCGGCGAAGGCGAGCGAGCGCATGGCTGCCCGGTCGAGTGCGCCCCCGTCCGGGACGAGCGCCTCGCCGAACGCCTCGCGTAGCGCCGGAAGCGCCGCGCCTCCCTCGGCCGTGAGTTCGCGGGAGACGTCGTCGGCGTCGACGACGCTCGCGCCGAGCTCCGCGAGAAAGCCCGCCGCCGTGGACTTGCCGGAGCCGATGCCGCCGGTGAGCCCGACGACGGGAATCACGCCGGAAACCGGCCCAGGTAGGCGATGACGGCTTCTCGTCCCCACAGCATCGCGATCACCCCGCCCACCGCGAGGTAGGGGCCGAAGGGGATGCGCATCTCGCGGCCCTTTCCCGCAAAGAGGATCATCGCGATCCCGATCACCGCGCCCGCACCCGCGGAAACCAGCAGGATGAGCGGGAGCGTCTGCCAGCCGGTCCACGCGCCGAGCGCCGCGAGCAGCTTGAAGTCGCCGAAGCCCATGCCCTCCTTGCCCGCGAGGAGCTTGAAGCCCCAGTAGACGCTCCACAGCAGGAGGTACCCGCCGGCCGCCCCCAGGACCGCGGAGCGCAGGTCGACGAAAAGCCCGAAGACGTTCACCAGCAGGCCCAGCCACAAGAGCGGCAGCGTGATCCGGTCGGGCAGGAGCTGCGTGTCGATGTCGATCGCGGCGGCCGCGGTGAGCGCCCAGGTGAAGACCAGCGCGGCGCCCAGGGCGAGCCCGAAGCCGAAGCGCCACGCGAGGAAAGCCGAGGCGAGGCCGGTGAAGAGTTCCACCAGCGGGTAACGCGCGCTGATGGGCGCACGGCAGGCGGCGCACTTGCCGCCCAGCGCGATCCAGCTCGCCACCGGCACGTTCTGCAGCGCCGTGATCTGCGTGCCGCAGGCGGGGCAGCGCGAGCGCGGGAAGACCAGGCCGAGCTTCTCCTCCTGCGGGGGCTCCCGGCCCTCGAAATCCGCGCAGTCGGCCCGCCACTCCGCCTGCATCATCTTCGGCAGGCGGTGGATCACCACGTTCAGGAACGAGCCCACGCAGAGCCCGAGCACCCCCGCGGCGAAGGCGAGGAACGCGGGGGAGGTCTGCAGCGGGGAGAAGTCCATCGGGATCGCCTCAAAAGAAAGCGGGCGCGGAAATCGCTCCCCGCGCCCGCGCCATCGACCGGCTCCGGATCAGACCGCCGAGCCCATCTTGAAGATCGGCAGGTACATGGCGATCACCAGGCCGCCGATGAGGCCGCCCAGCACCACCATGATGAGGGGCTCCATGAGGGAGGAGAGCGCGTCCACCGCCTCGTCGACTTCCGCCTCGAAGAAGTCCGCCACCTTGGAGAGCATCGAGTCGAGCGCCCCGGACTCCTCGCCGATGGCGGTCATCTGCAGCACCATGCTCGGGAAGACGTTCGTGTTCTGCATCGCCACCGTGAGGCCCGTGCCCGTCGAGACCTCGGACTGGATCTTCTTGGTCGCCTCGTAGTAGACGTAGTTGCCCGCCGCGCCCGCGACGGAATCGAGCGACTCCACGAGCGGGACGCCCGCGGCGAACATCGTGGAGAGCGTGCGGCACCAGCGCGCGATGGAGGCCTTGCGGATCACGTCGCCGAAGACCGGGATGCGCAGCGCCAGCCTGTCCACCCCGTTCTGCATCCTGGTGGAGCGCTTGTACGTGTACATCGTGAACCAGACGGCCCCGATGATGCCGCCGAAGATCAGGTACCAGTTGGCGACGAAGTAGTCCGAGATCGCCATCACCACCTGCGTCGGCACGGGAAGATCGGCTCCGAAGCCCTTGAAGAGATCCCGGAAGGTGGGGATCACGAAGATCATGATCACCGCGGTGATCACGAGCGCGACCACGATGATCGACACGGGGTAGAAGAGCGCGCTCTTGATCTTGCCCTTGATCGCGAGGATCTTTTCCTTGTAGGAGGCGAGGCGCTCGAGGAGCGTGTCCAGGATACCCGCCTGCTCGCCCGCGCCCACGAGGTTGCAGAAGAGCGCGTCGAAGTGCATCGGGTACTTGCGGAAGGCCATCGAGAGGGAGGAGCCGGTCTCCACCTCGGTCTTGATGTCGAGCAGCAGCTTGCCCACCGAGGGGTTCGAGTGGCCCTTGCCGACGATGTCGAAGGCCTGCAGCAGGGGAACGCCGGCCTTCATCATCACCGCGAGCTGGCGGGTGAAGATCGTGATGTCCTTGTCGGTGACCTTCGAGCCGCTGCGCTGGCGCACCCGCTTCACGCTCGAGACCTGGATGCCCTGGCGCCGGAGCGTGGCCATGACGACGTGCTCGCCGCCGGCGCGCGCCTCGCCCTTCACGACCTTGCCGGTCTTGTCCTTGCCGCTCCACGAATAGTTGTAGAGCTTGACGTCCTTCGAGTCCTTCTTGGCCAACGCTGCCATGTCCGCCCCCCCTACTCGTTCGTGACGGCCTCGATCTCTTCGAGCGAGGTGAGTCCCTTCCTGACCTTGAAAAGCCCCGACTGGCGCAGGTCCCGAACGCCGTCGCTGTGCGCCTGGTCGGCCACGTCGATGGCCGTGCCGTTCTTCATGATGATGCGCTCGATCTCCTCGGAGATCGGCATCACCTGATAGATGCCGAGCCGGCCTTTGTAGCCGGTATTCTTGCATACCTCGCACCCCACCGCCTCGTACGTCTGCCACGTGCCGTCGAGTTCCTCCTCCCGGAATCCGGCGCGCAGGAGCGCGGGCTCCGGGATGGAAACCGGCCGCTTGCAGGTGCAGAGCTTCCTCGCCAGGCGCTGCGCCGTGATGAGGATCACCGAGGAGGCGATGTTGAACGGCGCGATGCCCATGTTCATGAGGCGGGTGAGCGTCGAGGGCGCGTCGTTCGTGTGCAGCGTCGAGAGCACCATGTGGCCGGTCTGCGCCGCCTTGATCGCGATCTCGCCCGTCTCCAGGTCGCGGATCTCGCCCACCATGATGATGTCCGGGTCCTGGCGCAGGAACGCCTTCAGCGCCACCGAGAAAGTGAGCCCGGCCTTGTCGTTCATGTTCACCTGGTTGATCCCCGGCAGGTTGATCTCCGCGGGGTCCTCGGCGGTGGAGATGTTGATGCCCGGCTTGTTCAGGATGTTCAGGCACGTGTAGAGCGAGACGGTCTTGCCGGAACCCGTCGGGCCGGTGACGAGCACCATGCCGTAGGGCCGCTGGATCGCGTGCATCAGCGCCTCGCGCTGATCGGGCTCGTAGCCGAGCGCCTCGATGCCGAGCGTGGCGCTCGAGGCGTCGAGGATCCGCATGCAGATCTTCTCGCCGTGCAGCGTGGGCAGCGTGGAGACCCGGAAGTCGATCGAGCGCGTCTTGGAGAGCACCATCTTCATGCGCCCGTCCTGCGGGACGCGCTTCTCGGAGATGTCGAGCCGGGAAACCACCTTGATGCGGGAAGCGATCTTTTCCTTGATGGCGAGCGGCGGCTGCGAGATGTCGTAGAGCACGCCGTCCTGGCGGTAGCGGATGCGGTAGAACTTCTCGTAGGGCTCGAAGTGGATGTCCGAGGCGCCGGTGTTGATCGCGTCGAGGAGGATCTTCTGCACGTACTTCACCACCGGCGCGTCGTCGATCTCCTCGGTGATCACCTCCTGCTGCACCTCGCCGTCGGTCACCTCGACGCCGGAGAGGTCGACATCCTCCGTGGCCATCTCGAGCACCTTGCCGCTCGAGTCCGAGAGCTTCTTCACGACGAGCGAGAGCTTGTCGTCCTCGACGACCACCGGCTCCATGGTCATGCCGGTGGCGAACTTCACCTCCTGCATCACCTGCTCGTTGGTGGGGTCGGACATGCCGACGAAGATGCGGTTGCCTCTCTTGCCCAGCGCGATCACGCGGTGGTTCGTGACGATCTTGGTGTCGATGAGGTTCAGCGGCAGCTGGTCCGTGTCGACGGCGGCGAGATCGAGCTGCGGGTAGCCGAAGGTGCTCGCCGCGAACTGGGAGACTTCCCGGGCCGAGAGCTTCCGGGAGGCGACGAGCTGCTGCACGAAGGTGAGCCCCGCCTTCGTCGCCTCGATCTGGATCGCCGAGGCGTCGGCCTGCACCAGTCGTCCCTGCTGGACGAGGGCTCGGCCGAGTGCGCTGAAGGTTCCGGGGGCTGCGGACATTAAAAGGTTCCTTTAAATCAACGCAATAGTGCACCTTTTTCGTTCTGCTTGTAAAGATTGCGGCGAGCGACGCAGGGTCGCCCGAAAAAACCGGGCCTAGCGCGCAGCCAGCGCCTTTTCCACGGCCGCGACCACCCGGGCATCCTCCGGGGCGACTGCGCTCGGGAAACTGCCGACCGCCGCGCCGTCGCGTCCGAGCAGGTACTTGTGGAAATTCCAGCCCGGCGACTGCCCCGTCTGCCCTGCGAGCGCCCGGTAGAGCGGGTTGGCGCCGGCGCCGGATACGACCGACTTGGCGAGCATCGGGAAGCGGACCCGGTAGGTGCGCTCGCAGAAGTCCGCCACCTGCGCGTTGGTTCCCGGCTCCTGGGCGCCGAAGTCGTTCGAGGGAAATCCCAGCACCACGAGCCCGCGGTCCTTGAACCGCTGGTAGAGCGACTCCAGCCCCTGGTACTGGCCCGTGTAGCCGCAATAGCTCGCGGTGTTCACCACCAGCACGACCTTCCCCGCGTACCCGCAAAGGTCGACGGCCTCGCCCCGGAGCGAGCTCATGCGATAGTCGAGGAGCGGCGGGCAGGCGCCGAATGCGGGCAGGGCGGCGAGCAGCAGGGCGGCGGCGGGAAACCGGTTCATGGGGTCGTCCTTATCGCGATTCGGGTCCGTCCCCCATGATACGCAGCCGCCTTGCGCGCCGGATGCGACCCCGAATCCCGCAAGGAAGCCCCGGGGGCCCCGGTTATAATCCGCGCTCTCGAATTGCCCGCCGGCGCCCGGCGCGGCGTCACGGCCCATGCCCCTGCACGTTCTCGGCATCAACCACCACAGCGCGCCGCTCGAGGTCCGGGAGAAGCTCGCCTTCCCCCCCGAGGCCCAGGGCGATGCGCTCACCTCGCTCGCCGCCAGGCCGGGCGTGTCCGAGGCCGTGCTCGTCTCCACCTGCAACCGCACCGAGGTCTACTGCCGCGCGGACGACGTGGCCACGGTGCGCGGCTGGCTCAAGGAGGAGGCACAGCGCTCGGGGCTCGACATCGAGGGCCACCTGTACGCCCACAGCGAATCGGAGGCGGTGCGCCACGCCTTCCGGGTCGCCTCGGGGCTGGACTCCATGGTGCTGGGCGAGCCGCAGATCCTCGGCCAGGTGAAGCAGTCCGTGCGCACCGCCGTGCACAGCGGCACGCTCGGCTCGACGCTGAACCGCCTCTTCCAGCACACCTTCTCGNNGCCTTCTCGGTGGCGAAGGAAGTGCGTACGCAGACGGCCATCGGCGCGCAGTCGATCTCCATGTCGGCCGCGGCGCTGAAGCTCGCGCAGAACCTCTTCGGGGACATCTCGCGCACGAAGATGCTCCTGATCGGCGTGGGCGAGATGGTGGAGCTCGCGGCCACCTACTTCGTCGCCCAGGGCCCGCAGTCCGTGGTGGTGGCCAACCGCACGCTCGCGCGCGGCGAGGCCTTCGCCGACCGCTTCAGCGGCACCGCCATCGCGCTCGAGCAGCTCCCGGAGCGCCTGCACGAGTTCGACATCGTGATCACCGGCACCGCCTCGACGCTCCCCATACTCTCGAGGAGCGCCCTCGAGCGCTCGCTCAAGGCACGGCGCTACCGCCCGATGTTCGTGGTGGACTTCGCGGTGCCCCGCGACGTGGAGCCCGAGGCCTCGGAGCTGGAGGACCTCTTCCTCTACACCATCGACGACCTGGGCACCATCGTCCAGGACGGCGCCGGGCAGCGCCAGGCCGCGGTGACCGAGGCCGAAGTCATCGTCGACCGCCAGGTGGAGGTCTTCCGGGCCTGGCTCGCGGCCCGCGGTGCCGTGCCCGCCATCGTGCAACTGCGTGCGAAGGCCGACGAGTACCGCACCGCCGAGCTCGCCAAGGCGAAGGCCCGCCTTGCCCGGGGCGACGACCCGGCCAAGGTCCTCGAGGGGCTCGCGGCCGGGCTCGTGAACAAGATCCTGCACCACCCGACCCAGGCCCTGAACCGCGCCCAGGAGGGCGAGCGCGACAGCCTCGTGCGCGCCATCGAGACGCTCTTCCCGGAAAACGGCAGCGGCCGGGACGAGGCGGGGGAACCGTGAAGCCCGGCGTCGCGGCGAAACTCGCGAACCTCGAGTCGCGAGCGCGGGAGTTGGATGCCCTCCTCGCCGACCCCGAGGTCACCTCGAACCTCGACAACTACCGCAAGCTCTCGCGCGAGCACGCCGAGATCGCGCCCGTCGTGGCGCGCTACGGCGATTACGCCGCGACCGAAGCGGACATCGCGGCGGCCGAGGACATGGCGAAGGACCCCGAGATGCGCGAGTTCGCGCAGTCCGAGATCGAGGCGGGCCGCGCGAAGCTCGAGGCGATCGGCGCCGACATCCAGAAGATGCTCCTGCCGAAGGACCCCAACGACGACAGGAACCTCTTCCTCGAGATCCGGGCCGGGACCGGCGGCGACGAGAGCGCGCTCTTCGCGGGCGACCTCTTCCGCATGTACGCGCGCTACGCCGAGAGGAACCGCTGGCAGGTGGAGATCGTCTCCGAGAGCACCGGCGACGCCGGCGGCTACAAGGAGATCATCGCGCGCATCGCGGGCCAGGGCGCCTATTCCCGGCTCAAGTTCGAATCCGGCGGCCACCGCGTGCAGCGCGTGCCGGCCACCGAGACCCAGGGGCGCATCCACACCTCGGCGGCCACCGTCGCCGTGATGCCCGAGGCCGACGAGGCGAGCGGGGTGGTGGTCAATCCCGCCGAGGTGCGCGTGGACACCTACCGGGCGAGCGGCGCGGGCGGCCAGCACGTGAACAAGACCGATTCGGCGGTGCGGCTCACGCACCTGCCCACGGGCATCGTGGTGGAGTGCCAGGACGCGAGGAGCCAGCACAAGAACCGCGAGCAGGCCTGGCGCGTGCTCGCCGCGCGCATCCGCGACAAGCAGGTGCGCGAGCAGGCCGCGAAGGAGGCGAGCGAGAGGAAGAGCCTCATCGGCTCCGGCGACCGCTCCGACCGCATCCGCACCTACAACTTCCCGCAGGGCCGCGTGACCGACCACCGCATCAACCTCACGCTCTACCGGATCGACGCCATCGTGGACGGCGACCTGGGCGAGCTCACGGACGCGCTGATGGCGGAGCACCAGGCGGAGCTGCTCGCGGGCCTCGCCGACGCGACGTGAGCCCGCGGCGGCGCGCGGCGCCATGAGGCGGACGGTCCGTGCGGCGCTCGACGAGGCGGCGGCGGCCATCGGCCGGGTCGACGCGCGCGTCCTCGCCTGCCACCTCCTCGGCACGGAGCGCGCCTGGCTCGCGGCCAATCCCATGCACGTCCTCACCGAATCCCAGGATGCGCAGTTCGATTCCCTGGTGGCGCGGCGCTCTCTCGGGTTTCCCGTCGCCTACCTCGTGGGCACGCGCGAGTTCTACGGCCGCGCGTTCGAAGTGGGCCCCGCCGTGCTCATCCCGCGCCCGGAGACGGAGACGCTCGTGGCGGCCGCCCTCGAGCGCCCGCCGGACGCGGCGAGCGCGCTCGATCTCGGCACCGGCAGCGGCGCGATCGCCGTGACGCTCGCCTGCGAACGCCCCGCCATGGCGGTCTGCGCCGTCGACGCCTCCCCGGAGAGCCTCGCCGTCGCGCGGGCGAACGCGGCACGGCACGGCGCTCACGTCGAGTTCATGGAGGGAAGCTGGTATGCGCCCGTGGAAGGCCGGCGCTTCGACCTCGTGGTCGCCAACCCGCCCTACGTCGCCGCGGGCGACCACCACCTCGAAGAGGGAGACCTTCGCCACGAACCCCGGGGCGCCCTGACCGACGGCAGCCCCGACGGGCTGGACTCGATCCGCGCCATCGTCTCGGGCGCGCCGGCGCACTTGAAAAACGGCGGGTGGCTCCTCATTGAACATGGGTACGACCAGGCGGCGGCCTGCCGGGCGCTCTTCGCGGGCGCCGGCTTCGTCGATTTCGCGGCCATCCCGGACCTCGCGGGCATCACGCGCGTGGCCGCGGGCCGGTTGCAATGACCCCAGGTGTGGCGGGGCTTTGACCGCCGGGGGCGCGAAAACCCGCGCCCCCGTCGTATCATGTCCGCCTGCAAGCCGATCCACCCGCACAACGAGAGAATTCACCATGAGCGCCCAGGACAAGATCCGCAGCACCGTCACCTCCAACCCCGTGGTCCTCTTCATGAAGGGCTCGCCGCAGACGCCGATGTGCGGCTTCTCCGCCACCGCCACGCAACTGCTGAACCTCTGCGGCGTGGAGCACTTCGTCTCCGTGGACGTGCTCCAGGACCCGGAGATCCGCCAGGGCGTGAAGGAATACGCCAACTGGCCCACGATCCCGCAGCTCTACGTGAACGGGGAATTCGTCGGCGGCTCCGACATCCTGCGCGAGATGTACCAGAGCGGCGAGCTGCAGAAGCTGCTCGAAGGCGTGAAGAAGCCTTCCTGATCGCCTCCCGCGGCGAGGGCCCGCGCATGCCGCGTCTCCTCGCCGCCCTGGCCTGCGCGCTCGCACTGGGCGCCACGCCCGCCCTCGCCGCCCCCGGCGTGGCCGCGGCCTCGGACCTCAAGTTCGCCCTGGACGAGATCGCACAGGCCTACACGCGCGAGACCGGCGCCGCCGTGCGCCTGACCTACGGCTCCTCCGGCAACTTCCGCCGCCAGATCGCCGAGGGTGCGCCCTTCGAGATATTCCTCTCCGCCGACGAGTCCTATGTCCTCGCGCTCGCGAAGGACGGCCGCCTGGAGGACGAGGGCACGCTCTACGCGACCGGCCGCCTGGTGCTCTTCGCCCCGGCGGGCTCGCCCGTCGATCCCGGCCGCGGCCTCGAAGGCCTCGCCGCACTCGCGCGTACCGGCGGCGTGGCCCGGTTCGCGATCGCCAACCCCGCGCACGCTCCCTACGGGCGCGCCGCGCGGCAGGCGCTCGAGCACGCGGGCGCCTGGAAGTCGCTCGAGGGCCGCCTGGTGCTCGGCGAGAACGTCTCGCAGGCCGCGCAATTCGCCGTCTCGGGCAATGCCGCCGCGGGCCTCTTCGCCTATTCGCTCACGTTCTCCCCCGCGGTCGCCGCGCGCGGGCGCTTCGCGCTGGTTCCCGAGGCGGCCCACGCGCCGCTGCGGCAGCGCATGGCGCTCGTGAAGGGCGCGGGCGAGGAGGCGCGCGCCTTCTACCGCCACCTGCAGGGCAAGGCTGCGCGCGCGGCGTTCGCGCGCCACGGGTTCACGCTTCCGGGATCGTGATGGACTGGGCCGCCCTCCGGCTGTCGCTCGAGCTCGCCGCGTGGACGATGCTGGTCCTCCTGCCCGTGGGCATCGCGCTCGGCCGCGTGCTCGCGTGGAAGCGCTTCGCGTGGAAGCCGCTCGCCGAGGGCCTGCTCGCCGCCCCCCTGGTGCTGCCGCCCACCGTGCTCGGCTACTACCTCCTCATGAGCCTGGGCGCGGCGTCCCCCGTGGGCCAGTGGTTCGAGTCGGTGTTCGGCCGCACGCTCGTCTTCAGTTTCGAGGGCCTGCTCGTGGCCTCCGTGGTGTTCAACCTTCCGTTCGCGATCCAGCCGATGCAGCGCGCCTTCGAGACCATTCCCCGGGACGTGCGCGACGCCGCGGCCTGCTGCGGCCTCACGCGCTGGCAGGCGCTCAAGCGGATCGAGCTGCCGCTCGCCTGGCCCGGGATCCTCTCGGGCATGGTGATGACCTTCGCCCACACCATGGGAGAGTTCGGCGTCGTGCTCATGGTCGGGGGCAGCATTCCCGGCGAAACGCGCACCGTCGCGATCGCGATCTACGACAGCGTGCAGTCCTTCGACGACGCCGCGGCGGGCGTCATGTCCGCGGTGCTGCTGGGCATGTCACTCGTGGCGATGGCGGTGGTGTACGCGACCGGCTCGCGCAAGGACTCGCGCCGTGGCTGAGCCCGCCGGCGGCCTCGAAGTCCGGCTCGCGCAGGCCGGGCCCATCCCGCTCGACGTGCGCCTCGACTGCGCCGCGGGCGAGGTGCTCGCGCTCGTGGGCCCCTCGGGCAGCGGCAAGTCCACCGTGCTGCGCTGCATCGCGGGCGTCCTGCGGGCGAAAACCGGGCGCATAGCCGTGGGCGGCGAGGCGTGGTTCGATTCCGAGGCGCGCATTTCACTCGCGCCCCGCGCGCGGACGGTGGGCTTCGTCTTCCAGAACTACGCGCTCTTCCCGCACATGAGCGCGCAGGCGAACGTGGAGGCGGCGCTGGGCCACGTGGCCGCGCCGGCGCGCGCCGGCCGGGCGCGTGCGTTGCTCGACCGCGTGAACCTGAAGGGGCTCGAATCGCGCCGGCCGTGGGAGCTCTCCGGAGGCCAGCAGCAGCGCGTGGCGGTCGCCCGCGCGCTCGCCCGGGACCCGCGCGTGCTCCTCCTGGACGAACCTTTTTCCGCCGTGGACCGCAGCACCCGCCAGATCCTCTACCGGGAGCTCGCGTCGCTGCGCCGCGACCTCGCGATGCCCGTGGTGCTCGTCACCCACGACCTGGACGAGGCCGCGATGCTCGCCGACCGCATGAGCATCCTGCACCGCGGGCGCACGCTGCAGGCCGCGCCGCCCCACGCGCTCATGGCCCGCCCCGCCAATTCCCTCGTGGCGAGGCTCGTCGACCTGAAGAACGTGTTCCGGGGCAAGGTGCTATCCAGCGACGCGGGCACCGGCACCACGCTGCTCGAGGGCCTGGGACAGCGACTCGAGTGCGTGCTCGACGCGCGCTTTGCCGCGGGCGCGGAAGTGTCCTGGGCGATCCCCGGCTCCCACGTGATCCTGCACCGTCGCGACCGCCCCTCGCGCGGCGAGCGCGAGAACCCGGTGCGCGGTGTCATCGCCGACTTCCTGCCGCTGGGCGAGAACGTGAGCACGGTGATCGCCATCGAGGCCACCGGCGAGCGCCTCCAGGTCACTTTTCCCCTGCACGTGGCGCGCCGCAACGGCCTCGAGTCCGGCGCCGAGGTCGTCGTCTCCCTGCTGCGCGACGGCATCCACCTCATGCCCGACTGAAAATGGGGACGTTCCCCTGTTTTTCTCCCGCAGACGGAGACGCTCCCCGATTTCCAGAGAAACAGGGGAGCTTCCCCTTTTACGCGGGGTCGTTCCAGGTAACGGTGCCGAGCCCGGCGATGTCGTAGCCGCCGAGCGCGCGCGCGTGCTCCGCGAAGCGCCGGCCGCGCGCGAAGGCGAAGAGCGCCTGCAGCGGCGCCTCGAACCACGCCGCGCGCGACACGCCGAGATCGAGGCGCTCGACCACGAGCGGGAGGAACTCGAGCCCCAGCGGACGGGCCGCGGCCCTCGCGCCCAGGCCCACGTCGGCCTCGCCCGATTTCACGGCGGAGGCGAGATCGTTTTCGCCCATGGCCGTGGGGCCGGCCTTCAGCCGGCGCCGGTCGATGCCTTCGCGCGCGAGGAGGCGATCGAGCAGCGCGGCGCTCCCCGCGCCGGGCTGGCGCATCGCGACCCGGACGCCCCGCTTCGCGAGATCGGCCACCGTGCGGATTTTCCTCGGGTTGCCGCGCGCCACCAGCAGCCCCTGCTCGCGCCGCGCCCATTCCACGAGCGCCACGTCGCGGCCGCGCAACTGCGCCTCGGCCTCGTCGCGGTTGAAGTCCGAGAGATCCGCGGCGGGCAGGTGCATGAGCGCGCCCGCCACTTCCCCGCGCGCGAGCCGCCCGAGCCCGTCGGCGCTGCCCTGGGTGAGCAACGCGAGACCGCAGCGGGATTCCCGCACCGCCCACTCGAGCAGCGGGTCGTGGCTGCCGGCGAGCGTGGGCGGGGCCATCGCGCGCGCGCGCCCTCCGGCGCCCGATCGCGCGAGCCAGTGCTCGACCTCGGCCACGTCGAAGAGGAGCTTGCCGCCTGCGCGCACGTGCGGCAGGCCCTTGCGCGCGACCAGGTCGTAGACCTTGCGCGTGCCTAGCCGAAGGTGGCGGGCCACCTCGGCGACGGTGAGCCGGGCGGGAGCGGTTGCGGGCATGGCGTCGATTCTACCGGGCGGGGGTCATGGAGCCTTTTCCAGAGACTTGGTAAAATTGCCCGATGTTTGAAATATTTGCAAGCCTGGGCGAGGCCCTGGCGCTCAGGCGCGGGGCCGACCCGGCGCTGGAGGGGATCGTCGTGCTCTCCCTCGAGCTCTCGCTCGCCGCCGCCGTGGCCGGCGCCGCGATCGGCCTGCCGCTGGGCGCGCTCATCGCCGTCGGGCGATTCCCCGGGCGGCGCACCCTCATCGTCACGCTGAACGCGCTCCTCGGCCTGCCCAGCGTCGTCGTGGGCCTCGTGGTCTACCTGCTCCTGTCGCGCGCGGGGCCCCTGGGGTCGCTGGGGATCCTCTTCACGCCCGCGGCCATCGTGGTCGCGCAGACGCTGCTCGTCGCCCCCATCGTCGCCGCCCTCGCGCGGCAGGTGGCCGAGGACGCGTGGCGGGAGTACGAGGAGCAACTCACGTCGCTGGGAGTCTCGCGCCTGCGCGCGGTGCCCACGATCCTCTGGGACGCGCGCTTCTCGCTCCTCACGGTGGTCCTCGCGGGCTTCGGGCGCGCCGCCTCCGAAGTCGGCGCGGTGATGATCGTGGGCGGCAACATCGACGGCGTGACGCGCGTCATGACCACCGCCATCGCGCTGGAGACCAGCAAGGGCGACCTGCCGCTCGCCCTCGCCCTGGGCGCGATCCTGATCCTGGTGGTCCTCGCCGTGAACGCGGGCGTCTTCGCCATCCGCGAATGGAGCGCGAGGCGCCATGGCTGAGCGCGCCTCCTTCCTGGTGGAGGCTCGCGACGTGAGCGTCGCGCTGGGCGGAACCCTCGCCCTCGACCGCGCGAGCCTTCGCCTCGAGCCGGGACCGCGCACGGTGGTGCTCGGCGCCAACGGAGCCGGCAAGAGCGTGCTGCTGCGCACGCTCCATGGCCTCATCGCTCCCACGGCGGGCGTCGTGGCCTGGGGCGACGTGGACGGCCGTCCCGCGCGCCAGGCGATGGTCTTCCAGCGCCCGGTGATGCTGCGCCGCTCCGCGCTCGCCAACATCGGCTACGCGCTCGCGGTCAACGGCGTTGCCGAGCCGCAGCGCTCGCGCCGCGCCGCGGCGGCGCTGGCGCGCGTGGGCCTCACGGCGCTGGCCGGCCGCCCCGCGCGCGTTCTTTCCGGCGGCGAGCAGCAGCGCCTCGCACTCGCCCGCGCGTGGTCGCTCGAGCCCGAGGTGCTCTTCCTCGACGAGCCGACGGCAAGCCTCGACCCGGGTGCGACGGCGGAGGTCGAGCGCGTGATCGCCTCCTTCGCGGCCGAAGGCACGCGCATCGTCATGACCACCCACAACCTCGGGCAGGCCCGGCGCCTGGCCGACGAGATCGTCTTCATCCACGCCGGCCGCGTGACGGAGCGCACCGCCGCCGACCGGTTCTTCGTGCAACCCGGCTCCACCGAAGCGAGCCTCTTCCTCCAAGGAGAGATCCCATGGTAATGAACCTCCCCCGCGCCTTCCGGCACTTCGGCCTCGCGGGAATCGCCGCCGCCGCGGCCGCCACCACGCTTCTTGCCGTGCCGCCCGCTCGCGCCGCGGACCGCTACATCACCGTGGCCTCGACCACGTCCACGGAGCAGTCGGGGCTCTTCAAGCAACTCCTGCCCGAGTTCGAGAAAGCGAGCGGCATCGAGGCGCGCGTGGTGGCGCTCGGCACCGGCCAGGCGCTCGACATGGGGCGCCGCGGCGACGCGGACGTGCTCTTCGTGCACGACCAGGTCGCCGAGGAGAAATTCGTGTCCGACGGCTACGGCGTGAAGCGCTTCGAGGTGATGTACAACGACTTCGTGATCGTGGGGCCGAGGGAGGACCCGGCGAAGACCCGCGGAGGCGACGTGGTCGCGGGCCTGAAGGCGATCGCCGCAGCCCGGGCGCCCTTCGCTTCGCGCGCCGACAAGAGCGGCACCCACGCGGCGGAGCTTCGCTACTGGAAGGCCGCCGGCATGGACATGGCGAAGGACAAGGGCCCGTGGTACCGCGAGACCGGCTCGGGCATGGGCCCCACGCTCAACACCGCCTCGGGCATGAACGCCTACGCGCTCACCGACCGCGGCACCTGGCTCAACTTCAGGAACCGCGGCGAGCTCGTGATCCTGGTGGAGGGCGACAAGCGCCTCTTCAACCAGTATGGCGTGATGCTCGTCAATCCCGCGAAGCACGCGCACGTGAAGCAGGAGGCGGGCCGGAAGTTCATCGACTGGCTCGTCTCGCCCGCCGGCCAGTCCGCGATCGCCGCCTACAAGATCGGCGGCGAGCAGCTTTTCTTCCCCAACGCGAAGCCGGGCGGCTGACACGCGGCCGCGGCGACCGGGGGCGGCCGGGGCAACCGGGGGCGGCGCGGGCTGCCCGCATAATGGCGCCATGAAGCGGACCGCCCTGGTAGCCGGCACGGCGGTCGCGGCACTCGCCGCGACCGTGCTGTGGAGCTTTTCCGTGGGCCGCTTTCCGGTGTCCCCGGCCGACGTGCTGCGCGCGCTCCTGGCCTCGGTCGGCGGCGGGGAGAGCGGCCTCGCGCCGAACGTCGAGGCCCTCGTGCTGCAGGTGCGGGCGCCTCGGCTCTTCGCCGCGCTCGCCGTGGGCGCAGCACTCGCGGGCGCCGGCGCCGCCTTCCAGAACCTCTTCAAGAACCCGCTCGTCTCGCCCGACATCCTCGGCGTCTCCGCGGGCTGCGCGCTGGGCGCGGGCCTCGCCATCCTCTTCGCGCTGCCCATCGTCGCCGTGCAGGGCCTCGCGTTCGCCGGGGGCCTCGCCGCCGTGGCGCTCGTGGTCGCCGTGGGCGCCTGGGTGCGCGGGCGCGATCCCATCCTCACCCTCATCCTCACGGGCGTGGTCGTGGGCTCGCTCTTCGGCGCCGGCATCGCGCTCGTGAAGTACGTGGCCGACCCGTACAACCAACTCCCCGCGATCACCTTCTGGCTGCTGGGCAGCTTCGGCGGCGCGCTCCCCGGCGATCTCGCGGTGGCCGTGCCGGTCATCCTGGCCGGCCTCGTGCCGCTGGTGCTGCTGCGCTGGCGCATCGACCTGCTCGCGCTCTCCGAGGACGAGGCGCGCTCCCTGGGGCTGGACGTATCGAAGCTGCGGCTCGGGGTCATCGTCTGCGCGACACTCGTCACCGCCGCCGCCGTCGCACTCGCGGGCGTCATCGGCTGGGTCGGGCTCGTGATCCCGCACGCCGCGCGCCTGCTCGTGGGCGCGCGCTTCGCCCGAGTGCTGCCGCTCTCGCTCGTGCTCGGCGCGGCTTTCATGCTCGCCGTGGACACGCTCTGCCGCACGGTCGCCGCGACCGAGATCCCGCCGGGGGTCGCGACGGCATTCGTGGGCACGCCCGTCTTCATCGTGCTGCTCGCCGCGACCTTTCGCCGATGACGCTCGCGGCCCGCGCCCTCGACTTCGGCTTCCGCGGCCACACCGTGGGACGCGCGCTCGACTGCGCCCTCGAGGCCGGGGAGGTGGTGTGCCTGCTGGGTCCCTACGGCAGCGGCAAGTCCACGCTCATGCGCACGCTCCTCGGCCTGCAGCCGCGTCTCGCCGGCGCGGTCACGCTCGAGGGCCGGGGGCTCGACCAATGGGGCACGGCCGAGCGCGCGCGTCGCCTCGCCTACGTTCCGCAGGCGGCGGACTCCTACTTCGATTTCAGCCTGCGCGAAACCGTCGAGATGGGACGCACGGCGCACCGCGGCGTCTTCGCGAGCCCCGGCCGCCGGGACCGCGAGATCGCGGCCAACGCGCTCGAGCGCCTGGGCATCGCGGGCCTCGCGGACCGGCCCATCCACGCGGTGAGCGGCGGCGAGCGCCAGCTCGCGCTCATTGCCCGCGCCCTCGCCACGGAAGCGCGCTACCTGGTGATGGACGAGCCGACGGCGAACCTGGACTACGGCAACCAGTCGCGCGTGCTGGACGAAGTGGCGCGCCTGAAAGCCGCGGGCATCGGCGTGCTCGTCTCCACGCACCACCCCGAACACGCCTTCCGCATCGCCGACCGCGTCCTGCTGCTCGCGGCGGGATCGCTGCGCGCCCAGGGGCCCACGCTGGAAACGCTCACCTCGCAGGCGCTTTCCGCCCTCTACGGGCGCCCCATCGAGGTGGCGTCCGTGCGTCTTGCCGACGGGAGCGTGCAGCGCGTCTGCGTGCCCTCGCCCGCCGGCTAGCGTCCGCCGGAGACGTCGATGATGGCGCCGGTCGTGAACGACGCCTCGTCGGAGAGCAGCCACAGGATTGCGGTGGCCACTTCCTCGGGCATTCCGCCGCGACCCAGCGGAACCGACACCTTCATGCGCTCCACGCGCCCCGGCTCGCCCCCGGCCGCGTGGATGTCGGTGATCACCAGCCCCGGGCGCACGGCGTTCACGCGGATGCCCTCGCGCGCCACTTCCTTCGACAGCCCGACGGTGAGCGTATCGATCGCGCCCTTCGAGGCGGCGTAGTCCACGTATTCGTCTGGGGAACCCCAGCGCGCGGCCCCGGAGGACACGTTCACGATCGCGCCACCGGGCCCGCCGCGCTTCGTCGACATGCGCTTCACCGCCTCGCGGGCGCAGAGGAAGGAGCCCACGACGTTCGTGTCGAAGACGCGCCGGATGCGCGCGGCGTCCATGTCCTCGACGCGCATCTGGCGCTCGAGGATTCCGGCGTTGTTGACCAGCGCCGTGACCGGGCCCAGCTCGCGGGCCGCGATCTCGAAGAGGCGCACCACGTCCTCCTCGACCGCGACGTCCGCGGCCACCGCGACCGCCTTGCCGCCGGCGCCCGCGATTGCGGCAACGACCTCGCGCGCGGACTCGGCGCTGCTGCGGTAGTTCACGCAGACCTTGTAGCCGCGGCTCGCCGCGAGCATCGCGGTGGCCGCGCCGATGCCGCGCCCCGCCCCGGTGATGATCGCCACGCGCCCCATCCCGCACCTCGCCTTGCGGGCTCGAACGGCCCGCCAGCGCGCAGTCTAGCCCACGAACGCGGCTGGACAGGGCGTGCCCCCCGCCGCAGAATCGGTGCGATCCGTCCGCAACGATCGCGATGAATACCGAAGCGCCCCGCCTCGTCGAAGCACTCCCCGTTCGCAGCATCCCGGTCATGCGCCCGTTCGCGTGGCTCGCCGCGGGCATTCGCGATCTCGCCCACGCGCCGTGGCCCAGCCTCCTGCACGGTGTGCTCGTCGCCGCGGGCGGCTGGTTCATCGCCGCGCTCGCGCTCCGCTGGTGGCCACTGTTGCCCGGGGCGTTCTCCGGATTCGTCCTCGTCGCCCCGATCCTCGCGACCGGGCTCTACGAGCTGAGCCGCCGCCGCGAGCGCGGCGAACCCGCGGACCTCGCCGCCGTGCTGGCCGCGTGGCGCAAGGGCACGCGGTCGCTGGTGTGGCTGGGCCTCGCGCTTGCGATCGCCGGCACCGCGTGGGTGCTCGTCTCCGCGGTGCTGGTGGCGCTCTTCGTGACCGCTCCGATCACCGGCGGCGAGGCGTTCGTGCGTCACGTGATCCTGTCCCAGGGATCGAACCTCTTTCCGGTGTGGATGGCCCTGGGCGCGCTGGGCGCGTCGCTCGTCTTCGCGGCCACCGTGGTCTCCGCGCCGCTGCTGCTCGACCGTGACACGGACCTCCTCACTGCCGCGTGGACCAGCGTGCGCGCGGTCGGCGAGAACCCCATCGCCATGGGCATCTGGGCCACGCTGATCATGGTGGCCACGGCGCTATCCATGGCCACGGCGATGCTCGGGTTCATCGTGACGATCCCCGTGATCGGGCACGCCACCTGGCACGCCTACCGCGACCTGGTCGACGCGCGGGGTGTTCCCGCGCGCGAATAGGCCGCCATGTTCGGGCTGGACGGGCTCACCATCACCGAAGCGCAGGTCGCCGAGTTCGGCATGACCTGGGGCGTGGGCGGCTTCATCGTCTTCATGCTCTTCGTCATCGCGAGCCTCGCGCGCGAGTCGAAGGCGGGCCGCTTCGGCACCTTCGTGCTCTTCTTCGTGCTCGCCTTCGGGATGCTGGGCTTCGTCGCGAAGACGGTCATCCAGATGATCCTCGGCCTGTGACGGCCGCCCGGCTCAATGGTGGCCGTGGACGACCGCGTGACCCCGGCCCCGCGCAATCAGCCAGCGATTGACCGGGAACGCAGCTACCCCCGCGATCGCCAGCGCCCCCGCGAGGCTTCCCCAGAAGAGCGCGCTGTCGAGCGGAGCGTCCATCGCGCCGGGGATCGCGATCATCACGAGATTGTCGACGATCTCCATGATGGTGATCGAGGCGGTGTCCGCCGCGAGCGCGAGCCTCGAGGCCGCGCGCAGCCCGTAGCCCGCGCGAAGCAGCGGCACCATCGTGAACGCGTAGCCCGAGAGGAAGGCGAGCAGGATCGCGAGCGCAATTGTCTCCCCGCTGGAGAAGCCCATCGCCGTTCCGATGACCATGCCGGTCACCTCGCCGACGGCACACCCGGAGAGGCAATGCAGCGTCGCGAGAAACGCGATGCGGTCGAGGGACGGCCCGCCCGCCCGCGCGGAGCCGGGGTGATCGCGGTGGCCATGGCCGGCGTGCGTGGAATGATCCATGTCGGTGCTCCCTGTGCTTTGGTGTCGGCGCAGGATGAACCCTCCCATGATGGGAAGGTCAAGCGACCGCCACCCGGCGATGCCTAGCCTTGCTTGCCCAGGTGGCGCGCGAGCGTGTCGCCGGTGAGACTCATGGCCTGCGCGAACCCCGCCACGAAGCGCGCCTGCGCGGGGCGGATGGCGAAGAAGGAAAAGTCCCCGAAACCGGTGAGGGGCTCCGCCTCCGGAAAGCGCGCGAGGTAAGCCGCACGGCAATCGCGTTCCGCGCCGGATCCCTTCGCGGCCAGCCTCGCCTCGCCCTGCACGGAGACGCGGGCGAGCGCCTGTGCCTCCACGCCCTCGCCTTCGGCCTGCGTCACCAGGAGCGAGACCCGCGCGTCGGCCAGCATGTCCTTCGTGTGCCCGGCGAGCCCGCTCACGTGGATCACGAAGGCCGAGCCGTCCGGCAGGACCGCGAACGGCACCATCGACACGAAGGGCGCGCCGTCATGCAGGGTGCCGAGCGCGGCCGTCGTGCGATGCCGGACGAGGCTTGCGAGCTGTGCGGCGTGCTCCGGGCTCAAGGCGCTCCGCCGGGCGGCGCGATGGACGCCCCCTCGATCCCGTGGCGCTTCAGCGCCGCGGCCACGAAGCCCGACGACTTCATCTCCTCGACGAACGCCGTCAGGTACTTCGCGCCGGCCTCGCGCCCGCGCGCCATGCCCATGGCCTGGTTGATCACCATGAAGCGCCCGGGCAGCAGCCTCAGGCCGGGGATGCGCTTCGCGTCCGCCTCGAGCTGCTGCTTCACGCCCGCGGCCACCTCGACCGAATGGGCGAGGAAGAAGTCCACCACGGCGGGCGAGGTGGGCGCGCGCTCGATCGACGCCTGCTTGAAATTGCGCGCGAGGTACAGGTCGTAGGCGCTCTTGTTGCCCACCGCCACGCGGTTGCCCGCGCGGTCGACTTCGTCGTTCGTGCGGATCGACGAGCCGTCGCGCACGAGGTAGGCGCCTTCGATCTGCACGTAGGGGCCGGTGTAGGCGGTCGTCGCCGCGCGCGCCGGGTCGATGGCGAAGAAGCCCACGTCCACGCGGCCGGCGCCGAGCGTCTCCACCGATTTTCCGGCGGAGCTCACTTCCACCAGTTCCGTCTCGACGCCCAGGCGAAGCGCAAGCTCGCGCGCGAGATCCACCGACACGCCCGCCAGCTCGCCCGTGGCCGCGTCCTTCCTCGCGAGGATGGGATTGCCGAGGTTGATCACCGCGCGCAGCTTGCCGGTGGGTGCGAGGTCGCCGACGGCTGCCGGCGGCGCCACGGGCGCGCTCACGCAACCTCCCAGGAGGACGGCGGCGAAAACGAGGAGGGCTTTCGTGGGCATGACGATCCTTTCGCGGGTCGGGCGATCAAGTCGGGAAGCTCGGGCGGGAAGTCTACTCGGGAAGCGGGTGCCGTTCGAGGAGGTCCTTCGACGCCACGGTCCGCCATGCGGCATCCGCGAGCACGCGCAATTGCGCGGCGTTCACGCGCGCGAGGTCCACGAGCGTGAACCCCTGCCGCCCCCAGCTGCCGATGCTGAAGGCCTCCGGATCCATCTGCACGAGCGCCTGCTGGTCGGCGAGCGGGAGCTTCAGCACGGCGCGCTTCTTGTCGGGCCAGAGCGTCATGAAGATCTTTCCGCCCACGCGGAAATCGGGATGGCCCATGTGCGCGCCCTCGACGGCCTCGGGGCAGGCAAGGGCGGACTTGCGGGCAGTGGCGACGCTCACCATGGCGAGGCTCCTGGTTCCTGCGCTATCTGCGGCCCTGCAGGACCGCGAGCACGAGGGGCATCGATGCGAACACCCCGAGCATCCCAGTGTAGACCAGCGCCGCCACGGGATCGCGCTGCGCGAAGTAGTCCGCGGGCGTGAGCCCGCGAAGCCACAGCCCGAGGCCGAACTCCGCCGCGAGCACCAGCGCGAGCCCCGAGAGGCCCATTCCCAGGCGCGCGCCCTTCTGCGCCGGCACGTCGAGCTTCCTCACGATCCAGCGCGCGGCCAGGATGATGACCGCGAGCATGATCGGCGCCTCGACCAATTCGGCGGCCCGCTCGCCGATCCGCGGCACGAGCCAGAGCACGCGGATCGGGCCCAGGACGAACCCCGCGCCGAACACGAGAGCGAAATAAAGGGCGCCAGCCCGAAGGATCTTCATGGGCGCTTCGCAGTCCCCTTCCCGGTGATCGCCGGTTTCGCCGGGCGCGGGCGGGCTGCGCCGGTCACTTCTCCCGCTTTTCCTTCCTTTGCTTCTTCGCCTTGTAGCCCGGCTCGTACTCCGCCGACTTCACGAAGTACACCGGGTGGCCGCAGGCCCGGTACCGATGGCAGTGCTTGGCCCAGTTCTTCGCGTGGCCCGGGGGCACGTGCAGGTAGACGGGGCCCGGAGGCGGGCCGGGCCGGCGCGTGATGATGACCGGCTTCACGTACAGCACGGGCGGTGGGGAGGCGTTGCCGAGGTCGATGCGGCCGTAGAGGCCGGGCGCGATCTCCCCGGAGAGGATCACGCGCAGGTCGATGTCCGCCGCGCTCGCCACGAACGCAGTGGCGCCGAGCAGGGCGAGGAAGGTCGTGGAAAGGATCTTGCGCATGGCTGCCTCCGGGGTTGCGGATTCCGATGGGGGGTTCACACCGTGCGCCCCAGTGCCGACTCGCTGGCGAGCTTGGCCAGGCGCCGCAACCGCGTGTTTTCCTGCTTCGCGCTCGCGACCCACCAGCTCGCTTTCTTGCGATACCACGGCGGCTGTGCCTGGAAGAAGCGCCACGCCGCCGCGTTCCTGCGCAGCATACCCGCGTACGGCTCGGCGAGTTCGCCGTGGAGCTGCTCGTAGGAATAGACGCGGCTTTTCTCCTCGCGCCGGGCGTCGAAGGCCTTCCTTCCCGCGGGCTGCATGCGCCCCTCGATCTCGAGCGCCTCGACACGCCGGATGTTCACCGCGCTCCAGGTGCTGCCGTTCCGGCGCGGCGTGAAGCGAATGGCGTAGCTCTCCGCGTCGATCCGCTTGCGCACGCCGTCGATCCATCCCACGCACAGCGCCTCGTCCACGGACTCGGGCCAGGTGATGCCCGGCGTGCCCGTGGCAACCTTGTGGAATCCCACCCAGAGCTCGGCGGCAGCGTGGTGGTGCTTCGCAAGCCACTTGCGCAATTCCTCGGGCGTGCGGAAGAACGCGGCTTCCCGGGTCGGGTTCGTCATGGTGCCTCCCTGTGGTCCACGGTCGTGCAGCCACGGTACTCCCGTCCGGCCGGCAGGTGATGCGGGCGATTGCGGCTCTCGCCCATCGGATCAATCCGCGGGCAGGCCGCAGGAGACCAGGACGCGCCGGCCGATCGCACGGACCACGAGAAAGACGGGCACGCCGACGGCGAGCGCCGCGACGACGAACATCCCCGGAGACAGCAGCGACCAGAGCGAGGCGCTGGCGCCCGAGGCCAGCTCGCACGCCCATGCGGCGTCGCTCACCCGGCCGCCCGCGTCGAGGCAGCGGACTTCGGCGAGAAACGCGCAGGCGGCGAGGCTCGCGAAGAACCCGCCGAGCAGCGCGACGGAGCGATTGCAGCCGCAGGGAGTCAAGCGCCGGCCGCCCCGAAGTGGGGATTCTCGATGATGCCGAGGCGATTGCCGAACGGGTCCGTCACCGCGGCGACCTTGATGCCCTCGCCCACGCCGGTAACGGGCTCGAGGGCCGTGGCGCCCAGGGCGA
>CXWK01000304.1_pt1:0-17500 | contig 23744 bp, 18 predicted proteins | sample 590851 | NCBI WGS metagenome assembly CXWK01 (sample SAMEA3498364, study PRJEB10139) | wastewater metagenome | biome: wastewater treatment plant; material: activated sludge | place: Denmark | collected 2014-08-01
CGTTGGTCGAGCGTCCTCGAGACATCCTCGACCTGGTTCTGAAGGCTCTCGACGACGGCGGGGCCGACGAAGGTCGACCCGACGACCACGCCGATGGCGAGCGCGAGGAAGACGGCGACGAGCGTGACGAGGTGATATCTGAAGGTGAGCACGGTCAGAAGTTCCCGGTGAGGGTCACCCAGGTGTTTCGCAGCATCAGCCAGACGGCGTCCAGGATCGTCTGCAGCGAATCGGACATGGACAGCAGCACGAGGATCAGGACGAGGACCGCAAGGGTGAGCAGGCCCAGGTCGCGCCGCCGCAGCCGACCTTCGTACAGCTGGCTGATTCCCTTGGCGTCGACCAGGATCGGCCCGAGCCTCAGCCTCGTGAGGAAGGTGGACGACATCCCGGCCCGCCCCTTGTCCAGGAACTCGACCATGGTGGCGTGGGTGCCGACCGCGACGATGAGCCGGGCGCCCGCTTCGTATGCCAGGAGCATCGCGGCGTCCTCGCTCGTGCCCTCGACCCAGAACTCGTGGTAGTCCACACCGGCCTCGGCCAGCTCCTCCCGGCCGGGGCCACGCCCGTCAGGGTGCACGTGGTGGACGAGGTCGGCACCACAGCGCAGGGCCTTGTCGGACACCGAGTCGTAGTCGCCGATGATCACATCGGGCTTGAGCCGGTTCGCCAACAGCGCGTCTGCACCACCGTCGACCCCGATGAGCACCGGCCGGTACTCGGCGATGTAGGGGCGGAGCGCCCGCAGATCCTCCCGGTAGTCGATGCCCCGCACGACGATGAGGGCGTGGCGACCCTGGAAGTTGGCCTTGAGGGTGGGTATCTCGAGCGGCGCAAACGTGAGCTCGGCCTCGTTGCGGATGTACTCGAGGGTGTTGACCGCGAACTGCTCGAGCTCTTCGCCGATCGATCCGCGGGCGTGCTCCATGCGGTCCACGATGTCGTCGTGGCCGAGCAGCTTCCCGGTGGCCACGACCTCGTCACCGATGAGCACCTCACCACCTCGAATGGTGACGACGTCGCCGTCACTGAGTCGGTCGAGGAGGGACCGATCGACCTCGTCGAGCAGCGGTATGCCCGCGGCCGCCACGCGGATGGGGCCGCCGTTGGGGTAGCGCCCCGAGATCGACGGCGAGGCGTTCAGCACCGCACCGGCCCGCTTCTCCACCAGGCCGTCGCCCGCGACCCGATCGAGGTCGGCGTGGTCGATGACCGCGAACTCGCCCGGCTCGAGCCGCTTGATCAGGTCTTTCGTGCGTCGGTCGACCCGCACACGGGCGGTGACGGGCGCGCCGACACCGGGCTCCGGCGACTTCAGGCGGCGCGCCATCTCAGGTCTCCAACGTCGGGAAGGACACCCGCGGCCAGCCCGAGGCTCGGCCGCTGCCGGTGCAGAACGCTCACATTCTACCGCCGGGACGACGACCCAGACGGTCGACCGTTCGCAGCGGCGGCGTCCTGTCGATCACCGACGTGAACGACACGGCCTCACTGGCCAGGTTCAGGCCGGCAACGGCGATGAGAGCGACGGTCCGCACCTCCGGAGCGGCGGCGAGCACCAGACCCAGCCCCAGCACCCCGCCCACGACGTTGGCGCCCACGTCACCGAGCATCAGGTCTTCTCGCAGGTCGGGCACGAGCAGGGCCGATGCCGCACCGATGACCAGCGCCACTCCCCCGAGCCCTGGCGGCGCCCCCGTGGCGACGGCGAGGACCAGGAAGCCCACCACGCCGACCTTGAGGGTCCGCCCGGGCGCCCGGTCGAGGAGGTTGCCCAGGTTGGCCGCCATGGCGACGAGCGCGGCGTCGAGCAGGATCCTCCCGATCGACCCGCTCCGCGGCCCCGCCACCGCCAGCACCCCGACGGCTCCACCACCGAAGAGCTTCAGTGAGCCCGTCGTGAGCCGGCCGTGGACGAGGGCGGTGAGGTGGCCACGGAACCCACCCGACTCGCCCTCGCCGGCGAGGTCGTCGAGCAGCCCGAGAAAGCCCAGTCCCAGCACCGCCACCAGCACCATCTGCCTCGTGGCGGCCGTCCTCGGCTCGAACGACCAACCGCCGGCATCGGCCAGGATCACCACCCCCTGGGCGGCGACGGCCGCCAGAACGATCACGAGCCCACCGGCGGTGGGCAGGGTCGCCCCGCGGTAGTTGGTCCGCTGCAGCGAGGGCGCGGCCAGGATCGGACGCGCCGCCCACCAGCCCGCCGACCCGAGTGCGAGGCCGACGACGAATGCGCCCAGATCGATCATCGACCGCGCTGCTCCGCGGCGCTGGCGAGCAACTCGGCTGCATGCTCCCGGGCCGCGTCACTGTCGGGCGACCCCGACAGCATCCGCGAAAGCTCGACGACCCGGGCGGTGTCGTCGAGCCGCTCGATCCGGGTGGTCGTCACCGACCCGTCATCGGCCTTCGTGACCGCGACTTGGGCGTCGGCGAACGCCGCCACCTGCGGCAGGTGGGTCACCACGAGCACCTGGTGATCGGTGCCGAGCTCGGACAGTGCCCGGCCCACCGCCAGCGCGGCCGAGCCGCCGATGCCGGCGTCGACCTCGTCGAACACGAGCACCGGCGGACCTGCGGTGAGCACCAGCCGAAGCGCCAACATCGTGCGGGCCAGCTCTCCGCCCGACGCGACCCGGTTCAGCGGCAGCATCGGTGAGCCCGGGTTGGCGGCCAGGTTGAACGCCACCTCGTCGCCGGGATCCTCTGGCGACACCGAGACGGCGAGCGTGGCCTTCGGCATCGCCAACGCGGCGAGATGGGCCTGGGTGGCTGCGGCCAGCCCCGGGGCCGCCGAGCGCCGCGCTCGACCCACCACGGCCGCCGCGGTCTCCCGGGCGGCCCGAGCCTCGGCGCGGTCTCGGTCGAGCGCGACGGCTCGTTCCTCGTAGGCCTCGAGGTCGGCGAGGCGCTCGGCGACCTCGTCGCCGTAGGCGATCACCTCGTCGAGCGATTCGCCGTACTTGCGGGTGAGCTCGTGGAGCAGCCGACGCCGGGCGCGCACGGCGTCGAGCCGTTCGGGATCGTCGGTGATGGCCTCGCCCACCGAGCGGGCCTCGGCCACCACATCGGCGAGGTCGGCGGCAATGGCGCGAAGGCGCTGCTCCACCGCGGCGAAGGGTGCCCGCCCGGCCACCGCTCCCAGCGCACGGGCCAGGTCGTCCTGACCACCTCCGTCGGCGGTGAGCGCCTCGACCACTCGGGCGGCCGCCTCCTGGTGGGCGAGGGCGTCGGCCAGCCGGTCCTCCTCGCCCTCGAGCTCGGTGTCCTCGTCCGGGCCGGTGAGCCCGGCGGCGGCGAGCTCGGCGACCTGGTACCGCAGGAGATCGATCTCACGGGCCCGAGCGCGCTCGTCGCCACCGAGTGCCGCCAACGAGCGCTCGATGGCGGACTCTCGTTCCTGGGCCGCAGAAAGGGTGCGCAGGTCTACGGCGCCGAAGCGATCGAGGGCCCGTCGCTGCACCGCGGGGGACAGGAGCGACTGGTGGGAGTGCTGACCGTGCAGGTCGACGAGACCGGCGCCCACCTCGGCGAGGGCCCCCACCGTCGCGAGCCGCCCGTCCACGTAGGCCCTGCTGCGACCGTCGCGTGGGACCACGCGGGTGAGCACCACCTCGTCACCGTCGTGGACGAACCGACCCTCCACGCGCGCCTCATCGGCCCCTGGCCGCACGAGCGCCGGATCGGCCCGCCCGCCCACGAGGAGCTCGATCGCACCCACGATCAGCGTCTTGCCCGCGCCCGTCTCTCCCGTGACCGCGGTCATGCCGGGCGAGAGGACGAGGGACAGCGCCTCGATGACCCCCAGGTTCGAGACCGCCAGTTCGGTCAACACCGCGGCAGGACTACCTGTCCTCGAGGCCGAACTTGGCCTTGAGGATCGCATGGAAGTCCCGCTCGCCGAAGGTGACGAGACGGGCGGTGTGTGGCGACGCCGTGCACACGATGGCGTCGCCCGCGGCCAGCTCACCGTGGTTCCGGCCGTCGACCGAGAGCGTGGCGGGCCGATGCCCGCGCACGACCAGCCGGATCTCGTCGTCGGGGTTCAGGACCAGCGTCCGGTCGAACAGCATGTGAGGCGAGACGGGCGTCAGCTGCAACGAACGGTGGGTCGGAGCGACGATGGGGCCGCGGGCAGAGAAGGCGTAGGCGGTCGAGCCCGTGGGCGTGGCGACGATGAGCCCGTCGGTGGCGTAGGTGGTGAAGAACCGCCCGTTCACCGACACCGCGAGGCGGACGGTGTGCCCGGACGGGGTCTTCTCGAGCACGGCCTCGTTGAGGGCCAGCTGCGCGCCAGGCTGGTGACCGCCCCCCGCGACCTCGACCACGACGGAGAGGAGCATGCGCTCCTCGAGGTCGTGGTCGCCCGACAGGAACCGCCCGAGCACCAGCTCGATGTCCTCGGGCTCGACCTCGGTGAGGTAGCCGAGCTGACCGATGTGCACGCCGAGGACGGGCACACCCTCCGGGGACACCAGGTCGACCGTGCGCAGGATGGTGCCGTCGCCACCGAGGCTCACCGCGAGGTCGAGGCCCACGGGGAATCGGTCGTCGCTCACCGAGTAGTCATCGAGCCCCACGATCGAGGCGTCCGGGCACGGCGAGCGGACCTCGTGGCCGCGCCGGACCAACCATGCGGCCGCGCGGCGAGCCGTGGCGGCAGCCTGCTCGCGTTCGTGGTGGACCACGAGGCCGACGACCGCCACGTCAGTTCCCCGATCGCCGTGCCGTGGCCTCGGCGACCACCGCGTCGAGGTCGGCGGTGGCTCCCCGAACGACAGGCGACCCGGGCGCGAGCGCGTGGATCAGGAACTCGACGTTGCCGTCGGCGCCGGTGAGGGGCGAGACCATGGCCCCCATGATGTCGGCTTGCCGCTCGACCAGCGCGGCTTTCACCTCTTCGAGGACGCGGCGCCACACCAGGGGATCGACGATGACCCCCCGCCCGCGCGCCGCTTCGACCCGTCCCGCCTCGAACTGCGGCTTGACGAGCCAGACCAGGTCCGCTCCCGGCCGAGCCAGCCCGATGAGCGCGGGGAGCACCGTGCGGAGCGAGATGAACGACAGGTCGGCCGTGACGACGTCGACTGCGCCGCCGACACGCTCAGGGGTGAGCGAGCGGACGTTGGTGCGCTCGAGCACCTCGACCCGCCGGTCACGCCGGAGGCGTGCGTCCAGCTGCCCGTGACCCACGTCGACCGCGATGACCGGCGCGGCCCCGCGCTGGAGCAGGCAGTCGGTGAACCCACCGGTGGAGCTGCCGGCATCGAGCGCGCGCCGTCCGGCGACCCCGACCGCGAAGCGGTCGAGGGCGGCATCGAGCTTCTCACCCCCACGACCCACGAAGCGGGGCGGCGGGCCGAGGACCTCGACCGGTTCGTTCGCAGCGACGAGGCGCGCCGCCTTGACGGCGGGAGCACCGCCGACGGTCACCCGGCCGGCAGCGATGTGGCCTTGCGCGAGCCGGCGCGTCGACGCCAGGCCGCGCCGCACCAGCTCGGCATCGAGGCGGCGGCGGGGAGGAGCCGTGGGACCCTCAGGCGGTCTTCTTGGCCGCGGGGGCCTTCTTGGCGGGGGCCTTCTTGGCCGCCGTCTTCTTGGCCGCNNGGGGCCTTCTTGGCGGGGGCCTTCTTGGCAGGTCCCGTGAGGTCCTTGGTGAGCTTGTCGATCTGACGCTGCAGCCTGCGCAGTTCCGTCTGCGTGGCGAGGCCGAGGCTGTTGACCTGCTCCTTCACCTCGGCGCGGATGCGGGCGGCCAGCTTCTGGCTGCGCTTGCGACTGTCCTCGAGCAGCTCCTGGACGGCATCCTGCGCCTGCTCCTGGCGGAGCTGCCCGGCCTTGACGCCATCGCGCACGATTGCCTCGGCGCGCTTCTGGGTGAGCTGGGTGAACTCGACCACACCGTCGATGTACCGCTTCATGAAGTCGTTCTGAGCCATCTCACCAGCCTATGGCTGCACGGGCGCGCTTGCAATAGTTCGCATCAGTGCCGCACCGTGAGTGCCGCGCCGTCAGTGCCGCACCGTCAGTGCCGGCCCGGCTCCAGATGACGAGCCCGCGACGCCTCGATCTCGGCCTCGGCCGCCGCTCGACCCTCCCAGCCGCGAACCTCGGCGTGCTTCTTCGGCTCGAGCACCTTGTAGATCTCGAAGAACTGCGAGATCTCCGCCAGGAGCTCCGGTCGCAGATCGTCGAGATCGGTGACCGCGGTCCACCGAGGGTCACCGGCCGGAGCGCAGAGCACCTTCGCGTCCGGCCCTGCTTCGTCGCGCATCCAGAACACGCCGATGGGCCGCCCCAGCACGTGGCAACCCGGAAACGTCGATTCGTCCAGGAGCACCAGCGCGTCGAGAGGATCGCCGTCCTCGCTCAACGTGCGCGGGAAGAACCCATAGTCGACCGGGTAGCGCGCCGCGGTGAAGAGATGGCGGTCGAGCCAGATCTCGCCGGTGTCGTGATCGGCCTCGTACTTGTTGCGGGACCCCTGCGGGATCTCGATGACCACTTCGATCTCCATCAACCTTCTCCGGTTCTGGCCTCGGTCAGGCCTTCGTCGATCAGCCACTGGCGCGCCACCGACCGCGGGGACCGACCGTCGATCTCCACCGCGGAACGGAGCGCTCGCATCGTCGTGTCGGTCAAGCGTGGCGAGAGCGCCGCCACCACCTCGGAGAACGCCGGAACATCGTCGGCCACGTCGGCGCGAATGGTCATCGATGGGTTCTCGGTCGTGAAGACGCCGTCGCCCGGGAGCACCCGGAGCGATCCGTCCACCAGCCGCGGGTCGGTGTTGCGCACCTGGCCGAACTGGCAGAGCCCGCCCTGGGCGACGAGCCCGAAGATGAGGTCGGTCGAGACCCCGGGCCGCCGGGCCTCGGGAACGACCACGTCGAACGACCGCTCGAACTGGCGCAACCCGTCGGGTGCGTCGGCGAATCCCGTCGCTGCGTCGAGGCAGAGCACGGGCCCGCTCTGACCGTCACCCGCGCTCCGCCGCTCGAAGGTCGCGGCGAGGTCGGCGAGCGTCCGCACCCCGAGGTCGTCGATCGTGGTCGGCGAAGCCGCTATCGCCCACGCGCCGTCCATCGGTGCCGGCGGCAGCCAGTCGATCTGGTTCTGCTCACCGTCACGGTCTCGGACAGCCTCGTACAGCTCGTTCGAGGTCGTCGCCGGATCGGACTGCTGCAGGACCCGGGTCCAGCCGGTACCGGTGTACTCCCAGTACGCGTCGATGAGCCCCGAGAGCTGGGCCCGGCGCACGACTGCCGTGCCCCCTGCCCCGATGTCCTGGTGGACGTTCGCCCCGGCGGCACGGGCCGCCTCGACCGCGAGCCACCCCAGGATCTCCTGCTCGGGACCGTCCCTGGACCCGATGGCCAGGTCGACCTCCTCGAGATCGACGTCGACGTCGCCCACCCACGTCATGGCGTCGCCACCGGCAACGGCCGAATCCGCCGGTGGTCGCGCTGCCGCACAGCCGGCGAGGGTCGAGGCCAGCGCGAAGACCGCCAGCACCCCACGCGCTCCGACTCTTCGGGACACACGCCTCATGATGACTCCATGGTGCCCCATCCCCCGGCACCGAGGGCCGCGTCGACCGCCTCGGCCAGATCGGCCGCGACGCGGTCCGGAGGCGGATCGACCGGCTGGTCTCCCGACCGGGTGACCCCACTCAGCACGAGCACCCACTCGTAGCCGAGCGAGCGTGCGAAGCGGCCGTCGGTGTCGGGCCGGTCGCCCACGGCGACGCCATGTTCACCGAGGAGGGCCTTCACGTGGTCGACCATGGGCGCGTAAGGCTTGCCTGCGACGACGGGGCGGACCCCCGATGCCGTGGCGACCGCGGCGAGGATCGCCCCGCCTCCGGGCACCGGGCCGTACGGCGTCGGGTAGGTGGCGTCGTCGTTCGTCCCGAGGAGCCTGGCCCCCCGCCGCACGGCCGCGGACGCCCGGTCGAGCTCGTCGAAGTCGAAGTCCCGATGGAACCCGACCACCACGACGTCGGCAGGACCGTCAGCCACCGGGATCGCGCCTCTGGCGACCACCGCCTCCTCCACCCCGGGGCCGGCGCAGACGAACACGCGCTCGCCGGGCGCGACCATTCCCGCCGCGACGACGGCGGAGGTGACGACGTCGCCCACCGCAGGAATGCCGTGACCGGCCAGCTTCGCCTCTTGACCACCAACGCTCACCGACGAGTTGTTCGTGACGAAGAGCACCCGCTGACCGGCCGCCCGTAGGCGAGCGACGGCCTCGGCCGCGCCGGAGATGGGCTGGTCGTCCAGCCACACCACGCCGTCGAGGTCGAGCACCCAGGCCATGGCACACAGTCTGCTAGCAAGGGAGCCGTGCCAGCGTTCCATCCCTTCCACGGCGTCCGCTACGACCCCGACCGCTTCGGTCCCGAGGCCGTCACGGCTCCCCCGTACGACGTCCTCGACGAGGACGACCGGGCGGCGTTGGTCGCGATCGATCCGCACAACGCGGTGCGCATCGACCTGCCCCGTGAAGAGCAGGGCGTCGACCCCTACGTGGTCGCCGCCGCGCTGTGGGAGCAGTGGTTGGACGACGGTGTGTTGGTCACCGACGACGAGCCGGGCTTCTACGTGTACCGCATGGGCTTCTTCGACGAGGCCGGCCGGCCGCACCAGACCACCGGCGTGATCGGCGCGCTGACCTTGAGCCCCCCGGGCGAGGGCGGCATCCTCCCCCACGAGCACACGACGCCGAAGGCCAAGAGCGACCGTCTCGAACTGCTGCGGGCAACCCGTGCCAACCTCTCCCCCATCTGGGGCCTCTCCCCCGCCCAGGGGCTCACGGCCCTCTGCGAACAGACCGAGCCACCCGACTGGGCCTGGACCGACGACGAGGGCGTGCACCACCGCCTCTGGCAGGTGCGTCGGGCCGGGCTGCTCGACGCGATCTCCGAGGCAGTCGGCTCGCAGCCTGTCGTCATCGCCGACGGGCACCACCGCTACGAGACGTCACTCGCCTACCGCGACGAACGGCGGGTCGAGTCCGGTACGGGCGGCGCCTACGACGCGACCCTTGCCTACGTGGTCGAGCTTGCGGCCGAGCAGCTGACGGTGCTCCCCATCCACCGGTTGCTCACCGGGCTCCCCGACGGCGTCGACCTCAGCACTGCGCTCGAGCCCTGGTTCGAGGTGTCGACCACCGACGCGTCCCCCGACGATCTCCCTGCCCGCATGGTCGATGAGGGGGCGCTCGCCCTGCTGACGCCGGGCGGCCGATGGCTCCTGCGCCCGCGCCCCGAGGCCATGGCCGGCGCGCGCGATCTCGACTCGAGTCGCCTCGACCTGGCCCTCTCGGGGCTTCCCGCCCACGACCTCTCGTACCAGCACGGTGTCGGCCAGGTGGTACGTGCGGTCGACGAGCGACGGGCCCAGGCGGGCGTGCTCCTGCGGCCCGCCACCGTCGACCAGATCACCGCCATCGCCCACGGTGGCGAGCGCATGCCGCCGAAGACCACCTTCTTCCACCCCAAGCCGAAGACCGGCATGGTGTTCCGCTCGCTCGACTGAGGTCGGGCTACCCGACCTGCCAGGTGGCGCCCGAGGCGAGCAGCTTCGCGAGGTCGCCAGGCCCCGTGCGCTCCTGAGCGGCGGCAAGTTGCTCCGACGCCCCCGTCACGTACTCGGGCCGCTCGACGGCGCGGAAGACCCCGATCGGCGTGGGCTCGTGCGGGCCGCGTGCGAGGCGGGACAGCGTGAAGGCCAGGCCGGGGTCGTCGCGGGCCTCGTCGTGGACCAGGACGGCGTCCTCGCCCACGTCCGCGACGGTCGCGATCGATGCGTGCCCCTGAGAGCCCAGGACCACTCCCAGCGAGCCATCGGGGCCGAAACGGACCGGTTTGCCGTGCTCGAGCGGGATCAGCATCGACTCGCGGTTCTCCTTGCCGGTGACATCGCTGAAGGCCCCGTCGTTGAACACGTTGCAGTTCTGGTAGATCTCGACGAACGAGCCCCCCTTGTGGGCGTGGGCCCGCCGGAAGACCTCGGTCATGTGCTGGCGATCCATGTCGTGGGTGCGGGCCACGAAGGTTGCTTCGGCCCCCAGGGCGAGGCTGAGCGGGTTGAAGGGCGGGTCGAGCGAACCGAACGGGGTGGACTTGGTGACCTTGCCCACCTCGCTCGTGGGCGAGTACTGACCCTTGGTGAGGCCGTAGATCTGGTTGTTGAACATCAAGATGGTGATGTTCACGTTGCGCCGGAGGGCGTGGATCAGGTGATTCCCGCCGATCGACAACGAGTCGCCGTCACCGGTGACCACCCACACGTCGAGGTCGGGTCGCGCCATGGCCAGCCCCGTGGCGATCGCCGGCGCCCGACCGTGGATGCTGTGCATGCCGTAGGTGTTCATGTAGTACGGAAAACGTGCGGCGCAGCCGATGCCCGAGACGAACACCGTGTTCTCACGCGCGACACCCAGGTCGGGCATGAGCATCTGGACGGCCATGAGGATCGAGTAGTCGCCGCAGCCGGGGCACCACCGCACCTCCTGGTCGCTCGTCCAGTCCTTCTTGGTCGTGACGGGTGCGGTGCTCACAGGGAGATCTCCTCGACGATGGCCTGCTCGAGCTCGCCCGCGGTGAAGGGCTCGCCCCGGACCTTGGTGACCGAACGGGCGTCGACCAGGAATCGGCCGCGGACGAGCAGCGCGAGCTGCCCCAGGTTCATCTCCGGGATGATCACCCGTGGGTAGCGCGTGACGACGTCGCCCAGGTTGGACGGGAACGGGTTGAGATGGGTGAGGTGTGCCCGTGCGACCTTGCCGCCCCTGGCCCGCACGCGGTCGACGGCGCCGTCGATGGCACCCCAGGTCGAGCCCCAGCCCAGCACGAGCACCTCGGCGTCGTCCACGTCGCCCTCGACCTCGACCTCGGGGATGTCGGCGGCGATGCCGGCCACCTTGGCGGCCCGCAGCTCGACCATCCGCTCGTGGTTCGCGGGGTCGTACGAGATGTTGCCGCTCCCGTCCTCCTTCTCGATGCCGCCGAGGCGGTGCATCAGGCCCGGCGTGCCGGGCAGCGCCCACGCCCGAGCGAGGGTGTCAGGGTCGCGGAGGTAGGGCCAGAACTCGGGCTCACCGTCGTCGTCGACGTGATTGGGCTCGGTGGCGAAGGTGGTGCGCAGATCGGGCAGGGAAGCCACGTCGGGCAGGCGCCAGGGCTCGGAGCCGTTGGCCAGGTAGCCGTCCGACAGCAGGATCACCGGCGTGCGGTACTTGAGGGCGATCCGGGCCGCCTCGATGGCGGCGTCGAAGCAGTCCGCCGGGCTGTGCGCGGCGACGATCGGCAGGGGCGACTCGCCGTGACGCCCGAACATGGCCATGAGCAGGTCGGCGGCCTCGGTCTTGGTGGGAAGTCCCGTGGACGGGCCACCGCGCTGGATGTCGATGATCAGGAGGGGCAGCTCCATGCTGACGGCCAGGCCCATGGTCTCGGACTTGAGGGCGAGGCCGGGCCCGCTCGTGGTGGTACAGCCCAGGTGGCCCCCGAACGAAGCGCCGAGGGCGGCGCCGATACCGGCGATCTCGTCCTCGGCCTGGAGCGTCCGGATGCCGAAGTTCTTGTGCTTCGAGAGCTCGTGAAGGATGTCGGACGCCGGGGTGATCGGATAGGAGCCGAGGAAGAGCGGCAGCTCGGCCTGTCGACTTGCCGCGATGAGGCCCCAGGCCAGGGCGGTGTTGCCGGTGATGCTCGTATAGGTGCCGGGATCGAGCCGGGCCGGCTTGATCTGGTAGGTGCTCTCGAACAGCTCGGCGGTCTCGCCGAAGGCATGACCGGCCTTGAAGGCGGCGCGGTTGGCCGCGATCACCTGCGGCTTGCCAGCGAACTTGTCATCGATCCAGTCGAGGGTGGGCTCGACCGGGCGGGTGTACATCCAGGAGATCACGCCCAGGGCGAAGAAGTTCTTGGACCGCTCGGCGTCGCGGGGCTTGACCCCGAGGTCGGCACAGGCCTGCTTGGTGAGGGTGGTCATCGGCACCTCGTAGACGGTGTAGCCCTTGAGGCTGTCGTCTTCGAGCGGGTTGGCCTCGTACCCGGCCTTGGCCAGGTTGCGGGCCTCGAAGGCATCGAGGTTGACGATCACCGTTCCGCCGGGCTCGAGATGGTGCAGATCGCTGCGCAGCGCCGCGGGGTTCATCGCGACGAGGACGCTCGGGGCGTCACCCGGCGTGGTGATCTCGTGGTCGGAGATGTGCACCTGGAACGCCGAGACCCCGGCCAGTGTGCCCGCAGGGGCCCGGATCTCGGCCGGGAACTCGGGGAGCGTCGCCAGGTCGTTGCCGAACATCGCGCTGGCGCTGGTGAAACGGTCGCCCGTGAGCTGCATGCCGTCGCCCGAGTCGCCGGCGAACCGGATGATGACTCGGTCGAGTTCATGGTGCTTGTGGACGTGCTCGGCGGTGTCGGACACCCGTGCTCCCTTGCTGGGGCCCGTGCCCCTGCGTGTGGTCGGTGGTTCCAGGGTAACGGGACCGCTACTCGGCCCCGTCCGGGCCAACACGGTCCTGGCGCGGCTAGGCGACCGTGATCGAGTCGTCCAGGTAGACGTCCTGGATGGCGTTGAGGAGCTCGACGCCCTCGCTGGTCGGGCGCTGGAAGGCCTTCCGCCCGCTGATGAGGCCGAGGCCGCCCGCCCGCTTGTTGATGACGGCGGTGCGAACCGCCTCGGCGAGGTCGGTGGCACCCGAGGACGCCCCACCAGAGTTGATGAGGCCGATGCGTCCCATGTAGCAGTTCGCCACCTGCCAGCGGCAGAGGTCGATCGGGTGATCGGTGGTCAGGTGCTCGTAGACCAGCTTGGACGTCTTGCCGTAGTTGGACAGGGCGTTGTAGCCGCCGTTGTTCTCGGGGAGCTTCTGTTTGATGATGTCGGCCTCGATGGTGACACCCAGGTGGTTCGCCTGGCCCGTGAGGTCGGCCGCGGCGTGGTAGTCGACGCCGTCGATCTTGAAGCCCGGGTTGCGCAGGTAGCACCACAGCACCGTGAACATGCCGAGCTCGTGGGCGTGGGCGAAGGCCTCGCTCACCTCCTGGAGCTGGCGGGTGCTCTCGTCGGACCCGAAGTAGATCGTCGCGCCCACCCCGGCGGCGCCGAGGTCGAAGGCCTGATCGACGTTGCCGAACATGACCTGGTCGAACTTGTTGGGCAGGGTGAGCAGCTCGTTGTGGTTGAGCTTCACGATGAACGGGATCTTGTGGGCGTACTGGCGCGACACGGCGGCGAGCACGCCGAACGTGCTGGCCACGGCGTTGCAGCCACCCTCGATGGCGAGCTCGACGATGTTCTTCGGGTCGAAGTACCTCGGGTTGGGTGCGAACGATGCGGCCGCGGAGTGCTCGATGCCCTGGTCGACCGGCAGGATCGACACGTGGCCGCTGCCGGCCAGACGCCCATGGGAATAGACCGACTGGAGGTTGCGTAGGACCTGGGGCGACCGGTCGGTGTGGGCCATGACCCGGTCGATGAAGTCGGGCCCCGGAAGATTGAGGTCCTCCTTCGGGATGCCCTTCGACTCGTGGCCCAGCAGATCCTCGGCCTCGTCACCCAGCAAGCTCGTGATGTCCATCGTTCGATGCGCTCCTCGTCGTCCGTCGCCGGTCAGGGTATTCGCGGGAAGCCCCCGCTTCACATTGACCCTCGCGGATCATGGCTCGCCCGGCCAGGGCCGATGGTCCCTTCGGTTCCGGCGAGTTCGGTGTCAGAGGCTCCCCCTACGATCGGACCTCGTTCCGCAGTGCACTTCCCCCCACGTCACCGGGCGCGAACGCGCCCCATGCATTGGTGCCGCCGCGCACCAGACGAACAGGAGTGGAAGATGAACATCACCATGCTTCGAGGCCGGCTGTCCCGCGCACCCGAAGCGCGCGAGCTGCCGTCGGGCGACCGACTCGTCGCCTACGAGGTCACCGTGGTCAACCCGGGGCAGCGGGCCGACTCGGTGCCGGTGGTCTGGCACGACCCACCGGCGGCCGCGCTGAAGGTCGGCGCCGGAGACGACGTGGTGGTCGTCGGCCGGGTGCGGCGACGGTTCTTCCGCGCCGGCGGGCTCACACAGAGCCGCACCGAGGTGGTGGCCGAGGCCGTCCTCAACGCGCGCCACGCCAAGCGATGCCGGGTCGTGATCGAGTCGGCGCTCACCCGTGCCGCCGGGCACCTCGGGCCGACCGGTCGCGATCCGGCCTGACGCCCACTCGCGGCCGTCGAAGACCAGTCCAGGGCGCGGCGTCAGTTCAGGGCGCGCAGGCGGTCGCCCACGTCGGCGAAGCCGGCGTCGGCGCGCTGGACCCGCCCGAAAAGCTCACGGGCCCGGGGCAAGTCGCCGGCCCGCTCGTGAAGGTCGGCCAGGGCGTACGCACGCCGCAGGTGGTGGTCCCGCGGGCCCTTGGGCAGGGTCCAGCGCTGCGCTCCGAGCAACGAAATCGCCTCGCGCAACTTCCCGCGGTCGGCCAGCGCACCGGCGGTGACGATGCGTCCTTCGGTCACCAGCTCAGCGCTCGGCGACGCCTCTCGGAGCTCCTCCCACAGCTCATCGACCTGCCTCCACCGCGAAAGCGCCCGGTAGCAGTCGGCGAGCACCGGGTGCTGCTCGGTCGAACCGGACAGTTCGCGGAACGCCTCGAGCTCACGGACGGCCTGCTTCCAGCGACCCATGCGGTAGTAGCTCAGCCCGAGCAACTCGCGAACGGGCGCGGAGCCGGGTACCCGATCGGCGACGGGAACCAGCAGCCGCCGGGTGTCGCCGAACCGCTCACGCTGGAAGGCCCGGGCGGCCTCCTTCAGCACCTTGTCGAGCTTCTCGGCCTGCGGAGCACCCACCGACTTGGCCAGTTCGGCACGCTGATCGTCCATCGGTCCCGGCGCTCCTGGATCACGTGCCGGGCGCTGACCGCGCCGCACCGCGCCGGTCGCCTCGGCGCGAACGTCATCGACCTCGACCCACACCTCGGGCTCGAAGTCGGTGCCGAGGTCCTGGTCGCGCGCTTCCTGCACCGCTTTACGCCAGGCAATCGAGGCGGTGTCGCTGATGTCGTCTCGTGGGGCGATGCGCGCCGCGCCTTTCCGGGCGAGGCTGCCCCAACCCTTCCGGCGAAGGTCGACCGAACGGCCGTCGTCCTGCGAAGCAACCCCACCCCGCTTCGGCCCTCCGGGCCCCGAGCGCTTCGGCGCCCCGACCTTGCCGCGTGCGGGGGGCGCCGCTCGCGAGGGTCGTTTCGGACCCGCGCCTTTCGACGACCTGCCCTTCGACGACCCGCCTCTCGCGGACCCGCCGGACGACCCCGAACCGGCGCGCGAACGAGAATCGGAAGGCCCAGGCATGTTGGCATCGTACCGGCGGCCACGCCCCGCATCGGCCGTGACGCGAAAAGACCCCGCCGAAGCGGGGCCTTCTCTGAGAAATCCGGCGGCGACCTACTCTCCCAGGGGATCTCTCCCCAAGTACCATCGGCGCGGGTGGGCTTAACTTCCGTGTTCGGGATGGGAACGGGTGTGACCCCACCGCCATAGCCACCGAAATCTGTTGTCAAAGGTGAGCCGCACACCTCTCGGCGGCGCTCTGCCCCTTGCAGAACTTCATAGCGAGCACGAACATCATCGTAAATCCAAGCCCTCGGCCGATTAGTACCGGTCGGCTGAACACATTGCTGTGCTTACACCTCCGGCCTATCAACGTGATCGTCTGGTCACGGGCCTTACCTGGTTAACCCAGTGGGGAATCTCATCTAGGAACAGGCTTCGCACTTAGATGCTTTCAGCGCTTATCCCTTCCGCAGGTCGCTAACCAGCCGTGCCCTTGGCAGGACAACTGGCACACGAGAGCTGCGTCCGTCCCGGTCCTCTCGTACTAGGGACAGCTTTCCTCAAATTCCCTCCGGCTGCAGAGGATAGGGACCGAACTGTCTCACGACGTTCTAAACCCAGCTCGCGTACCGCTTTAATGGGCGAACAGCCCAACCCTTGGGACCTGCTACGGCCCCAGGATGCGATGAGCCGACATCGAGGTGCCAAACCTTCCCGTCGATATGGACTCTTGGGGAAGATGAGCCTGTTATCCCCGGGGTACCTTTTATCCGTTGAGCGACGGCGCTTCCACACGCAACCGCCGGATCACTATGCCCTGCTTTCGCACCTGCTCGACATGTATGTCTCGCAGTCAAGCTCCCTTGTGCCATTGCACTCGACGGCTGATTGCCAACCAGCCTGAGGGAACCTTTGGGCGCCTCCGTTACTCTTTAGGAGGCGACCGCCCCAGTCAAACTACCCACCTGCCACTGTCCCCAATCCGGATAACGGATCTAGGTTAGAGTTCCGGCATATGCAGGGTGGTATTTCAAGGGTGACTCCACGCCGGCTAGCGCCGACGCTTCCAAGTCTCCCACCTATCCTACACAACATATACCAAAACCCAATATCAGGCTGTAGTAAAGGTCCACGGGGTCTTTCCGTCCTTCTGCAGCTAACGAGCATCTTTACTCGTACTTCAATTTCGCCGGGCCTATGGTTGAGACAGTAGGAAAGTCGTTACGCCATTCGTGCAGGTCGGAACTTACCCGACAAGGAATTTCGCTACCTTAGGACCGTTATAGTTACGGCCGCCGTTTACCGGGGCTTAGGTTCAGAGCTTCGCCCCAAAGGGCTGACCCTTCCCCGTAACCTTCCGGCACCGGGCAGGCGTCACAGCGTATACATCGCCTTGCGGCTTCGCACGCTGCTGTGTTTTTAGTAAACAGTCGCTTTCCCCTAGTATCTGCCACCCCTTCGAGCTCAGGACGCGAAGTCCGTCACCCTACTGGGGTCCTCCTTCTCCCGAAGTTACGGAGGTATTTTGCCGAGTTCCTTAACCATAGTTCTCCCGATCGCCTTGGTATTCTCTACCTGCCCACCTGTGTTGGTTTGGGGTACGGGCACCACGTGAGCTCGCTAGAGGCTTTTCTCGGCAGCATGGGATCAGTGACTTCGCCTGTATCGGCTCGGCATCGCGTCTCAGGATGTGTGAGGTCCGGATTTGCCTAGACCTCTCCCTACTCGCTTACCCCAGGGCAACCATCGCCTGGGTTCACCTACCCTCCTGCGTCCCCTCTTTGCTAGCCGCATCAACGGTGGGTCGGTTCGTCTACCCGAAGGCAGACAGCCCCTAACACCAAAGAATTGGCTTGGGCGCGCACGTGGTGGTACTGGAATATCAACCAGTTGTGCATCGACTACGCCTTTCGGCCTCGCCTTAGCTCCCGACTTACCCTGGGAGGATTAGCCTTCCCCAGGAACCCTTGGGCTTTCGGCGGAGGGGTTTCTCACCCCTCTCTCGCTACTCATGCCAGCATTCTCACTCGACCACGGTCCACGACGGTTCACACCGCCGCTTCGCTCCGAGATCGACGCTCCCCTACCATCCACGTAAACGTGGATCCGCGGCTTCGGCTCTGGACTTGAGCCCCGTTACATTGTCCGCGCAGGATCACTCGACCAGT
>CXWK01000304.1_pt1:22500-23744 | contig 23744 bp, 18 predicted proteins | sample 590851 | NCBI WGS metagenome assembly CXWK01 (sample SAMEA3498364, study PRJEB10139) | wastewater metagenome | biome: wastewater treatment plant; material: activated sludge | place: Denmark | collected 2014-08-01
GCTTCCGGCTGCGCAGGACGCGCCGAGCCCCGAGGTTCGGGCCGAGACCGTCGCCCGGGCCAACCAGATCCTCGACGGGATGGTCGCCGATCTGCGGCTCGCCGCCCCGACCGGCGCCGACCGTGACAGCCGGATCACCGGCCTGTGGCTCGACGACTGGGAGACCTACCTCGCCGACCGGCGCACCTACGCCGACGCGCTGAGTCGGGGCTCAGAGGACCCACCCGAGTTCACCCCCCGTGGCAACCGGGCCATCACGACCACGATCGACAACTTCGCCGAGGTGAACGACATGGCGAGCTGCGCCACCCCGCTCGACCTGTAGCGGGCGTAGCCTCGGCCCCATGACGACCTTCGGGCTCCAGCTCCCCAACTTCGGCTTCGGCGTCCCCGACGATCAGCTCTTCGACGCGGTCGTCGACCGTGCCGTGGCCGGCGAGGAGAGCGGGTTCCGATCGCTGTGGGTGATGGACCACTTCTACCAGCTCCCCGCGCTCGGTGGCTCCGACCAGCCGATGCTCGAGGCCTACACCCTGCTCGGTGCCCTGGCCGCCCGGACGACGACCGCGCAGCTCGGCACGCTCGTCACCGGTGTCACCTACCGCAACCCGGCGATGCTGGCCAAGATCGTGACGACCCTCGACGTCATCAGCAAGGGTCGGGCGATCCTCGGGATCGGCGCCGCCTGGCACGACGAGGAGCACGAGGGCCTCGGGTTCACCTTCCCGCCGGTCAAGGAGCGGATGGACCGGTTGGAGGAGGCGCTCCAGATCTGCCGCGCGATGTTCGCCGCCGACCACACCTCGTTCGCCGGCACGTACTACCGCACCGACGACGCCCGGAACCTGCCCCGCCCGATCCAGGCGGGCGGGCCGAAGATCATGGTGGGCGGGGGCGGCGAGAAGCGCACCCTGAAGCTCGTCGCGCAGTACGCGGATGCCTGCAACCTCCACGGCGACCCCGACGCGATCCGCCACAAGATCGACGTGATCCACCGGCACTGCGCCGAGGTCGGCCGCGATCCGGCCGAGATCACCATCACCCGACTGGCGACCCTCATGGTCACCGGGTCGGCCCAGCAGACGGGCGAGATCGAGAGCTTCCTCGGCCGGGCGGCGGGCGCCGACGCCGTGGCCGGCAGCAACGTGGGCCAACCCCACGAGATCGTCGAGCAGGTCCACCTCTTGGCCGATGCCGGCGTCGACGAGCTCATCTTCAACATGCCGTTGGCCGACGCCGACGGC
>CXWK01063306.1_pt1 | contig 23721 bp, 18 predicted proteins | sample 590851 | NCBI WGS metagenome assembly CXWK01 (sample SAMEA3498364, study PRJEB10139) | wastewater metagenome | biome: wastewater treatment plant; material: activated sludge | place: Denmark | collected 2014-08-01
TCCAGCGTTCGTTCTCGCGGAGGAGTACAGCGAGGCCTAATGTCAGAAGGTGTGCACACCACACACCAGCTGGTTGGGAGTGAGGCATACTCCTAGTCGTGACCAGGTTGAGATAGCCGTCTTGAGGTAGAGAGTACCGCATTACTTTTACCCCTAGAGTCGGTAACCAACCTGGTTGCGCAATTTTCTCTTCAATGTGGCCCCGGTACACATCAATGTACCGGGGCTTCAACTTACTACTAGTATTTTGTAAGCATTTATGCTATACTAGCTCTCAAGTAGGTTTCTTTCTTTAGCGCTCTTGATTCAAGACGACATAGTAAGAATAGAAGTGGTCGTCCTGCTCCAAGAGAATTAAAAGGAAAATATAAATTAGATGAAAAAGTTATTTGTTGGCAACTTGCCATACACAGTTACTTCAGAACAACTTACTGAAATCTTCAGTGAGCATGGAGAAGTAACTTCTGCAAATGTTATTACAGATCGTATGAACGGTCGTAGTAAAGGCTTTGGTTTTGTCGAATTAGCTGAGAGCGCAGATTTAAATGCTGTAATCGAAGCTACTAACGGCAAAGAGATTGAAGGACGAGCTATCACAGTTAGTGAAGCACGACCACAACAACCTCGCGACTAAGCTAAATAAAAACAGGCCTTAGAATTATTAATTCGGGCCTGTTTTTTTGTATTTAAAATATTTGTAGTGAGGCAAAATAATTGCATACAAAAAAAATCTCAAAAAATAATTTATGAGATTTTTTAAAATGAACCACGATTTTATAAAACAAATTGGCGTCGCCTTGTGAGCTTCGCCAATCTGTTGAAAAGAGCTTTGTTTTTGTTTTGAGTAATTTTAGTGTGCAGCACTACATCCATAATAAGGCCTAAGCATAAGCCTTGTCAACAACTTTTTTGAAAGTTTTTTAAAGATTTTTTGAATTATAATTTTCCAAGTCGGGCATTTGAATTTTGTTTTAGATATTTTTCAAATATATTTTGAGCATTTTTGACGTTTTTGGACTTGCCGAGCCATGCCTTTAAAGCCGGTTCTTGTAACGCTCTAGAAAATGAAAATGTGATAGGGATTGATAGTTTTGACATACTTTCGATGGCGTTGAGGTTACTTGTAGCTTGTTGGGGGGTCTGTCCACCAGATAAGAATACGATACCAGCTATATCTGTAGGAACTCTTTTAGAGAAGACCTCCAAGGTATGACTAGCTACTTCTTCTGACGTAGATTGTTCTTTATTGGCTTTTCCAGCCATAGACATGCTGGTTTTTAGAATTACAGCTTTCATGTCTACCTTGTAGGCTACTAAAAGATCAAACAAGACTCTATATACCTGAGACATCACCTGGCTGCATTCTTCTATAGTGTGATTTCCATCATATAATACTTCTGGTTCAACTATTGGGACAATACCATTGGTCTGGGCTATGCTTGCATATCTAGCCATAGAGTTAAGATTAGCATGGATGGCTGTGGAGGTTGGTAGTTTTTTGCTCGTATCAATATTGAATACACAACGCCACTTTGCAAACTTTGCCCCAAGCAAACTGTATTCTTTAAAGCGTTCGGATAAGCCATCGAGACCTTCCGTATACATTTCTTCAGGGAAATTGTCGAGCGGAACTAGACCTTTATCTACTTTTATACCTGGTAATACTTTGTTTTGTTCAAGTATTTTTACAAACGACTCACCATTATCAGCCTTTTGATGTATAGTTTCTTCAAAAAGTATTACACCACTAATATATTTTGCGAAGTTAGGGGTAGTGAATAGTGTTTGGCGATATTGTCTACGTTTTTCTAGACTTGTATCAATGCCAAGCTCAATAAAACGCTTGTCACATGTTTTAGAGCTTTCGTCGGCAGCCAAAATGCCTTTCGGTGACTTTACTAGTTGATTTGCCGTGTCTCGTAGAGGCTTATTAGTCATATTGGTTATTTTTATCCTTATATAAATAATATCATAGCATAAGCATAATTACACCATATAGGCTAGCAGTCTATTACATAGATATAGTGTTAAGACATATATACTATGTATAAAATAACTAATTTACAGATAGGAATCTATTATTTTAAAAATTAAATAATAGTACTTGTACTACAAATGTATTCTATTTCTTCTTTTTTATCTCTAAGCTTGCGTCTCGAAGCATATCGCGTTTTTTGATAGTTTCGCGCTTATCATAGCGTTTTTTGCCTTTAGCAATAGCAATCTCAACCTTTATAAGTCCTTTTTGAATACCCAAACACAATGGGATCAATACCTTACCATCTGATTTGACTGAGTTTAGTAGCCTGGTTATCTCTTTTTTGTGTAATAGTAGCTTTCTATCTTGAGTTGGGCTGTATTCTTCAAGATTACTGGCTAATTTATACTTGTTTACATGCGCATTTTTGAGATAGGCTTCATTACTTGAGAGGCTTATATAGCTGCCTTTTAGACTTACATTACCGAGTTTGATACTCTTAACCTCTTGACCAGACAAAACAATACCGGCCTCGAGTCGATCAGTAATATCATAGTCGTATTTGGCTCGCTTATTTGTAGCAACTATCTTCATAAGTGTTATTATAACTCACCCAAATATTAAATAGGTGCAAAATAGGTGCATAATTAGCTATAATAGGGTTATGAATAACCTAAAATCAGATATACAAGCTTTGGTAGCTAGCTCATTCCGGCAAATCCATGGCAATGAACCGGCAGAATTTAGCACAGACTATTGTGAGCCGAAATACGGTCATTTTGCTACCAATATAGCTCTAGTGAACTCAAAAAACCTTGGTTTACCTCCTATGGAAGTTGCAAATAAGATAGCATCTAAACTAGAGGATGAGGTTAAGCTTTCCAAGGTAGAGGTGCAAGAACCCGGATTTATTAATATTACAATCAAAGATTCTGTAATATTGGATAGTGCAGAGAAATACCTGGGTAAAACAAAGAAGTTAATCGCCACAAGTAGCCAAGTAAGCACAATGGCAATAGATTATTCACATCCAAATATTGGTAAACCTATGGGTGTACACCATCTTCTTTCGACAGTTATAGGTGATTCTATTAAATTAATTTACAAAGATACAGGTCACAATGTAATAGCAGATAATTTTATAGGTGATATGGGTACTCAATTTGGTAAGTTGATATACGCTATCAAGAATTGGGGAGATATGCAGACAATCGACAAGAACCCCGTACCAGAATTATTAAAACTATATGTAAAATACCACGTTGAATCTGAAAAAAACAAAGAATTAGATGATTATGCACGACTTGAATACAAGAAAATTGAAGATAATGATCCAGAAAACCGAGCTCTATTAGAAAAGGTTCAGAAACTCAGTATGGCCGAAATACAACTTATATATAAAACTCTCGGTGTAGAGTTTGATTATTACAATGGTGAGAGCTTCTACGAAGATAAACTAAAGGATATTATTGAGCTAGGAATAAAAAAGAAATTGTTTACTAAGAGCGAAGGAGCTCTTATATGTAAACTCAATAATCCAGATGAGCCACCTGCAATTATCCAAAAAAGCGATGGTACTAGCCTGTATCTCACAAGAGATTTGGCAAGAGTGGCTTATTGGGAAGATACTTGGCATCCAGATACGATGGTGAATGTCGTAGATGTTGGCCAATCCCTACAGATGAGTCAGGTGTATGAAGTTGCTGAAAAACTAAGCCTAACCAGTGCTAAAAACATACATGTTGCATTTGGAAGAATGGAATTTAAAGACAAGTCGATGAGTACTCGTAAAGGCAATATAATTTTTATAACAGATCTGATTGAAGAAACCAAAAACAGAGTACAATCCCAGGTTATATCATTATCAAAATCCCTCGATCCAAACGAGCAAGAAGAATTAAAGGATATACTCTCAATAAACTCAATCAAATACAACATACTAAAACAAAATCGGCTTTCAAATATTGTATTTGACTGGGATAGTATGCTCAATATTGACGGTAACAGTGCACCTTATCTTGCATATTCGGCAGTTAGAATGAAATCTATTATAAACAAACAAAAGAATATAGCTAGACATCTTGATAAAATACCAAATAGTAGTATCAAACTCGAGCCAATCGAGATAAGCCTCCTTCTACTAATAGATAAGATGCCAGATGTATACAAAGAGGCTGTAGATAAGTTTCAACCTAGTGAAATCGCCAATTATTGTTATGACGTATGTAGACTATACAATAATTTCTATAACAACTTTAAGATAATTGACTCAAACAAACCCAATACTCATCGAATTATGTTAAATAACATTACATTCGATGTAATTAAGCAATGTTTTGATTCATTGGGTCTCAAAATACCAAATAAGATGTAAATATAGTAGTAATTTTTACTGCTAATATTATATTAACTCTATTCGTATCTGTAAAAAGTGTTGTTGTAAATAGATACTATATAATTATAAAAATTAATTTGTTATGCCAAAATCGATATACTGTTATTAACAACTGTATTAAGTAGTATAATAGCTATATATGGAGGGGAGATTGGTTTTAAACACTGCTCAGAAACAAGCCGTTAATCATGTTGACGGTCCTTTAATGGTGGTCGCAGGCGCAGGAACTGGTAAAACCGCGATAATTACCCTTAGAATCGCCAATCTCATAAAGAATCGTAAGGTAAAAGGTGAAAATATATTGGCCTTAACATTTACAGATAAAGCATCTATGGAAATGGAAGAAAGGGTAGATCGATTTTTGCCATATGGTTACGTTGATGTGAATATTCATACCTTCCATGCTATTGGAGACAAAATATTGAGAGAATATGGTAACGAAATAGGTATCCCATCTGATTACTTGGTGATGACGAGGTTCCAACAGGTCATAATGCTACAAAATATTATTAACGATACTAAGCTTGTATATCACAAACCTCTCGGAGATCCATATAGTTTTGTTAACGACTTATTAAGGTTTATATCTAGGTTGAAAGATGAAAATATCGATTCAAATAGCTTTAATAAATTTGTTGCAAAACAAGTCACTAAAGACAAAAATGAAAAAGTAAGAATCAAAGAGCTAGCTACTATATATGAGCTATATAGTAATAAATGTATCGATCAACATATGCTGGATTATGGTGATCAAATAATGCTTTGTATTAAGCTACTCGAGAATAGACCCGAAATCGGAGGTATTTTAAAGAGCAAGTATAGATATATACTGGTAGATGAGTATCAAGACACCAACTTTGCGCAAGCATATTTGTTAAAATTGTTGATAAATAAACAACAAAATATTATGGTTGTAGGTGATGATGATCAGTCTATTTACAGATTTAGAGGTGCAGCTATATCCAATATATTGAGTTTTATACAAGATTTCCCAAAGTCTAAGCAGGTAATAATACGCAACAACTATCGATCTTCTCAAAAGATTTTAGATAAGTCATACAAACTAATACAAAATAACAACCCATACCGTCTAGAAATACAAAATAAACTAGACAAAAAGCTAATAGGTAACAAGAATAGATCAATTGTTGAGATTGTAGACTCACAAGATATACTGTCCGAGATAGATACCATTTGTAGTAAGATAAAAACCCTTATCAAGAATGAAGGTATTAGTTATTCAGACATTGCAGTATTGATAAGAAAAAATAACCAAGCAAAGCTGATCGCCAATACCTTGCTTCGCTCAAAAATACCTTATGTTATCTCGGAGAGTCAAAGTCTATTTGATCAACCAGAAATACGACTGTTAATAAATTTTATTCATATAATTAACAACCCAAGCTCTTCTAGCTCACTTTACGGATTATTGGTATCAGACATATCAAAGTGTGATCTTGGGCAAATTGCGTATTTTAGCGGTAAGGCAAGACAGTCTAATCTGTCATTGGAAAAATACTTACTAGAAACCCAAGAAGAACTACCCGAATCAATTACTGAACTAATTGGTCTAATTGAGAAGTATAGAACTGAAGCAAGAGCTCAAAATGCTGGGTCCTTGATATATCAATTCATTAAAGAAACAGGCTATCTAGGTGATTTAGTGAAAAAGTCTCAACAAAGTGCACTTTTTGCTCAGAAAATAGCAAATATTACGCAATTTTTTGTGATAATCGGAGAATTTGAACAAGTTAGTAGGTTTGACCCTCATATATATGCTTTGTGGCAGCATTTGAGCTCAATTCAAGATAGTGGTGCTGAGATAATGATACAGTCATCTCCTTTAGATATAGATGCAGTAAATATTATGACTATTCACAAAGCAAAAGGACTAGAGTTCGAAGCGGTTTTTATACCCGATCTTACTGAACAAACGTTTCCGTCTCGAAGGCAGTCTGAGGGAATAAGAATGCCGGATGGCTTAATAGATAATAAATCAGATAAAAACATTGACTGGAACATACATGAAGAGAGAAGATTGCTCTACGTAGCTATTACAAGGGCAAAAAAATACCTATATATGTCTTATTCGTACGATCACGGTAAGAAAAGACTCAAAAAACCTTCTAGATTTGTTTTGGAACTGGATAGTAATGTATACAAAAAACCACATATAGTTACAAAAAGTAATGATATAAGTATAATTAGTAGTTTTTCTAAATTACCGCATAGTAAGTTTGATCCACTAGATAGATTTATTGCCAAAGATGGTTGGTTACATATTAGTACGAATCAGCTGGCAAGCTATCTACGTTCACCTATGGAGTTTTGGTATTTTGATGTACTGAATCTTCCTAAAGGGCCATTTCACACTCTTGTGTATGGATCTGCAATCCATGCAGCACTAGAGCATTTCTATAAATCAAACTTATCAGGTCACACTTTGAGCTTAGATGATATATTAAAGGTTTACGAGAATAGTTGGAATAACGAAGGTTTTATATCTGTAGAACATGAGATTGATAGGTATAATCAGGGCAAGAAGGTACTTACTACTTTATATAAGAAAGAAACTAAGCAAAAAAAGTACCCGATCTATGTAGAGAAAGCCTTTAAGCTTAAAATTGACAGCCTAAAACTAAAAATAAGCGGTAGGTATGATGCAGTATACAAAGACGAAAACAAGATAGAGATTAGAGATTTTAAGACAGGCATAATTTCTGACATGTCAAAAGCTGAGAAAAAGCTCAAAGAGAGTCTACAAATGAAAATATATGCTTTGGCGTGGACAAATAATGATACTACACCTGTCGATAGTGTAAGTTTATATTTTGTAGAAAATGATATTTTGGCAAAATCAAGTAATATTGACAACAACAAGACACTAGAAATATTAAAAACTGTTTCTAGTGGTATCAGAAATAGGCAATTTGGAGATATTGGTCAAAGCAGATTAAATTTTAATAATTTGATATGAATAAACAATTAATAGAAAGTAGTTATCGCGATCAGGAGTGGCTGGAAAATTTACTAGCTGATATTTGGTTTAGATACTTTGGTGACGTAGAACAAACCAATAGTGTACATATAAAATATGGTAGAAAAGCAAAAAGAAGGCTTGGGTCAATTGGTATAGACAAAAGGGATGGTTCTTCAACAATTATTACAATTAATCCTCTTTATCAAGACTTAGATATACCAGAATATGTTGTTGTAGCCACAATAGTACACGAGATGACGCACTATGCGCACGGGTTTAACTCACCACTTATCCAAAAACAACGACACCCCCATAGTGGAGGAGTTATTAGGAAAGAATTTGCAGAACGGGGCCTAGAAAGTCTCTATATTAAACAGAAAAAATGGCTTAAAAGTAATTGGCAGGGTATTATTGATAAATATTTTACTGTAGAAAATAGCAATAAGACAAGACGAACTACGATAGTAGTTAGATCACCATGGTGGATGAGGTGAATAAAAATATTATTCATAAAATATATACTTGTATATAATAATATCCCGTTACAAAAGTAAAATATCGATACTCGTAAATATTATGAAATAACAGTAAACAGTATAAAAAACTTATATTGATAGAAATACATAATGTATGAGGTTGTAAAAAGTATAAATTTGTTATATAATACAACTATGAATAACAAGAAAAGATACGTTAAAAGATCAAAATATTCAGATATGAAGTATTTATCAAATTCTGGGTATACAAAAAGCCAAAAGGTAAAGATTAGATCGTCCCAGAGAGCCAGTAGACTAGCAATGACCAAGGCTAGAAAGTATTTGCTCTACGCAATTGGTTGTTTTGTGTCTATTCAGATTATAAAATTTATCATGTATAGTTTGATATATACTGGGGATTCTAGCCCCTCGGGTCTAATCTTCTTATTTGTTATATGGTTACAAACTGGTTTGTTGCTAGCAACATTTGTATTTTTTGTATTGTCTATATTTAAAACACTTTCAAGGCTTGTAACTGAATAAGGTATAACAAATATTTGTACGTATATTGTTCGTAATAAATGTATATGATATACTGATCTTATGATAGATATACTGGTAATTGTAGTTTTGTTTTTAAGCATTATTTTGCTGGTAATGCTTGTATTGGTATATCTAAGACTTAAGTCTACTCAAGGATCTGGTTCGGTAGCTGATTTGAAAAGCGACATCCAAAATTTGAATGCTACTATTACGCAAAGCCAAACTCAGATACACGACAGGATAGACCTAAACAATACAAATATTCAGGCCAATCTACACAAACAAATGAGTGAATCGGCAAAACTGATATCAGATGTGACTCATCGTCTGACTAAGTTAGACGAAACCAACAAGAGAGTTGTAGACGTTGCAGATGAGCTAAAAACCCTTCAGAACGTATTATCTAATCCGAAACAAAGAGGTGTGCTAGGTGAGTATTACCTAGGTAGTGTCTTAGAGAACGCACTTGGACCAGAGCAGTATAAGCTACAATATAAGATTGGAAAAGGGGATAACGGTAAGGATCTAGTGGTTGACGCTGTGATATTCTTGCAAGACGACAAAATTTTACCTGTAGACTCAAAATTTAGCTTAGAGAATTACAACAGACTAATAGAAACTAAAAATATTGTTGAGAAAAAGAACATCATTAAACAGTTTAAAAATGACCTAAAACATAGAATAGACGAAACAAGTAAATATATCCAACCAGATAAAGGTACTATGGATTTTGCTTTTATGTTTATTCCTTCTGAAGCTATTTATTATGATTTGTTGGTAAATAAGATAGGTGCACTAGAGACTAGCTCACAAGATCTTATTGAATATGCTTTTAGAGAGAAAAGAGTAATAATAGTTTCTCCAACATCGTTCTTGGCTTATTTACAAACTGTACTCCAGGGTCTTAGAAGTCTTCAGATAGAAGAGCAGGCTAAAGAGATCCAAAAAAGAGTCGGACTTCTAGGTAAACATATTGGTAACTACGATGAGTATATGCACAAACTAGGCAATTCTCTAGGTACAACTGTAAATCACTATAATACAGCACACAAAGAACTCAAAAAGATTGATAAAGATGTAGTTAAGATAGCTTCAACCGACCCAGCAGTAGAGAGTATTTTGGTAGAAAAACCCAAGCTAGAAGACTAGTTATGATATAATTTGAATCATGAAAACTATATTCTCAGGACTTAAGCCATCAGGCGATATGACTATAGGTAACTATCTAGGGGCAATGAAATATTGGCCGAAAAATCAAGATAAGCATCGCACCATTTTTTTTATACCCAATCTACATGCTATTACAGTTAGACAAGACCCAAAGCTACTCAAGCAGCGTACATATGATCTTGTAGCTTGGCTAATAACGGTTGGTGTAGACCCTGATAAATCTATCATACTAGTACAATCTATGGTTTCGGAACATGCAGAATTGGCGTGGATACTAAACAACTACGTCACTATGGGTGAGATGAGTAGGATGACACAGTATAAAGACAAAGCAAAGAAAGCTAGTCCAGAAGGCTTGTTGGTAGGGTTTTTTGATTACCCGGCATTAATGGCAGCAGACATACTACTCTACGATAGCAACGAAGTACCAGTAGGAGAAGATCAGGTTCAACATGTAGAGCTAACTAGAGACATCGCAAATAGGTTCAACAAGCTATATGGTGTTACTTTCGTATTGCCTCAGGCTATTGCTCCTAAAACTGGGAAACGAATTATGGGTCTAGATGATCCTACTCAAAAAATGAGCAAAAGTGACCACCCGGATAGTGCAATTGCCTTGATGGAGTCAAGAGATAACACAATCAAGAAATTTAAGCGTGCAGTAACAGATTCCGATAATAGTATAGTATATGATAAATCAAATAAACCAGCTATTTCGAATCTACTCGAAATATATGCAGGGTTTGCCGAGCTTGATATAGAAGAGATAGAGAAACGTTATGAAGATAAGGGCTACGGAGAGTTCAAACAAGATCTAGGTGAATTGGTGGCAAGTAAACTTGATAAATTGCAACAGAAATATAAAGCTATTCGTAACAACGAAGCCCAGTTGATGCAAATAATAGAGCAAGGTAATGCAAAAGCTGAGCAAATCGCTAGCAAAAAGCTCAAGGAAGTCAAAGAAAAAATAGGTTTGTTGTAATATATTCAACATACTATAACAGGTAGGATTGTAATAATTACGTTAATAATCATTGACATAAGCATAAGCATTTGATACAATATAAGCATATTGTTCTTTAAAACAAAAATAAAAAATAAATAATGCCACACACAATTATTTGTTACACATCGATTGACGATCCATGATCTCTAAACGATCGTCGTATCTAAACCGTAGGGAATGTCTGGTTCATAAAAAGCAGCCCCCTTGCTTTTTGTGACCAGTTTTTCCCTACTGTTCGAGGATAAACTATCAACCCAAACGTTTTTGCACCTTTATGGGTTGAAAGAGTACTATCATTCCGTCGGAGACGACCAGAATCTGCGTCCTTTATTTATGGGGGCGCGCATTCTGGTCGTACTACCAGAAGAGTGGTAGGGAAGTCGTCAACTGCGCTTCACTGCATAATATTGCATATGCGTAACTTGACTACACCTATACTGCCTTAGGCTTGCTCCTAGGGGAGTTATCGGGCCAGCGTGTGCCAGTTAAAGTTTTACTTTCAAAGGGCAGATACGTTGGCCCGTAACCAAATTGTAATTATTTCGCTCAAATCACCTTAATGGTGATTTTTTTATTTAGTATCTTAAATATTGATATAAAAAGCTGACACAATACTAGCAAATAATTGTTAGTTGTTACTGACAAAATAAGCAATAGTTATACATACGTTATCCACAAACGAATTTTAATAGTTTAAAACTGCATGAAGTCATTTACGTATGTTACTTAAAATATAAAACGTAATATACTTATTTATTTACATAAATACCACTATAGTATAAATGAATACAATAATAGTTCATATATTTATGCAAAATATTTGATTAAAATAAATTGTTCAAATTTGAATAATAAAATTTTAGCAAAAAACCTATAATGTATAAGTGTACATTGCAGCTAAATTATCAGATAATAAGTAGGTAATCTGATATCTATGAGAAACAGAGCTATTTTATTTACAGAACTGATTTTGGGCCTAGTATTGCTAGGGAGTTTAGTTATAAATACATATTTGATGATTAATTATACTCCTAAACAATTGGGGCCTGCTGCAATAACTTTTTGGTTTATTGGGATAGCTGTATTTGTTGCAAGCTTAATCACGTTATTGGAATATAACCTAAAATTGCGTAATCCAAATAATCGTATGCAACCAAGAAAAGTGCTGATCAGATCTCTAAGAACAGGTATATTATTGGGTCTAACGATAACAATATTGCTGGCACTCTCTAGCTTGAGAAGCCTAAGTTTAAGAGATATAATACTTTTTGCACTTACAGTTCTTATTATTGAGCTATATTTTAGAACAAGAAAAGCATAGCCTATGAAAGTAAAATTACACTCCATCTCTCCAGAATATATAACCAATGCTAAAAAAGCCTTTGGAAAAGCATCTACAAAGATGCAACTAGATCAGGCAAAAGCAAAGTATTTGGGTACCAAAAGTATACTATTAAAAGAATTAAAGCAGATTGCAGATATGGACGAGTCTGATAAGGCAGAGGCTGGTAAATTGCTAAATATACGGCGCGGTGAGTTAAATGATGCTTATACAGATGCTGTTACTAGGAGTGACAAAACCTATGAGAAAAACTCTGTAGATTTGAGTAGGCCATACACTACCTTAGAGTATAGTTATGGACACGAACACCCTACAAGCAAAGTATTGGCTCAAACCTACGATATATTTACTGGCCTTGGCTTCGCAATAGTAGATAGTGATGAGATAGAAACGGATTGGTATAATTTTGAAGCATTAAACATGCCAAAAGAGCACCCAGCTCGTGATATGCAAGATACATTTTATATAGAAAAGAGTAAAACCACTCTAATTCCAAGGACCCATACCTCTGGCTCTCAAGTGAGATTTATGGAGAATAATGAACCACCTTATAAAATAATTGTACCAGGTAGGGTCTTTAGAAACGAAGATGAAGACCCAACTCACATATGGTCGTTCTACCAAGTAGAAGGACTCGTTGTAGGAGAGGGTGTGTCTATGTCTGATCTAAAAGGGACACTACTCTATGTGGTGAAAGAACTACTCGGGCAAGACGTAGAATTGCGTTTTCGAGCTAGTTATTTTCCTTATACTGAACCCTCTGTAGAGATAGACTGTAAGTATAAAAGCAAATGGTTGGAGTTGGGCGGGGCAGGGATGGTGCATCCACAGGTTTTAAGAAACGGTGGAGTCGATCCGGAGATATACAGTGGATTTGCTTTTGGATGGGGTGCAGAAAGAATAGCAAATATTAAATATGGCTTAAATGATCTAAGAGAGCTTTGGCGACCAAAGTTTAGCTTTTTGGAGCAGTTTTAAATAATACGATTATGAAAATACCTGTAAATCTAGTGAATCAATACTTGAAAAATAAACTTACAACAAAAGAAATTGTGAGTAGTTTGGAAAAAACTGAAATAGAAGTAGAAGATATTGATGATGCTATAGCACTAGACAAAAAGATAATAACTGCAAAAATTATTGAAGTGAGTAGTCACCCCAACGCAGATAGACTAAAAGTTGTAAAAATCGAAACAGGTGATGGTAGGCCTAGAAAGGTGGTTTGTGGTGCTCCCAATGTGAAGTTGGATCAATTAGTTGCATATGCAAAACCTGGTTCTATACTACCCAGGGGCCAAAAGATAAACAGTGCTGTATTGCGAGACGTGAAATCAGACGGAATGCTTTGTTCGGCTAGAGAGCTATCTATAAGTGATGATCATGAAGGCATAATTGTTCTCGACCCTGACCTCCCCCTTGGCATATCATTGTGCGACATAGTAGATTCGCAGGATATCGTAGACATTAAGACCCCTGCCAATCGGTTTGACATGTTGTCTATTATTGGTGTGGCTCGAGAAATTTCTGCCAATTCTAAAAATAATCAATTAATAGAACCTAAGAACATAAAAACAGAGTTTAGTAAAAAAGACCTAACAAAAATAGAAAACAAACAAATATGTAAACACTTTATTTCTGTACGAATAAAAATAAACAAAAAAGTTGAGTCACCACAATGGCTTGTGGACAACTTAATAGCGGCAGGTATGAGACCTATCAATGTAATGGTAGACATTACAAATTTTGTAATGCTAGAGACTGGTCAACCATCACATGCTTATGACGCTAATAAACTCAAGAGCAACTTGGGAGTGAGATATGCAAAAAACAATGAGGAGCTAATAACGCTAGATGGAGTGACTAGAAAATTAAGTAAAGATGATTTGATAATAGTGGACTCAAATAAACCAATAGGACTCGCTGGAGTAATGGGTGGTAAAGACACAGAAACCGATAATAATACTACAAATATATTCTTAGAAATTGCTAATTTTGATAAAACTGTTGTTCGAAAGAACGCGCAACGACACGGTATAAGAACTGAGGCAAGCACAAGATACGAAAAAGGTCTACCTCTCCCCCTTCAAGTTTATGCTACAAATAGACTTATATATCTTTTTAAAAAAATATGTGCAGCAGAAGTAGTAGATAGTGTGAACGAACAACTTTACGATTGGCCTTGGATTCAGCATATTGGTTTGAGAATTCGAAAAGCCGAAAAGTTCTTAGGTATGAAGTTAGATGAGAAACAATTAATACAAGGGCTGCAAAAAAGAGGATTTGAGGCTGAGCACTTCTCTATCGTAAAAGAAGCTAGAAAGCATCTCGGTAAGCCGTATCTTTTGGGGGCAACTTTTAGACTAAATGGTACTGATTGCTTTGATTGTTCGTATTTAACTGACTATATTTACTCTTTAATAGGATTGAGAATAGGACATACAGCAAAGGAACAGTTTGATAATGGTTATGGGTTAGAAGTAAATGTACAAGAGTTAAAAGCTGGTGATTTAATATTTTTGCAAAGACCATTTGACGATAAAAACCTAGAGAAAGAGAGAGACGGGATAAGACATGTAGGTATATATCTTGGCAAATCGGAAGTGATTGAGGCTTCTTACGATGAAGGAAGGGTCGTTAAGACAAAACTTAAGGAGTTTTTAGAGTCTGGTAAAGTAAGAGGGATTAGAAGGTACGCAAATAACTTTAATCATACAATTGCTGTAACTGCTCCGTGGTGGCGTGAAGATGTACGAATCGAACAAGATCTGTTTGAAGAGTGTGCGAAAATAGTAGGATACGAAAACATGCCAACTACTCTCCCCTCGCTTCCTCCAATGCACACAAATATGCATCAAAACATTGTGAATTTGAAAAAACTAAGACAACTACTTGTTGATAGGGGTTTGTTTGAAGTAATGTCATATTCGTTTGTGAGTAAAAAACACCTTCAAAGTGATAACCAAGAAGAAGACAAACATCTAAAAGTAGTTAATCCGTTAAGTTCAGAACAAGAATATTTGAGAAGCACACTACTAAGTAGTCATCTCCAAATTATAAAAAATAATAAAAACTACCACCAGAAAAAATATGGGTTTTTTGAGATATCTAAAGTATACGAAAAAAACTCAAGTAAAGTTGGTAAATCTGAGAAATGGCAACTAGGAATAACCATAGTGGGTAATGAAGGTGAGAAAAAAATAAAGTCTTTAATAGATGTGATAAATGCTAAATATAAACTGAATCTAAGGTTTGATCCGTTACCGAGTAATAGGTACGAAAAAGGGATATCTGCAAACATAGTATTGAATGACATTGTGATTGGAAGTCTTGGTAGGTTAAGCAGTAAGATATCAAAAACTCATTATAAGATCCCTGGAGATGTCAGTTATTGCGAGATGAATCTAGACGAGATTGATTTGAATGATAAAGATTTTAAGGTAGAGGACATACCAAGTTATCAATTAATTTATCGTGACGTAACACTAGAGATAGATAACAAAATATGGTGGCAAGAAATACTGGATACTATCAAGCTGGACAAAGTGCTTACCAAGGTTGAATTTATTGATGAATTTAAAAATGATCAGTTAATAAAAGAAAGTAAAAAAAGAATAAGTTTTAGGTTGGTACTGGACTTAGGCGCACAACCCAGTTCTGCTGATATAGCGTCGAATCTAGATAGTATTACAAATTCTCTGGCAAAAAATAATAAACTTAGTAGGCCAACTATTATATAAACATTTTTAATAACATTCCCATGGTAGCAAAACAAGTAAAGTTGTATAATAATGCTAATGGTTAATGATAATAAAAATAAAACCCACTCTCATTTTTTACATCTTCCAAAGTATATTTCTAAGTCTGGATTAAAGCCAAGTAAGAAATCACGAATTAATTTTGTAATAATTTCTGCGATACTGCTGTTTTGTGTTTTTGATATGTTGATATCTGCGCTTACGATGGGAGGTATGTACCCTGGAGTTTCAATAGCTGGACACGATGTCAGCTATAAGACAAGAAGTCAGACATTTGATTATCTAAAAAGCCAAAAACTACAACGTAATTTTAATGTTCATGTAAACGATAAAGTCTTTAGTACTACCTCGGATGAGTTGGGCGCTGGGTATGATTTGAATACCACAGTCAACACTGCTTATGCTATCAGCAATAACCAGCCATATCCCCTGCTTAAGTTGTTTGGTTTGCAAAACCAAGGCCAGATAGGCTACGCCTATAATGTTGATCAATCAAAGTTAAAAATTTTTGCGGAATCTGTGATAGAGTCTGTTGGATATAGCGCTCAGAATGCAACACTAAAAATAGAGAATGGCGTTGTGAGTGTAGTACCGGACAAGGATGGCTTGAGAGTAGATCAGAAATATTTAAATAAGATATTGTCTACATCACTGGCTGATGCGAAGGATCAAAATATTGTGCTGCAACCACAGACACTTAAGGCTGATATTTTGGTGCCAGATACAGTAGAGGCCAAATCACAAGCAGAAAATTATTTGAGTAAATCAATAACTTTGAACTTTGAAGGAAAGACCTTTGTAGCAGATAAGATAGCATTGGGTCATATGATCTCTTTTATGGAGGTAGTAGATAGTGAAGGAAAAATTAAACTAGAGGCAAGAATTTCTCCAGACCAAGTTGCTGGTTATGTGCAGTCTATTGCAAATCAAATAGACATAGTACCAGTTAACAAAAAAGTCGTAGTTCGGAATGGTGTAGAATCGGTAGAGCGAGAAGGAAAAGATGGTAGAGCAATAAGTCAACAGGCCGTAATAGATTCTATAACTAATGGATTGCAGAATAACCAAAATGTAGAAGTAAACCTAACGGCTAACCCCGTAGCATTTAAGACGGAGTACAATAGAACTGTAAGCTTGGATTACAGTAGATACATAGAGATAAATCTAAGCCAACAAAAACTATGGGCGTGGCAAGACAATCAGGTAATATTTTCTACACCTATTACTAGTGGTGCCTCGGGATATGGTTTTGGGACACCAGTAGGGCTCTTTTCGATCTATGGTAAAGAACGTAGTAGGTATTTAAACGGTGCGCAATATGGGTGGGGGTACAATGTATTCGTTGATTATTGGATGCCATTTAGTGGTGGAGTAGGATTACACGATGCCGATTGGAGATCTAGCTTTGGAGGACAAGACTATATTAATGGCGGGAGTCATGGTTGTGTAAATATGTCTAAGTCTGCAGCAGCCTATTTATATGGATGGGCCACTATAGGCACTCCCGTATGGGTGCATTATTAATATAAGGTTTAATCTAGAAGCACACTAGCATAACTGGTATAATTCTTATATGAACTCTGACCAAGTTAATTTAACAAATAGTCCGGATTTAGGTGTTCAAAACCCCAACAATACGCCAGTACCAAGCTTGGGTGAACCTGGTATTGCAAAAAAACCTGAATTACAACCGAATATAGTAGCAAGTAAGCCTGAGGTTGGTCCTCAACCACAACCAGCTAGTTCAAATAATCAAGCTAGCCAACCAGTACAGCAAACACAGACAAGCGGAACAGTCTGGTCTAATCAGCTTCATTCTAGCGCTCAATCTGATAGAGCTAAAATAGCTCAAAGCATTGCTAAAATGTCAGCACAAGATGATGATCTAATAGAAAAAGAATGGGTTGATGTAACAGAAAAAGTGATAGATTCAAACAAAGATGATCCATACAACGAAGATGAAGACCAGCATGTTTTGAGCAGGCATTATTTGAAGAAGCGATTTAATCTAGATGTTAAGTAAAGTTTTTATATGAGCCAATATCTAATAATAATAATACTCACTGCAGCAGCTTTTATTATAGGCATAGCTTTGACTGGATTTTTTTGGTATAGGGGAACCTCAAGAAGAGCCAAAGATATTGAACGTTCACTCAAGATGGTTCCTTTACTCGTCAAACTCCCCCCGCAAGAGATTGAGGAAGGTAGTCGTGATGTTCGCGATGTAATAAAAGAAAATATTGCAAAAGCAGAAGGAGTTTTTAACTTACTCTCAGGTGTAGCTACCGAGAAGTCAACCTTTTATGGTAAAAAACATATTAGTTTTGAAATAGTTGCCAGAGGAAAGTTAATTAATTTTTACATTATTGTGCCAGCCAGTATATTGAGTGCAGTGCAGAAGGCACTTACTTCTGGATACCCAGATATACAAATAGAAAAATGTGAGGATACAAATATATTTTCTGCTGTTAGTAAAATAGCCGGTGTTCAGGGAGGTGAGCTTAAATTGGCTCGTGAGAATTTTTTACCGATCAATACATATCGAGAAAGCGACTCTGATGCTATGGTGGGTATGCTTTCGGGTCTGTCAAATTTAGGTGATCATGAAGGTGCAGCCGTTCAGGTAATGGTTAGACCAGCTCCTTCTGATTGGAGCAAGCGAGCAATAGATAGGGCAAAACAAGTATTGGATCCAAATAAAAAAGATAATAGTAACTACGGAAAGACTATGGAGATCATAGCCTATATACTAAAGGCTCCATTTAGAACAAGTTCAGACAGCGATCAAAAGTCTCAGCCAGATAAACAACCTGATGCTGTTGATCAAAAAAAAGCTGAGTTGATAGAGAACAAAGCTCAGTCCCCTGCATTCGAGAGTTTGATAAGAATTATAGCTAGTTCAGACAACTCGGCGAGAGCCAAAGTAATAGTACAAGATATATCATTGGGATTTGCGCAGTTAAGCCAAGGTGGAGCAAACAGCTTCAAATATCAGGCTGCAAATGAGCCTCAAAAACTAGCAACAAATTTTATCTTTCGTTTTTTTCCTGCCAATCAAAAAAATCTTGTATTGAACTCGACGGAACTTGCTACAATTTTTCATCTGCCGAGTCAGATTATTGGAATATCGGCAAACCTAGAGCGAAAGGCCGCTAAGGAAGTTGCCGCACCGGCTGGACTACCGACTGAAGGTATGCGATTAGGTGTGAACATTTTTCAAGGCAACGAAACCCCAATATATCTAACCCAAGATGATAAAAGAAGACATGTTTATATAATAGGTCAAACTGGTACTGGTAAATCCGTATTGTTAACAAACATGATGCTTCAAGATGCCCAGGCTGGTAGAGGATTTTGTTTCATTGATCCAAATGGCGATGAAGCAGAAAGATTGCTAGGCAGAATACCACCTGAAAGAGCTGAAGATGTGATTTATTTTTCGCCGGGTGATACAGATTTTCCGGTAGGATTGAATATAATGGAGTACGATCAAAACAAACCTGAACAAAAAGACTTTATAGTACAGGAAATGATTGCGATGCTGTACAAGTTGTATGACCCTACCCATCAAGGGTTTATAGGACCACAATTCGAAAATTGGTTTAGAAATGCTGCTCTTACAGTAATGGCTGATCCAGACGGAGGAACATATATAGAAGTACCGAGGGTGTTTACTGACGATGAGTACTTGAAGAAAAAATTTAAGTTCCTTACCGACCCTACCGTACAGGCATTTTGGACTAATGAAATGGCACAGACAGATGCTAGAACCAAATCTGACATGTTAGGATATTTTGCCTCAAAATTTGGCGCTGTTGCAAATAATGAAATGCTGCGAAATATTATAGGTCAGAAGAAATCTGCTCTTAACTTCCGAGACATAATGGATAATAATAAAATCTTGATAGTTAACTTATCTAAAGGTCTTATGGGTGAGTTGAACGCTAAACTCTTAGGCATGATATTTGTTATTAAGTTGCAAGTTGCCGCTATGAGCAGAGCTGATATACCAGAAGATCAACGGGTGGACTTTGGGCTGTATGTAGATGAGTTTCAAAATATTGCTACAGATAGTTTTGCAACCATTCTTTCTGAAGCCCGTAAGTATCACTTCAATTTGACAGTGGCAAATCAGTATATAGAACAAATAGACGAACAAATACGAGATGCTGTATTTGGTAATGTAGGCAGTATGGTTGTCCATAGGGTTGGTAATGATGATGCTGAATATCTTACCAAACAATTTGCTCCGCAGTTTGACGCAAATGATCTCGCTAACATACCCAATCACTATGCCGTTGCCAAAATAATCGCTGATGGTAGACCAGTAACACCGTTTTCTATGAAAGGATACCCACCTGTTGATAATGAGGTAATAAATACCGAACTTCAATCTGCAATGCGAGACCTGTCTAGGAGTAAGTATAGTAGACCCAAAGATGAGGTTGCGGCAGAAGTAGCTGAGAGCTTGGACGCTGGTGGTAAAACCTTAGCGGCAAATGTAGTAGATTCAGGTTCGAAAATTAACCCAGGATAGCATAAACAATTTGCACTTGTATGCATATGTGTATTAGAATATATTATAAGTAAGAATATATTAGATTTATATATGAAAGAAATTAATGGCTAACTTCCGCGATATAATCACAAACTTTTCAATCGGATCACTTTCAAAGAGTAAATTGGGGTTTTATGCAAAACGATTAGCTAAAGAAACTGCAACAAGACGATTGGCATCTGTACTTATGATAGGGCTTATGCTTTTGCAGTTTGCTACATTCTTGGCACCACCTAAGCCTAGTTATGCAGCCTCACCTGGCGATTTAGTCCCCGGTGGTCCATTTACTAAGTCTTCTCTTATAACAACAGTATGGGATCAAAACCCACAAGGTATTCAACAGGTATTCAACAGGTTGCAGATAACTAGAACAAAAATGCAGCAAGCTGGAACTGCTCAGGTATGTAAAGGTCAAGGTTGGCTTTCAATGGGTAGAAATGCCGATGCTGGATCTACTCAATGGCAACCTGGCATATATATAGGACCAGCCGAATCTCGCTGGGCACAGAATTGTTTTAACGTATTACGTGGAACCAGCACGATACAAGATACCCAGACTGGTAAATGGTATGAGTGGGGCGTGATACTGGAGTGTGGCAATATTATTCTAAAAGAAGTACAACCACCCCAGGCAAACATTTCGTGTACTAGACTGGATACTTCCAATCCCGGACCAGTTGCAGTAGGTACTACAGTTCAATTCCAAGGTAGAGCAAAAGGGACTAATATTACAGCTGGTCAACAGGTAGGAATGTCTTATGCGGTGTACAGACCAGACGGTAGTCCACTAGGTGAAGTAGTGGATGGACCCAAGAGGGCTCTTGGTATAGATGACTCACCGGCGGGTAGTGGAACATATGTCGATCCTAGCCAAAGGCCATTCACATTTAATACAGCCGGCACTTTCATAGTGAGACTAGCAGTAACCTTTGACGGAAGTTTGATTGCACCCGGAAGTTTTGTAGATTCTTGTGCTAAAGAGATAGTTGTGCAAGCTCCCAGGAGTCTTGCTTGTGACAGTCTTACAATAAAGACACCGATGGGCAGAGCTCCATTTACACCTGAACTTACGGGTAAGGCAATAATAGAAGGTAACGGTGGTACTGCACCTACAGTGAGTAAATATGAATATACTCTATTCAAGTTAGACCCAAATGGTACAGTCACATATGATAGTGGAGCAAAGAAATATTCTCCGATACCGGGTAAGGTAATAACGCACAATGTTACTGGTTTACAAGACCCTGCCCCACCAGCTACATCGTTCCAAGCAACCGATTTTACCCAGACCGAGGCTGGAGAGTATTTGGTAAGGCTTATAGTATATGACGGTGCAGGTAACCCTGCTCCAAATAAAGTTGCCTGTAAGAAGCCATTTACAGTTACAGATGTAGATAAGTCGTATCAGTGTGTCAGTCTTGTAGCAAATCCAGCGAATGGAACAACAGTACCCTTTAGTACTACCCTAACTGCTACTGCACAAACTCAGAATACAACCATAAAGGAGTATCAATTCAACTTTGGTGATGGCAGCAACCAAACTGTTCAATCNNAGTGTTACTATAACAGTAGGAGAGGAACCTCCTCCACCACCAAACGAGCAGATCCCATCCAAAGTAGTTAGTAACCTTACCTTACTTACTACAGACGGGAAGCCAACAGATGCTAATAATCAAACAGCACGGGCTGGTGACAAATTGAAATACGAAATTGGTATAGCCCATTTTGGCGAGGAATCGCTTAAGGGATATGTATTTAAAGATGATATTTCGGATATGCTTCAGTACTCTGATGTTGTTGATCTAGGAGGGGGCACAATTCAACAAATAAATGGAAGAACTGTAATAGTATGGCCAGCTGTGGACATACCAGTATCTACCGACAGAAATAATCCAAACTTTGTTTCAAAAGCGTTTACGGTGCAGATAAAGAACCCACTGCCTACCAATGCGCAAAAACCAACGGACAAAACAAACTACGATTGTAAGATGGATGATGAATTCCTAGGAAGACTAGTGTCTACTCCGCTCTACATCAATCCAGCTAAACAAGTCGAATGCTTAGCTGTAACGATACCTGTTCTAGCTACACTACCTTCTACTGGATCTGAAGTTATACCACTTATTATTATTGGATTATTTGCAGCAGCTTCTGTATATCTATTCTTTAGAAATAGACTATTGAAACGTGAATTGGAACTCGTTGAAGTATTAAATGATGGAGTACAAACAAATGGCTGAGAACAATAGTGAAAAATTAAGAGATAGTGGTGCAGAGCGAGTAGAAAATACTGAGCTAAAGAATTTAGAAAGAGCAAAAACACCTGAGAAAAAGCTAACCAAAGCAGAAATAGAAAAAGGTGAACGCGAGATTGCNNAAGATGTAAAATCACCATCTAAATATACCAAGCAAGAAAAGAAACAGGCATACAAGAAAGAGATTAAAAAAGTTCAATCTCAGTTGCCAAGAGGATCTCGTGCTTTTTCCAAGGTTGTTCACAATCCAGTCATAGAAACAATTAGCGATGCTACTGCAAAGACTATATTTAGACCATCTGCGCTTATTGGCGGTTCAATAACTGGACTAGTATTGGGTCTAATAATATATCTTGTCGCTAGATACTATGGCTACCCAATATCGACTATGACCCTCGTATTGCTTTTGATAGTTGGTGCAATATTAGGAGTCATCGTAGAGCTAATAGTAGGGATGTTTAAAAAGCCCTCTAAACAAGAATAGTTTTATATTTGAGACTAATATCTGCTTGCTTGCAATCTGTAAATAGACTATAATAATACTTATTAGCAAAAGTTTATATACTTGAAATAAAGCTAAAAAAGTTAGTATTTATTTAATGAAAATTTAGTTGAGGGGAAGCTTGTTTAATGCCCGAAAAGAAAAAAGTAGATCAGTATTCAGCTGAGCAAATTCAAGTTCTAGAAGGTCTAGAGCCAGTTAGAAAAAGACCCGGGATGTATATTGGTGGTACAGGTCCTGAAGGGTTACATCATTTAGTCTGGGAGCTTATTAATAATTCGATAGATGAAGCTATTGCTGGCGAAGCAGATACTATTGAAGTAGTGATGCATGACACTGGTTGGGTGACTTGTACTGATAATGGCCGTGGAATACCGGTAGACAAACACAAAACAACTGGTAAAAGTGCATTAGAGACGGTTCTTACAGTACTTCACGCTGGTGGTAAATTTGGTGGAGGTGGTTACAAAGTATCAGGAGGATTACACGGGGTTGGAGTGAGCGTTGTGAATGCTTTATCTACCGATCTTGTAGCAACTGTTTATAAAGAAGGATTAGAATATCGCCAAGAATATAAGAATGGAGTACCAGTAAGCGATATTAAAAAGGTTGGTAACACCAAGGAGCGTGGGACAGTTATTAGCTTTAAACCCGATGCAAATATATTCGAGACAGTAGAATTTAGCTATAAGACTGTTCTTGACTATCTTAGGCACCAAGCTTATCTAACAAAAGGTGTTAGGGTGAGTTTAGTAGATGAA
>CXWK01003405.1_pt2 | contig 23717 bp, 10 predicted proteins | sample 590851 | NCBI WGS metagenome assembly CXWK01 (sample SAMEA3498364, study PRJEB10139) | wastewater metagenome | biome: wastewater treatment plant; material: activated sludge | place: Denmark | collected 2014-08-01
GGAGTTGTTTGAGAAGGCGTTTGGGTATGTGAGGCAGTATTACTGAGCGGCCGACCGTTGATGACCGGTCACCTTACCTGCCACCCACCGACCCCGTTTAATTCTACCGGCGTCGCCACATAACGGCGCACAGGCCCAAGAGCAGGACGCCGCCCATTATCGCCATCACGCCAAACAAAACGGTTCTCAGCTCACTTGAACGGGCAGCGGCCGGATCGCTAACGCTCACGTCAATCGTGCGGTAATCCGTTTTCTCCCCGGCCACCGCGTTCACGCGCAGCCGGAAGTGGCCGGCCGCGTCGGGGGCGTACTCAAGCATCACCTCGGCCGACTCGCCCGGGGCCAAGTCAGGCAAGGCCTGCGTCGCCAGGGGATGGCCATCGGCCTCCAGCGTTAGCAGCGCGCCGCCGAAGGGGCGGCTGCCCGCGTTGCTGACTTGAACCGGCAGGGCCACGGCCTCGCCCAGGACCGCCGCCCAGGTGGTCGGCGCATCGACTATCGGCAGGGCCACCTCCGGTGCGGCCGGCAGCGGGACCTCAGCCTGAACTCGTTCCAATAGGGTGACGTTTTCAGTGGCCGCCGCCAGCAGTCCATCAAAGGCGGCCGTGTCGGCCGCGTCCGGGTCGTCCAGCCAGGTCTCGGCGGCAAGCAGGGCCAGGCCGGCATCCAGACGGACGAAAGAGATGGCCAGGCCCAGCGCCATCTCGCCGGCGGAACCCGTGCCCTCAGTCGCCGAACCCAGACGGGTCATGACAGGCGCGGCGGCATTATCAAACGCCTGGGCGGCAGTCGCTAGTTCCGCTGCCCGCGCTCGAACGCCGTCCGGGTCGCCAGCGGCCACGGCCTGCTGCAAGGCTCCCACGGCGACGCGATACGCGGCTAACGTCGTGTCAAATTCGGTCAAGGCCGGCGATGACGACTGTGCCGGCGGCGCCAGGCGCGCCAGACGGTGTTCTTTCTCGCTGCCCTCTGAAAATAGCCTCCTGAGGAAATCATCCATATCGATAGGGTAAGGCGTCTCGCAGATGAAATCGGACCGCTGCGGCGCCAGAAAAGCCATCTCGCCGGCCAGCGCCGCCGCCTCGCGGGTGCAGGTCATGGCCGAGGACAGGACAGACGTTGCCGCGATGTGGACGAGTACCTGCTGGATGCGAGTTTGCAGGCTGAAGATGAGGCCGATGGGGTTGCCCGTCTTGAGCAGGGCCAGGTCGGTTAGATCTGTCAGGACCGCGGTGGCGTCACGGCTTTGGCCGAACGAATCGACGTAGAGATCGTGAGCCAGGTCGCGGGCGAAAGATGAGGTTTCGGTCAAAAAGCGCAATTGCCCGGCCGCCGCCTCAGCCGAGCGGGACACCTCCCAGACAGGCCCTTGCGCGCCGTCCATGCTGCGCACGCCCTGGTCGACCGCCGGCTGGACGCGTTCGACAAACACGGGGATCAACTTGCCGAAAGCCTCCGCCCGAACCAGGTCATTCTGGTAGCGCTCTAACAACTCCTCGGCCAGCGTCGCGACGTCATCGCCGTCGAGCGCGTCGTCCCCCAGCACGTCGATAGCCTCGATGGCCACTTCGATGCTATTGTTCGTCCCCTCGCGCAGGTCTTCGTCATCAATGAAGCGCACGAGTAACTTAATAACATCCTCGAACAGCTTCTTCAGCAGATCGCCAAACGCCGCGGCCGTGTTGGTCGACGCCTTGGTAGCAAGCAGGCCGGAAGCGGAGAACATCCCCACCAGATCGACCGAGGCCTCGGCCTGGTCTTCGGCAATGAGCGTGTAATCGTCGAGCAGCGCGGCCACGGTTTCCTCCTGCAAGACCAGTCGTTCCAGGGCCGTGGCCTGCTGCGGCGTGATCGCGGCGGGGTCAGCGGCCCGCCACTTGGCCACCAGTTCCTCGGCCGCCGTCTCGTCGAGGGCCTCAAACGGTTTCGGAAAGAGCACGCCGTCGGTTGTCGTGTAGGACGTCGTCTTCAACTGCTCGAAAACGGCTTCCTTGCGGGCCAACAGCGCGTCAAGCGTGGGCGGCGGGGCCGGGTCGACCGGGTCGGCGTGGAAGTCGGCCGCCAGTTGGGCCGGGGGCAAGGTGACTTCCAGCGGCGCGGTGAAGGTGTAGCCGGGCAGGGCGGCGGTGAGGGTGTAGCCGCCGTCAGGCAGGTCGTCGAAGCGATAGCGCCCTTCGCCGTCGGTCGTGGCCGTCCGCGGCTGGTCCGGCCCGGCCGCGCGGATTTCCACCCCGGCCAGGGGCGCGCCGGCGGCGTCGGTGGCGCGGCCGGCGATGGCGTTGGCTTGGGGGGTGGGGGGGGCGGCGTCCGCGGCGTCATAGATGAAGACGTCCTCTTCCTCGTTGCGATCGTCGCTAACCAGGTTGTCGGCCACCGAGGAGAAGACGATGACCCGGCCGTCGGCGGAAATGGCTCCCATCCGTGAGACATTGATCCCCTGCCGTCCCTGAGCGTCGGCCGAGATGAGCACCGTCAGCTCTGTCTGTTGGTCATAGAGAAAGATGTTGCCCCAGTTGCCGGTCGGTGTGTCGACCAAGCCGTTGGCCCCGGCCCTGAAGAGTAGGTAGCGGCCGTCGGCCGAGAGGGCGAACGAGTCTCTAATGCTGCCATCGGTGATAGGACTGGACGAAAAGCGAACCACGATCCTGGTTTCGTCTGTCTGTCGGTCGTGCAGGAAGATGAGGGTTTCAGACTCGTCATCATTCTCGTCGCGAAAGGCGACGAAGCGGCCATTGGCCGAGAGGGTCGCCTGGCCGGCTCCTTGGCCAAGCATGGTCCCCGCAATCATCCGCGGGGCGATGAGCGTGGTCTCACCCGTCTGGCGATCGTGGACTAGGATTTCAGTCGGCCCATTGGGTGCGTCGCGGACCTGATCGGCAGTCGACGACGTAACGGCGATGAAGCGGCCGTCAGCGGAGAGTGAGGGTGATGAATAGGCGCGAGCGTTGTCAAGTCTGGTTGTACCGCGGGGAAAGAGCGTTACCTGCTCCGTATCGCGGTCATAGAGATAGACATTGAAAACCCCGAGCGGATTCAGAAAATTTGGATCGAGAGCGCTGGCCGATGAGTCGAATGTCACCAATCGACCATCGGCGGAGATGGCCGGGTCCCACGAAGCGCCTCTGCCTGACGAGCCATCGGCGCGACGAGAGACGAGTGTCGTCTGACCTGTCTGCCGGTCGTGGAGGAAGACATCCTGCCCCCCCCATTGTTCATTAGTATCGTCCTCTACCAAACTGTCATCGATGGACGTAAAAGCTACGAAGCGACCATCGGCCGAGATAACCGGGTCATAGGAACCCCCGTTACCAATGGTTCCGTCAGACCGGCGCGAGACAAGGGTCATTTCGTCGGTCTGCCGATCCAGCACAAAGATGTCATGGCCGCCGTTGGTGTCACCCGCCACCAGATTGTCAGCCCCCGAGCGGAAGGCGATGAAGCGGCCGTCGACCGAGACCGAGGGCGTGTCGGAAAAGGAGTTGCCTTGAGTGCCGTCGCTCAGACGCGGGACGAGCGTCAGGCTGCCGCGCACGAAACCGTCTGAGGGCGGGCCCTGACCGTCGTCGGGTGCGGGTTGATCTTCGCCGGTCTGGGTATAGATGAAGATATCGGAGTGGCCATTCGTATCACCATCGACGAGGTTGTCGGCCACGGAGCCGAAGGCGACAATCCGGCCATTGGCCGAAATGGACGGGTCGCGCGAGTCCTGGTTGCCCTGCGCACCGTTACTGTGGCGCGAAATCAACGTCGTCTGTCCATCCGCTACGTCATAGAGGAACACATCCATGCCGCCGTTGTTGTCGTCGCTCACCAAGTTGCTGGCCAATGATACGTAGGCCACGCGCGAGCCGTCGGCAGCAATCCGCACATGCCCATTGCTCAGGCCGGAACGTCCGTTCCCCGGCGTGCCGTCACCGGCGCGCGAGACAAGTTCCGTCATGCCCGTCTCGCGGTGGTGCAGGAACACGTCGTCGTATCCGTTCGAGTCTGAGTCGACCAGGTTACTGGCCGCGGATGGAAAGGCGACCAAGCGCCCGTCGGCCGAAATGGAAGCATAGGCCGAGATGTTGTTCCCTTGCGCCCCACTCGAATGGCGCGACACGAGCGTCGTCTCACCGGTCTGGCGATCATGTACGAAGACTTCGGCCCATTGCGGGGTCGTGTCGTTGGCGATGAGATTGTCGGCACCTGAATGGAAAACGACGTAGCGGCCATCGGCCGATAGCGAGGCGATGCTAGACCCCAGTGCCCCCTGGGTGCCGTCGCTGTGGCGTGAGACCAGGGCCGTCACGCCCGTTTGCCGGTCATAGAGGAAGACGTCCGACGCGCTGTTGCTATCACTATCCACCAGATTGTCGGCGTCAGAGGTGAAGGCGACGTAACGGCCATCGGCCGAGATGTGGCTGTCGTAGGAGTCCCCGTTGCCCGTGCTACCGTTGATGTGACGCGAAATGAGTGTGATGTGGAGCGACAGCCGGTCATAGACAAACACGTCCGACCACGCATCGTCCGTAGCATCATCGACCAGGTTGTATGACTGCGAATGGAATGTAATGAAGCGGCCATCGGCCGATATAGCACTACGGCCCGAAAAGGAGTCTAGGTTGCCCTGTACACCACTGATGCGTTGGGAAACAAGCGTCGTCTCCCCAGTTAGCCGATCGTGGAGAAATACATCGGCCCTGGCGTTCACATCATCGTCTACCAGGTTGTCGGCTTCAGAGGTGAAGGCCACAAAACGGGCGTCGGCAGAGAGGGAAGGGTAGATGGAGTTGCCGTTGCCCGGCGTCCCATCGCTGTGGCGCGACACCAGCTCGACCGAGCCGTCGGGCAGTGCCATGTCCTGATCGCTCGCTTCGTCGAGTGAGGTTTCGCCCACGCTCTGCCCTGTTCGATCATGGGCGAAGACATCTTCGGTCATGTTGAAGGCGTCCCCGGTGTCGCCGTCGATCAGGCGGCTATCAGATGAGGAAAAGGTAATGACGCCGGCGTTGGCTGAAAGCGCTGGCATGGAAGCGTTATAGGTGCCCTGAGCCCCCTGGGTATGGCGCGAGATCAAAGTCGTCTCGCCGGTCGCCAGTTCGTGAAGGAACACGTCGCTGGTTGCGCCGTTGGCATCGTTGTCGATCAGGTTCGTCGCTGTGGAATCGAAGGCCACGAAACGGCCGTCGGGCGATAGGGCGGGATAGGCCGAATAACCGTTACCAGACGCGCCGCCCGTGTGGCGCGAAACCAGGGTTGTCTCTCCTGTTTGGCGGTCGTGGACGAAGATATCACCGCAGACATACTCTCCACACATTCGCTGGAATCCGTCAACTAGATTGGAGGCGCTTGAGCTAAAGGCTACGACGCGGCCGTCGGCCGAGATGGAGGGCGAGCTAGAATATCTGTCGGCCAGCGCGCCCGTGGTATGACGCGAGATGAGGCTGGTCTCGCCCGTCTGCCGATCGTGGACGAAGACATCACCGTGGCCGTTCGTATCGCCGCTGACGAGGTTGCCGGCGACCGAGTCAAAGGCCACCAAGCGACCGTCGGCCGAAAGGTCCGCGCCACTCGATGCGCCCAAGGCCTGCCCAGCAGTAGAGTTGACGGAGACGCGCGACGTCGTGCCGGTCGTCAGGTCATGGACAAAGATGTCCGCTTCGCCGTTGGTGTCGCCGGCCACGAGATTGTCAGCCTCAGAAACAAAGGCGACGAACTTTCCATCGGCTGAAATTGCGCTGCCGTATGATTCGCCATTCGCTGGCACGCCGTTGGAATCGACGGAGAGCCGAGCGGTCTCCCCCGTCGTCCGGTCATGGATGAAGACAGCGCTGCAATTGAAATCGCTCAAGCCTGTAGAGCATCTCTGCGTATCGCCGTCTACCAGGTTGGTGGCGCTGGACGAAAAGACAACGTACCGGCCGTCGGCCGAAAGATGCGGGTTGTTGGATGGCCCATCGGCCAAGGTGCCGTCGCTGTGGCGCGAGATGAGCGCCGTCTCGCTCGTGCGGCGGTCGTGGACAAAGACGTCGCTCTGACCATTGGTGTCGTCGTCGACCAGATTGTCGGCCCCCGATTGGAAGGCTACCCAGCGGCCGTCGGCCGAGATGTCGGCAATGGAAGAACTGTGGTTGCCCTGGGCGCCGTTCGAATGGCGCGAGATGAGTGACGTAACGCCACCCTCGTTCTGGGCGGCGGCCGGAGATGTCGCGGCCCGCTGCAGGGCGATGGTCAGCATGACCGCCAGGGTAAGCAGCAGGGTTGTCCGTTTGTTCAAGGTTTACTCCCTGAGAAAGCATGAACGGCGGGGCGCGGCGTTCTTTCTCAACTACGACTACGAATGACCAACGCCGCGAGAATGAGAAAGATGACGGCCGCGGCAACCGCCGCAAGGATCATCAGGATCGATGTGTTGCTGTCGGTCGCCGAGTCGGTGGGAACTTCGGTTGCCGGGGTGGGCGCAGGCGACTGAGGTTCTGTGGCCACTACCATGAGTGTGCGCCAGTCACTTTGGTCGCCGTCGGTGGCTCGCGCCGTCAGGCTGTAGATTCCTGATGCCGGCGGTGTCCAGGCCACCAACACCTCGGCCGCTTCATCCGGCGCCAGGTCGGATAGGGCTACCTCGGCCTGAGTGCTCCCGTCGCTTTCCAGCGTCAGCACGGCTGCATCGAACGGCTGTCCGCCGACGTTGACGATGCGGAACGGTATGGCCTCAGGCTCGCCAACTGTAGCGAAAATCCTGGTAGGCCCATCAATGACCGGTAGCGCGACCTCCGGCGGGGCGGGCAAGGGAACCTGGGCCAGCACCCGATCCAGGCGGTCGCCGCCGCTTGCAGCCGCGTCCAGCACTTGCCTCAGGGCGACCGTATCGGCCGCCGCGGGATTGGCCAGCCACTGATCGGCGGACATAAGGACGAAGGCCGCATCGAGACGAACGAGGGTCATCGCCACGCCCAGGGCCATTACGCCCTCCACGTCGATTGCCCCGTCCGCTGACCCCAGACGGACCAGGATGGGCGCGGTGCGTTGTTCGAAGGTCTGGGTCGCGGCCGACAGTTCATTGGCGCGCGCCTCAACGTCCGCCACATCGGCGGCGTTCAGAGCGCTTTGCAGGCCATCCAGCGCCGTGCGATAGTCGGCCAGAGCCGCGGCTAACTCCGGCGACGACTGGGCCGCTGGCCCCATTCGTGCCAGATGCTTTTCTTTGCGCCCTTCCGAAAACAGCCGGTCGAAGAAATCGCCCAGGTTGACCGGCACAGGAACCTCACACGCGAACACGGGGCGGTCTGGTTGAAAGGCGTAGTCGCCCGAAGCCAGCGCAGCCTCGCGCGTACAGGTCATGGCTTCGGACAGCACCGAAGAGGCCGCGGCGTCGATGAGGATCTGTTGCAGCCGCGTCTGCACACTGAAGATGAGGCCGATGGGGTTGCGCGTGCCCAGCAGGCCCAGGTCGGTCACGTCCTTGAGGAACTCGTTCACATCGCGCCCGCGCCCCAGCGAGTTGGCGTAGACGTTGTGGGCCAGTTCACGCATCAGGGCCGATTGCGTCGTCAGTCCCTCTAGGCCCAGGGCTGCTGCCTCGACTGGACCGGCCACACTCCAGACCGGCTCGCCCGCGCCGGCGGCGCTGCGGATGCCCTGGTCGAGCACCGGCTGGACCCCGCCGGCAAAGGCGGGGATCATCTCCTGGAACGCCACGGCGCGGATGGCGTCGGCCTGCGCTCGCTCCAGGAACTCCTCGGTCAGCGAGGCCGCGTCCTCGAATTCGATGGTACCGTCGACCACGCCGATGAGCTCGATGGCCAGCCCGAGGCCGTTGCTCGTGCCCTCGCGCAGCGCCTCGTCGTCGATGAAGTGCAGCAGCATCTTGATGAAGTCCTCGACCGCCTTGTTCAGCAGGTCGGTGATGGTCGCGACCAGGTTGCCGGAGGCCTTGAGCCCCAGCAGGGCCGTCCCGCTGGCGACGCCGGCCAGGTCTACGGCCACGTCGGCCTGGTCGGCGGCCAGGATGGCGTAATCGGCCAGCAGGGGGGCCAGCGTCTCCTCCTGCATGACCAGCCGCTCGAAGGCCACCGCCCGCTCCGGCGCGATGGCCGCCTCATCGCCGCGTAGCGCGGCCACCAGTTCGCGGGCCGCCGTCTCGTCCAGGGCCGCCGTCTCGTCCAGGGCCGCCACCGGCTCCGGGAAAAGGACGCCGGCCGAGGACTCATAGGCCGTCGTCTCCAGCGCGGCGAACGTGGCTTCCTTGCGATCCAGCAGGTCGCCGATGGGCGGGGCGGTCTGGGCCGGCCGCCAAGCGGGCCAGTAGCCGCTGGTCAGCGGCGTGGTTGCCAGGCTGGCCAGGTCCATGATGTGGATCGCGCCGCCTTTGGTATAGACCAGCCGGTCCTCTTCCGGCGACAGGTCGAGGAAGGCGTAGCTCCCGTCCTGTATGTCCGACACCTGGAGGACCCGCGCGTCGGTCTCGCCCACCCGGTAGACGCGGAGATCGGAGGTGGAGCTGCCGTAGCCACCGCCGACGGCGTAGAGGAGGGCGCCATCAGCGCTGTACTCCATGTCGAAGGCGTAGAGTTCGTCGACGAAATGGCGCTCGGCCGTGGGCGAGGCGTAGAACGCCGGGCGCGAGCCCTCATACTGCCCCAGCTCCACGGCCAGCGATCCATCGGGGGCGTAGGTGAGATCGTAATAGGCCCCCGGCGCGGCGCAGTCGACGAGGGTGGTCTCGCCCGAGGCCAGGTCGAGGATGTAGAGGCAGCCCTCGTGCACCTCGCCGAACGTCGCATCCTCCGTCTGGGCGGTGGAGCTGAACGCCAGCGACCCGCCGTCGGGCGACACGGCCAGAGCGCGGGAGACGTCGATCTCCGCCGGCACGCTGAACGACAGCTCGCGGCCGGTGGCGAAGTCGTAGGCCATGAGGCTGCCCGAGGGCGCGGCCTCCGGGTCGTCCTTGGTCTTGGGCTGGCGAATGAAGTAGAGGCGGCCGCCGTCGGGCGACCAGGCCAGGCAGCAATCCTCGCCGGAGGCGGTGAGCTGCTGTTTGTTGGTGTTGTCGTCCTGAATGAGGTAGATGTCGCCGTTTTGCACGAAGGCGATCTGATGGGTGGGGTGGGGGGAGGCGGCGGGCGGCGGGGTGGAGGAGGCATCGGCCGACAGCGGGCCGAGGTGGGTCAGGCCGAGGTAGTTGCCGGCGGCGTCGAAGTCGAACGCCACCTGGCCTTCGCCCAGGTGGTCGCAGGCGTGGCAGCCATCGACCAGCGGATAGACAAAGGTGAAGCGCTGCCCGCCAGACACCGTCTCGCCTCGGCCGGCGGTAGCCACGGGCCACAACATCGCGTTCGGATAGCCGGCCAGCAGGGGCGCATATTCAGGGATGGCGCTCATATTGACAAAGCCGATGCTGTCGGACGCGACGACGGGCGGATTGCCGTTGAGCATCTCGTAGCGCGTCAGGTAGTTGGTTTGCGGCAGATAGATTTGACCCAGATCGACGGCGCCGAGCTCCTCGAACGAAATAAGGAACTCGAAAAATGGGCGTGACATGGTGAAGTCTATGGCTGCGGTTGGCGCGTCCTGAACGTTCATCACCAGGACCGGAGAGCAGTTGGGATTCTCAAAGCAGGTCCATAACTCTTTCAACTGCCCATCTGTCGGCTGCCACACCGCGTCCGGGCCGACCTCCGTCTGGGCCCGGGGCAGGGCACGGCCGAACCGCTCGGGGACGGCCGCTCTGTCTCCGGCCTGGCGGGCGAGCGCGGGCCGAGTGGCAAGGGTCAGGAGGACCAGCAAGCTGATCATCTGAAAGATGGCGAGGCGTCTTCTGTGCATGTTACAACCCCTAGGGGCCGGGGAGAGAACTGGCATTCCGCGGCCGAACGGTGACTTCCCCACACAGTTCATTCTAGGGTGTGTTGACATTTACCGCAACCAGATGAGGGTAGCGGCGAAGTCGTTGACCGTGCGTGAGCCAGATGGCGAGCGGGTTGCCCAGACCATCTACTATGATGTGAACCTTGGTGCTGAATCCGCCACGGCTCCGTCCGAGCGCCTGGGTCTCTTGTCCGCCGTTTTTTTGGCTGCGCCAGCCGCGCAAGGGTGCGCCCGCACGATAGTGCTGTCCGGCATCACGCTCTCCATGTCGGCGTCGTCGCTGAAGTAGTCGAACAAATCAGCCAAGACACCATGGTCACACCAGCGGGCAAAGCGTTTGTAGACACTATTCCAGTTGCCATACTTGTCCGGCAAGTGTCGCCACTGGGCGCCGGTTCGCAGGATCCACAGGCACGCTTCCAGGAAGCGGCGGCACTCATTTTCCTGGCCCACGTAGATTCGCGGCTGGTCGCGCAGAAACAGCACTATCTTCTGCCACTAGTCATCGCGTAGCATTACATTCGTCATGCAACCATTATCTACTGAATGTCAACAGAGCCTGGTGTAGGCGCTCCAACCGTTATTGTCATGCTTGCGCGCCGTCGCAAAGCTAAACGCAAGGGTGCCAATAAGCTAAACGGCGAGCATCAAAAGCGCATCGATGAACTGAATCGGCAGATCCGCCAGTTGCAGGGAAGCTAAGCAAAGGTTTGCCCATTATACTACGCTGTGCCTTCGTTTAGGAAGGCTTCGGCTTTAGCAATCAGGGCAACCGCATATAGATTTAATCACACCAGAACGACTGTCAACGACACGCCGATAGCGCTGATTTGGCGCTGACGACGCTGATTCCACGCCGATTGACACTGAAAAAGCGTATCTTGCAGCGTTCATCAGCGCCTAATCAGCGTCATCGGTGTGCCATTTTTCTGTATGCGGTTGCCCTGCTCTGGCAATAAGACCAGCCAAAGGGGTTGGGAGTATGGGGTGTAATAAAATTAAGATAGATTAGCACAAGCGTTCTGTTTTTGATCGTTCAATTGTGCATTCTGCGGTGGTGACGCCGCTCTTGTGACCGCGGTGATCTACCTTATGTCTGCGGTTCCATCGTCTTGACCGTGGGGTCACTTAGGATGTTTTCGAGAGGAAATGGCCCAAGTGACAGTTGAGCATTTAGCAACGAATGTACTCTGTGCCGGTTACGGTTACACTCTTTTGCCTAATTCGATCTGTTCCATGAAGAAATGCTGCATAGGCCCACTGTTCATGAAGTGATGAAATGCTTTATCCGTCTCATCTGTCCGCATTTCTTTGAATAGGCTCCACAGCCTGCTATCAACCACCCACTGGTGCTCGTCTTCCTGCTGTTCTTTCTCCCAAGTGCTGGGAACCGCATGGTAGATCAGGAAGGCCGCAGTCTCTCTCTGGACGCGGCGAAGTCGCTTGTCCACCAGTTGGCTGTCTTTCCACTGAGCCACCTGACTGACATAGATGCGCCGCGCGTCATTAGAAGGTTTTTGTTTGCGAAACCAGTAACCAGCCAAAACCGTGAGCGTTTCTAACATGGCTTTGGACACCGCGGCGTCTGGAGCGCCGAGTTTGTTCCACTCAGCCGATCTGACCCAGGGCAGCCACTCACTCATCTCCATCCAGCTTAACGCCTCAGCTTGACGTTGCCATATAACCGCGTCCACATGCTGTTTGATCATCTGAACCCAAAAACGCCGATAATGGCGCTGTTTGGCCTCTCGGTCCTTTCGGGGATAGATCGGATTCATCTCGGCTATCCGCCACAGAAAATGGAGCATCGCCTCATGCGTCGCCTGTGCAGCATCGACGTGCTTCGAGGCAACGTGCTTTAAAGCAGAATAGGCCTTTTGCGACAGGTTGCGTGTGATGGCCTCTACCTCTTCTGGAGCGAGACTCTCTTCCAGTGCATCCTCTATGCCATGCAGGCGGGCCAGCCCCTCGGCCAACTCCTCTGGTGTCGCCACCAAAGTCTTCAGATGGTCGATCACGTACAGAACGTACTCACTATAGCCCAACTCGCCCACGGATTGACGCACTAACTGTATGCGCAATGATAAGGGAAGACCTTTGTGCACCTCCGGCTCGGCGTACTTCAGGAAATACAGATAGTGGGTCGTATACTGAAGCAACCCTTCACCCTGTCCCATCGTCGCGTTGTGGCGCAACGCGCCTTCGGCCAGTGCCTTGGCAATCATGGCTTGGCTGGCGGGATCGACGCGACTCGCAGCCAGCCAGAACGCCGCCTGGTAAGGAGCGGTCAACGTCTGCGTCTTTTCGAAGAATTCGCGCAAAAACGGTGCGGCAACCTTTGTCCGCTGGCGATCGAGCATCATCACCAGAAATTCCAGCACGGCTGGCCAGAACTCTTCCTCGCCCTCGGGGTCCTGCGGCGGAAAGTGGCGGGCCAGCCAATCCGCTAGCTCTTGATCGCGGTTTTCTCTTGACAACGCATTGTTCAAGACCGCTCCCACCTTCCACGGCCACAGGGGATCATTCTTCAACGTCAACGTTTGCTGATACTCATGCTCTGGGCTGGGCCCTAGTGTGAGCAGCTCCATGTCGCTCAACAAGGAGAGCAGTGCCTCCATCGGGAGCTTCGTGCTAAAGAAACTGGTTTCGAACTCGGTTGCGTGGGCTTCAACCACACTTTGGGCTACCGCATAAACAGCCTTCTCTAGCTCATCGCTGGAGGGAACAACCCGCGCCGCTTCAGGGTTCTGTCGATAGAGGGTCTCCAGCTTGCTATTGAGGAATCGCTCCAAAAACTCGATATAGTTCAAGTTCATCAGTTCGCGATAACCCATCATGCTGTGTCTTACCCAGCCGTTAAACACCCAGGCCACAAAAGGGTTGGAGAGCCAGGTGCGTGCCTTATTGGATAGATTGGCTGTCCAGCGGTCAGACGGATCGTTCACCTCATAGCGGATTATCTGCTCCCACTGATTTCCAGCCCCATTGAGTGAGTCGAGCGAAATCCAGTTAGTGGAGATTGACCCTTCTTCGCCGCCCTGGAATTTGTAACGTTGCCAGAACCGGTTGAAACGAGGGTTGGCGACGAGTGCGTAGTCCGTCTCCGCGACGGCGATCACCCAGTAGAGGTTACCCACGTTCGTGTGCGCGGCGATAGTCTTCTGTACGTCGTCCAGCGCTACCCCATGCCTCTGTGACAGGGTGTAGAGATTATCAACGAGGATGACCAACCGCCCCCGCCCTTCGTCGCCGCCAGCCGCGAACGCTGCCAACTCCCGCAACGAACGCCACTCCAGTCCGGCGGGGCCGCCGAAACGGGCCGCTTCAAGAATCATAGCCTCCAGGCTATCGAACCGCCGCTCAGGGGCGCGGCTATCGGCCGTCACGTAGATGGCGTAGTCATGGCTGTCCGTCTCGAACGCCGCGCCCAAAAAGGAACGCAAGACGCGACCGAGAAAATGAGTCTTGCCGCTCCCCGAGGCGCCCATGACGAGAAAACACCGACCATAGGTGGCTGTCCTGAGAAAACGGCGCAGTTCGGCACACGCCTGACGCCACTCCTGATGCGCCTTCTCGACCTTTGGCTTCGCCGTGCCCTCGCTCTGTTCCAGCAACGCATCGCCCAGCGCGCGCACGGTGTCAATCTGCAGCCACGCCTCCAACTGGTGTCTGGTTTCGTCATACGGGAGAGCGGCTACATCGGCCAGGCTGTCTGCCCATCGCGTCAGCTGCTGCCACGCATCGCGCTTCGGCAAGCGCTCTTTTTCAGGCCGGAGAGCCAGCAAGGCGTCCACCTTGACGGTGATTTGCCAGAATCGCTCGACCACTTCCATCCCCCAGTCCTCCGCCAGGAACTCGGCGAAGCTCGCCTCCAGAGGGGAGGGCATGTCGTATGCCGTAGCATTCAGCATGGCGTCCCGCACGCGACCCGCCCAGCGCGTCTGCGCCTGCTGCCACTGTTCGCGCGTTGCCGGAAGCGAGAGCCCTATGATCCGCCCTTCATCGAACGCCGCTAACTGTTCCGCAACCTGCTCGATGAGAGCGATGGCGCTGTCAAACGTCGCTACGCTCTGAAAGTGCCGGCCCACCGCGGACAGGACAGCTCGATGCTTGTCTACCCTTTCCCGATACTGTTTGTCCCTGGCCTGCCACTGGCCATGCTCCGCTTTATAGTCAGCGTCATGCTTTTGCTTCTTCGCTTTCCACTTATCTCGCTTCTGCTGCTCTCGATTCTCATGCTCCTCCTTTGCCTGACGATCGCGCGCCGCGGGCGTTAGCTGCCTCGTTGCCCAGGCGACGAGGGTTTCGATCCCGCGCCATAGCCCGGTGGACACGGGCGGTGGGCCGGGCTCCTTCGGCGGCCGAGGGGGCGGGGTGGGGTAGGGCGGTTCCCTGGGGGGCGCACTCCGCAATTCGGCCACTGTCTCGGCCGCCTTGAAGGTGAGGATGCGCCGGCCGTGGTCGACGGCGCGTCGGAATTCGCTCTCTAAACGGTCGGAAAGACCAAGGGGAACGTCACTGTCGGTGTGACCATAAAGCCCGATAAACAGAGCGCAGGCATCGATCCGGTCCGGCGCGCGGCCGGGAGAGCGCAGCGCGACGTCATACCCCCGCTGCCGAAGATAGTTGACCACGCCTTCGCGAAAAGGCTGCATCGCGCTATCAGCTATGCAACTAACGTAGATGAGTGGCGCAACTCGGGCGTCCGTCGGCGTGTTCGCTGACGAGAAAGCGCGTATCCCATCACGCACCTCCCGCAGTAGCGTCACAGACTGCTGGTTGCTGTCCGCGCCCGACGCGGTGTTGGCCCTGATCTCGTGAAGCTGGCGGCTATTCAGAGTAGGTCGCAGCGCCTCTTCCTCCGCCAGGCGCTGCTCAAGTTCACGCAGAAACGCGCTCACAGGCCCCCGCAAATCCAGTCGCGGTTCCCGTGGGAACTGCTGCCGCCAGAGACGCGCCAGGACGGCGGGGTCTGGCTTTTGACTGACGGTCAGGAGCTTGGCTAGTTCGCGGGCGACCTCGGGCTGGCCGAGAAAGTGCGCATCGAACAGTGACTCGGCGAGATCGGGGTAGTCGCTGGCAAACGTCTTATAGGCTGCGGCCAGAGCGCGTTCGACGGCCGCCTTTTCAGGGTCAGGGTTTCCACGTAGTTTTTTGCGCAGCCTCTCAAGTTCGGGCCGTTGGCCGAGATCTTCAACGACTACCTGAATGATCGCTGCAGCCAGCGCGAGCCAGACTTCGCCCATCTCACCCTCAATCCCCTAACGCCTTCACCAACGCCTCCCGCGCATCGCCATAATACAAAATGCTGAGCTTCATCGCCATCTCGTCGGAAAGATCGTTTAGTTGGCGTCGCGCGGAAATGGGGATGAGCAGGGTGGTGGCGCCCTTCTCCACCGCCAGTTCGGCCACGTCGATAGGGTTATGAACCACGTCCAGCCCGCCGCTCAGGTTTAGGCCGCCCACGGCAATCATCCCACCCTTCAAGCTCTTTTCCAGCAGGGCGCTGCAAAAGGCCAGCAGCGCTGGCAAGCCCAGAGCCGCGCCACTGGAGGCGGCGTCAAAAGCTAACAGCTGCACCGTGAACTCGCGTTGGCGCGGATCACGGTCGCCCACCAGCTCTTTGGCGCGCGTATAGAGGTTTTGTTCCCCATAGCGGATGCTCTCCCGGAACGGGCCGGGCGCGCCGACATTGGTGATTCTGACGCCCGAACCAGGCCCAGTGCTGACGTCGATGCGATAGAGGCCGAGGTTTTCATTGAGACCGCCCGGGCTGATGCACCAGACCTGACCGGGCGGCAAAGGGTCGGACCCGATGTGGCGATCGCTTTGCAATTCTGGGGTGACGACGAAATGCTCCACGCCATCCAGCCCCATGTGGTAGCTGAAATGGGTGTTGCGGAACTCGGCGCTACCGATGCGCTTCTGTTGCTCCTTAACCCGCCGGCGCATCTCCAGGCCCAGCCGGACAGACCATTCAATGTCCTCATCGGCAATCAGCATCGCCAGGTCCGGGTAGAGCAGCTTGAGCAAGCCGTTGACTGTCTTATTGACCGCTCTACTGTCCCGGCCGCTTAAAGCCGAGCCGTAGGTGACACGCCCCTGTATCTGCTGCAAGCGATTCTCGGCGCGCAGTTCCGACCACGCCTCCGAGAGAAAGTCGCTCACCAGACCAAAATGGTCAGTAAACAGTGACCCTTCCAGCTTGGGCACGTCCCAGCCCGGCAGGTAAGCGTGGATACGATCCATGAAGGCGGTGTCGTGGCGCATTTCGGGTGGCAGCGGCCCAAACAGGTGACTGATGCGCTGCTGATGTTCGACGTCAACATCGAAGTTCCCCACGGCGACGATGCTGCCGCTGGCGCGAATGCTCTCCCGCCCCCGGCTAAACTCGCCCGACTCCATGTAGCCCTTCATGATATTGACGCCGTCCTTCTGGTCGAAAGAGACGCCGGAGATCTCGTCGAAACAGACCACGTCGTACTGGCTGACCAATCCACGCTGGCCGGTGGCGTTGTTGACGAACATCTTGGCCACCGTCGCCTTGCCGCCGGAAATCAGATGGGAGTAGGGTGAGACTTGCTGATAGAGGTGAGACTTGCCCGTGCCGCGCGGCCCTAACTCGACCATGTTGTAGTTCCGCTCGACGAAGGGCACGATGCGCAGCAGGAGGATGTCCTGGGCACGTTGGCTCAGGCGTTCCGGCTCGAAGCCGATGCTGCGCAGCAGCAACTCCTTCCACTGCGCCACAGTGAACGCCGTCCGACCGCGGATGAGCGTATCCAGCACGCCATGCTTGGAGAGTTGGATGGGCCGCAGGGAAGACACGCCGAACGGCCGCGCGTTCTTCTCCTGGGCGATGACGGCGTCATACTCCAGTTGGATCTCGGCATAGAACCCGCCCGTCAGCAGCCGTTCGTTGGCCGAAATGAGTTCCGCGTCGATGCGCACGTCAGCCAGCTGCAGGCTGGGCAGGGTGGCCACATAGGAGTCGGTCCGGGAGTCGAGGCGGGCCGTGATCAGGTCGATCAGCTTTACCGAACCTTGTTCTCGTGCGCGCGACTTGAACAGCTCCTGCTCTCCGGAGCGCACCGTCCGCTGCCGCATTTGCCGCTCGACGATTTCCAAGCCCTCCACTATCTCGGCTTCATTGGTGGTGGCGCAGTAGCGCCCGATCAAAAACTCGCCGACATAAGTCGGCACCGGATACTGACCGCGAAAACGAGTGGCCAAGTCCTTGCGGACGACATAGCCTTCGAACGCCTCGGCCGCCAGCCGATCGATTTCGTCCAGTTCCATATCACTCTCCACCGATCACTGTCAGCCGCTGCGCCTGGATCGCTTCGCCGCGGCTGACGACGATGAAAGCGGCGCTACCCCCCAGCGTTTCGTCCGGCGCCAGCAGCGACACCGCTCCACTGGCGTCAGGCGACTTGGGCATCGCGGCCACCGTTGACCCGGCGTCGCCCGCCTTGAGCCGAATGTCCACCAGCACGTCGGCCGCGCCGCCTGACAGGCGCACGTTGCAGCGGAGGCCCAGCCACTTGACTTCCTCGATGACCACCGGCGCAGTGTCACCCCCATCGCGACGCACTGTGATGACCGGCACCACGCACTCTTGGGGGCTTAACCCGCCGTGCTCATACTCCTTGCCGGCCTCGAAGCAGTGGATATCCGGGGCGACGGCGATCCGCACCTCAGGATTCCAGTGCCAGGGTACGACCGGGTGGGCCACGGGGGCGTCTTCCCTGACGACGGCGCAGCGCCCCTTGCGCGTGATGGTCAGATGTTGCGGCAACTCCGCCTTCGGCATTCCGTCCGGCAGCAGCAGCCAGCCGTGGTCGGTGACAACCGTCACCTGACGCCAGCCGTGGTTCAACAGCGCCGCGATTCGCTCGCCCAGGCCGCGCAACTCGCCCGACACGTGATGGGCGATCTTCCAGCCGTGGTCGTGGCCATAGCGGTCGATGGCCCCATATTCCGCCCAGCCCCGGCCGGCCGGCTCGCCCTGCTCTTCGTCTTTCAACTCCTGGTAGCCGCGGTCGCGGACGAGCTTGCGGAACAGCTCGGTGCCCAGGCTAGTGCCGCTCTCTTTGCTGACCGGCGCCAATCCCGGCTTGTCGCCGCCGGCGATGGCGTCCGCGGCCGGAGAGATGGCCGGCTTGGCCGTGGCGGTCACCGGCGGCAGCGCGGCCAACTGCCAGTCCGTTGCGCACAAAAACCCCTTATCTGTCAGGTGTTGGGCCAGTTGCCGGCCGACGTCGAAGCGCAAGGCATCTGAGAAGAGGATACACGTCCCTGGTTCAGCGCCGATCCCCTGGCCGGTTTCGTAATCAAGGCCATCCGATTGCAGGACAACCGCCTGAAAGCGTCGGGTCGCCTGCTCCAGCCAGGGCCGGTAGAGGGGGATGATGGCGTTCTTGACCGCGGCCACATCGGGCGCCGCCTCCACGGCCGCCAGCGCGCGCAGCACCGCCGCATCGACCTGCCAGCCCCAGTCGACGTAGTTCGAGGCCACCTGCGTTGTGGTGTCGCCGCCGAGCGGGCTGGCCGTCAGCTCGGCCAGGCTGGTCAAATGGACAAGCGTCATGGCCAAAGGCGCTTCACCCAGTTTGGCCCACACCCAGTCACGCCGCTGGCCGTGCTGCTCCTCCAGTTGCCGGACGGCCTCGCGGGCGTCTCCGGCAGACCTGTGGCGCAAGGCAGCCAGCGCTCCGCGCACCTGTTTTTCAGCCTGCTCATTGGCCGCCGGCCAAACGGGCGACGGCTCGCCGAACAGCGGCAGCTGCTTGGGCTGTGCCTGGCGCAATAGATCGGGGATGCCGGGATAGGCTACCGGGGCCTCCGTGTAGCGCGCCCAGACCGCGGCCCACTCGCCGGAGGCGTGGGGCCACTCGCCGCTGGCCTGGTTTAGCCGCTCGGCCGCGGAGAGCGGGCCGTCCTTCTCCGGGTCGAGGCCGTACTTCTGCCGGCTGAGGGCGCAGAAGGCCTGCCACTCCGGCTGTGGCAGGAGCCGCCGGTACGCCTCCGGCGCGCTCAGCCACAGCAGCATCTGCCTCACGGCGTCGGGGTGGAGCAACTCGTTGAAGAACTCCGCCCGCAGCGGCGCTTCCTGCTGCAGCCGGGCCACCGGCTCGTCGGCTAGCCGGCTCATGGCGCGGGCCAGCGCCTCGCGGGTGGCGTTGTCGGTGGCGACCGGGGCGCCCAGCGCGTGGAGAAAGCCGGTCACGCTCCAGTCGCGGCCGTTGGGGTTGACCCACAGCGCGCCACGGTACTGCAGTTCGGCCAGCGGTTGCAGGGGCGGGGGGCACGTCTCGATGGCCCGCAGATCGCGCTTGCCGAAGCCGGGCAGATAGATGATGGGGATGTCGCCCTCCGGCAGCCGATCTTCGGGCAGGGCGCGGGCGATCAGGCAGCGCAGGTAGTAGGCCGGGCCGGTGCGCCGGGCGGGGTCGTAGTCGCCCAGGGTCAGCAGGGGCAGCCGCCGGCGGAGCGCGGGCAGCAGCGGCGACCACTGGCGCGCTTCGTCGGGCCAGAGAATGGCCACCGGAACCACCTGCTCGTTCTGGTTATACCGACCGGCGGCTTTGACTGCCGCAACCAACCATGTAAGAAATGTTTCGTTATTGAGCATCGTTCAAGCTTCTCTCAAGGGCCGCCTGTTCGGCCCTTGCGTGCCTGAGGTTTTCCAGGGCTGCGCCTACGACTTCGGCGCCCGGTGAACTGATGGCTGCCAGCAAGTCGAACGAGCGTTGCGCCAGCGCCTCTGCTTCAACAGGCTGACCATCTTGCGCTATGACACAGGCCAACTCATACAAACACTCTCCATGGCTTTCCCACTCCTCGAGTTGAAGATACAGGTCGCCGCTTTCTTGAAGAACCGTTCTGGCTTCGTTCAATTTGCCTTGCATGAAATACGCTTGTCCCAACCCTCGTAGGATCATGGCCCGCGAAGATGGGTCATCAAACCGCTGCTGCGCGGCCAACCCTAAGCCATAGTAGTGTTCAGCCTCTGGCCAGCTCTCTTCCGTGAGCGCTAATTCGCCGGCCTTCAACCAGGCGGCGGCCGTCAGTGGATGGTTCCTGATTCGGGTGGCCACAGCCGCCGCCGCCAGATACTGCTCTCTGGCCCGGGTATTATCTTCCTTTACCAGATAAACGTCGCCCAATTGAATCATCGCCATGACCATTCCGTCATAATCTTCGATTTCTTGAGAAATCCTCAGGCTCTCGCGAATGAGATCGGTGACGTCAGCCCCTAACTCTTCACGCGCAAAAGCAAGAAACAACAGAGTCGAAGCTACGGCCATTTTATCACCGGTTCGCCGCGCCAGAGCCAGCGCTTGCTCATTGTATGTTGCCGCCCTCTCGTAATCCTCTCGCGCATAAGCGTGATTGGCCAGCTTCCGCAGTATCTCAGGTTGCGTCGCTGGAGAGGCGTGGCTCTGGGCCACCGCCAGGGCTTCCTGATATTGTTCGGCGGCTACCTCAGGCAGTTGGGCGTAATCGGCTACATGGCCAAGACCTATCAGACTATCAATGATGCCCGAGACATCCCCTGCCTTTCGATCGACTTCAAGCTTTTGCCGGTACAGGGCGATCGCCTGCTCAAACTCGCCTCGTTGGGCCATGAGGTCGGCGGTGACGAACATCATGTAGCTGACCAGTGGCCAGAACGCCATCGTTTCGGCCGCGGTCATCGTCTCCTGATAACTGCTCAGTGCGAGAGGGTTATTGCCCTGCTTTTCGGCGATGACCCCGGTCAGGGCCTTGAAGCTCCCCATAATCACTTGGTGTTGGGCTAGCTCCTCAATCTCAACAATCTCCTTGAGCACGGTTCCGGCCCCTTCGCTGTCGCCTTTCAGTAACAGGAACCCTACTCGCATCGCCTGGAGAGTGGCCAGTTCGTAGACAAACCTCTCCTGGCCAGGCGCTTGCCGGCATCGCCGTTGGGCAACGGGCGTTATCCGGTCGGCAAACTGAAGGCCTTCGTCCAGATAACTCCGATGGAGCAGAAATCCCCCCAGGCTGTTCACCCACTCAACGACCGCCGGAGATTCCATTTCCACAGCCCACCCCAGCGCGCGCGAGATGTTGGCCCACTCCGCCTGCAGGGCATCATAATCAGCCTCATTGCTCCGCACATATTCAATGCACTGCTGAATGAGGTTCATACGGCTGCGCTCATAGTGAGAGCGTGCCCAGAGAATGGTGGTCTCGTTCATCTGCCGGCTTGCCTAACTTCCTCCAAGCGCCGAAGCGCGCGCGCGGCCGCCGCCACCCGTTCCGGTTCCACCTCAGCAAATAGTCGCTCGGCTTCCTGAAAACTGGCCTCGCTTTCCTCCAAGCTACCGGTGTTTGCCCTGGCATAACCAAGCAAGAAGAGATGATCGGCCAGGGCCTGTCTGTGGCCAAGTTGCCGCTCCAGGCGAACGTACGCCTCCAGATAGGGGCGCGCCTGGTCATACCGCTCTAGCCCCATGTAGACCCGCGCCATGCCCGAATAGATATTGACAAGTCCAATCTGATTCTCTAACCGGTCAGCAATCTTCTTGCTTTGCTGGTAATAACGGAGGGCCAATGACGTCTCGTCTCTCAAGCGAGCGATTTCGCCAAGATGAAAGAGCGCCAATGATAAACTGTCTTGATCGTCTAGTTGCACGGCAAGCTCGATGACCCGGCCGTACGCTTTCTCGGCATTGGTCAGATCGTCGCCATCGAAGTATGACCGGGCTCGTATATGCGTTTCAAGGTGCTCTTTCCATAGCGCTAGACTCGGAGTGAGGCGCGTACTCTCGACTTCTATTGATACATGAGGATCCGCCCAACCTTTCCTCTGTACCGTCAGGATATAGTCAGTAACCGTCTTCCAACCCAACAGACCGATTTTTTCAGCCGCTTCGGTCGCCAACTGCCACTGCGCTTCTGCCTCTTCGCTCTTGCCGGACGCAAAGTAGGCCACGCCTAGCCCAAAATGAGCCGACGATGTGATCGAAGGTTGATCGCCGGCCGTCTCGAGGATTCTTTGATAAAGAAGGATGGCTTCACCGGGCTCGCCCTGGTTAATGAGTAACTCAGCATAATCATCCAGTAACGGCAAGTACAGGTGCTTGTCGATTTCATGGCCAGCCGCAGCTTGTTGTAGGATTAGCTCTAGCCAGCCGCGATATTCGATCCAATACCCTTTGTCCAGCATGGTGAAGCGAACAGCGCCACACAATTCAGCCAGCTTCTCCCACCACTGATACTGTCGGCAGATCGACATCGCCGCCTGTAGATTAGCCAGTTCACCGGCCTGGGTTTCCTGGTCGTGAAGCCGGGCGTAGGACAAGTAATGGTGAACGAAGCGACGACCGGCCCCGGCATAGAGTTCGCGCGCCGTCTCCTGGGTTAACAGGTTCATACATGCCCCACATTATGGCGGCAAGGGGGGCTGCACGATGTCGGAGATCACGAAGTAGTGCGTCAGGGGGTGCAAATAGTAGCGCGGCTCCCGCAAGCCGCCCTCACCCGTCTCCAGAAAGGAGAACCGCCATAACTCTTCAATCGTACCGGGTAACACACCCTGGCTCAGTTCGCTGATGGCCTGCACGGCCTCGAACGTGCCTCCCACCCCCGGTGCAAAGACGGCCATCGACACCAGCAGCCGCTGCGCCGTCTCGCTCAGCAGCGTCCACGACTTCCAGAAGATGCCCTTGTAGAACGTGACGTAATCCCCCGCTTCGGTTTCTTCCCCCTCCGGTTTCACCTCTTGCAGGCCCTGCAAAACGGTCGGCAGCGGCAGGTGCTGCAATTGACCCAGGACGAGTTTCATGGCCAGCGGCGACCCCCCAGTGACCGTGACGATCTGGCGCAGGTCGGCGCTCTCCGCGGTGGCGACCCGCCCGATCCCCCTTTCCGCGGCCTCATAGCGCAACAACTGCGCCCCGCTCTCCTCATCCAGCCCCTTCAGATGCACCGCATACACGTCCCCTTTGAACCGCTGCCGGCTCGTCATGAGGCATTTGCCGCGGGTGAGCATCGGCTGGAGCTTCGGCGCCAGTTGATCCTGTCTTTCGCCCAGGGTCTCGAGGTTATCCAGGACTAACAATACCTTGCGGGCTTGCAGCAGCGTCGCCAGCCGGGCTTCTCTCTCCGCCGGGGGCAGCGCCTGCATATCCGGCGCGCCAAGCTGCCGGCCAATGGCCGACACCAGGCTCGGCCAGGAGAGGGGCCGGCTGTTTGGCCCTCCGATCTCCGAGGTCTTGGGTTCCCAAACAACCGTGTCAAAGAGACCTTCGTTGGCGCACTGTTCGACCACCTCGCGCGCCAGGGCCGTTTTGCCGATGCCGCCCAGGCCATCGATGGCGACGAGGGGCCGGCGCGCCGGTTCCCGCAGGACGCTCATGATCTCGTCGCGAACCGCGTCGCGGCCGAAGAAACGCAGGTAGGGCCTGACCGGCAAGGCGATTGCCGGCCGCGAGCCTGTTGTCTCCGGCGGCGGCGGCGCGTCCGGCTCCAGCCCGCGCAGAAACAGGTAGAGGGTGACGGGCAAAGAGACGATGAAGGTGACGATCAACGCGATCCACACCGCCCGCGGGTTGTCCAGAACCAGGGAGTTGACGGCCGCATTCGACAGCAGCCCGATCAGCAGGGCCAGGACGCTGGAGGCCACAAACGCGAGGATCAGACGCCGGCGACGATTCACGGTTCGCTCCTGGGCCGGTTCACGCGCCCGCGGGCGGCCCTTCAGCCGCCCGCCGCGCCGCTTCCTTCTCGGCCCGCGTCAGGTGGCGGTCGTTCAACCGCTCGCTGCCGTCGGGGTTCTTGCCGCGGTCCTTGTTCCAGTTGATCGTGAACCGGGCGCGCAGCACCCCGGCCGTCACCCA
>CXWK01001384.1_pt3 | contig 23707 bp, 44 predicted proteins | sample 590851 | NCBI WGS metagenome assembly CXWK01 (sample SAMEA3498364, study PRJEB10139) | wastewater metagenome | biome: wastewater treatment plant; material: activated sludge | place: Denmark | collected 2014-08-01
TATGTGCTCAAATGAAGTGCAGAGTTTTAAAGATCACTGAAAATGATTGGGATGCGATCTATCACTTGATCGACGTCGCTCTTGAGTTTCTAGAAGACGACATTCGAAATGGAACTAGAACCGCGTACGGCGAAGATTTCAAAGCTTTTAAAAGATGTGAAAAGCGAATAAATCGTCAGATCAATGAAAAGCGTCAGCAGCGCCAGAAGCGATTGACTCGATAAAACTCGTCACATTTCTCAAGGTGTCTTCTTTCTCCTGAAGCGCCTTCTCAGTCATCTTCGACAAGAAATCAGCCTTAAAATCAGCGATATTTCGACGAGCGAGCACAGCTTTGACGTCTTCACACGACTCGACAATGAAATCGTCAGGAATGTCATACCCGCTCTTTCTGATCGTGTTCAGACAGCTCTTGTCAAATAATGGGACGACATTACAGAACAGACTTTCGTAGAATCGATTCGCGAGAAAGTTGAAATGCGAATGAGTGTAGAAATCCTCGATGTAGAGACTGAAGCTGAAGTGATTCAAAGTCTCCTGCTCTTTCACCCAGCTCATCTTTTCAATGTACTTTGAAGTGGCGCCGGCCGCTTGAAAACGCTTTAAGTTCTTTGAAGACGTCGAGAGAATCAGAGGGTCGTGCAGATATTTATTGAAATAGATCTCGCGATCTTTGCGATATGTTCCATAATAGCACAGATCGAAACGCTTATCAGATAGAGGGTTAGGGCTTCTCGCGATCAGAGAATTCAAGTTCACCGTCAAAGTCGGCATCTTGTCTTCTTTTTGACTTTCGAAATTATTGATCACGAATGAAATGCGCTTATAGACGAAAGAATTCGGGGCTAAATTGTACTCGTTCGTAATCCAGCCTATCTTTGCGTTTCTCTGACTGTCGAAAAGACGCTCGAACTTCTTAAAATCCAGATAAAACGACCCATAACTGAACAGAATGACATCGTATTGCTTTCGAGGGTCTACGTCGTCGTCACTATAATATAGTGTGACTGCGTGACCTTCGTTCATGAAATGACGTCTCAGCATTCGACAATTGTGCTCATGAACATTCACACTCGACAGCGTTTTAGGTCGAGTCGACGTATCTACAATGCAGATTCTCATTTAGTCCCCTATGACTTTGACGAATTTATCATAGCCGATCGATTCGCCGGTGACGGAGAATATCGACTGAAGCTCTTTCAATTGATCATGCGTTGAGCACTTGATCTTGAATGTGAACGAAGAATCGACTTCAGCGAGAGATTTAGGGACAAGATCAGTTTGTGGGATCTCTTCGAGCTGAAGAGGTGGCTTTCCTAAGAAATTCAGATCTTTGATCCCAAGCTCTAGAGCTGTCTCTTTCAAGAAATTATGATCCATTTTAGCGTGCTTCGCTAATTCATTGTCTGCGACCATGTGAGCGAACTCCTGCTCTTCACTTTCGAATTCTTGATACTCGACAGGAACTTGCCCTAAATCGTCTCGTATAGACGCCTCTACGCGACCGTGACCTGTGACGATATACCCAGACCTTTTTGAAACTACGATAGCGTCACGCCACCCCTGAGCTTTCAGAATGTACGTTATTAGCGAGAGCTGATCTTCACTGTGCTGATTGGGATTTAACGGGTGAGGTTTCAATTCTTTGGGATCTTTAAGGTCACCAAAAGTGCACTTTATCTCGATAGACATTCTATTCAGTGCCTTTGAATTTAGTCACATCGATTTGATGATCAGTGATCTTGCGATACAGACCGCCGCGAGAGATCCCTAGAATCTTTGCCGCTCTGGTCATTTGACCTCGAACTGACTTCAGAACTTCATTGATGTGCTCTTTCTCGATCTCACTCAGAGTTTTTTGATCTTCAGGTGTCATAGAACCTCGCTTTCAAGGAATCTGACCACAAATGAAACATGTCGTCAATATACTAGACATTCAGAATGCTTCTGTCTGTCGATTTCGGCAATTTCAGCAGCTCTTCGATGATATTGTCTTCGTTAATAATTTTGACAGGTTTCAAAATGATTATGGACTTTTCTTCGTCTTTCGCGAGCACCTTTTCAGTAGAGCCGACAGCGAAGAATCTATCATCGATCTGAAGAAGATCTGACATGAGATCATGAGTCGCTTTGATTCTGTTCGACCCGTCGAGCGACTTCACAGAGCCGTCTTTCGTCCAAATTCTCTCGTACTTCAAACAAATGAAAAGCGAGAACTGAATCCAATAACCCTTTGTGGTGTACGAATAGCAGAAGTCACGAGCTACTTTGAGCTGAACGTCGCGATCTTTCGCCCAGACTTTAGTAGCTCTTTTGAACTGAGCGTACTCTTTCGAAGGTACTCTACGCCCTCTGAAAGTAGCGTAGAGATGATTCGTGGTTGGAGGAATAGGGAAATCGTCAAAAACGTGGAGCATTAGAAGCCTTTTGATTTTCGCGCCAACGACGCATTCTATTTCGATTACAGATCTTGCAACTACGATGCCCTTTTATTGAAATCGAGGTGTTCTCTTCGGAAAAGCAATGACCTCTCAAACATCTTTTTTTATCAGCATTTATTCGCGCTAGAGTATGCCCTCTCATAAGATTCTCTCTCGCTGAAACAATTTCTAGATGATCGGGGTTTACACAACTTCGATTTCGACAAATGTGATCTACAACACCAGCAGAAATGTTTTGATTTTTCAGAAGCAATAAAGAGGCTCTGTGAGCATATATGCTGATTTTTGGATCAATGCAGAATTTTGCATATCCGTTTGGTCGAATAAATCCAGTCCATTGCCAACACCCATTACCCAATATTTTATACATACTTCTGAAGCGATCAATTGCATCTATTCTAGGTCTAGACATTGTTCAATTAGAGAACAAAACAGCTTCAATGTCTACTGGACAAATACGATCCATGTCTTCTGTAAATTTGAATTTCGACCATCTGTGTAGAACGCGAGCGACTAGCTCAGAACAGATCATCTTGTTTTCTTCGTTATCTGAGAAGTGAATGAAGCCCAGACCAAGCTTATCGAGAGCGCAGTTCACATACTGACTTTCAGAGTATTCGACCCCATTCCAAGCGACCGTAAGAATCTTGAATTCTTCAAAAGTGCAGTCTAGTTCTACTCTGATAGATCTGACGTCATAATGAGTTTTGTAGAACTCGACAGCGTCTTCGACACAGACGCCTTTTTCGATGCAATGAAGAATCTTCCAGACCCCGTTATCGTAGAAGCGAATCAGACAATGAGTGAACTCACGAGCCATAGCTGCCGATATGAGCGTCGACATTTGATCTTTCTTGTTTTCTGAAGTCAGACACACATCAACGATCATGCTCACGAGAACCCCCTTTTCAGAGATTCTAAGGGATATAATTTATAAATTATAATTTTATAATTACATTCTAGACCAAAAAAAAGACCCTCGTTCTCACGAGAGCCTTTTAAAGTGGTGTGCAGGACCCCTTTTTAACAATTTTTAATGAGGATAAACACCGTCTACAGAACTCTTTTTGGTGCTTCTCTTGGTCTCAGACTTGATGACGTCTTGAATATCTTCAGACTGAGTCTTGTTCATAGAAACGACATTGTCTTTCTCAACCAAAGGTTCAGCAGCTTCAGCAGCCACCTTTTTCACAGTCTTCAGATCGAGCTGACGATCTTGAGCTGTCATCTCTCGTGATTCAGCGATTTTGCCGTCGTGCCAATATTCGATTTTATTGTCGTCGTAATTCTTCACGATCTTGCAAGTCACGTTTCGATCTTCAAAACCAGAATCGATCATCGCTTGAAGTTTACTGATCTGCTTATCTAGATCTTTGATCTTAGGGCTAAACTCCGCAATAGCAGCCGCCTTCTTAGCTTTCCATCCCAGAAGATCAGACGTGAGATCAGAAACAATGCACTTTTTTGAATTCTTCTCTTCGTCACTGAGAGCAATTGATAGAACTTTCTGGACTTCTTCGCCGTCGACTTGATCGACTGAGGCGGATTCAATTGCAGATTCGCTCTTCTTTGATTTCGCCTTTTTCTTTGGCTTGGTGTCTTTCTCTTCCAGCCCATCGCTTTTATCCTTCGGCATGCTGATTCTCCTTTACAAGAACTTTTAAGTGTTTATCGATTGCCCATAACAAAACTTTCAAACGCGCTCGAATGATTCTAATCGCTGTGAGATTGTTCTTTCGTTCTCTCCAGGCTTTCAGATACGCTTTGCATCGCTTCTCCTGAAACATTAGATTCGTGAGTTTCTTTTCCCTCTGTGCCGTCGTCATAGTCCTTTATCCCCCTGTACATGCGGTTAAGACAGAGAACATCTTTAAAGAGCATGTGAGAGGCGTCTGCACCCGCAAAGCCGATGAAGGCTGCTAGATCTTTAGGGAGACAAGTCCCGCCAAATCCCGCCTTACCGTCCGGGCCAGGCACCATCGTATGCTCGCGCTCGATGAACCCTGTTAGAGTAGCTACATCTAGCATTTGTTCATATTTGATACCATTCTTTTCGCACAATTTTTTGACAGCATTGAAGTACGTCACCTTCACTGCGCCGAAGCAATTATGAACATACTTGCCCATTTCAGCAGCGCGATTCTGAGTGATTTTGAATTGCTTTTTGTCCTGAAAAGAGAGAAAGAGCAGTCGCGAAACTACAGAGGGAGCGACTTCGCTGTCGTAGCTGAGAGGATACCCACAGACGACGTCTAGATCGCACATGTCTTCATACGCTCGACGAGCTGTCAGAAATTCGGGCATAGCCATCACCATTCGATTGTACTTCAATGAAAGCCCGTCACACGTCCCAGGAAGCACTGTGCTTCTCACAAATATAGGTGAGCGCGTATTCTTATGCTTCTCTTCGAGAGCTTTGAATACTGATTCAATGATCGAAAGATCTTGCTTCATGCTCTTCGTCGGCGCAGGAACACAAACGAAGACGATTTCAGCCTCTCTTAGATCGTCGTCAAATCCCTTTTCAGGGTCACTTATTAAAACATCGTGATTTGTGTGCTGAAAGAACCAGCGACTCAAAGCGCCGCCAACCATCCCATGACCTATGACTCCAATGCGCATAGCTTTTCAACTCCTTCTTTGAAATTCGTGATTACCTCGTACCCTAAAAGTGCTTCTGTAAACTGTAGATCTGCCTGAGAAGACAGCACGTCTCCTCTTCGAGGCTCAGTAGCGTGAGGCTCATAGACTTCGACGCCCTTATCTTTAAAGATCTTTGAGATCGTATTGAAAGCTTCGATAAGAGAAACGCTGTGCCCAGCACCTACATTATAGACCCTATTCCATGCTTTTGGATTCTGACTTTTCACAGCTAGAAGATTCGCGAGAACGACGTTATCGACATGAGTGAAGTCTCTCGATGTTAAAGGGCTTCCATAGATCTGTACGCGCTCTTTCTTTCTGATTTGATCTATCCATCTAGCTATTACAGGCGCATTGTCCCCATAGGGGTTCTGACGAGGTCCAAAGACGTTGAAATAGCGAAGACCAATGTACTCGATACCAAACATTCGAGCATAAGTCTGAGCTTGATATTCATTTATCTTCTTTGTCATCGCGTACGGGCTAGCGACTTGAGATTCTTCTCCGACTTTCTTCAGAGCTTCAGTTCGACCTGCTCCGTAGACAGAACTCGACGACGCAAAGACGAGTTTTGGGATCTTCAGATCTTTACAGAAGTTCAAAATCGCGCTCATGCCCATGATATTGTTCTGCTCGTAAAGCGCCGGCTCTTTCAGACTTCGAGGTACAGAACCTAGAGCCGCTTGATGCAGAACACAGTCGATTTTGAAGTCGAATATCTCAGCAGCGGTGTCGAGCTTCACGCGATTCAGAATGTCGCCCTCAATGAAGCTGAATCTTCGATCAATTTTAGTCAGAGTCTTGTTTAGATGGTCGAGATTCACGTCTGCTCTACCGTGACGACAGTGATCGATTCCGACTACATTCCAGCCCAGCTTGACGCATTCTTCGACGAGATGTGAGCCGATAAATCCCGCAGCGCCAGTGATTAGAACATTCAAAATGGACCTACTTCTTTCTGAAGATCTGGTTTGATCTCGTAGAAATCAATGAGCTTCAGAAATGTATCGAATCGAAGATTGATTTTAGCACCCTCGATATTCTGATAGTGACGATAATCGATCTTCAGTTTCTCAGCCGCTTCGACTTGACTCAAAGCTTTCGCTTTACGAGCAGCTCGAATTTGATCAGAGAACACGTTCAGTCTTTGCATTACAGCTCCTTTTTCCCGATTCGCAGTAGATTACCGATACAAGCTCCCATGGACATCGTCAATAATATGAACACAGCGGCGCTGAAAACACCATTAGAAAGCCCAAGACCTATAGCTAGAGCATTCGCAGTTATCACGATCCAATGTCGAATAGTGTCGTTTTTCTTGAGATATTCGTATCTCTCTCGCTCGTGCTCGACAGCAGCGTATTCGACGAAGTGTTCGACCCCGTCGCTATACTCTGCATGAGCTTCAGATTCGCCTTGATTTCTAAAGTAGTTTTCTTTCCAGCCGTCAGAAGTGTCTGTGTGATGAACCCACAAATTTTGAAATATTCTCATATAGGTAAAACCACGGCCGTCTTGCCGCTTTTCTTAGAAATCTGTTCGATGCATTCACGAGAACAAGCTGTTTGAACTCCGTCTTTGTCGCTTCTCTCAAACCACTTTCTAGGCTTTTCAAACCCGTACTGACCGTGCTGACCAGGTTCTCTTCGTTTACAAGCGTCACATATCCATTCCGCCGCCATCGTTATCCCCCCTGTGTTTAGAATCTAAAAAAATCTCACAAATCATCGTTTTGAAAAACAAGAACAAGATTCCAGTAATCATGAAGCAGAAAAACCATCCCACATCGCCGTTATTCGCACAGATCGCCATTTGAAATGCGATCAGGACACAAATCACTATAGTTAGCCAGCGACATGCGCAGTTCATTCGACTCTTCCTGTGAGCATGTTTGGCATTTTGTTTTCTTTGTAGCTCTGATCGAGCTGAGGAGCGATCCATCCACCGACCGTATCGCCATTAGCGAGCATAATATGAGCGAGAAATTCTTCTTCGAAAGTCGTGATCTTGCTTTCGACAGCTTCGAGCTTTGCTTTAATACACAGCGAAAGAGCGCGCCAACGCTGACGACATGCCTTTTCCCACTCTCCAAAAGCTTGTTTCTCGGTGCGTCTCGTATTGTATTTCTGAGTGTGAGTGAACTCTCGATCTGTTTTCTTGGGAAACGGAAGAATGAATTTGATTCTACGACCCTTCATTTCGAATGCGATCAAAGCCGATTCCTGCTGCCAGCCGTACATAAATCCATTAGCCCCGTATTTCGTCAGAATCTTCTCGATCTCTGAGCGCGACTGCTCTGCGCTGACTCTAGTGTTTTCTGCGTAGCGACTCATTCTGATCCCTCATCTTTTTTATTAGAGCGTCTCGATTGTCCATTTGAAATTTTAGATCTTCTCGCGCACGATCAACGTCATCGAATTTCACAGCCAGCCCTATCGCATATCCAAGAGCGAAGCTTAGAGAATCGACAGCTTTTTTCAAATCTTCTTGTGTCTCTAAAAGCTCACGATTTTTTAATATCAGCTTATCACGAACTTGCTTCATAGATTCGACAGCAGCAGCCCACTTTTCTTCGTTAGAACTCATTGTCATTTCTCCTAAAAGTCCAGGTTGATCCCTTTTTTCGATAGTATTGAACGTCACGATAAGAGCTTTCGTACTCGATCAGATTCTTCTTCACCATATCTCTTAGACGACGCATGAGAGGATGATTCGCAGTCTTTACAGTAATGTGCTCGTCACGCTCGATGATCTTCATGACTCTGTGTTCCGGCATCGCAGACATTTTAACCTCCACACGGGCGTGAATCGCCCTCTGTCCAAGTTGGCGCTTTACACTTCCCACAATCTAAAACGTATGAGGCGAAACCTTCGAGATTCTCTCGATCAGTCATGTCTGAATGCGCATCGATGATACAAAGCTGAATGCGATTCAAAAGATCGCGCTCTTCAGCCATAAAGCAGTAAACTGAAATAGCCGCGATAAATATGAGCAGAAAAATATCTTTAAAAGTCATATCGATTCTCTGAAGTTGGAAGTCTTTTCTCTATGATCATGTTCTCGTGCGCGTTCATGATTCGAGACTTGCGACGCTCTTTGATAAGCTCTCTCGTGCGATCTTCGACCTTGTAAAGCTTCAGCTTATTGTAGAGCGTTTTAACAGTGACGCCGAGCTGACGAGCAGCCTTGTATTTGTTCCACTGATAATAATCTAGAGCATTCAAAATATAAGCTCTTTCGAGTTCAGCGAGAGTGATTCTAGGATCAAAATTTATCTGTTCTCTTTCCATTAAAAGTAGCTCTCCTCGTCTTCTAAAGTGACGTCATCAAAACATCGCTCGCACATTTGAGTTATTCTAGTTTCTTTCCAGCCGAGTTCAGAGAAGACGTTTTTAGAAGAGAACTTCTCTTTACATCGAACACAGTGATCTTCAGAAATTTTTGTTTCTGGCGGACAAAGCAGATCGACCAAGTCTTGAACTTTGCTAGAACGGGTCACTGTTCACATCCTTTGGGATCGCTTTACGTTTGAATTTTAGAATGTCGAGCTTCGTGCGCATGAGTTCATTGATCTGTCGGGCTGTTAGACAAGCTTGAGCGACTCTATCGGGATCAGCAGACACTATTTCAACAGGAGGTTTATTCGCAAACATCCCCTTCATGTAGCCGTGCAAGTCTGTCATCGTAGAGTCTAATAAGTTCAGCGAGCGATCTATCCCCGCGCTCAAACTCTCTGACTGCGTATTCGAGTCCAAGAGCTGGATTTCTTTTGATTCGTGAAGCGTAGATTTTAGCCCGCTCGACAGACTTATTTCTCGCGTACCGCTCTCGTGCGAGTCGATTGATTTCTTCGCTACGACGCTCGCGCTGCTTTCTCTTCTCGTTTCGTTCACGTTCCCTCCAGTGATCGACATTTCGAGCGCGTTGCTTTCGCTTTCGCTCGTTCTCCCTCTTTTTATCCTTGTACGGCATTCTCTTCGATAACCACTTCAGAGCTTTCGTCGCTGAAAACCTGATTTATATCGTCTGCATTCTCAAGCTGAACATCGACTTGTTCGTGCGTCGAAACGTCACGAAGCTGATCTACAGAATCGACAATGTCTTCATAACAGTCGAGACCTTCGACAGCAGAAGCGTAGTTCTGTTTGTACGCACGAGTTTTGTTCTTATGCATGAGCATGTCTTTGATGTACTTGATCCACGGGCTATCGAGATTCTTAGAGCCATCGCGCTTCGTGGGATTCAGAAGACCAGCAGTACGAGCGTCATCCATCGAGAAGACGTATTCATTCCACTTTGTAGCGCCCTTTTTCTTGATTCGAATGACGTGCGCCCAAACTGGGTTTTTCAGATTCTTATTCTTCACACAGATCTGATCTTGATTCTCGTCGATATAAAATTCTTCCTTCTCGCCGAAATCTTTGTGTCGCTCAGCCAGACCAGAGAAGACCGTCCCGTAAGGAGTGATTTTGCCCTTAATCCAAGCCATTTCATTCATGCACTTTTGAGGTAAATTATACTGTTTACAAAGAACCATCGCCGCGGCAACGACGTGAAAACCCTCTTTCGAAAGATGCTCAGGAGCCATCTTCATTTTGATCATAATTTCTGCGGCGTTTTTTAGCTGAACTTGATTCGTGAAGTTGAGATGACCTTGAGGATCTATTGCTACGAGCGACTGTTCTGCCTTTTTTTCAGCTCTTTTTTTGGGCTTCAGTTCTTGTTCTTGAGAAGCATTCACGTCAGCAGACGTCGTCGAATTCGTCATAGTATCCCCCTAATAGTGTTCAATTTGTGTACTATACGAGGGACATCTGTTCAACTTTGGACTGAGGACCCGGCCATTTACCTGACTTCGTGCATTGATGAAAGAGATCTATGCACTGCATATATCCGGGCTCGTCTTCTTTGTTTTCTCCTCCGTAGGTCCCCATGCTCACGATGCTATCGTCAGCAGCATAGAGCACGACGTTAAAGGGACTGACAGACTGCACAAAGAAGAAGATAAAACCTGCAGCGGGGCGAGTCGTCACTTTCTCAAAGCCCCGCAAGTACCACGCCGCGCCTATGTCGTAGCGCAGACGTCGTATCGTTCGCCTCAGCGAGTAGTAGCTGATCTCATGCACACTCTTCACTTCGATGACATAAGTCTTGCCACCGACGTCTGTGAGCATGTCTAAGCGCATTTTACCGTCGATCTGTAGATCGGGGTCTTGCCAGTATCCAGAGACTTCGGGGATCCCGTTTTTGATCATGTTCAGGGCTTGAGGATAATTTTGAATCGCGTCGAGAACTTCGAGAAGCATGAACTGATCTGCTGGAGAAATGACCACTTTCCCTCGACTCATGTCAGCGATGTGACGATCCCAAACAATAAGCGAGTGATCGACTTCTAGAAGCTGATCTGTGATCGATTCTTTGTCAGACCCAGCTTTGAGCTTCAGATTCAGTTCTTTCGCTTTAGCTTTGAGATCATTGACGGTGAAAAGTGCGTCTTTGAATTCCTCAGCCTCTTTGTCTGGTTGCAAGAAATAAAGCTCTCTGAACTTTTCAGGTTCGAGAAGATAAGCGTGAATCGCTCGACCCTTAAAGATCGCTTTTGTGTCTACCATTTCGTGCTGATCGAGATAGTGCTTTTTGTATTCGCGCGCCGAGTGAGAGAGCATTTTGAGCTGAGAGGCGCTCATGTGATGGCGCTTCGAGTGATACGTTTTGTCGTCTTCAAACACCCAGGGATTTTTGTCCATACCTATTTTTCCTTCTGTCGACCCAGAAATCGCGACTCATTTGTTTCATCACTTTCCAGTTTTCGACGAGCTTATTGAACGATTTTGAACCGTAGGTTTTGTCCGACGGAACAAGTTGACTCATGTCGAAAGTGATCAGCTCAACTTCGTCAGAGAACTTGTCCCCGACTTTCGCAAAGTCCTTTTCGAAATGCAAAGGATGCCCACCGCACGAGCACATCAAGAGAATCGGTTCGTACCCAGATACTTTGTCGCGAGCGAAGCGATAGCCTAGATCGACGCATAATTCACAGTCGACGGGTTGCTTTTCGTCGGGTGAAGCGTTGAGCTTTTTTAGGCTAAACTTGAGGCGCTTGATAGCGTCCTTGAAGTCTTTCGGCTTCGGCAAATAGCGCATGTCGATCATGAGTCGATCACAGAGAATCGAGAAGTGATGTGCGTTGAGATCTTTGCTTTCTTTCCAGAGCAGATCGCGCTGAGGTTTATTGTACTTTCGAGTGAAACACTCTTCGACAATCGTGATCTGACCTAGAAATTCATCGAATCGCATCTACGAACCTTGTTCCTTCAGACGCATTTCTTCTTCCCAGCGTTTGTTCTCCGCTTCTTCTTCTTCGGTAAGATTCGAGAACTTGACCACTTTGTTCGTCGTGCTGCTCGTAGACTGACTTGTTTTCCCTTTTGAGCTCCAACCACGTTCGAGCCATCGAGAGATGAAATTGCACCATCCACGCACCGATTTTGGCTTTCGATCGGTGTTGTCCTCTGTCCAACCCCAAGCTTTCACAATTTCGCGTTTGACCCATTCTTCATTGCCCTCGTACAAAGCTCTCCAGCGATTGATCGTCTTTTCAGGTAAAGATTCAAACATGGATTTACAGGAGTCAAAACGTGCAATTTCTTGACGCTTCTGCTTTGCGGGTTGCCGCTTTGGTTGAACGATCAGTTCAGCCGAAGTGGAAGAAACTACTTTAGTAGTTTCTAATATCTTTTCATCTTTCATCTTTAATCTATCATCTATAATAGCGTTTCGTGATTGCTGTAATTTCGCATAGTTGGGCACAAAGAACTCTAAAGTTTCGATCAAAGTTTTGGACTTATCTTTCAGTTCTTCTTCAGTTCTTTGATTTAACGTGCTGTGTTCTTGAACATCGATATTGAAATACTTCTTCAGACGCTTTGCTTCTTTGATTACTTTGTCAGCACGAAGATGCATTCGTCTGCTCAATAAACCTACACTCAATGTAATCCTTTCAGACTTCTTTTGATTACATTTCTCGCACAAAAACCAGAAAAGAATCACTGCATACGGGTGCTTTTCAGCTAGAGCCTCTTGAATAGAATCGCCCTCCGTCGCGGTATTGAAGTGTCTAAAATACCCTCTTCTCTTCACATATCCCCCTTTGAATTGAAGACAATTCATACAAACTACCTGTTCAAATGTGAAACAAATAATTTGAGCCCAAACAGCGGCTAAACTACATTGCTATAAACACTAAATGGAGGTGATTTTATATGGACAGAAGAAGTCTAGGACAAATGCTACAGAAGCGTCGAGAAGCACTAAAGCTGACGCAGACTGATATATCGTTCAAATTCGGATATAACTCAGCGCAGTTCATATCGAACATTGAGCGCGGTCTCGCAGACATTCCCTTCAAGAAGATCGAAAAGCTCGCGATCATTCTTGAAATGGATCCCAAGCGTCTAGCGCGACTCACAATGAATGCGAAGTACAATCGACTCTCAGAAGAGCGTGTCTAATGGCGACTCTACTGAGCTGTGGCTGCGCTGCTGTGGCGTGGGATCAGAACAAGAACCCAGTATGTCTTCTTCACGAATCGACACCTATCAAGACGCCAGACTTGTCAGATCGCAAAGCACGATGCTCTGAGTGCGCCAAGACTGTTCGAGACAGCGACATAGAAAAGCTCGCATATTTCAAATATAAGCCAGATCAAAAAGAAGACTCGTTCTATTGCGGGTGCTTCGGCTGGGACTGATATGAAGAAACGAGATTTCGTAACCATCTACACAGACGCGAGCTTCAAAAAGAATGATAACTGGGCACGAATCGCCTTTAAAGCGAAATGCTCGGCTGGCTTCATTGAGTCGTCGATTGAGATTCATTCTACTGACGTTCATCACGCAGAAATGTCAGCGATCAAATACGCGGTCGAAATGTGTGAGTCTGTTTTCGGTGAAGAGATCGAGGGTTTCTTCGTGAACAGCGACAATTTAGGTTGCGTTCAAGCTTTCTGGGATTTCATCACGATAAAAAAGTATAAAGTCCCGAAAGCGGCAAAAGAAGTGTTCGAAGAAGTTCATAAGATTCGCAAAGAAAAATGGATTCGCACGAAGCACGTCAAAGCTCATACAGGGCGACAAGACGTGCGCTCGTACATGAATCGAACAGTCGACAAAATGACCCGAAAACCATCAATGCACAAAACGCTCAAAAAGGAATAAACATGAAATACGTCATATTCGAAAACAAAGGCGAGATCGATCTTCGAATGATCACGACTTTCGGTATCTCGGTCAAAGAGACTGAAAACCCTATAGGCTTTTTCGGCACAGGCTTGAAATACGCCATCGCTATTCTTGCAAGATTCGATGCTGATCTGACAATTCAGGTCGGCACTGAGACTTATCATTTCATCAAGGCGACGACTGAGATCAGAGGTAAAAAGGTCGAGCTTATTGAAATGAACGGAATGGAGCTGCCTTTCACGACTCATTTAGGTGTGAAGTGGGAACTTTGGCAGGCTTTTAGAGAGATCTATTGTAATTGTATAGACGAAAGCGGCGTCACATACGAAGACGACAAGATCCCAGTCATGAAAGAGGGAATCACGCGAGTCATCGTGAAGCACAAAGAATTCTACGACACATTCAAAAAGCGTCACGAAATCGTGCTGAACAAAGAGCTATCGCCACAGCAGACTCTTCGTCATGTCGAGATCTATTCGAATCCTTCTCAGAATCTTTACTATCGAGGGATCAGAGTCGCTAATACTGGTCTCCCTGCGATGTTCACCTATAATGTGACCGAACCTACTGATCTTACAGAAGATCGCACTGTGAAGTACGAGTCGTCTTTTAAAGAGAAGATCATAGCTCAAATAGCGTCTTCAGAAGATCCGCATTTCATCAAGAAAGTGATGTTCGCCCCAAGAGATACGTTCGAGCACGATCTGTCTTTCGCTTGCCTAAGCTGGAGAAATGAACTTGTCTCAGACGTATTCATGGAGACTTTAGAGCAGATCTACGAATCGAATGACGATGCGGCGAACAGATCTGCGATAAACTATTTCAGAGATGTTAAATCGAAAAGAGCTACTAAAGTATTTGAGCCGGCAGAACTCGACGAAGTTCAGCAGTTTCAGCTCACGAAAGCTATTAGAGTGTGTCTAGTCCTTTATCCAGATTTTGAGATATATCCGATCGAGATCGTGAAAGATCTGGGTCAGAACACAATGGCTCTCGCGCTCAGTCTTGATAAAAAAATCATAGTTTCTAAACGCTGCTTCGACCACGGAACTAAATTTCTGGTGTCTACTTTAATAGAAGAGTACACGCATCTGAAAACTGGATATGAGGACTACAGCAGAGATCTTCAGACATATATCTTCGATCAGATCTGTACGATCACTGAGCGATTCATACTGAAGGAGCCTATATGAAAGAGATTCTAGGACTAAACAGCTTGGAGTATTTCAATGTGAAGATGACGGCATGCATGTTCACATTGATGACTATTCTGAATGTATTGACTTGCGCAGTGAGATAAAAAAAGGGCATCGCAGAAAACCCTAACTGCGATGCCCCCAAACCTAAAGGAGAGCCGATGGATAAATCAAGGCTCTCAAATCAAAAACAAAAAATCAATACTACGCTGGTACAGGTTTGCGAATCGCGACTATGTGAGCGATCTGATACGTCGATTCTTTCAGAGCGTTGCCCTGATTTCCACCTAGACCAATGAACGTCTTGTCTCCAGCTTTCGGCTTTTTAGCGCAGAAAGTGACGTGACGTTGACCCGTTTTAGGGTTTTTGGTAGTGACGACCATTCCGCGATCAAGAGTCGCCTCTTCACCGTACTTGTCGAAAGACTTCGCAGCCGCTGAGTTCGTACCCTTCATGCCGTTCTTGCGAAGAGCTGCGTTAGCGAGAGCTGCACACCAAGCTGTTTCGTCACTGAGTGCGAGCTTGTGATTCTTCAGACTCGTGTACTGAAAAGTGTCTACGATGAACTGATTCGCTTTGCTTCCAGCAATCTCTTTTTGACCCTTATTTCTCTCAAGCCAAATCATCCAAGCTTGATCGTCGGGAGATACCGGCGCGGGAGCTGGGATCCCCGTACCCAATGCCTTCAACTTTACAGCGATGACACCTTGAGTGATCGGCCCCACTATGCCGTCAGCTTTCAAAGTATTGTTCGTCTGAAAAGCTTTGACCGCGGCGAGCGTTTTAGGCCCAAAATCACCGTCAGCTTTTAAGAAATAACCTAATCGCGTGAGAGCGATCTGAAGTGCTTCGACTTTCGTACCTTTTGACCCTTTTTTTAACATGAATGCCTCCTTTTATTTGATTCAGTTAAAGTTTGAAATTCAGAGTAGTTAGAAGCTCGAACTCTTTCAGCATGTAGAGCACGAGAAAACAAACGACGACGACTTGAATGAATCGCTTGAACCAGATCATCTTGTCCGGAAGAAGCATCTCTGCGACCCACACGACGAGCGCACATACGACTATCAGAGCGATCAATTCTAGAAATCCCATCTTATTCTCCTTGATTTGTGTTGAACAATTTACCGTTGAGAATTGTCCAACCTTTAGACACAAGATGCAACCAGAACGAGGGATACTTGTCGCAGAACTTAGACCAACCATGACCCCACTCTGTGTGATGTCTCACGCAAAGAGGGGCTATGTTCCATTCTACGTCGTGACCACCAGAACCTCGAGTCTTCACATGTGACGGAGTGGCTCGATCATTACACAAGAGACATTGCATAGCGTGATATGTAGCCATCAGCTCAGTATCGACGATTCTCTTGTTCTTTGGATATTTCATGGTGTTATTTTTGTGTACACTTCTTTGAAGATAGCGTCTAGCTCTTGAATGAAATCATCGATGTACTGAAGCTCAGTGTCGCACTTCGTACCGAGCATAAGACACGCCTTTAGCCACTGTTTCTTGATCTCAGCATAGCCATCTGGAGTTATTGACAGAAGAAAAGGCTCAAGCTTCGCGAACTCTTCGTCTGGAACAATTCTGAATTTATCGCTGACTGTGTAAACTTCGAGAGCTTTCTCTGAGAAAGGAAGTTTTCTATAAACTGGAATGTCCGGTATTTTGGTTCCCGCGCACCCGACGAAGACGAACAAACTTGCGAGTAGCATCGATAACTTTTTTGTCGAAAGCATCCTTTTCCTCCTGAGTTAAAACTTTACCGCTTTTCTTTGCGTCGAGAGCTGCTTGAACCGAATCTACGAACTCGTCGCGCTCTTTGTCTGTTTCAAACTCGATTAGAATTAGAGAGGCGCCTAGAGAGGTCTTCTCGATGAAAAACATGATCGTTCTTTCAAAGAGAAGTTTTGGAATAAAACTAGCCCAACCAGAGAAGAGCCATTTAAGGGCAGGGTGTCGCAGTGTTAAAAATGCGAGACCCTGCTGAACGAACTTTTCTACGAAGAAAAGTGTTTTCAATTAGCCTTCTTGCCCATCGATCTTGTCGGCTTGAGACTTTGCCAAACCTTCAGGACCAAATAGAGCTTCGTTAGCTGGAGCGGCAAGAGCTTTAACAATCGCACTGCCTTCAAGAGCTATTGACTCTTTATTCCACTCGTACACAGCTTCGATCACAAGCTCAGCAGCATTCTCTAATGCCGGCAAACCTTTTGATTCTAGTTTCGTGGTAAGACCTTTTAGATCCCATGCCTTAGTCATTTTATCCCCTTTCGTGAGGTGTTGGAATGTTTGAGCCGTCACTGTATGCCCAGTTCATTGCTTCGTTCTTTGACGAACTGTCAGTCGAGCCTAGATACTTTGCACACTCGCGCGCCTCTTTGAATAGAGAGATCCTATCCTCAGGATTCTTCGTTTTCAAAGCCATTTGTCTAAAACACTGGCACAGAGCAGATAAAAACGCCGAATTATTTGGTCGAGCCGCTAGACCTTCTTCTAGAACAGCAGCAGCTTCGCTATAACGGTCGTAGCGCATAAGCACATCGGCCTTGATCTGATATTTGTGCAAAGAATCTGGGCAGCACTTGTACATGGGATCTACGAAGTTCTGCATTGCATATTCAATAGGCGGAAGACTTTGCCCGTTGTGAGCAGTCGCTCGATGCTTTTCGTAGCGGTTGATCCACGCTGCGTGAAAGTTCTCCCAAAGATTCACGGCCGTATCGAAGTCATTCTGCATGAATGCTATCGCCGCTTTCTTGATTCGATCAAGACGACGCTCAACCTCTTCGACAGACTCGCGATGTAGCTCTGAAGTCATCAAGCTGTCGTCACGCACACAAATATAACTATCGTCGTACATGACGTGATCTTCTTTCACGATGCGAAGACCCGCCTTTTTGAGAAGATATTCAAAGTGTTCACGAGTCCACACATTGATGTGATCTGGATGAAAGTAGTATTCGAGATCGAAACCATCTGCGCCGAAATTTGTCATCTTCTTCAGCCAAGTAGGGACAGAAATGTACATGTAGCCGCCATCGTTCAGAGCTTCGACGTATTCACGAAGTCTCTTATCAATATCGAGCTGGTGTTCAGCGACCTTAAAAGACACGATCAGATCGTACTTCTTTGTCTTATCGAAATCTTGATCGAGACGAATTCCGTATTCGTGAAAAGCGACTCTGCGATAAGCGAGAGCGTACTCTGTGCCATTGACGTCAGCTTCTGGAATGTGCTGTTTGAACCAGTTCAAAAGCATACCGAAAGCCGCGCCTATTTCACTGATCACGGGTTTAGTTTTACCTTGAGTGACCCACTCGCGCATTAGATCTGACAGCATAGCTGAGTGAATGTGAAGCTTCTTCAGACCAGTATTGAAATTCCCAATTTGAGGGGGCTTTCGATAATCTTCTTTGTAATATGCTTTTATCTCTTCTTCAGTCTTGTACTTTTCTGGATACGAAATAAACCCACAGCTATTACAAACAGCCATGCCTTTAGGGGCTATTCGATATTTGTCGACATTCTTCCAGTCATTCGCATCGCAGATCACACATCTCATACTTTTTCCTCCATCACTTTAGCTAGAATTTCCATCTCTTTAGGATCGGCTGCATGGACGCAGTCTCGATATTTAACACCATTGAACGATATATCTCTGCTCACCGTGAAATGCTTCTCGATGATTGGGGCTTGAAATTCTCTATAAGCGCGAATGCAGACGTCCACGCCGACAGTGTGATCAGAATAGCCAGCAGATCTTTTATAATATGCTGACAGATAGGTGATGTTCTCTAGCCCGGGATACATAGTCAGATAAGAGCTGACGTGAAGAATGTGCGCATTGTGCAGAACAGGCTTTCTAGCTCCCTCTGGAATAGAAACGATCACGCTCTTGGTGTCCTTCTTCTCGACGAATGTGAAGCCCTGTTTCACTTGTGCGCCTGCTATCTTATGCCAATTTTGATGATAGACGAGAGGATCTAAACTCTTTGAAAAGATCGAATAAAACATGTCGATCCCTATTGATCGAGCGTACTGAATCAGATCGACGTACTGATCGAATTCAAACTCACACTGTCTGTAGAATTCTTGAGGCATAGATCCAGATCTAATATCGCGAGCTAGAAAAGCTTGAGACTTTACTATGTGAGCACCACTTTCTTTCGCTACTCGAATCAGCTCTTTAGCTTTCTCGAAATCACCTAAATGATTATTCCCAATTTCAGCTATGAGCATGAAGACTCCTTCAGATAGATGATAAGCATTACAGCCATCACAAAAAACCAGGTTCTAAATATCAATTTATCGTACAGAAGAGGTTCGACAAGCTGTGTGCGATAATATCCACCAATAGAAAGAACTAGAGTCGATCCAAAAGTTAGAGCTAGAACGATCATCCAAAGTTTCATTAGTAGCTCTCCTTTTTTAAGAACTTTTCTAGAGCTACGTCTCGCGCTCTTTTTTCGTCGAGAGATCCTGCTGGGCCGAATTGCTTTGTGAGACTTGAGTCGTTAGCGAGCTTGTCTCTATTTTTAACGATTCGACGAATGGTTTTATCAATGCTTCCGATCCATCGACAAAAAGCTTCAGCGAGCGGCTCTGAAACGAGCGAACGTCGCTGAGCTGAAGACATGCCCATCTGAAGACCTTTTCTGACTTTGACGAGTTCATTCAGATCACCTTTTTGAAGACATTTTGTTAGCCATCGATTCCAGTCACCGGCGTTTTTCTTTCCTGGTATTTGTCCTGCATACAATTTCAATACATCGATTTCTAGAGTCTTCATTTCCAGCCCTCAGACGTGTGAATCTTCTTTGATCTAGGGTCGTAATAATCGATCTCACATCGAGTGCAGCACATTTTATCGCAGTACATCTTCTCTTGATTTCGTGCGAACTGAACTGACTCGACATTGAGAGTATCGCCCTCAGCGATGTCTTCTAGAAAAACCCCGATATAATCACCGCAGCCAGGACAAACGATTTGTGTTCCGGCTTCTAGAATCTTCATACAACCTGACTTGTAGCTAGAGCAGCCACGCGCACGTCTATGTCTTCTCTGATCTTGTTTCGCTCGCTCAGATTCGTTTTAGACAAAGATCCAGGTCTCTGCGTATAGAAGAAAAGAGGCTTCTGATAATAAGAGATTTCGAGCATCGTGCGGGCGCGCTCGAAGAAGTCATAGCCCTCGTAACCTCGAAGACCTTCTGTGAACTTCACATGATTCATAGCTCGAACTTTGAACAAAGCTCCACCGACGTGATGATTCTCCTCTGCGCTCTGAACTTGCTTCATAGACCCGAAGTAATTGTTCGGATAAACAGCATCGCAGCCGCTTGTGTCCATGAAACCCTTCATGAGTCGAATCGCCATTTTATCGGTGAAATAGTCGTCAGCATCGAGACGAATAATGTACTTCCCACGAGCCATAGAAAGCGCGATGTTCGACGAGCTAGCTAGACCTAAGTTCGATGCGTTTCGAACGTATTTGACGTTCTGATAGATCGTAGAGAAGCGAGACATGAGCTGTGCTGTCTTATCTGTGCTCGCGTCGTCGACGAGAATGTACTCGAAATCTTTAAAGCTCTTCTGAGCTGAAATAGATCCCATGCACTTCTCAATCCACTTCTCGGCGTTGTGTGCACAAGTGTATACAGTCACCTCTGGCATCTTATTTATCTTCAAAGCCCATGGGTTCGTTCTGAAGAATTGAAGCACTTGAGTTAAAGAGCAATCGTTTCCAAGAATAGAGAGAACTGAGTTCATTAGATCGACGTCTTCTGGAAAGTCGATAAGCAATCGAGGCTTTACATCCATTTCATTGAACACAATATTTCTGGTGCGTTTTCGATCAGCGACATTCTTTACGGCGTAGCTTATGTGCTCGACATCACTGTACTTCTCACATGCGCGACGAAGAGTATCTGTAGAAATGATCTCAAAGCCAGTCCCCTCCGGAAAGGTTGAACTGTAAAGATACTCTAGATCATGTGTCGAAAAAATAGTCATGAAACTCTTGATCGTATCGTCGTCGAGAAAGATCTTGTCGTGCGTGACGCGAATCACAGCGTCTAGACCATGACTCTCGGCTGCTTTCAGCATTCGAAGCATAGGATCAGACTCACAGCCAGCAAAGACGAACCAAGGGTCTGAGAACGTCTTGCACAGCTTCAGATATTCTTTTCGCTCAGAATCTGGAACAGCATAGATCACGGGCACATTCGCTTTACGAAGTCTGTCGTGTAGATGGTGGAGAATTGATTTCCCGTTGAGTTCAATAGCACATTTCGCGGGGACTCTTCGAGAAGAGAGACGAGAGCATACGACTATACCGAATTTCATATTTAACTATCCCAGTTTGGTTTAAAGCCTTTGAATGTTTCGAAGCTTGAACACGACTTGCAGGGGTCAAACTCGAAAGCTGACTTGTCTTTTAAAGACTTGCGAAGATTTCGAGCATTGTTTGAATTGAAGATTTCTTCGAGAGAATGAGTGTTTATATTGCCCAGCCAAAGCTGCTCTTTCACGTCTGGGCAGCAGGGATAAGCGTCACCCTCGTCAGAGAAGATCAGACGAACGTGAGCTTGAATACACGACTGACGACAGCTCTTATCGCGCTCGCGATGTTCAAACTGATCTAGATCGTTATTCACTCGACCAGCAACCATGTCGCGAATAGAAATCGTCGCTTCCGGCCAACGCTTCTTTGCCAAACCAGCAATGTCTTCGTCTTTATTCAGCTTTGTTCTAACGGCTTGAATGACCATTTGGGTCTCAGACTTAATACGAGCAGGGTGGTTGTAGAAAAGATCGATATTCTTTGTCGTGACGTCGTGATTACCCTGAAAACGCTGAGTCTCGAATACTTCTTTTGTGAAAGAATCATACGAGATTTTGACCTTCGTGAGTGTAGCTAGTCCCTGAAACTTGTCTTCGCGAATACGTTCTGGGATCTTAAAATTCGAGTTCGCGAGACGATCAATGAAGATTCCTCCACCAGATAAAGACTTCGCGAACTTCACAATTTCTGTGTAATGAGGGTTTAGAGTGCTTTCACCCTTCCAATTGAACTTTAAAGAGTGAACACCTAATTCATAGGCTTGTTCTATGATCTTAAAAGCTACTTCGCGATTCATGAAGCCCTTCTGAAAAGGTAGATTCTTCTGATCGTGATGATAGCAGTATTCACAAGCCATATTGCAGTTCGAAGAAAGCTCAAGAGACACGTCTACAGGTGATTTTAGATTGAGAGATCGTCCGTAGCGGTATTTGGCTCGATATAGCCAGTATTGTAAGCTCATTCGACGATCTTAGGAAAGGCTCGCCGATCAAGTCAATGTTTATTTTTAGTACAAAGATCTGACCATAGCTCTGAAGTTCTCAATGAACCCAGAGTTATTCGCGTTAGACATTGATCCAGTAATATAATAGGTCGACGTCGTATAAGAAGTGGCTGAGTTATCAATAAATCTCACGACGCTGGCTGGATATCGAGTGCTTACTCCGGTAGATCCAGGACTTCCCATGCTGAGCATTTGAATTCTAGTGCCATTTCTCCAAAGACTTAATTGAAGAAGAGCTTGTGAGGTTGTGGTTCCTTTACTTAAAGATATATAGCCACCATTTATATCGTCAGCGATAAAAGAGTATTCAATTGGAGCATTCTTCACAGGAAAAACAATGAGCGAAGAAGCGATAGTCACTTCAGAAGTCAGAGAAAATCCCTGAACAGTTATTACAGATCCCAAAGTCATGTTTTTACCGATTCTAAAAACTTCGGCACCATTCTTTTTGAACAATAGATCATTCGACGTCGCTGTCTCATCTTCGATTGACCAGCTAGTCGTAGTGTCCCCTACATACAGCTTAGAAATATAGCCCAGACGCCATCTGTGACTACTCGCTCCAAAATCATGCTGAAGATTAGAAGCTGTGGCTGTATCCGTAGAAATAGGAAGAAGCGTGCCTCGATAGTTCGCGAAGTTCTCGTTCACTTGAGCAGCACGAGCCTTTGTGTTCTGAGTGAATACGTTGAACGCGGTTATAGTATCTGGCATGTGAATCTCCTATTTAATTTTTCTGAAGCGAAAAGACCAAGTGACTTGGAAATTCACTTAATTGCCCAACCTTTGCATTTGAAATATCGTTCTGACTCCTGCTCCAGCTACAGCGCCATTAGTATGTACTCGAATAATATCACCTGCTTTGAGCCTCTTTACTATTGAGGTAGTGGATGCCCCAAGAGCGGGGTTTGATGTTTCCGTTAGCTTTCCCTGTGCATAGGTTAAAGTAACAATCGAAGTTGTAGGCGCAGAAGTACTCAAGCTAAGTCCAAAGCTTTCAGCATTTGTACTCGAATCTACGTAGGTAATTGAATATAGGCCGGGTATATTTATCGTGACACTCATCCCGTTGGCCGCACTATCCGCATAAGTGGCGAATGTTCCAAGCGTGTTCTTTCGAGTGTTTGTAAACCTTCTGATATTTGTATTCGTAGAGCCGTGCCCGTTTCCAGTATCTAGAACTAGCTCAATGTCTGAGGCGTCGCCGTATGCAGAAAAAACAGATAAGTCAGGTACCTGATACCCGAAAAAATAACTTAGGGATGATCCTCCCTTTAGAGTTAAGGTGCTTGAACTATTGTTACCAGCGCCGAAAATATGTACCTGCACATAATCACCTGGAACTAAGTCTATGAAGCTTACAACTTCTAGACCAAGTGAGTTTGTGGCCGCAGGCCACTTAGCAGGACCATATGAATGATCCACACCGTTCTTTGTAAAATAGGCGTAGTATTCATTCGCTAAAACATTCGTACCACTAAAGTTCAGCGTCGCAGAAAAATAAAATCTCCCTGCGGCCTTAGCGACAAATCTTGAATTCGTAGTGTCGTAACCAAGAGTAGAAAAGTCCCCTGATCCGGTAAACGAATTAAATAGAATTTGTACTCCGGAGTTATTTGGCGCGACTCCGGTCTGGTTTGTTCCATTACGAGAAGCTCTGAACTTATCAGATTTCATTGCGACTTCATTCGTCGATAGCTGAGCGCCGGCGTCCCATCCGACAATAGGAACCGTAAAGTGCGCAGTGATCACATCCCCAGAAACGATAGTCACGGGGACCGTTGGCGAAATAATCTCCATATAGCCAGCATCGCCAGAAGCATCTCCCTGAAC
>CXWK01005677.1_pt1 | contig 23701 bp, 16 predicted proteins | sample 590851 | NCBI WGS metagenome assembly CXWK01 (sample SAMEA3498364, study PRJEB10139) | wastewater metagenome | biome: wastewater treatment plant; material: activated sludge | place: Denmark | collected 2014-08-01
CATTTTCATCAACGCCAAATGAAGTTATGGAGCCGGGTGCTGTAGTAATCTGTACACTTGTAGCTGGATTTATCCCATCATAATCAATTGCCCAAACTCGAGTACTTACATAATCACCACAAATATATTTTCCATTGAGTTCCGGTACATTTTGCCCGCGATAAACATATCCACCTGTAATAGAAAATCCAAGCGAGTGTGAATATTCCCAAATAGGATTTTCATAAGTCCCATTACATCCACTTAAATTATAAGGATGATTTCCTTCATAACATCGCCATCCATAGTTTTTACCATTCTGAATGATATCAACTTCTTCCCAATCACCCTGTCCAACATCTCCAGCCCACAACCATCCAGTAACGGGATCAAAACTAAATCTCCATGTGTTTCGCAATCCCCAAGCGTAAATTTCTTTTATTACGTTAACATTCGTACTATCAATGAAGGGATTGTCTGATGGTATTCCATAGTTGAGAGGAGGTTGAGGATTATCAACATCCAGACGAATTATTTTACCAAGTAAGTTTGTAATGTTTTGAGCATTGTTTTGCGGATCCCCACCTGAACCGCCATCACCGGCAGCAATGTATAAATATCCATCTGGACCAAAAGCGATACAACCACCATTATGATTTGAATACGGTTGATTGTACTCAAGTAAAATCAGTTCTGAGTTTTTATTTGCTGAATCAGGATTGGTAAAGGAAACACTAAATCTTGAAATAACTGTCCTAAGTGGACTAGGAGCAGTGTAATTAACATAAAAGTATCCATTGCTTTCATAGTCAGGATGAAACGCTAAACCTAATAAACCAGTTTCGCCACCAGCGGTTACACGATCTGTGATATCTAAAAATATTTTTGTCAAATTAATCGAAGATTCATTCTGAAAAACTTTTATTCTTCCTGCTCGCTCAACAACAAATAAACGGTTACTTCCATCACCTGCATTTTGCATATCTAAAGCACTTGTGAATGTTAAATTAGGGAATGCAATTTCAAAACTATTTTGTGCAAAATTTGTAAAGGAATTTAGTATCAAAAGTATAGTTACAAAATTCAATTTATTAATCATGGTTTTGCCTTCTTTTTAGTTTTTGTTTTTTTAGTTGTTACTTTTTTCTTTCCTTTAACTGCTGCCTTTTCCGTTTTCGCTTTGTTTTTCTTTTCACTGCCTTTTTTTGATTTTACTTTAGTTGTAGTTTCCTTTTTTTGCACAGCTTTTTTTAGAGATGTTTTTTTAATTGATTTTGTTTTCTTAACTACTTTCACTTCAGGAATTGAAATCAGATTTTCAACTTTGTACTCGCTTTTCAAAATCGCCTGGATTACTAAAGAATATTTGTCAAAAATAATCTTAAATGAATCCGTAAAAGCTTTTTTAGATAACTTACCCTTAACTGTATTCTGTGAGATTAGGTTAAAGCAAGAATTTATAAACTGCCATTTTACAAGTTCTTCGATTCTTTCTTTGTTAAAGTATCTAATATTTTCATATTCATTAATTTGAACAAAAGATGTAATTACATCTTTCTCAAATATTTTTATAAAGTATCTATCCGCATCATCAGTAAATGAAAAATCTAAATCAAATAAAATCTTACTTAGTTCATAACTTTGGCCCGGATCATCATTTCTTAAGAATCCATATATTTCAAATAAAGGTTTCCACAGTAAAAGTTCATCAAACAAGATATTATTAGAATTAGTTGCTTCCACTGAATTCAATATCCTGAAAAGAATTTTATTTAAAAATAGAAATGACAATATCTTCTTTCGTTGATTATCATTTTCAGGAGATATTATTGGCATAACTTCTCCTATCCATTTTGCCGGACGTTTTGCAGAAGAGATTTCTAAAAACAATTTATTTAAATCATTTATTAATGAAATATCAGATTGAATTTTAATAATCAAGTCCTGCTGAGAAATATTAAGTGATTTTATCTTACCAAGACTATTAATTATTCTTGAGACTTCTTCATCAATTATAGGAATTTCAATCTCATCTTTATTAGAAATATCTAATGCTAAAAGCAACTTGCTAAATTTTATTGAAGTGAAAAGATGAGTTAGTGAATTGCGGAAAGGCGCAAGGTTCATTTCGTTTAAAGCTCGCTCGATAGAATTAACACCTCTTCCATTAAGCTGATCGCAAAGCACTTTATATCTTCCATCAGCATCATAAACTTCTCTAAAGTCCAATAAAACTTTTCTTTGATAACCCATCAGATGAAATGAAAATCCTGCAGAACTTAGTTGTGAACCTGAGACTATGAACTCAAGTTGTTGAATGTAATCCTTAAAGATATAGTAAAATCCATAACCTGAATTTATTGCAAGTGATTTGTCAATCGTAGTGGTACTTGTTCTGCCTTCTTCACCAAAAGCACGTTCGCAACTAGAATTAATTGTACCGATTGCTTCACTGTAAGAGTTATTGTAGATCACTAGTGAAACTTCATTACCGCTTCTATTAGTGAATGCGAAAACATTTTCATTGCAAATACCATGATGGTCGATAAAATCATATAACTCAAAATTATCAACCTGACTAAATAAATATCTCTTTTTTGTTAATGGAAAGAGTTCTTTTTCATGCCTTATAACTAAATTCTCATCAGTAAATTCATTGTAGTAAGCTCGTTTATATTCCATTCCATATTTTTCAGAAAGACCTTCAACCTGACCGTGTGCAAACATTGGCAAGCCAGGTAAAGTTATAAGCATGGTTGCAACACCAAAATATTTATCACCTTTACCAAATTGATTTATTGCGGTTTCTTCATCAGGATTGCTCATAAAATTTACATAGCGTTTTAAGATCTCAGGGTTGAATGCGAGCGTGTTCTTAATAAGTAACTTGTACTTTTCATTTTCTTCTTTCATAAACATATGCATAAACGCACTATTGTAAACACGATGCATTCCAAGTGTGCGAACAAAGTATCCTTCCATCAACCAGAAAGCCTCAGCAAGTAAAAGTGTATTTGGCATTTCTGCATTTATTCTATCTACAACTTCCCGCCAGAATTCTTCAGGCATAATTGCATCGAACTGTGAACGAGTCATTGCATAATCAGAACGCGATGGAATTGCTCCACCAGAACCGGGAATTGGAAACCATAATCTTTGATAATGTTTTTTTGCTAGTGTCATCGCAGCATCAAATCTTATAATCGGAGTTTTGCGTGCAACGTGCATGATAGTTTGAATTAGTGATTCACGAACTTCTGCTTTCATCAAATCAAGTTGAGCAGTATCATTCCACGGCATATTTGTTCCATCGTTACCATGATAAATGTATGTGCGATCGCCTGTAAATTTATCAAGTCTTTCAAACACAACTGCAGCATCTGTTTTTGAGTAATACTGATCTTCAACTCTTACTTCAACGCGATCATCATCAGAAAGGTTTATTCCGGTAAACTTATAATTTGGATAAGGCGGAACTTTATTCTGAATAAAGTACTCTGGTTTTTCTGTAACCCACTTGGAATAAATGCCGGTATGATTTGGAACCATATCGCTTGATAATCTTATTCCACGCTTCCACGCACGTGCTTTTAGATTTTCAAACGCTGATTCTCCGCCAAGTTCATTTGCAATTACATAATCATACAAAGAGTATGCAGAAGAAGCAGCTTCAGGATTTCCCATCATCTGTTTTATTTTTCTGGATGCTGAACTTCTTTCCCAGATTCCTATTAACCACAGTGCGGTAAAATTCCAGCGGGCAAGAGTATCAAGTTCTGTATCCGGAATTTCATCAAGTCTTTTAATTTCTCTTCCGTATTTTTTTGTCAGCTGATGCATCCATACAAAAGCATTTTTTGCAATCATTACAACCCGCGGCATCCAATCGATATCGACAGTAAATCTATTTACTTCTAACTGATAATATTCAAACTCCTCCGGTGAAAGTTTTTTACCTCCTGCCATCTTTGCTTTTAATGATTCAAAATATTTGTGATCAAATTCATAAGAGGGAACAGGTGGTGTTCCTTTTTCTCCGCCACTATGCTGAACAAACAATTTGTAATCTTCGTGAATAAGATCTTTACCGGAAAGTATTTTATCTAAAATTGTCTCATCAATAAATACATTCCAGTTTGATCGAATAAAATCCAGCTGTTCTTCAATGTTGTATGGACTTTGAATTATCGGTTTGCGTAGGAATGAAATTAAATTAAATCCACCGATCTTTGGTTCACTCTCAAAAAATATTTCTGTATGCTCCATTATTTCTTTGTACCTGGTTTCTTTAGTAAGCTTTTCATCTGTGTAGAGTTCTTTTAACTGATGTGTTGCAGGATTAATATTTTCTAAATTTAGTATGATAAGTTCTTCAAGCAGTATTTCGCGGTTGTCTTTGTTCTCTGTTTTTCCATTTAAATATTCAATTGATTTAACTTTGTTTTGATAGACAGGAAGCGGTGGAAACTCTTCAACGAATTTCAATAATGTTTTATCAAGCTCTTCTTCCGTTAGATTATTTTTTAAGTAATCAATTCCGTTTTTAAAGACACCTTTGTTATTATCTTCTTCATACTTACGGATAAGTAGATGAAATATTTCGTGAAGCAAACCAAGAGCATTTATTTGTCCGGCTGTTACCTGAAGTTCAAATTTACCTTCATCTCTTCTAACAGAGTTTATCTTTTCTGATAATAATCTTGCAGTACGAAAATCTGAAATTACAAGATTGCCTTTAAGTGAAAACAGATTTTCTTCAATCTTGTATTTGATTCTTGAGTCTTTAGTAACGTGAAAATAATAAGTAATCATAATGTTTTGCTAGAGGTTAAATTGGAACACAATATCAATGATTTGATGTGAAATATAATAAAATATCGGTATAAAATGATTGTTAATTGTGAGATCGGACTCGTAATCAAGTAGTGTTAAAACTTAAATACACGGAACGAACGGGAGTTTGTTCTTTAAAAAATTTACCTAAGGATGATAAGCGATGCTTGAACCGATCCAAGTCTTGTTTTTGTTAAAATCAACGCCCATCATCTTTCCTTTACTTGTGCGGATAAGATTGTTTACAAGTATTGGTCCTTCGTATTTATTCGTCCACAAAAACATCATTCGGATTTCAACTTTAGAAAAACCATCGGGTGTTTCAATTAAAGGAGTATACTCAACTTTTTGCTGTAAGATGTAATTGCTTCTATTTTCTATCGCATCTAATTTTTCTTTAGTTACGTCAACATCAACGCCAAGTCCGGCAAAAGAGAAAAGAGGCTTTAGAACAAAGTCGTTTAAGGTTTCAGGATATTTAACAATCTCATTTAGGAAATAACATTCGGGTACATAATTTCCTTTTAACATCGGCAAAGAATATTTGCTAATCTTAAAAAACCAATTCGGGTGGCCCGCCCATTCAGCATCAATCTCATCCTTAAAATCAAAATCGAATTTTGCATTCTTTCGTTCGAGTTCATCAAATATTACGCGGTTGTAAATTCGCTTTACTTGAATGTCTTTACCATCTTTAACATAGAAAAGTTTTTTGCCGCGCTTTTTTATTTTTGATAAACATACGGTCGTAATACCAGTTAACTCTTCAGTTGCAGCAAAATCAATTCTGGTTTTTTGCTTCTCCGGTTCAATTTCCAGAAGAATTACGTTTTCAGGATCGTGATTCCCAAGAATTGCTCTTGTAAGTAATGCTCTATATGATGTTCTGTTTAGCCCGTTAAAATAGCTATGAAATCCAACAGGAATATCGAAATGTTTTCTTATAACATCATTAAGGTAAGCTTGGTAACCATAAAGTGAAGGGAAAGCCTGAAGCTCTATTAATTTTGGCCAATATTTGTCCCCGTTTTTTGTTATTGCAAAATCTAACTGCAAAAACGGCGGATGCTCAAAATCGTTTGGGACTTTTAAGTGTTCTGGAATTGCATCTTCAGATCTTTTCAAAAACTCTTCCTGCTGAAGCTGCACAATTACATCATCGCAGGCCTTTATAAGTTCACTTGTCAAGTCCCGAGTTAAGAAAAGGGGAGTTTCACATACACGAAAATCAGTTGGATGCTTTAACACCGAATTCAAATCATCTAAATATTCCTGATAAACTTTTTCTGAAAAATCATTGTTAAACTTTTTTCTGATTTCAGGAATCATATTTATACCGTAATTGAGATTAGATCGTTAATAGCATTATTTATAAAGGTTGGAATAACTGTTTTTCGTGTAAGTTTTATTTTATCAGGATGTTCAAGCAATCCAATCATTTCCCAGTAACGATCCTCGTTGTAGCGATTGATAATAAAATTCTTGCGTTCATCCTGTTTAAAATGATAAAGCATACTTTCAGGATCAGCTTCTGGATGAAATTGAGTTCCGGCAATTTCGTTTGAGATTCTTATTGATGTAATTGCAGGACAATTTTTATTTTCTTCTTCAGGAATTTCCCACGAAAGAATTTTGGCCCCAAATTCATTAATCTTTTTTTGATCAGGATTTACAACCTGCCAGTGTCTAATATCGGCTGCGTAAAATGGATCTGTCAAATCTTTTAATATAGGATCCTTCTTGCCATCTTCCGTTTTGGTAAATGGCATAACACCAAATGAATTTATGAATCGTTTATTCACTTCTCCAAACTGAAAGTATCTTGCCATCATTTGGAATGAGTGGCAGATGAAGAAAATATATTTTTTTTGTTCGGATGTTTGATTGTGGTTCCAGATTTTATCAAGCAACGTGAAATAATCCTTATCCCATTGTTTGTCTTCATCTTCAAAAGGACTTCCAGGTCCACCGGATGAAATAAATATATCGTAATTCAAATCCGGGATGTCACCTTTGTAACGAGTTTCAAATACATCATACTTTAAATCAAGGCTGGGATAACTTTTACCTGCATCAGAAACAATCTCTTTAATACAACGCATCCCTTCGTTACGTTCGTTGTTGTAAAGATCTATTGTAGCAACTTTAATTTTTTGTTTGTTCATAATGATTACTTTAGATCTAATCCGTAATGTGTTTCCTCAATAATATAATCAACTACATTTTTTGTGTCGTGTGATTGTTCCCAAACAGCAAGTTGTCTGTCAGCTCCCGTTCCAAGTTCAAGCATTTTATAGATATAATTTATTTCTTCTCTCGAGCCGAGTTCATCCACAACATCATCTATAAAATCTAATAATTCGCCAGCAAGTAATTTAAATTCTACTTCTTCATTTTTTCCAAAATCAATTAATTTACCACTGATACCATATCGAGCTGCACGCCATTTATTTTCAGCAATTAAAGCTCTACGGTATAATCTAAATCCCAGATTTTGTTTGATTAGTTTGTGAAGTTTTGCAACGAGTGCTTGCATAACGGCGGTTAGTGCAATTGTTTCATCAACTCGCATTGGTATATCACAAACTCTAAACTCCAATGTTTTAAATACAGGATGAACACGAATATCCCACCAGATTTTTTTTGCGTTATCTATACAACCTGTTTTTATGAGCAGGTTAATATACTTATCATACTCAGATACGCCATTAAAGAAATCCGGAATTCCTGTTCGAGGAAATCTATCAAAAACTTTACTTCTGTAAGATTTGAATCCTGTATTTCTTCCTAACCAGAATGGCGAATTCGTAGACAAAGCAAAAATGTGAGGCAGAAAATATCTTGCAGCATTCATTATGTGAATTGCAACCTCACGATCTTCAACACCAACGTGTACATGCAAACCAAATATTAAATTTGCGCGAGCAACCTGCTGCATATCATCTACAATAACTTTGTAACGAGGGTGCTCAGTTATTTTTTGATCTTTCCAGTGTGAAAAAGGATGAGTACCTGAAGCTGCAATCCTTAATCCGTTTTTAATAGCTAGCTTTGCAAGATTAGTTCTGAGCCTTGTTACTTGTTCGCGTGCATCATTTACATCCAAACAAATATCTGTTCCCATCTCCACAACAGATTGATGCATTTCTGCTTTTACATTTTCAGCAAGTATCATCTTTCCATCATCAAGAATCTGTTGGATGTGGGATTTTAATTCACGAGTATTTGGATCAACAATTTGAAATTCCTCTTCAACTCCTAGCGTAAACAAACCAGCTTCTGCCATAATACTTCTTCTTTCTTATTTCAAAGTTTTATTATTTGCAAATGATGTAACGAATGAACCCCAGGTTAAATTATTTTGTTCAGGTTTATGTGCTTTTGCTCTTCTGATTGCCATATTAGCAGCAGCCTCAACGATCCATTCAAAGTTTTCCTGACCAACAGAATTTACATCAGCATCCGGAGCAGGATTACAGAAATCAATTGCGTACGGCACGCCATCGCGAATTGCGAACTCAACAGTGTTAAAATCGTATCCTAATGCTTTGTTGAGTGCAAGAACTCCGTTGTTAACATCGTCCAACAACTTTTTTTCAAGCGGTTTTGGATTTCTCACATAGCGAAATTCATGCGGCTGTCTAGGATCATACTGCATTATATGTACATCCTGTCTATCCAAACAATAACAGCGGAAATATTCTGTGAAAACAATTTCTTCCTGCAACATCATTACAAGTTGTCCGGTTTCATTATAAGCTTTAAAGAACTCATCCATATTATTTAGCTTGTAAACATTTTTCCATCCGCCGCCTGCAAAAGGTTTAAAGTAAGCAGGGAAGCCTATGTATTCAAAAATTCCTTCCCAATCAAGCGGATAAGCTAGATTACGAAATGAGCGTTCATTTGTATCAGTTGGATGTTGATTTGATGGAAGAATTACTGTCTTCGGAACTGCTACTCCAATTTTTGTTGCAAGTGCATTGTTGAAAAATTTATCATCAGCACTCCACCAAAATGGATTATTAATTACAGCTGTTCCGGATATTGCAGCGTTCTTCAACATCGCACGATAAAAAGGAACATCCTGAGAAATTCTGTCGATCAACACATCATAACCAAGTGGTTCGCCTTGAATAATTTTGTTTATATGAGCGAGTTCAGCAGTAATTCCATTTTCTTTTTTGCTGTTAATTCTATCAACAAAAGCTTGTGGAAAAGTATTTTCCTGTCCAAAAAGAATTCCGATTTTTTTCATTTTTACTCCGATTTAAAACTTGTTTTCTAAAATTGCCACGAGCTTTAGCTCGCGGGCCTAATAAATAAAATAATCCGACTTTAGTCGAAGCAATCAAAACATTGGACTAAAGTCCAGTTAGTAATAAGTAATTTAAACCACGACCTAAAGGTCGCGGCAATAGAAAAGTTAAACCTCAATCTTATTTAAATACTCAACAAACATTTCTTTCCACCAATTCCAATCGTGGCCAGTATTTTTTCTAACATCCAACCAATGTGGAATATCTTTACGATTTAAAATTTCAGATAAAACTTTATTTTCATCAAGACATATATCATAATCACCTGTGCCAAGAACAATGCCTATCTTTTTTATTTTATCCAGTATTTTATTATCCGAAAGATTAGTTAAATAATCCGGTGGATTATTAAAGTAGCAATTATCGTCAAAATATCCGTCCAAAAATCTTTTTATGTTGGATGCGCCGCCCATTGAAAATAAATATCCAACTTTATCAGGATTACGAAATGCAATATTTGAAGCATGATAACAGCCAAAACTGCATCCGGCTAATCCAACTTTATCAAATCCTGTATCCTGAAATGCGTATTCAATAACATCGTTTAGAATTACTTCCTCATATGCTATCTGAGTTTTAACTCTATCGGCCGGATGAATACTTTTATTATACCAGCTTTCGTTATCCAAACTATCGGGACAATAAATTTTTACTTTCCCTGTGTCAATCAAATAAGTAGCAGCGTTTATCAAACCAAAATCTTTTGCTTGATAATATCTTGCACGCGAAGTAGGAAAAACGATTACCGGAAAACCTGCTTGTCCAAAGGTCAACATTTCAAACTCCCGGTCAATAAATTGGGAGTGCCATTTGTGATATTCTTCTTTCAATAAAAACTTCCGAAATTAAGAAGGAAAGAGATTGATGATTTGTAATTAGTGTTTCCATCAATCTAACTGCTCGGTGGCAAATATATGAAAAAATGATTTTAGTTCAACCTTTGCGAGTGATCTGCAAAAAAATATTAATAGACTGAAATATGATAGAATAATCAATAGATATTTGAATGTTAAAATCACTATTTTTATGCTTCGATTATGAAATCACAAACTCAACAAACGCCTTTAATGGCGCAATATTATAAGGTAAAGCAAGCCCATCCGGATACGATTTTGTTATTCAGGGTTGGCGATTTTTTTGAAACTTTTGAAGATGATGCAAAGTTAGCTTCTAAAGTTTTGGGAATTACACTTACGAAGCGATCTAACGGTTATGCAGGTGATACACCGTTAGCCGGATTTCCGCATCACGCTATAGACAACTATTTACCAAAACTTGTGCGTGCCGGATACCGCGTTGCAGTTTGTGAGCAAACAGAAAATCCAAAGTTTGCAAAGGGAATTGTTAAACGCGAAGTCGTGGAAGTTGTAACTCCCGGAGTTACTCTTTCGGATAAGCTGCTCGATCATAAAAAAAATAATTATTTACTAGCCATTTCAATTTTAGATCAGATTTGCGGGTTATCTTTTTGTGATATTTCAACCGGCGAGTTTTATGTTTTTGAAATTCCACTTGCACAAGTAGGCGAACAAATTGAATCAATTAATCCATCAGAGTTCTTAATCCCAAAACGTGATAAAGAATTTTTAGGAAAATTGATTGAACGAATTAATCCTTCATTAAGAATTACAAAGCTTGAGGATTGGATTTTTAGTTTTGATTTTGCAAATGAACTTATCAAAAATCATTTTAAAACTGTAACACTTAAAGGGTTTGGAATTGAAAATCTAACTGCAGGAATTATCGCCGCAGGCGCAGTTCTAAATTATCTTAACGAAACCCAAAGAGTTAATCTTTCACATCTAAACAGGATTTCTCTCTACAATCCATCTGATTACATGATTCTTGATCATTCAACAAAGAGAAATTTGGAAATTACTTTTTCTATGAACGATGGTGGAAGAGAAGGTTCATTAATTTCTATACTTGATAAAACTCAAACTGCAATGGGTGGCAGATTATTAAAGAAATGGATTTCTGCTCCTTTGCGTGATCTTGATCCAATTAAGAAAAGACACGATAGTGTTGATGAGTTATTAAAAAATAAAAAAGTAAGAAAAGATTTAAATGAAAATTTAAATGAAGTTGGAGATCTTGAAAGATTAATTTCAAGAATTTGTACAGGCAGAGCAACACCACGAGAAGTTGTTGCCGTTAAATCATCTTTAAAGAAAATTCCTGCTGCAAAAGAATTATTGGATCAGTTAAAAGTTTCTACACTTAAAAATATTTCTGAGCAGCTTGATCCATTAGAAAATATTGTTGAAAAAATTGAAACATCAATAATTGATTCTCCACCAGCGGCGATTAATGAGGGAGGAATAATAAGAAATGGATTTAGTCCTGAACTTGATGAACTTAGAGATATTTCTTTACACGGCAAAGAATGGATTGCAACACTTCAGCAAAATGAAAGAGAACGAACGGGAATTTCATCTTTAAAAGTAAATTTTAATAATGTGTTTGGATATTACATTGATGTTAGTCATACGCATAAAAATAAAATTCCTGATAATTACATACGCAAGCAAACACTTGTAAACAGCGAGCGATTTATTACTCCTGAATTAAAAGAATACGAAGATAAAATTCTAAACGCGCAGGAAAAGATAAACGAACTCGAATCACAATTGTTTAATGAGATTCGTGCAATCGTTGCAAATGAAGCCGAGACAATACAAAAAAATGCAAGATTAATCGCAATGCTGGATTGTCTTAATAGCTTTGCTCAATGTGCAGAAGAATATAATTATGTAAAACCAAATGTAGATGAATCAAATAAAATAAACATTGTTCAAGGCCGTCATCCTGTTGTAGAAAGAATTCTTGATCCGGGAAATAAATACACACCGAATGATTCGTTACTTGATAATGATGATCAGCAAATTATTTTATTAACAGGACCAAACATGGCTGGTAAATCTGTTTACTTAAGACAGGTTGGTTTGATTGTGTTGCTTGCACAAATTGGTTCATTTGTTCCGGCTAAAGAAGCGCACATTGGAATTGTTGATAGAATTTTTACCCGCGTTGGTGCAAGTGATAACATTACTGCCGGTGAAAGCACTTTTCTTGTTGAGATGCAGGAAGCAGCAAATATTCTAAATAATGCAACGCAAAAAAGCTTAATTTTGTTGGATGAAATAGGAAGAGGTACAAGTACGTTTGATGGAATTTCGATAGCCTGGGCAATAACAGAATATCTTCATGAAAATCCGGAAGTTTCAGCAAAGACTTTGTTTGCAACTCACTATCATGAGTTAAATGAAATGGCAGAACTTTTTCCCAAAATAAAAAATTATAAAGTGGAAGTCCGTGAGTATGATGATAAAGTTGTATTCCTCCATAAGGTAAATCCTGGCAGAGCGGATCACAGTTATGGAATACAAGTAGCACAAATGGCGGGTTTACCATTGTTTGTTACAAATCGTGCTAAAGAAGTTTTAGATAATCTTGAAAGCAAAGAGTTAACTCCATACGAGATAAAAAAAGAAAGATTGAAAAAACTAAAATCTGAAACTGATAACCAAATAAGTTTATTTGAGTTTAAAGATGATTCATTGCGAACTGAGATTAATAAAATGGAGCTTGATAAAATTACACCACTAGAAGCTTTAAATAAATTAAACGAACTAAAAAAGAAAATGAATGAAGATGTTTAAAAAGTATTTATTGTCCATTACATTATTGTTGCTAATGATTTCATGTAATGATCGGCAAAAGATTGTTCCGCTTGATGAAACATATATTATCGATCTAAAGAGTGAACGAGAATCAAAAGATTTGGAATTAGCTAATGATCCTAATTCTCCCTTTAATATGGATTCATCTGCAAACTATGAACCTTTGAAATACTTTGATCCAACTTCCGAGTTTATATTTAAATCCAAACTATTTAAAAATGAAAAGCAGGATACAATTAAAATATTTGGAACGAAAGGCGAAGAAAGAAAAGCTGTTATTGAAGGGTATGTCTTGCTAGATTATAAAAATAATTCATATAAATTAAATATTTATAAAAGTTTTGGCAGAAATGCTGAAAGTTTTCATATAATATGGTTTACTGATCGAACTACCGGAGAATTGACTTATTCGGTTGGAAGATATCTGCTTTTCGAATTAAACTCTGATCCGGAATTTATTTATGAAATAGATTTTAATAGAGCTTATAATCCTTATTGTGCATACAGTATTCTTTTCACCTGTCCTATTCCAACCAAGGATGACTATCTTGATTTTGAAATTAAAGCAGGTGAGAAAAATTTCCACTAAGAACAAAAAACGGAGAAGAAGTGATAGTTGTTTTAGATAAAGTAGTAACTGATATACAGCTTGAAAATATTATCAAACATCTTGAAGATTTTGGATTTTCGGTACACAAGTCTGCAGGTGAAGAAAGAACGATTCTGGGTGCAATTGGTGTTCAGCCAAATTTTGATACAAGAAAAGTTAAAATACTTGATGGTGTTGAAGAGGTTTACAGAATTACTGAACCCTTTAAACTTGCAAGCAGAAGTTTTAAAAAAGATGATACAGTAATTAATATTAAGAATAAGTTAATTGGTGGAAATGAAGTTAATGTAATTGCAGGTCCTTGTTCAGTTGAAAGTGAAGAACAGATAATGATAATAGCTGAGTTGGTGAAAAAAAGTGGAGTTAAAATTTTACGAGGCGGCGCTTTTAAACCCCGCAGTTCACCTTACTCATTTCAAGGACTAGGAGAAGAAGGTCTTAAACTTTTACGTAAGGCTGGAGACGAATTTGGATTATTAGTTATTACAGAAGTGCTTGATAACTCAATGATTGATTTGGTGTATAAGTACACGGATATTTTTCAGGTTGGTGCAAGAAATATGCAGAACTATTCGCTTCTTAAAGAATTAGGTTCTGCAAAAAAGCCGGTTATGTTAAAACGCGGACTTTCTGCGACAGTGGAAGATTGGTTGATGTCGGCTGAATATATCTTATCAAACGGAAATCCGGATGTATTTTTATGTGAAAGAGGAATCAGGACATTTGAAACATACACTAGAAATACATTTGATATTTCAGCTATTCCTGTAGTCCACAAACGCAGCCATTTACCGGTATTTGCTGATCCATCTCACGCAACCGGATTAAGAGATAAGGTAATTCCGATGGCTCGCGCAGCTATTGCTGCCGGGGCTGATGGATTAATGGTTGAAGTTCATCACGATCCTGAAAAAGCATTGTCTGATGGACCACAAGCTTTACTGCCGGAGCAATTTCTTGATATGATGAATCAAATAAGATTAATTGCTGATGTAATAGGAAGAAAAATTCCTTCAGTATAATCCATCTATTTTTACTCTTTTAATTTTTAATAATAAATTTATCTTGGATCACTTATTACAAAAACTAAATGATAATAATAAAATTTAATAAAATATTTTTTCCGCTTGTATTTTTTGTCATATTCCAAATTATTTGCGTTGCCCAAGAAAATCCCTATCGTAAAGTTGTTAAAACCAATTACCCTGATGGCACAATTAAAACTGAGGGTGATTATTTGTATGATCAGCTTGATGGACATTACAAAGAATATTATCCGAATGGAGCTTTATGGAAAGATTGGAATTACGAAAATGGAAAAGAGGAAGGTATATCAATCTGGTATTTTCCTGAAGGTAAAGTTAGTATTGAATGGAACTACATTTATGGCAGAAAAGAAGGAATTTCTAAATGGTATTATGAAACCGGGGAACTTTGGGCTGAACAAAATTATTCCTTTGGTGAACTTCAGGGTCTAACTTATACTTATTATAAATCAGGCGAGAAACAAGGTGAATGGAATTATGTTGATGGTGTGCTTCAGGGAATTTCAAAAACATTTTATACTAACGGAAATGTTGAAGTTGAAAGAAAGTTTGTTGATGGAAGGCAGCATGGAACATCAAGAGTTTTTCATGACGATAAATCTTTAGCGCTTGAAGCATTTTTTATTGATAATAAATTACAGGGTGATGTTTTAATTTACGATAAAATGAAAACACTACGTGTAAGAGATACTTATATAAATGATGAATTAATAAATCGTGTAAAACTTGATTATACTGGAAAAGTTGAATCAAAAGAAGAACTTATTAAAGTCTATTTTCCCTCCGGTAGATTGCTTGAAGAAACTTTTGTAGTTGATGGCTTAAAAGATGGTCCGATGAAAACCTTTTATGAAAGCGGATTTTTAAAAGAAGAATGGAATTTTAAAAAAAATAATATTGTCGGCAGGTCATTTGAATATTATGAAAATGGTGTTCTCAAAGTTTCTTCAGATTATGTTGATGGTGTAAAACGCGGTAATGAAAAATCATACTATGAAAATGGAATTCTTAAAGCTGAAACAATTTATGAAGATAATTTGAAAAATGGTATTTGTCTTACCTACCATCCAAATGGAAATCTTGAAAGCATTGGAAATTATATTCTAAATCGATTAGAAGGGAATTATAAAGTTTATTTTGATAACGGACTTTTACAAAGTGAACAAACAATTAAAGATGGTTTGAAGACTGGCAAATGTAATACTTATTATCGAAATGGAGCTTTGGAAAAAATTGAAAACTATGTTAATGGCAGACTTTCGGGCTGGATTAAAACTTATTATAGTGACGGCTCTATGATGAAAGAAGAATTTTATGATTCAGGACATATGCAAAAAAGTAAAATGTATGGGCAAAATGGATTGCTTATTTCCACTTATGGTTACAATTAATTGGAATAATAATTGTAAGTATTATCATAATTATTTAGTTCATCTCAGTTAATCAATGACTAATTACTTAAATAACTCTCAAATTCACTAAAGAGGCAAGTATGGCTAATCTTTTCAGATTTCTTACATTCATTATTCTTTTATCTGTGCAATTCGTTTTTGCTCAAGTAAATTCCCTAAACCTATGGCAGGATATTAATGAAGCACAAATTGTAACCGTTGGGCAGCGTTATATTTTTCCGCAACAATTCAGATCACTTAAACTTGATGTTGAAGGTATTAAAACTTTCCTCTTAAATGCTCCTTTAGAATATAGTAATGCTGCAAAAACAAAATATTTAAAAATCTATCTACCTATCCCTGATGGCTCAATGCAAAGTTTTGATATTGTTGAATCTCCAATTATGGCTCCCGAGCTTGCAGCAAAGTATCCCGAAATAAAAACTTATATGGGAAAAGGAATTGATGATCCTTATGCAGTAGTTAGATTTGATTTAACCCCTCTAGGATTTCACGCAATGATATTATCACCAAATGGGAATATATTTATCGATCCTTACGCGCTTGGTGATACTGAGAATTTAATTTCTTACTACACCAAAGATTTTTCCAACCCATCAAAATCTTTTGAATGTGAAGTCATTTCTGATGAGAGCAGATTACAGGAACTAAATTATCTTAAAGAATCAATGCTGCTTACACCAACCGGTCCGCAGTTAAGAACTTACAGACTGGCAGTTGCATGCACAGGTGAATATGCCGCTTTTTTTGGCGGAACAGTGCCATTGGCTTTAGCCGCTGTGGTTACTTCAGTCAATCGTGTTAACGGAGTCTATGAAAAAGAAGTTGCAGTTAGAATGGTATTGGTTGCAAACAATGACACATTAATTTTTACAAATGCATCAACCGATCCATATAGTAATACTAATGGCGGTGCAATGCTTAGTCAGAATCAAACAACAGTTGATGCAAGAATTGGTTCTGCCAATTATGATATTGGTCATGTTTTTAGTACCGGCGGCGGCGGTGTTGCATACCTTGGTGTTATCTGTATTAACGGATCAAAAGCTGGTGGCGTAACTGGTTCTTCTGCACCGGTTGGTGATCCTTTTGATATTGATTACGTCGCACATGAAATGGGACATCAATACAGTGGTAACCATTCATTTAACGGCAGCGCTGGTTCTTGCAGCGGCGGCAATAGGAATGCTTCAACAGCGTATGAACCTGGCAGTGGTTCTACTATAATGGCGTATGCCGGCATTTGTTCACCGCAAAACCTGCAAAACAACAGCGATGCATATTTTCATGTTGTAAACTTTGATGAAATTGTTGCTTACACAAATTTTGGAAGTGGTAACGGCTGCGCGGTAATTACAAATACTGGTAACGGCGCACCAACAGTTACTGTTCCTGCAGGTGGATTTTATATCCCTAAAAGTACACCCTTTGCTCTTACAGGATCTGGAACTGATCCAAATGGTGATCCCTTAACATATTGCTGGGAAGAATATGATTTAGGTCCTGCCGGTGCACCCGGGACTCCTTTAGGCAACGCTCCAATTTTCAGAAGCTGGAATCCAACTACATCACCAACAAGATATTTTCCAAGGCTTCAAAACTTATTAAACAACACTACAGTTATTGGTGAAATTCTTCCAACATATACAAGAGTATTAAATTTTAGACTAACCGCAAGAGATAACAAACTTGGCGGCGGTGGTGTAAACTACGCGCAAATGCAATTCAATGTTGATGGTAATTCTGGCCCGTTTGCTGTTACATCTCCAAACACTAATGTTACGTGGGCTGGTGAATCATCGCAAAACGTAACCTGGAATGTTACCAATACAAATATAGCTCCTGTTAATTGTGCTAATGTTAAAATTCTCCTTTCTACCGACGGCGGGCAAACTTTTCCAACAACCCTGGTTGCAAGTACACCAAATGATGGCAGTGAATCAGTAACAATTCCAAACACACCATCTACAACTGCAAGAATTAAAGTTGAAGCTGTAGGAAATATATTCTTCGATCTTTCAAACGTTAATTTTACTATTGAAGAAACTATTCCTGTTGAACTAATATCTTTTACAGCACAAAATACAGATGCAGGTGTTGTACTTAATTGGATAACAGCAACAGAAATTAACAACTCCGGTTTTACTATTGAACGTGGCAGAGATGATGAAAATTTTGCAACAATAGGATTTGTAAGCGGTAAAGGTACAACGACTGAAATATCAAATTACAATTATGTTGATACAGAAATTGAATCAGGTAAATATTATTACAGGCTTAAACAAACAGATTTTGACGGAACGTTTGAATACCTTAATGTTGTTTTGGTTGATGTTGGTTTACCAAAGCAATTTATATTAAGTCAAAATCATCCAAACCCGTTTAATCCTAGTACAACTATAAAATTCCAGTTGCCTGTTGATGCAAGTGTAAGAATTGATTTGTTTAATTCAATCGGACAAAAAGTTAGCGAAATTTTTAACAATGATTTATCCGGCGGCGTACACGAAGTTACATTTGAAGGTTCAAACCTTTCAAGCGGAATTTACTATTACACAATGAATGCTGTTGGTAAGGATGGAAAGAATTTTTCATCTACAAAAAAGATGATACTAATAAAATAAATTTTATGTCACACTGAGCGAAGTCGAAGTGTGACCGTCTCGAATTATTTTAAGGCACGAGCAATCGTGCCTTTTTTATTTATAACCATATGGATTTATATTTGCATACAAACAAATCAGAACAAATATGAAAAAACATCCAAAGAAATTTAAAGTTGGTTTAATCCAATTAGGTTTTTCAAAAAATCCAGATGAGAATCTTAAAAAAGCAATTGTATGGATTGAAAAAGCAGCAAAAAAAGGTGCACAGGTAATTTGTTTACCTGAACTTTTTCGTTCGCAGTATTTCTGCCAATCTGAAAACATAGACTATTATGATTTAGCGGAAACAATTCCCGGCCCAAGCACAGATGCAGTTTCTAAAATTGCAAAGAAACTAAAAGTAGTAGTTGTTGTGCCTTTGTTTGAAAAGAGAGCAATAGGACTTTATCATAACTCGCTTGCAGTCGTAAATACAAAGGGAGAAATAGCAGGAGTTTATCGCAAGATGCACATTCCTGATGATCCTTCTTATTATGAAAAATATTATTTCACTCCCGGTGATTTAGGATTTAAATCTTTTGATACTGAGTTTGGGAACATAGGCACTTTAATCTGTTGGGATCAATGGTATCCTGAAGGGGCAAGATTAACAGCTCTGCAAGGTGCTAGTATTTTGTTTTATCCAACAGCAATCGGCTGGCATCCTCACGAAAAGAAGGAACATGGCAAGCCGCAATTTGAAAGCTGGCAAACTATTCAACGATCTCATGCAATTGCAAATGGAGTTTATGTTGCATCGGTAAACAGAATAGGTTTAGAAAAAGAAACTAAAGATGCAGCAGGAATAGAATTTTGGGGAAATAGTTTTATCTGTGATCCTCAAGGAATTATAGTCGCAGAAGCATCACACGATAAAGAAGAAATACTAATCGCAGAAGTAGATCTTGATAGAATTGAATACATTCGTCGCAACTGGCCTTTCTTACGCGATAGAAGAATTGATGCTTATTCTGATATAACGAAGAGATTTTTAAAATAAATTTTACCACTAAGAAACTTAGTTCACTGAGAAACACTTAGTGAGACTAAGTGCTCTTAGTGTCTAAGTGGTGAAAAATGATAAGTAAGAAAACACAATTTAGAATTCCCGCAGAATGGGAATACCACGAAGCAACCTGGATTGGCTGGCCAAATAATAAACAAGATTGGCCCGGAAAATTCCAACCAATTCCATGGGTGTATGGAGAAATTGTTAGATATCTTTCTCGCGGAGAAAAAGTTAGAATAATTGTTCAATCAAAAGAACATCAGGTAAGAGCGGAGCAGGTTTTAAAAGCTGTTGATGCTGATTTGAACAATGTAGAATTCTTTACTCTGAAAACAGATAGAAACTGGTTAAGAGATGCTGGGCCGCAGTTTGTTAAGAATAGTAAAAACGAAACTGTTCTTATTAACTTTAAGTTTAATGCGTGGGCTAAGTATGATAATTATAAACTCGATGCCAAAATTCCAAAAATGATTTCTAATAAACTTAGACTTGATTTAATAAAAGCAGAACATCAAAATAAAGAAGTAGTGCTTGAAGGCGGTAGCATTGATTACAATGGACTTGGTACTATTATCACTACAGAAGAATGTTTGATGGATAATGAAATACAAATCCGCAATAAAAATTTTTCTAAAAAAGATTATGAGGATGTATTTAGTAAATATCTCGGTGCAACAAATGTAATCTGGTTAAATAAAGGAATAGTCGGAGATGATACGCACGGGCATGTTGATGATATAACCAGATTTGTAAATCCAAATACAGTTGTTACTGTTATGGAATCTCATCCAAATGATCCTAACTACATTCCATTAATGGAGAACAGGGAAATACTTGAAGGTGCAAAGTTAGAAGATGGTTCAAGTTTAGAAATTGTTGAATTGCCAATGCCTTCACCTGTTATATTTAAAGGTGAAAGACTTCCTTCAAGTTATGCTAACTTTTACATTTCTAATTATGCAGTTCTTGTTCCAACATTTAATGATCCGAATGATAGAATAGCATTAGGAATTTTATCTGAATTATTTACTGATAGACCTGTAATTGGAATTCACGCTGTTGATTTAGTGTGGGGACTTGGAACTTTGCATTGTTTAACACACGAACAGGTTTTTTGAATTATGTCTAAGTTGAATTAAAAGTAAGACTCAAATGTCATTCCCGTGAAAACGGGAATCCAAAAACCTAAATTCAAAATGGATTCCCACTTTCGTGGGAATGACAGTTCAGGATTATTAACTTGTGAGACAGACACTTCATTTAAAATCTTTTAAGAAGTGTTCTCTTATTACTTCCAATCTTTACAAGAACAACGCCGGCTATTATTACAACAGATGCTAATAAAATAAATACATTTAACTGCTCATCTAAAAATATCCAGCCAAGTACTAAAGCTATAATCGGGTTTACGTAAGCATAAGTAGAGACAAGTGAAAGCGGAAGATGTTCGATTGCATAAATGTATGAACCATATCCGAATATCGATCCCATAACAATTAGGTAAGCAAGTGATATTACTCCTGATTGTGTAAAATGTAATCCGACAAATTCACCAAGAACGGTCCCGAGTATTATTTGAAGCGAACCAACAATCAGCATTTGTACTGAAGCACTCATAAGCGGATGAACGCTTACCTTTTTATACTTAGAATAAACAGAGCCAAGTGACCACGATAGAACCGCACCAAGAATGCTTAATACTCCGATTAAATATTTTGTTTCAAAAATATATTTTAGATCACCACCAAAAATTAATCCAACACCAAGACTGCCAATTATCAGTCCTGATATAACCATCCAATTTAGTTTTGGACCTTTTGGGAGAAATGATTCAACACCTACCATCCAGAAGGGAACAGTGGTAATAAGTAAAGCAGCCAATCCGCTTTCAATCCATTGCTCACCAACAACAACAAGTCCGTTACCAAAACCAAGCAATGCAATACCGATTATTGCAATGTGAATTAAATCTTCTTTTTTAGGAAACTGTTTACCGCTCAAACGTAGAATTGTGATAAGAATTATTCCAGCAACTAACCAACGAAAACCAGCAAATAACATTGGCGGAATTGTTTCTACTCCAATTCTGATGAATAAATATGTTGTACCCCAAATAATGCATATTGCAATCCAGGCTAGGTAAGCGCGTATGTTTGGTTTATCCATAAAATCTTTTATATAATTAGCAGGTGAAACTTAGTAAATAAAAATACAAAGCCATCAATATTTGTGATGGCTTGAATTAAAAACTGATATTAGTTACAGTTATATCTTGTATTTATCAAATGTACCTATTCAATATGATATTCAATCAAAGATGCAAAAGAATTGTAAAACTCATTTACTATTTCATTTATATCAACCCAATCTCTTAACACCATTCCTACACCAGGTTTAAAAACTGTGTAACCTGTTGTTTTAATATCATGGTTCGAATAAAAAGAGGATAAAAAATAATAATAACAATCAGGCAAATTTATCGTATCACCTGATGAGATATAAGAATATTTAAAATCAGTTCTTGAAATTATCCCAACTGGGCTGAATCCATTAACATCAAAAATATTACCCAAACCAATTTGTCCGCAATTTTCTCCGGCAATACCTGGATACTTAAATTGCAAAGTGTCATTCATATATAATCCATCAGCACCATTTTTATAGTATCCGTTTAGTAGAATAATTTGCAATCGAGAGCGCAATAGAAAACCACGATCAGTTTGTTCAATAATTCTGAGAGTATCTCGAAAAGTAAGAATTGTATCATTGTATGAATCTTTTACTCCAACATTGTATATCCAGTAGTTGCCTAATTTGAGCGGGAGTAGTTCAATTGCCTGATCTGTTGGTTCAGTTATTTGTTCTGANNNNAATTAATTTTACTTCAGTACCATCATCTTCTTAGTTTCTGTAAAACCACCAGCCCGTAACCTATAAAAATAAACTCCACTTGCAAGTGAACTCGCATCAAATACAAGTTTGTATTTAAATCTTACTTGTTCCTGGTTGTTTACTAGTGTTTGAACTTCTCTTCCAAGAATATCATAAATCTTAATTGTTACAAATGATTTTTCAGGTACTTCATACTCAATTGTAGTTTTAGGATTAAACGGATTTGGGTAATTCTGAAATAAAGTATAACCAGTTGGTGTGATGGTTTGTTTTGTATTAAGTATATCAACAAGCTCAGTGTTATAAAACTCCTGCACGTGAGTAGCAAGTTCTCTAAGCTTTGTAATGCTGTTTAAGTTATCTGTTCCTTTGGCCATAAAAATTGCTATACAAACTTCCTGAGTATCCCCAATAGCAATATTAAATGGACCGGATGAGATTACTAATCTTCTGCTGTAGCTTAAAGACTGATTATTGTACCAACCCGAACCAGTAACTGGATCCCCAGAAAATGGGAACTTCGTTATTTGTCCACTTAATGGATCAATAACTTCATTTCCATTCCACAAGAGTCCGTGCATTTGATTGTAAAAATGTATTGTGCCATTGTAATCTCCAAGATCTGCATCACTATAAGTAGCGCTGCTGTTAATAATTGGTGCGAATGCAGTCATTGGTATATTTTTATAATTCCTTTGCCAGCCGTTATCAAATCGAGCGCTATCCTGGTTTGAAGAAGGTATTTTAGGACCTTGGACAAACATATGAGCAATAGCCGGAGGATTTATACCATAATATCCCACATCATCATTATCGAGATTAAATGAATATGATAAATTTAATGATGAATCACAACCTAAACCTGTATCACCGCCATCACCTAAGAATTCATCAGACCAGTAGCTGAAGTACATATCTGTAATAATAGTACTACTTTTATTAATAACTTTATACTTTTTGAAAACAACATCTTTTAAATCATCTCTGTTAAAGCCAAAAACAGTTGTTTGAAATTCTAATCCTATAGGATCGGAACCATAAGTGTTTCTTGTAGTTGCAGTATCAAGATCATTTGCAACATAAAATAACGTTTCGTCGCCAATAAATTTTGCTTTATCAATTCCGTTAGTAAAAACGCCATCTTCATTTACATCATCCCACGGTGCACCTGCATTAATCGGCCAATTATTATAATCATATTCAAGTCTTTGCTTCACCACACTTTCAGGAAATATTTGCCAGTCTTTTCTAATCTTAAATATTTTACTTTGTG
>CXWK01000599.1_pt1 | contig 23699 bp, 23 predicted proteins | sample 590851 | NCBI WGS metagenome assembly CXWK01 (sample SAMEA3498364, study PRJEB10139) | wastewater metagenome | biome: wastewater treatment plant; material: activated sludge | place: Denmark | collected 2014-08-01
CAATTCGCGGTTGGATACAGGCAAGTTGCGTAAGACTTTTGGTTTCGAGTTGCCTGATTGGCAGAATGGGGTACGGCATGTGCTGCAACAGATTCTGGATGCATGGTGAGTCGCCAGTTGCAGGTAGTAAATGGTAAACCACATGACTCAACTCACTACTGACCACTCACCACAAGCCACTCGTCAAAGAAAAGGCATCATCCTGGCTGGAGGAGCCGGGACCAGGTTACATCCGGCAACATTGGCGATCAGTAAACAGCTGCTGCCGGTATTCGATAAACCGATGATCTATTATCCGCTCAGTGTGCTTATGCTAGCGGGAATTCAAGACATACTCATCATCTCCACGCCGCAGGACACTCCACGGTTTGAGCAACTGCTCCAGACCGGCAGGCAATGGGGCCTGAATTTACAGTATGCGGTGCAACCCTCGCCGGATGGCCTTGCGCAAGCATTCATCATCGGCGAATCGTTTATCGGGACTGATCCATCGGCGTTGGTTCTGGGGGATAACATCTTTTATGGGCATGATCTTCACCGCCTGCTCGGCAACGCAATGGCGCGCACGAACGGGGCAAGCGTCTTTGCCTACCATGTTCAAGATCCGGACCGGTACGGAGTGGTCGAGTTCGACGCACAGGGGAAGGTGCTCACACTAGAAGAAAAACCCAAGCAGCCGAAATCCGGTTACGCTCTGACCGGGCTGTATTTCTATGACCAGCATGTTGTTGAGTTGACCAAGAGCCTGAAACCATCCGTCCGCGGTGAACTGGAGATCACGGATCTGAACAGACTGTATCTGGAGCGGAGCGCCTTGAGTGTCGAAATTATGGGGCGAGGCTATGCCTGGCTGGACACCGGCACGCATGAGTCGTTGCTGGAGGCGAGTCAATTTATTGCCACCCTGGAAAATCGCCAAGGCTTAAAGGTGGCGTGTCCAGAGGAAATTGCGTACAGGCAGCGGTGGATCGACGCCGGTCAATTGGAGAGACTTGCACGGCCATTGATGAGCAGTGGGTACGGGAAATATCTCTTAAGAATGATCGCTGGAGATGTGTTCAAGTGAATGCTCGGAGTATTGCCATCTCGGAGGTGGTTCCTTTTGAGGAAAGCCAAGAAGCTCGGCCATTCATGGGATGAAATCTATAAAGAAATGTTGTTGTTGTGAGTAAGGGAAAGGCTTCACTGTGAGCAGCGTTTGTTCAGCTCGACGCAATTGCGCATGCTAAGCAAGACGGAGGTTGCTCTATGCTCCGAAGCGCCTTGTTCGCAAGAGATCCCAGTCCGCAATTCCAATACCTTGTGGACCTTGGGCTCTGGAGCTAAGAGATTGCTTTCCTCAGATGGCTCATATTCGAAGCTAATCGAAGCTGATGTTAGTAGATGATAAGTCTCTGAAAAGTAACCACTCATGGTTAGTCGGAAACGTCTTAAATTAGGGTGAATGATCGTATTCAGCAGTCTCATGAATGACTAGCCTAGTTGCAGCTGGAGAGTTTGTCGACACCGGCAGGTAGTTTTGAAAATAGTTTGTCTGCGAGGAGATCAGTGATTCGACAAGATTTTTCGCAGGGAAAATAAACATGAATGGTGAGTACTGGAAAGTATCGGCCATTCGAACGAGAACGTACGAACCCACCTGGGCGGGCCGAGTTTGGGATATCTATCTGGCTGGATACGTGATGGTTTCGATTGTGATTTTCCTGTTGGGTGAGGCAGGTTCCCGAATAGCTAGAGAAGGACGTGTCGGTGCCAGGTAACCCAGCTCGCCGTGAATCGTCCAATATTGTATGGCATCGGGCTACTGTGACACGAACGTGTCGTGAGGAGCGAAATGGCCATCGCGGTGGAATTATCTGGTTTACCGGGCTGTCAGGGGCAGGAAAATCGACGTTGGCACACGCTGTGGAGGCGACTCTCCATCAAGCTGGTTGCCAAACCTTTGTGCTGGATGGAGACAATATGCGCCATGGGCTTTGTGGTGATTTGGGATTTTCACCTCGCGACCGCCATGAAAATATCCGACGCATTGGCGAGGTGGCGAAGCTGTTTATGGAAGCGGGCGTGATCGTTCTCACCGCATTTATCTCGCCGTATTGCGCCGACCGCGCATGGGTGCGTAGCACGGTTGAGCAAGGAGACTTTATCGAGATCTATTGCGACGCATCCATAGCCATTTGCGAATCGCGCGATGTGAAAGGTATGTACAAGAAGGCGAGAGCTGGACAAATTTCGCAATTCACCGGGATCTCCTCTCCGTATGAAGTGCCCGCAACCCCTGAACTGGCTGTCAGGACAGGAACCGAATCTCTTGAGGTCTGTGCGAGACAGGTGATCGATGAATTGATGCGCCGTGGTTTCGTCTCGCCCGTGAAGGTTGCACAAGACAGAGAGAATAAATGATGAGCGGTATTGGTGCTCATCGTGAAGATCTCAACCGGTATAGCGGCATCCGCTCCAGAGGCTCGAGCCTAAGACAGGTCTGATTAATCTTGTTTTTTCTCGACCGTCTCTCACAATACTGGAGAGTCGACTAGTTTCTTCTCAAGCTTCGAATTATATAATCATACTTCCTTAGGTGTGGTGAAGTAGTTGTCGTAGCGTGAGGAGATCAAGTCTTTATGGTACAGGCGGAGATACTTAACGGCGATAGCGCCTCATTCGCACGGTTTGGGTCATGCACGATTTTGAACGGTTGCTGATCAAGGTGCACGGAGTTTTGTAATCACTGTGTGGATCGTGAAGGAATCAGGAACGTCCTTCGGAGCAGGTCTTTCGATTGTTTGCTCAATGGGAGCTGATTTGGTAGAGTCTCGCCATCCGCTTGCAGAAATTGCTACAGCTCAGTCTGTAAAGTTAGGCCTTGGGAATGATGGTTTGCGTAATTCCCACATGTCTCTTGTGGTGCACTCAATAAAAAGGGTGATGAATGGATAAATTTGGAATCGATAGCCATAAACTCATCTATCATCCGCAACGTGTCACGCAGTTTTTGGATGCAGGTGATGATTGGGAAAAGGCAAAGGCCGTCTACCCAATTTATATCGAGGTGTCCCCTGTGGGCGCCTGTAACCATCGATGTACGTTCTGCGCCGTTGATTACATCGGTTACAAGAGTCGGATGCTGGATGTCGAGATGTTCTCGGAGCGCGTTGGTGAAATGGGGCGTTTGGGAGNNTGGGAGTCAAGAGCATCATGTTTGCCGGAGAAGGCGAGCCGCTCCTTCATCGGAACATCAATGAGCTCGTCAGTGCCACCAGCACTGCCGGTATCGATATCTCTTTTACGACCAATGCCACGGCTCTGAATGAGGCGTTCATCGAGCGGTCTCTTCCGCTGACTTCGTGGATCAAGACTTCGGTGAATGCGGGGACGGCAGCGAATTATGCCAAGATTCATTGCACCAAAGAGCGAGACTTCGATCGAGTGATCACTAATCTGAAGAATGCGGTCTTAGCCAAGAGACGGGCCGGATTGCGGTGTGCGTTGGGAGCGCAAGCGATTTTGTTGCCCGAGAATGCACATGAGATGGAGCTTCTTGCGAAGATTTGCCGAGATGAAATCGGCCTTGATTATCTTGTCGTCAAACCATATTCTCAGCACTTGTTCAGTGAGACGCACATGTACGAGGATATCAACTACAGCAACTATCTGGCGCTGGCCGATACGCTTCGGGTTCTCAATACCGAAAGCTTTCATGTGGTGTTTCGGGAAAATACGATGAGGAAATACACTCAAGATGAGAGTGAGCGCTATACCAAATGCAATGCCACCCCATTCTTCTGGGCCTATATCATGGCCGATGGTGCGGTATATGGCTGTAGTGCGTACCTGCTCGACGAGCGTTTCGCGTATGGAAACATTAACGAGCGGACGTTTCAGTCTATTTGGGAAGGCCCTGAGCGGAAAACCAATTTTCATTACGTGAGACATGAACTGAATATTAAGGAATGTCGCAAGAATTGCCGGATGGATGAAGTGAATCGATATTTATTCACTCTACGTGAAGAAAAAATCGAGCACGTGAATTTCATTTGAGTCAATGTGGCTACGTCAGTCATTCATGAGGGACAACGAAGTATGAGGTGTGTGATCACGGGCGGAGCAGGATTCATCGGAAGTCACTTGTCCGAACTCTTGCTCCACAAGGGGCATGATGTGATCGTTGTTGACAACCTCACATCCGGTCGAATGAGCAATCTCAAAGCTGCAACTAGCAATCCACGGTGTACCTTCGTTCAGGCGGACATTCGCGATCTCCCGTCTTTGCAACCGGCTTTTCGAGAAGTGGACTGGGTTTTCCACCTTGCGGGGCTTGCGGATATCGTCCCCTCAATCGAAATGCCGGCACAGTATTACAGACCGAACGTCACCGGCACGTTCAATGTGCTTGAATGTGCACGGATGTGCGGTGCAAAGCGGTTCGTCTACGCAGCCTCCTCATCCAGTTACGGTATTCCGGATATCTACCCTACGCCAGAATCATCTCCGATCAAACCACAATATCCCTATGCGCTGACGAAGTATCTGGGCGAGGAGCTGGTACTGCATTGGGCTCAGGTCTATAAACTTCCTGCGCTTTCATTGCGGCTCTTCAATGTCTACGGAACACGTTCTCGAACAAGCGGGGCCTACGGGGCCGTCTTCGGTGTATTTCTAGCGCAGAAGCTAAACGGGCATCCCTATACCGTCGTCGGCGATGGCAAGCAAACCCGTGACTTCACCTACGTGACGGACGTTGCCGGCGCGTTTCTTGCCGCGGCTGAGTCCTCGGTCACGGGTGTCGCGATGAACGTGGGCAGCGGCAATCATTACAGTGTCAATCGCTTGGTCGAACTCTTAGGAGGATCGGTCGTGCATATCCCCACGCGTCCGGGTGAACCTGATTGCACGTTTGCATCCGTCGAAAAAATTGAAACCCTCCTGAGCTGGAAGGCGAAGGTTACGTTTGAAGCCGGGGTTGAAATGATGCTGAGGAATATCAACGACTGGAAGGATGCGCCAGTATGGGATCCTTCCAGTATCAGCCAGGCGACCCAAGCGTGGTTTCAGCACTTGGGTGTCTAAGGAGACGAATAGTGATCCAAGAGATTGCTCTTGCTGCTCGGGTGATTGAATTTTCTGATCTCATCACTCGTTGTGAAGTAACCCACAGGGATGGGTCGGCTCTGTTCCTTGAAGCGGGAATGGAGGATCTCTGGCGCCGATTGAACCAACTCCGTAATGATGGGGGGCATCTCTATGTGATCGGCAATGGAGGAAGCGCCGCCGTGGCGAGCCATGCCGTTACCGACTTCTTCAACGTTGCCAAGTTAAGAGCGACAACGTTGCACGAGAGTTCTCTGATGACCTGCATGTCGAATGATTTCGGGTACGAGAACGCACTCGGGCGAATGGTCAAGCAGCTGGTCAAAGCGGGTGATGTGGTGATTGCCATCAGTAGTTCGGGGAAGTCCATGAATATCAGGAATGCCGTGACGGAAGCGACCATTGCGGGAGGTTACGTTGTGACCTTCAGCGGGTTTGCGCAGGACAATCCGCTCCGCTTTCTCGGTGATCTGAATCTCTGGATCAATTCGACGGATTATGGATTGGTGGAAGTCGGTCATCAGTTCTTGTTGCACAATCTCTCCGACAGGTTCGGGGCAGGTCTGGTGGGTTGATACGGTATGTCGAGTAGAAAGATCCTTAGCCTAGATGAACTCGCCGGCCAATCCCACGAATTCAGGGAGCAGGGTAAGCGTGTCGTTCTCTGTCATGGCACCTTCGACCTCATGCATACCGGCCATATTCGCTATCTGCAACGCGCGAAAAAAGAGGGCGAGATCCTCCTTGTGACGGTGACTGCGGACGCATACGTCAACAAAGGTCCTGGTCGTCCGATCTTTAACGAACTGCTACGAGCCGAAAATCTCGCGGCATTGGAGTGCGTTGATTTCGTCGCGATCAACCATGCCGTGACTGCTGTCGATGCGCTGCATCAAATCAAGCCGAGCGTCTACGCCAAGGGGAGCGAGTATCGCTCCCACGGTAATGACGTGACGGGAAACATCATTCGTGAACAGGAGGCCGTACACGCGCATGGCGGTGAAATCTTTTACACCGATGAGATCACATTTAGCTCCAGCAGTCTGCTGAACGAACATTTCGGGGTGTTCAGTCCCGATACCAAGGACTATCTTGATCGGTTTCGTGTGAAGTGGCCGGATCGTGAAATCCACCGCATGGTCGAAGTCCTTGATACGCTCAATGTATTGGTCGTCGGCGACGCTATCATCGATCAGTATCACTATGTGTCCCCATTAGGACAGACTGGGAAGGGCAACGTGCTGGCCGTGCAGTATGATACCGAGGAGCAATTTGCGGGTGGCTCGATGGCGGTTGCCAACCATATCGCTCGATTTGCCAAATCGGTGACCTTGGTCGCGGGGCTGGGTGACACCCAGAGTCATGAGGAGTTCATACGAGAGAAGCTGCATCAGAACATTACACCGATTTTTTCGTACTTCAAGAATGCGCCGACGGTCACTAAAAGACGGTTTGTCGACAGTGATCTCTCAAAGCTCTTCGAGGTGTACTTTTTCCATGACGAGCCGATGTTGAAGGATTCCGGAGCGTACATTCACCAGTGGTTGACGGACCATCTTGAAAAATTTGATGTCGTTGTAGTTGCCGATTTCGGCAATGGGTTTATTTCCAACGACATGGTTCGATTGCTGTGTGCCAAGTCGCGGTTTCTTGCGGTCAATACGCAGATCAATAGTGGAAATCGGGGTTATCACGTCATCAATCGGTATCCGTCCGCAAGTTTTGCCTCGCTGAATGAGCCGGAGCTGCGGTTGGCGGCGCACAACAGGCATGATCCATTGGAGAAGGTCGCTGAATCCATCGCCGCGAATATCGGTGCCGGTCATTTGGCGATCACGCGTGGGACCAAAGGGATGATGATGTTTGACGCCAAGGAAAACGCGTTTCACAAAGTGCCGGCTCTCTCTTCCCGAGTGATTGACCGTATCGGAGCGGGGGATGCCCTCCTTTCCTTAACGTCTCTCTGCCTCGGCAGAGGGTTTCCAAGCGAAGTCGCCGCCTTTGTGGGAAGCGTGGCAGCGGCGATGGATGTGCAAATTGTGTGCAATCGTGAGCCGATTGATCCTGTGGCGTTAAAAAAATACGTATCGACATTGCTGAAATAATTGAGGAGACGGTTGCCGATGCATGACCATACCAGGAGGAGCTTGTTCAGTGCCATGCTCCGTATCAGGCGGGTCGAGGAAGCGCTGGCGACGCGTTATGCCGAACAGACGATGCGGTGTCCGATGCACCTGTGTATCGGACAAGAAGCCATTGCTGTTGGTGTCTGTGCAGCTCTGCGCAAAGAGGATAGGGTGTTCAGCAATCATCGTGCACATGGGCACTATCTGGCCAAAGGCGGTGATCTTAATGCGATGGTGGCCGAGCTGTATGGCCGGGCGACTGGGTGCTGCGGCGGCCGAGGTGGATCCATGCACCTCATGGACCTCTCGGTCGGATTTATGGGGGCCACGCCGATCGTCGGTGGAACGGTGCCGTTAGCGGTTGGTTCCGCATGGGCCGCCTCGCTCCAAGGCACTCACGATGTCTCGGTGAGTTTTTTGGGCGATGGGTGTTTTGAAGAAGGGGTGGTGCACGAATCCCTCAATTTTGCGGCATTGCATCGGTTGCCGATCATTTTTGTCTGCGAGAACAATGACTTTTCCGTATACACCCGCCGAAACGAACGTCAGCCCAATCGGCCTATCTATCGGATTGCCGAGGCTCACGGCATGCCTGCTGCCACGGCGGATGGCAATGATGTGGAGACCGTCTACTCAATGGCTCGATCTGCCGTAGAACATGCCCGCAACGGGCAAGGACCGCAGTTCCTGGAGTTTGATGCCTACCGGTGGCGGGAGCATTGTGGTCCGGATTTCGATGACCATCTCAAGTACCGCTCCGTCCAGGAAATTGAAGCGGGCATGGACAATTGTCCGATCGGCCGGTACAAGACGATCCTCAGGCAGGCAGGCACCCTTGATGAGTTGAGCTGTGCTGGGATCGAGACTCAGATTCGGGAGGAGGTATCCGCCGCATTCGACTTTGCGCTGGCGAGCAGCAAACCGACTATCAAGGATGCCTGGGAGAAAGTGTATGCGTGATGTCGCGGATCGTCAACTGACGTTCGCTGAAGCCATACGCGAAAGCCTGGACCAGGCGATGGAGAAGGATTTGCGCGTCATCGTGATCGGCGAGGGGGTTCCTGATCCGAAGGCGATTTTCAATACGACAGCCGGGTTGCGTCAGAAGTATGGAGCGCGTCGGGTGTTCGATATGCCGCTGTCGGAAAACGGGCTTACCGGAGCCTGTATCGGCGCGGCAATATCGGGTATGCGGCCGGTCATGATTCATCAGCGTGTCGATTTTGCCTTGCTTGCCATGGATCAGCTCATCAATAACGCCGCCAAATGGCACTATATGTTTGACGGAAAAGCGTCGGTTCCCATGGTGGTACGTATGATTGTGGGACGGGGATGGGGACAGGGGCCTCAGCATTCCCAGAGTTTGCAAGCCATGTTTGCGATGGTGCCGGGGCTTAAGGTCGTCATGCCAACCACGGCTTATGACGCGAAAGGCCTGATGATTACGGCGATCGAAGACAACAATCCGGTTCTGTTCATAGAGCACCGATGGCTGCATCATGTTGCGGATAACGTGCCGGACCAATACTACCGTGTTCCGATCGGCACAGCCAGGGTTCTGCATGAAGGATCTGATGTGACGGTGGCAGCATTCTCATATATGGCCTTTGAGGCGTTGATCGCGGCGAAGTCGATGTTCACGGAGATGGGCGTTAGGCTGGAGGTCATCGATATGCGAACCGTGCGCCCACTCGACGTGGAAAGCGTGCTTACTTCAGTGAAAAAAACGGGCCGTCTCATTGTTGCGGATACGGCATTTCGGACTGGGAGCATCGCCGGTGAACTGATCAGCCAGGTTGTCGAACAGGCCTTCGCATCGCTGACGGCACCACCAGTACGGATCGCCTCTCCTGATTTTCCGACTCCGACGTCTCATTTTATGGCCGAGGATTATTACCCGGGGCCTAAGACAATCGCCGATGCGGCGCTTGATCTGATGGGGAAATCGAAAGAGACGGGTGGCTACCAGCGGATGTCCGCTGCATTTGTTCGCAAGGGCCCGCACGATGTTCCCAATCGTGAGTTCTCTGGTCCGTTTTGACCAGGTCCGGCAAATAGAGAGGAGAGTTCATGGGAGGTCATGTGCAGTATGCCAGTGCCGAGACGCTTCTTCCCACTCCAGACTGGGTGATACGCACTGAAGCGGAGCGTCTGTCCCGGCTCGAAAACGCAATAGCTGCCGGTGAGGAACAGTTTCGGAGATTGCTGGTGATTGTGGCGGCCAAGGATGATGGGCAGGTCATCGTGAGACTCAATGAGCCTCTTTCGGCCGGTGCTCGTGGAACAGTGCTGTTGGATCTTGAAGCCTACCTCAAATCGGCGGTCGATAGCGGGTTGACCGTGTGGGGTGAAGCGTTAGGGGACAGGAATTCGCTGCGTAACCTTCGTGGCATCGAGGTGAAAGCATGACGGCAGCTGTTCAGACCAAAGCGGGAGCACTGATTCTTGACTCGCACAAACTGTCTTATCACTATGATCGCGTTGAAGCCTGGGAAGTTGGTGAACGGATCGCTCCTGTCAGTGTCGACATGTCGCTGACTCGTGCCTGTGGCTCAATGTGTTCGTTCTGTTACGCGATGATGCAGGAATCCCAGGTGCGCAGCAGTATCAGCACCCAACATGCGCTGAATCTTCTCGATGATTTTTCTGAAATCGGGATCCGAAGCGTCTCGCTCGTGTCTGACGGCGAAAGCACGTTGTCGAAGGCGTACATACCGTTCATCCAGCACGCGGCGAGTCTCGGTATCGACGTCGGTAATGCAACGAATGCGTGGGAGTGGGGACCTGAGAAAATCGAGCAGGTCCTGCCCTCTTTGACGTGGGTGCGATTCACTGTGGCGGCAGGTCGTCCGGAGAGTTATGCGAGCATTATGTACAAGGGGCCGGAGCACACGCAGGTATTCGATCGTGCCATTGAACATATCCGCTATGCCATCGACTTAAAACGGCGGAAGAAGTTGCCGGTCACGCTCGGGATCCAGATGGTCCTGATGCCGCATCTGAAGGACGAAATCATTCCGTTCGCCCAGCTCGGGCTTGATCTTGGGGCGGATTACGCCGTCATCAAACATTGCTCGGATGATGAGCAGGGCACGCTTGGGATCGACTACGGCCGGTACGAGAGTTTGCATGGTCTACTGAAGGAAGCCGAGGCCATGAGCAACGAGCAGACGAAGGTGATCGTCAAGTGGACGAAGATCAAGGACGGCGACAAACCCAGCTATCAGCGTTTCTATGGCCCGCAGTTTTTGCTGCAGATCAGCGGCAGCGGCCTGGTGGCGCCATCCGGCATGTTTTTTAACGCGCGCTACTCCAAGCTGCATATCGGGAACTTCACCGAAGAGCGGTTTCAAGATATCTGGAAGTCGACACGTTACTGGCGCGCCATGGATTATCTGGCATCGCCGGCGTTCGATGCACAAACGATGATGGGGACCCTGCCCATTCAGCACTATGTCAGTGTCGCGCTCGACAATCATGCCAAAGGGATTGCCCGAATCCAACCCGGAGGCGGATGTAAACCGTTGCATCACAACTTCTTATAGCTTATGTGGGAAACATTCGCAGCGCGATCTCGCCTTTTCGCTCGGAGAAATTTTTAGCATCCTGAATACATATGGCTCTCACGTATCTTGTACAAAGTTGTTAGCCTGTATTGAAAGTGTTCCAGACTTTCAGCAATCTACTAGAGTTGGTGAGCAGCCAGAGAATGTGGTGCGCAAACTAACGAAAGGGTTCATAACCAAGATGTTGGGGATGGTGCTACCTATCACGCACAGGGGAAATAGCGTCGAATCCTGTGGTGTCCGTCATTTACTTAAGGCCAACCTTGTCCCATCGGTTGCAGAAGTGACATGCAACCAGGGTATCCGCTCCGGATTCTTCTCCTCCCCCAGAGATCGCTGTCTGATTGTCACAACACCGGGTGGAATACCCGTGTTGGAGGCTGCTGTATGAACCATCTAAGGAGACTGCATAGGTGATGGGATCTGTTTCGTCAACGCCAACCATCGCAGTCGTTATCCCTAATCGCAATGATTCTGCTTTCCTGACTGCCTGCCTCGAATCAGTGCTTAGGCAAAGCGTTCGACCGAACCAAATTATTTTTGTCGACGACCAGTCCTCGGATGACAGTCTGGCCAAAGCGAGATCCCAACTCAATGGCATTGAGGGAGGCATGGTTCTCACGAATGCTTCTTGTCTTGGTACCATGAAGACCCTCAATGAAGGTCTGAAGCAGGTGACTTGTGACTATGTGTTTTTTTTAGCCTCCAACGATAGTCTTATGGATGGAATGATTGAGCGAGCCCAATCGTCCATAGCAAAGTTTGGATGGCCTGGTGTATGGTCTGCCATGGTTTGGGCAGCGGATGAACACGGTCAGTGTAGGTATATTTATCCGTCACCGGTCATCGCACTGAAGGAGAGTTATTTCAGCCCGGAGGAATGCATTCGTCTGGCGTTGAAACTTGGCAACTGGTTTACTGGAACGACACTGGTTTTTCACCGTGAATCACTCCAACATATTGGAGGATTCGATGCGGAATATCGGGGTCTGGCTGATTTGTTTGCTGCGTTGACGGTGTCGAGCCTCAAAGGTGCGGTGTTTTGTCCCCAGCCACTTGGAGTCATGCGCATGCATTCGGGGGGATATCTCTGGAAAACACTGACCGATCTCGACAATCTTGAGGCGATACTTGAAAAGATTGAGGTCAGAGGCTTTGGGCTGTCTCCCAAGCTTTATACCAATCAGTTTTGTAGTCGAACCAAGCTTCGCATCCGCTTTGCCGCGTTACGCGCATCGTGTATCACGGTTCATCGGAATTGGTTAGGACTGCAGTATCGACTACTGCATGCTGCAAACTCGGTGCTTGGTGCCCAATCGAAATTGATGGTGGCGCTGGCTTTCATTCTTCTTCGTCCATTCGATGCAGCAGCTTTTATTAAATACAGGCTATTCAGGATGCTATGGGTAATTGCATATGGTCTGAAATCGGCCGGCGCAAGACCGCACGTCTCGAAATGATAGGTCGGAAAGGAAATGTTGATGAGAATGAAAAGTATTGGTATTGATCGAGTTGAGAACGAGTAGTCCATATGGCTGGTGTATGGCTTCGGATATTGGCGGGGCTTCAATAGCCTACTCCAGCGAGAGGTCCCCGCCTATAAAGGCTGAGGTATCTATATACATGCTGAAGAATTCGAAGGCGCGCCCTCGTTGCGTTGAAAGTGCTATGGATTTCCCTGGAAATACCATCGTAGCGTGCAAGGTGATTTGTGCTCGGAGATACAGTAAAGGTTTTGAAGAAGGCGAACGAATCCTTGTGCCGATTGGCAGTGAATAGACCTAGCTAGTTAAACTTGCACGCTGCCAGTGGATTGATCAGCGAATCCTACACCCTCATATTTAGGTGAGGCAATCTGTTATGAAAACAAGTAAATTTTTGCTAGTGCCGAGTGTTGATAACCCCTATGATATTAGGATGTTGCGATCGCTGGGTGAGGAGCTCAACGGTTTTGGCCATGAATATATTGTGGCTCGCAGCTCCGAGCATGCGTATGTGCCATTGATCGATGAGGCCAAAATTGATGTCGTCTTGGCAGTGAATAAATCTCGACCGAGAGATTACAAAACGAAACATCATGCCAGATACGTATCCTGGTATCAGGATGTATTCTTAGATACTTCGGGTGAGGTTAACCTGTATGACGACGATATCCTTTACACGCTAGGAACCCCGAAGCAGCTTGGTCTGCGACTTGAGACGCAAAAGTATATGACCAAGCCGTTTTATACAGGCGTCAATGAAACGAATCGCGCGAGTAAATCGTCCGAAGTGTGTGATTTTTCGTTGTGCGCTGGATTACCGTTGGACCTGCCGAGTCAGCCATCTAGGTTTTGTCAGTCAAGAATTTCACACTCCGTACTCTTTATCTTATTCCAGAAACTTATTTTGGCGGCGAAGAAGAGAAATTTCTTCGGACTAAACTATAACCAAGAGATCATCAAGAGGATGAAAGCCCTTACAGAGCAGGTCTATAGACCATTAGAAGGATCTCTGGATATTCACGAAATTGAAAAAGCGCTTCGGGCTGAGATTGTACCATTTTTTGATAACGCCAGAATTGCCGATGACATTTTATGGTTTATGATCAGCTTGGTCCCCAAGCGATTCTTGAAGACTGTTGTTGGTGAGGAAAGTTTGGCGAAGTTGTATGGCTATGGATCTGCTTCCCCCAATAATTTTGACACATATTTTTTAGGATTGCTGAACTGGATGAGTCAAACATATCCTCGAATTTACGAAAGGAGATTGCTGATAGAGGCTGTGGCCAAAGTGTCAGATAACATTCATATCTACGGCAATTGCATGGATCGGCATGATTTTAGTTCAAGGTATTATAAAGGCACCTTGCATTCGGAAGAGTCGCTGGCCGATGTCTATGCGAATAGCAGAGTGAATCTCGGTAACAATACCCATGGACTTGGTTTGCACTCCCGAAACTTGGCCGTCATGGCAGCGGGCGGTTTCTTGCTTCATCACAGGTCCCGCGAAAAGATTCACGGTAGTCTTGAGTCGGCATTCGAGGAGGGGGTGCATTACATAGGTTACAATGGCTTAGATAACCTGAAAGACGTGGCTAAAACCTATCTCGGCGATAGCAAGCGTCGACTTCAAATAGGGACCGAGGCTCAAAAATACGTATTCCAGAAACATTCATGGAAGCACCGAGCAAGTGAACTTGTGGGGGATCTATGTCTGAACTAAAAACTGTGCTTATGGTCGTGCCACGCTACGGGAATTTCGGTGATTTTTATCAGGTCCCGTTGGGTCTCGCCTATATTGCAGCGGCAGCCCAGAGTGCGGGATACAAGGTTTATGGACTGAATCTAAACCATAGTGAGGGATCTGTTTCTGATCTCGTCAGAATGAAAGTCAAAGACTTGCATCCTGACGTATTGGCAACCGGAGGCCTCTCAGTTTTTATCGACCAGATTAATGAGATTATTCAATCCGCCAAGGAGTCGAATCCAAGCATATTCACGATCTTGGGGGGGGGAGTTGTCAGCGGGGAACCGGATGTAATTCTGAAGGCAATAGACGCTGACATCGGGGTCATCAATGAAGGTGAAGAAACGATTGTCGAGATACTTAACAAACTGAGAGCAGGCGAAGACTTAAGTGAGATTAAAGGAGTTGTGGTTAGAACAAGTAGGGGTAGGATTCGCAGGAACGGTGAACGTCCTCAACGGGAAGACCTTGAAAACATACGCTGGCCGAACTATGAGATCCTGGATCTGCAGAAGAGTATCGAGAATCAGCGAGTCTTGGATTCATATTTTTTTCACGTTGCCCCTGATGATAATCCTCGGTCCCTCGATATGATCTCGAGTCGATCATGTCCTTTTAAGTGTACGTTCTGCTTTCATCCTACAGGGAAGACCTATAGGGAACGACCTCTAGATGATTTTTTTAGGGAGCTGGAGTCTGTGAAGGAACGGTTTTCTATAAACATGATTGGGATCGTTGACGAACTATCTTCACTCAGTAGAAGTCGCCTGCTTGAGTTCTGTGAGAGGATCAAACCCTATAACATCGCGTGGATGGTCCAACTCCACGTGAACAGCTCGTCTGATGAAACTCTCAGGGCCATGGCTGATTCCGGGTGTGTCTATATCAGTTACGGTATTGAGAGTATGTCGCAATCCGTTCTTGACTCCATGCAGAAGAAGTCGAAGAAAGCTCGTGTCGAGGAAGCCTTGCGTTTAACAAATCATTACAAGATAGGCATTCAAGGGAACTTGTTATTTGGCGACTCTGCTGAAACCATTGAGACGGCAAATGAATCCATGGATTGGTGGGCTCATAATCGTCGGTATCAAATTAACCTTACGCCACTAATCGTTTTCCCCGGAAGCCCTGATTATATGGCGGCTTTAAGAGATGGCTTAATTGACCAAAAGGATCGAGTCGATTACATCAAGGACATTCCTACAAATTTGAACATATCCTCGATGAATAATTTTGATATGGATATGGTTCGATTCATGGTCTATGTGTATTTTGAGAGTTTGTTACGTGTGGCAAAGGTTGTCAGGTTTGAACAAGCCTCGACATCCATCCGAGGTCCTGTTTACGACTGTGAATGGGAGTGTGCTACCTGTGGTCACCTAAACCACTATAAGAATTTCATTATCCCTCAAGATTGTAAGAATAGTATTAGAATGACCTGCCGTTCATGTAGGGAGCGGTTTGACATTTGCAATGCCCCGTACAGAGAAAGTGTATTCTCCAAAACGATACCAGGGGAGGCCGTTGCGTCCCTTCGGCAGGCTCAATTTTATTTCGATATTGGGTTATATACCGAGGCTCATAATCTGGCCAATCAGGTGCTTGGTCAACACGAAACCTGTGTAGAGGCGAGACTCTTCCTTGCACATTTTTATGAGACTCATGGGCCTGAGGAACATATGATTCGATCTTACGGAGCGGCAGTTACGTTTGATCCATTCAGGCCTGATTTGCATTTTAATTACGCGCGTGCGTTACATCGGATTGGTTGCAACGGCGGAGCATTGCTGCACTTGGAGCAGGCCCTCGCACTACATCCTGGCTATATTCCGGCAATAGATCTTCGCGACTCGATACAGGACCGGCACGCTTTTGACGGGTCTACTTCCGTATATTTCCGCTCGTGGTGCGACGACCCGCCTCCTCTGAGACGAGCGATCCAAAAATGTGGATCTGAGGAGATCGGGCAGGTAAATGACGCGAAGACAATTCCTTTGGTGAAAATTGGGTAGTGGTTTGAACTGTGTAAGTAACAGCAAGGCATATGCTTGGAGTCAGGTTTGTTCGTGCCGGTTTTCCCTGACGTCGTTTCCGCAGCTCAGGGGGTGATGTAGCTTCCACTGTAACCTCTGTGGGCGAGGTGCCCATTTCACGGGACTGAGCTGGCCATCAATAGTGAGGTACTCCATGGCCCAGCCACGAAGCCTTGTATGAAAATACTGATTCTGGGCGGCACGGTTTTTTTGGGTAGGCACCTTACGGAGGCATTTTTATCGCGAGGTCATCATGTTACTCATTATAACCGTGGCCTGAACAATACGCACTTATTCCCACAAGTCGAGAAGTTACGTGGAGACCGTGACCGGAATCTATCGCCTCTGCGGGGTAGGTCCTGGGATGCCGTTGTACCGGGTTGCGGCTATTTTCCTCGACAAGCTGTAGCAACAGCAGAAGCGTTGCATCCGCATACTCCCCTTTACGCCTTCATTTCGAGTGTCAACCAGTATGCTGACCTAAGTGTCAGTGGTGTTGGTGAGGATTATCCGAGTGCTTCAGCCAGCTTTCAAGGCAAGCAATCTGATCCGCCATTGACGCCGGAAACGTATGGCCCTCTCAAAGCCGCCTGTGAAAAGGCCGTCCAAGAGATCTACGGCGATCGTGCGCTGATCGTGCGCCCCGGTTGTCTAGTGGGCCCCTATGATCAGGCGCATCGGTTCACATATTGGGTGAGGCGGGCAGCTGCGGGTGGGGCGATGCTGGTCCCCGGCTCTCTCGATCAGGTGTGGCAGATCATAGATGTTCGCGATGCTGCGGAGTGGATCGTCCGCATGCTTGAAGAAGAGCACGCAGGGATTTTCAATATTGTCGGGCCCGAACAGCCTATATCAGCCGGTCAATTGGTGCAGCAATTGACGTCTTCTGCTGGGAGCGATGCTCGGCCAATTTGGGTGGATGTAGAATTCCTGCGCAGGAGTTCTGCCGGCAAGCGCTGGTTGGATCTTGCGGAATGGAGTGATCTATCCCCATCCATGGCGCACCTCTATTCGATAGACAATACACGTGCAGTTGCCACCGGTCTATGCTTTAGGCCGCTGGCTGTTACAACTCAAGATGTTCTCACCTGGTTGGAACTGCGAGGGCCTCGCGGGGCTGATGCTCTAGATTTAGAGCGTGAGAATGATCTGTTGCGCGCCGGGACACGGTATACGATGACTGTGCCAGGCTGAACATTCACGTTATGCAAATACTGGAGCGACAGGATGCTAAAGCCTATTACTGAAGATGCGGTTCAGGATGCTCTTAGCCATGTCTTTTACGTGACATCATGGGGCTATGGTGCCGATCACTGGTTCTCCTGGTTTGTTAAGGCGCTCAATGCCAACCCTGAAATAATGGCATATTTGGCCAATGAAGGCTCTCGTCCAAAATACTTTCCGGAAGAGCGATCACGAGCCCAGCGTCCAGACCTCATTAAGTTTACGCGTTTTATGGCTGATGTAGGTATGACGTACACTGCTATCGGAGACTGCTATTCCTACCGGCCGACTATGATGCACGCACTGCTGGAAGCTTGGCCGGATATCGTACGGGTTGTGCAACTTACCCGCCATCCATACGCATGGCTGTTTTTTCATGTGCGCTGGCGCACCACAAATATGCGCATGTTGGGAGGGGAGGGGGGACCTCTCGATCACGAATGGATTCACGGCTGTGACCACGAACTTTTCAAACGCCTTAAACTAAGACGCTATGAGAAAGAGGATATCGAAGTCTGGACGACATATCAGGGTATGTGGAAGATGAACGACGTTGCGAGTGACTCCAAAATGCCAATCCGGCAGATTCCCATCGAACAGGTGGTGACGGACCGTGGAGTATTTTGCAAGATCATCGACTACATCACCCACGGGCGTATCAATTATGATGAACGCTTGCTGGATTTGATCTACAGTTGGGTCTGGACGCCGTTCCGAGGGGAGATGAAGCTTGGCGTGTCGCCTCAAGTCCTAAGGGCTGAATGGCCGGACTGGAAGGTTGAGGCATTTGAAAAATTGGTAAGTCAGGAGGCTCAAGACAGCTTTCGGAAGTTAGGGTACAAATTGTGAGCGGAACGATAGAGCTATTCTTGCTAGCGGGGGTTCTTACTCTCATGGTAATGGTATGGAGGTTAACGAAGCATATCCAGATTGCGACCCGGACCACAGCATCTGCGCTCGAGGCACAGCGTCTCGCCGTTGAGCAGAGAATAGCGGAGATGGCCCAGACCACGGCATCTGCGGTGGCCGCACAGCTTCTCATGATTGAGCAGAGATTGACGCACGTTTTAGAACGACTTGTCCCTATAAGCTCTGCTAAGAATGGCCGGGATATACTGGAGTGTCATGATGTCCCGTTAAACGTCGCCCTGCCGCAGCTGTTCCCCGGGTGGCAGGATGTACGGCCTATTTTTGTCGCTACGGTATTCAAGTCCGGGACGAAATTGCTGGAGCATATCGTCGAAAAACTCACGGGTCTTGAGATAAACGCTCCGACTATGTCGGCTGGTTCAGATTACGAAAGCGCAGACCCGATTGTTTTCGAATGCGGAAAATTCTTTATATGGCATAATGTGCCAAGCGATACGGTCAAGGCGCGATTGATTGAGGCCCATGCTCGCCCCATCTTCCTAATTAGAAATATTTATGACTTGGCAGTCTCCCAGTACTTTCATTTTGCCCACGATGTGGATGCTGAAATCGGTTATGCGACGCATACGGCAGGTTACTTTTCCCAAATGGGCCAAGATGAGGGGATCGCACTCTTGCTGTCCGGGGCAACATCGGAGCAGTTCAATTGGCACGGGTTCGGATACTATCTCCGCCAGACTCAGGAGATTCTTCAATTTTCCAAAGAATACCCTTGTCATATTGTGGTTTATGACCGTCTTATTCAAAGTAAGCACTGCGAAATCCAACGGTTGGCTGCTTTTCTGAATGTAGAGCTTACTGATGAGTTGCTTAGTGGCCTTATTGGCAGTTCAAGCCTGAATTCAATGCGTGAGGCGAGGATATCGGCGGTTGGAACAGGAAAGCATTTTCGCAAAGGGAGCCCAGGGGATCACGTCAATGTGCTAAAGCCGTGGCACTATCACATGATTAATCAGATCAAGACGATATTTGCGCCTAGATTGGATGACCTATGCGAAGAATTGGGTTGTGGCAGTGTCACCGCAACGCTTGTCGAGAGCTCCCATCCTAGGGCGGTGCCGAGCAATGCGAACGGCACATGAGTTCCAAGTCTTTACCTTCCCATCTGTCCTGCAAAGTTGTTAGTCGTCACCTCTCAATGATCTGGGCGCTAGCCCTGCGAGATCTGGAGACTCGCTATGCCGGAACTATGGGGGGCATATTATGGACATTTGTCCACCCAGTCGCGATCATCGTTATATTTTATTTTGTCTTTGCAATTGGTTTCCGGGCACAAGGTCCGGCGAACACCCCGTTTATACTCTGGTTTGTCTGTGGATTAGTTCCATGGTTCTTCTTCAATGAAACGCTGCAGGCGATCACGAAATCGATCACCAGTAATTCACATCTCGTCAAAAAAACAGTGTTCCCAACGGAAATACTGCCGTTTGTGTACCTTGTCTCGGGGGCGGGGCCTCATGCCATTTTCCTGTTCATCTTAGCAGGTCTGCTTGTCTTCTACGGGATTTCATTTCGCGTCGAGCGGCTTGCGGTCCTGTATTTCTTTTTTTGTAGTTCTATTTTACTGTTGGGCTTGGGGTGGTTGCTCGCTGCTCTTCAGGTATTCTATCGCGATATCAGTCATGGGCTGGCCATCATTCTTAACATGTGGTTCTGGATCACACCTATTGTCTGGTCACCCGAGATTATGCCGGTACAGTATCGAAATCTATTGGCATTCAACCCTCTTTATTACATCGTTGAGGGGTATCGAGGGCTGTTGAGTTTTGACACCATTACATGGCCTGGTCTTGGTGACACCATCTACTTTTGGTTGGTTGGCTTAGTGGTCTTCATGGTCGGTGGCTATACATTCCGCCGCCTGAAGCCTGAATTCCCGGATGTGATGTGAGCTGCATTTGTGAAGAGCGAAGTTGCCATTTCAGTTCGGGATGTCACGAAGAAATTTCGACTGTTCTCGTCCCCCAAGGAGCGGCTTATCGAAGCACTACACCCATTTCGGAAGCAGTATCATCGAGAGTTCTGGGCGCTGCAGGGAGTGAGTTTCGATATTTATCGCGGGGAGATTATCGGCATTCTGGGACGCAACGGATCGGGAAAATCGACTTTATTGCAGATCATTTGCTCCGTGATGCAACCGACTCATGGTGAGGTTCTTGTGCATGGACGTATTTCAGCTCTGCTTGAGTTGGGGGCTGGTTTTAATCCGGAGTTTACTGGGAGGGAGAACGTGATCCTAAACGGGGTCATCATGGGGATCTCTCGAGGTGAAATGCTGCAACGGTTGCCAGAAATCGAGGCGTTTGCCGATATCGGAGACTTTTTTGATCAGCCGGTTAAAACATACTCGTCTGGCATGTATGTTCGTGTCGCCTTTGCTGCGGCGATTCACGTTGATCCTGAAATATTGATTGTTGATGAAGCGCTGAGTGTCGGCGACTCGCGATTCCAGCATCGGTGCTATCAAAAGATCCGGGCGTATATGGAGCAGGGGAAGACCATTCTGGTCGTTTCACATGCAACCGATACGCTGTTGCGAATCTGCCACCGCGGAGTGGTCATCGATGCAGGGAGAGTGGTGCATGTCGGCCCGATCTCCGAGGCTGTCACGCACTATGATGCGTTGCTGTTTGGTAGTCAGGTGCCGGCCCAGGAAGCGGTCGATTTGCCTGAGCCACTGGCTGAAGTCAAGGGTCGTGTCGTGGTCGAGCAGCGGCACATTTTGTCATCGGATCCGACGGATCGCATGGCGAGTAAGGCCGCGTACAACCCACACGAAACGAGGATTGGCGGCGGAGCGGTCAGCGTGGTTGATTTCGAGATTGTGGTTGGCGACTTAATCGACCCGCCTGAGATTCCCGCACATGCAGAGGTTGAGTTGTTAGTCAAACTGCATTTCCGAGAGAGCTTGGAGCGAGTCTCCTTCGGTTTCGCACTGGTATCATTGGATGGAACCTACATTGCGGGCACTAACTCGGAAATGGCAGAAGGTCCCTACCTGACTGCGGAGGCCGGCGAATGTGTGCTGGTGCGACTGTATTGGCGTTCACACGTCGTTGGCGGAGAGTATTTCCTCAACATCGGTTGCCACCATGTGCAGGCTGGGGAGAAGACATTCCTGGATGTGCGGCGCTCTCTTGCCAAACTGAAATTTGCCGACACGTCTGGGTGTTATGGGTTTGTTGATTTGGAGTATGTGGCTGAGGTGGAAAGGCTAACCGGAACGCAGATGGTTGTCGAGTAAACAAACCAAGCCGAAAAACACAAGTGGAACCATGGTCATGCCCTGAAGTGAAGAAGTAGTTCTTCCCTTCCTTCCTCTGTAGGGTTATTTCTAGGCTAGTCTGCTGGTTAGGTGCGCAGGCTGGAGTATCCTAATTTCATCAAGGCCTAGCTGGTTGTGCTAAGGGGTAAAGACGCTGATCAAGCTGAGTTCTAGCGAACCGTCCACTTTCTCGCCATGCAGGGCAATCAATTTTCAGACATGTTCAATGTCCGATACCGTATCTTTGATAATTGTGAATTATAACGCAGGCGACATTCTTGAGGCCTGCATTTCGTCCGTCTTACATCAGGTCAATGAAGTGGTCGTCGTCGACAACGCCTCAACCGATGGAAGCCTGGAAAAGCTTGAGGCGATATTTGAATGTGACCAGAAGTTGCAGGTTGTGCGCAATCGAGAGAATCGTGGATTCGCGGCTGCCTGTAACCAAGGATTGGAGCTGTCATCTGGAAGATATCTGTTTTTTCTCAACCCCGACTGCGTGCTGGCGCCGGAGGCCGTCAAGCGTTTGCTCGAGGCACTTATGGGTTACGCTGATGTGGGTATGGTTGGCGGGCTCCTCATCAACCCCGATGGCACTGAACAAGCTGGCGGGCGTCGGGCTGTCCCAACGCCTTGGCGGTCTCTTGTGCGGGCATGTGGTTTGTCGCGTCTTGGAACTCGATGGCCACGTTTGTTTCTTGATTTTCACCTGCATAAGCAACCGTTGCCGATGCACCCCATTGAGGTTGAGGCAATATCCGGTGCCTGTATGTTGGTTCGTCGTGAAGCGATGCGAGATGTCGGAGCCTGGGATGCAGGTTATTTCCTGCACTGTGAAGATCTTGATTTGTGTATGGCGTTGCGGCGCAAAGGGTGGAAAATCATGTTTGTGCCCGATGCGAGAATCATGCATGATCGAGGGGTATGCAGCCGTTCTCGGCCTATATTCGTGGAATGGCATAAGCATCGTGGGATGATGCGGTTTTATCGCAAGTTTTTTCGGCATCAGTACCCAGGCCCATTGATGTGGTTGGTGGCCTTCGGCATCTGGCTGCGATTTGGTTGCATCGCATCATACCGCTCCGCATTGCTCACACTTCGGTATCTCGGGTTTCATCGTGGATGATTCGTCGACGATCGGTGTACTTGGCGCGAGCAGCTTTGTCGGCGAATGCGTGATTCGGCGGCTGAGGGAAAGTGGCCGCCAGGTCGTTGCCTTCTCCAGGTCTGCACATGCTGGCAACGCTGAATCAACGGTCACGTGGTTGCAGCTCCTGCCTTCTGCAACCGTCTCTTCCCAAGTTCCTCCAATCAAGGAGTGGGTATGTGTCGCCCCGATTTGGGTACTGTCTCAGCATTTCTCGATGATTGAGGCCAGTGATGCTCGTCGAGTCGTGGCCCTGTCGTCGACGAGTCTTTTTACTAAAAAGGACTCGCCAGATCCGGATGAACAGGCGCTCGTGTGTGGACTGCATGCCGGCGAGCAGGCTCTGCGCACGTGGGCAGAGACTCAGGGAGTTGAATGGGTGATTTTGCGCCCGACGTTGATCTACGGATATGGCCGGGACAAGAATGTTACGGAGATTCTTCGCTTTGTCCGTCGATGGGCGTTTTTCCCCTTGTCGGGCCGGGCTGATGGCTTGCGTCAGCCGGTGCATGCGGAGGATGTTGCCATGGCATGCGTGTCGGCCCTCACTGTGCCTGCGGCTGGGAACCGGGCGTACAATCTTTCCGGCGGCGAAACTTTGTCTTACAGGGAGATGGTCGGCCGCGTTTTTGTTGCTCTTGGTAAAGACCCACGGCTGGTGACCATCCCCCGATGGCTCTTTCGGTCGGCCGTGACCGTGCTTAGACTTCTGCCTCGATATCGCAATTGGACGATGGAGATGGCCGAGCGCATGAACTGTGACTTGGTATTTGACCATCGTGATGCCGCACGAGACCTGAGATTCTCACAAAGGCCTTTTCAGCTTTCACCGGGAGACGTGCCGACGTGATTGTTCCAGCTGAGGTCCGGGTCGGAGTGGTTCGCAGATGTGAGGCCGAAGTCTCCGAACGAGGCTTGTACAACACAGGATCGGTGGGCGGTGTTTTTGTTTTGCAATGTCCTACCTGTCGGGTATGATAGCTTCAGTAGAAGTCCACTTAAGCAGGCCTCTTAGCCTTGGCGCGTAAACCCACAACAGGCAAGTCTTCAAGCCGGCGGCCGTCTCCCGCCGTCCTCAAAGGGATTCGTCTC